>WNGK01018041.1_pt1 | contig 10463 bp, 8 predicted proteins | sample 5400601 | NCBI WGS metagenome assembly WNGK01 (sample SAMN13153376, study PRJNA577476) | soil metagenome | isolation source: 60 cm soil or saprolite under Garry oak tree replicate 1 | place: USA:California | collected 2016-06-15
CGCGCCAGGACGCCACCCTCCGGTTTTTTCGCCTGTACGGCCAGTCGTCGGGACGCCAAATACAGGAAGAGCGCCAAGCCCAGGGCCATCAAACTGACTGCACCAATTCCAATCGCCGCGACCTGGGAGATTGTGGTGATGTGGAATAAATCCATTCCGGCGACGAAGGGGATGAAACTTGCGGAAGCAATAACAGTCCGATGCATCGCGGGGATGGCGACACGAGGATAATTGGAAAGGGAAGGACCTTGCGCACGCGCCGCAGTCGAAGGCTGCCGCCATGATCGCAGAGAACCATCTTGCGGAGAACCGTATTGCGGAGAACCGTGGAGACACAGAACTTCGGCCCCGCCAGGAGGTGCAGGGTAGCGCAGTTTGCACAAGCGTGGCGCGCTTGAGGGGCACACTGAGAAACAATTCTCTCTTCTCCGTCTCCCCCTCAAAAGACGGACGTTCTAAAGCACTATGACGCGGAGGCATTATAGTCACAGAAACCAGAAAGTGAATGTCTTTTTTGCGTCTTGTTACGTTTTCAGGAAATTGCGTTCGCCAATGAGAAAGCCGAATTTGACGGCCGAGCGGCCGGATAGCAAGTCTCCTGCTTCTTGCGGTCGCTTGAGAACTATAATGACCCGTGGCCCGAGGGTGGGAAAGCAAATCGGTGGAAGCGCAGCAGGCCGAGGCGGACGACAAATCGGTCAAACGGCGTCCGCCGATGAGTGCGGAAGAAGCGGCGCGCTGGCGGGAGAAAGAGAGTCTTCGTCTTTCCCGGCAACGAGTGGTGCAGCAGTTGGAGACGACCCAGAATCCTCGATACCGCAAGCTGCTTGAAGACGCCCTCGCCGCTCTGGATAAAAAGTTGAAGAAGTGAGAAGGCAGAGGTTGGACCTCGAACAGGCGGACCTAGCCCAGCCTTGAAGCATTGCGGTCCGAAGTCCACGGTCAGTAGTGTCCTAATTTAGTTTTCTCTGCGAACTTCGCGGAAGTTCTCCGCGTTCTTTGCGATAAAGATTTTGACTGGTCTCAATTGAACCGCAAAGACCGCTAAGATAAGAGATAAGAAGGATCGCGAAGGACGCGAAAGTTTTGACTCAACCACATTAGGACACAACCCCGCAGTCTGACTCCTGGGCGCGTCACGTATAATGATTTTTTTATGACAGCCTACGTTTACGTCTCGCTCAAGAAAAGCGTTCTCGACCCTCAAGGCAAGACCATTCAGGGCGCACTCAAGAAGATGGGTTATAAGCGTCTGGAGAGCGTGAGGCAAGGAAAGTATTTCGAACTCACGCTGGACGGGGGACTCTCGCGCGAAGAGGCGCAGGCCGAGGTCGAGCGCATCGCTCGCGAGGTACTGACCAACCCCGTCATTGAAGAATTCCGTTTTTCCCTGGCCGAGTAGCAGCAGGTCGGGGAATCCTTTGAGGTCATCCCATGTGCGGCATTGTCGGCTACGTCGGTAAGAAGAGTGTAGTCCCTATCATCATCGAGGGACTGCGACGGCTGGAATATCGCGGCTATGATTCCGCGGGAATCGCGGTAGCCGGCAATGGCGAAGGGATGCAACTGCGCCGCGCCGAGGGTAAGCTGCGCAATCTGGAAGAAGCCATCCGGCTGAAGCCGCTCCATGGTAGCTATGGCATTGGGCACACACGCTGGGCTACCCACGGACGTCCCACCGAAGAGAACGCGCATCCTCACCGCGACTGCACCGGCAAGATTGTAGTCGTACATAACGGGATCGTGGAGAACTATCTCAGCCTGAAGAAGAAGCTGATCGAAGAAGGCCACAAGTTTACTACCGAGACCGATACGGAGATCATTGCCCATCTGGTGGAGAAATATTCCGCCAACTCAGGAAACGGCAAGCGGACTTCGCTGGAAGATGCGGTGCGGCAGACGGTGAAACAGCTCAGCGGCGTTTTTGCTCTGGCCGTGATTTCGACCGACGAGCCCAACAAGATTGTGGCAGCACGCAATGGCCCGCCTGCGGTGATCGGATTAGGGAACGATGAATACTTCGTAGCGTCGGATGTCCCCGCCATCCTGTATCACACGCGCGACATTTTCTTTCTGGCCGATGGCGATATGGCGGTGGTCACGGCAGACGGAGTGCAGCTTACGGACTTCGACGGCAAACCCGTGGTGCGCCAGATCCAGCACATTACCTGGGATCCCATCCTGGCGGAAAAGGGCGGCTTCAAGCATTTCATGCTCAAGGAGATTTACGAGCAGCCGCGTGCGGTCCGCGATACGGCTCTGGGCCGGGTCTCGCAGGACACAGGCCACATTTTTCTCGACCAAATGGAGATCAGCGAGGCTGAGTTCAAGGCCACCGGGAAGATCAACATCATTGCATGCGGAACCAGTTGGCACGCCGGGCAGGCAGGCAAGTTCATGATCGAAACACTGGCGCGTGTGCCTGTGGAAGTCGACTATGCCAGCGAGTGGCGGTACCGAAGTCCGATCGTGGACGCGGATACGATCACGCTGGTGATTTCGCAATCGGGCGAAACTGCCGACACCATCGCCGCGCAGCGCGAAGCCAAGGCAAAAGGATCGAAGACTTTGGCCATCTGCAATGTCGTGGGCTCGATGATCACGCGCGAGGCGGCAGGTACGATCTATACCCACGCCGGGCCGGAGATCGGCGTGGCATCGACCAAGGCGTTCACAGGCCAACTTACCGCTCTCTATGTCTTCGCCATGTATCTGGCGCAGGTGCGCGGAGTCATGACTGCGGAACAGGCCCAGACTGCGATGTTGGAACTGACGCGCATTCCAGCGAAGCTGGAAAATATTCTGACTCACGATGAAGCCTGCGATGATCTCGCCAAGCGCTATCAGAAAGTCCGGGACTTTTTATTCTTGGGACGTGGAATCCATTATCCGATCGCGCTGGAAGGTGCGCTCAAGCTGAAAGAGATTTCCTACATTCATGCTGAAGGATATCCCGCGGGCGAGATGAAGCACGGGCCCAACGCGCTGATCGATGAGAACCTGCCGGTGGTGATCATTGCAACGCGAGACGCGAACAATCCGGGCTCAATGCTGCGCTATGAGAAAACGATTTCCAATCTCAAGGAAGTGAAGGCGCGGTCCGGGGTCGTGATCGCGCTGGCCACCGAAGGCGACGAAGAGATCAAGGAATCGGCGGATCACGTTCTGTACGTCCCAGCAGCTCCGGAAGAACTGTTGCCAATTCTGGAGATCGTTCCACTGCAATTGTTGGCCTATCACATTGCGGTGCGACGCGGCTGCGATGTGGATCAACCGAGAAATCTGGCGAAGTCGGTGACGGTGGAGTAAGGCTATAGCAGCTTCGGAATTGCGTGAGGTACTTTGAAAGGGCGCGCCTGAGCCGCGCCGAAGAAGAGCAGGGAAGGGGTCGGCCTTTAGGCCTGAGGGAAGCGGGAGCATTCCCCAGCGGGTGAGGTCGATCTTGTCGAGTCACCTGTAGGGTCGCCCAAGTCCTTCGCCAGCGCGTAGGCGAAGCAATCCCCGAAATTGAGCCCCGCCTTGTGCCTACCTTTGCCGAAGTCACGGTACGCATAGCGCGCAATTTTAGCCTGCTCCAGAGTCACCGACTCGATCTGAATCCCGACGTCGCGCAGCAGGTCGTCGAATCGACGACTCAACAGCGGATTTCGGTTGCTGTCGGTAACAACGGCGGCCTCGACGTACGTGACGGCGGACATGCGGCAGATAGGCGCCCGCTGCAGGGCGCCAGAGATCGCAACCGCGTCCGCTTCACCCCGCAACACCGCAATGATCACAGATGAATCAACGATCATTTTGGTAATCCCTTTTCGTCGTATAAGAGATCACCGTGGTCGATCGAGCGGAAGGGCTCTTTCCACAAGGGCGCGCATTCTTTCGCGATCTTCATAATGCGCTCCACCAAGCCTTCCCTCGAATTGGCGCGAACACGCTGCAGACGCTCCCGGATTGCTTCACTGACCGCAGCGGTCATACTTGCCCCCGTGGCGCTCGCTAATTCGCGCGCTAAGCGGTGAGTTTCTTCGTTTTTTATATTGAGGCTCATGTAGTCCCTTCTACCTCAGTATTCTACCATTCTACCACCACCTAGGGCATTCCAAAATCAGAGAGATATAATCAGAGAGATATAAAGAGAGACTAGGACCTAAACTTCTACTGAATCAATGAATTTTTGCGTACTCGGCTTTAGCTTCTTTCAGGATGGGGACATCCGGATCAGCATCTTTCCAAAGAGCGAAGAAGTCCTGGTAGGCGGTACGACTTTTCTGGAAATCTCCCTGCAGCGCGTAAGCCCGGCCCAGCCCCAGGTGCGCGAAAGACATTAGCGGGTCGGACGGTGCACTGCCGTGGAGGGCGAGAACCTTCTGAAACTCCTGCTCGGCTTCCTTCCCTTGTCCGGCCTTCCAATAAGCAAGTCCCCGGATATATTGCACCTGCGTGATCGCCTTATCGTAGGCATTCGCCGGCTTCAACAGTTCGATCGCCTTGGCCGCATCGCCGCTACTCAGGGCCGCGGTACCCCGCACTTGAGGTACAAAAACAGACTGCACAAGAACGTCGTCCGGGTGGTTTTTGGCGACCTCTGCTGCCAGATCGAGGGCCTTCTTGTTCTCCCCGGCAAGCGCCAAAGCAGATCCTGCGAGGAGTTTCAGGTTGTAATCGTCAAGAATCTTCAACGTCGCATTGGCTGATTCAATCGCCTCTTTGCGCTTTCCGGACAGCGCCTGCACCCATGCCCGCTCACCTACGGCGAACGCCTGCGGGCTCTTGACCTGCACTCTTTCGCCCACTTGGCGGGCCTTCTCATAAAGCTCTTCGGCCTGCCGGAGCTGTCCGTGCAAGGCTGCAATGTCCCCGTGCCTATAATAGGCAGCCCACTCCAAGTCGGGTTGCGACTTGGCGAGAGACTCCTCTCTTTCCATGGTCGACAGATCATCCTGGGCCAGCGCTATGTTGGCCAGGATATCGTGAAGCGACATGAATTCAGGATGCAGCCGCAGTCCCTGGTTTGCCACTGTCTTGGCTTCTTCCAGCCGATTGAGTGCGGCGTACGATATCGCAGCGCCTCCATACCCACGCTCTTCATCGGGATCCACGCGAATCGCTTCCAGCGAAGTCGCCAGGGCTTTTTCAAAGTTCCCCAACTGCGCATCGGTCACGGCGAGATTGATGTAAGGCGTAATATCCCGCGGATAGGTCTGCTTGTACAGTTCGTAGGCCTCGTTCCCCTTCTCCAATTGTCCGCTGTCCGCATAATAATGGGCAGTAATGTAGAGCCTTTCGCGCTCGCTGGCCCGGTCCTTCAGTTCGAAGGCCTTCTTGCGAAATGTTTCCGCGGTTTGCACCTCTCCAAAATTGTTATAGGCGGTACCCAACCGCGCGTAGGCCATGGCGAAATTGGGATCCAAATCGACAGCCTGCTTGTAAAACGGAATGGCTGCCAGATCATTCCCCGTGCTGTGCTTTCCGTCGCCCAAGGTGAATGCCTTCAGTGCCTGTAGCGAAGACGTAGTCGCCTCTTCCAGCGGCTTGTCGAATTTCTTGATCGACGCCAGGGATTCGCCGAGCTTCTCGCGCAACTGAGTGGTGGACTGGTCAAGAGCCTTCAGCACCTGTTCCTTGTTGTCGGCCCGTGCCTGCACCTCGGCAAGGGTGTCGCCCGTCGCGGCATTGACCGCATCGAGTGTCACCACGTACTGACTACCTATTCCTGCGATCGATCCCGTGAGCATCGCCTTCACTCCCGCCCGCTGCGCGATTTCGCGCCCGATCCCGGCAGTGATGCGTTCGTCTGGCGACTTACCCATCATGGCAAGCGTCTGGCGCACCCGCTCGTCCGAAACCACGTTCAAGAATGGCGACTGTTGCAGGTCAACGGCGAGCGCTTTCTTGAGGGTCCCGTCGAAGACGGCGTCGCCCGTGGTGTTCACGAAATCGGCGAGCAGGATCGAGTCCTTTTCTGTAATGGCCTGAGTTCGGGTGGATCGGAAATAAAGCGTGCCTGCCATGACCGCCAGAACAACAACTGCGATCGGCACAAGGATCTTCTATAGAGGCCGGCGCGTCACTTCCACCGGAACAGACGCGCTGGGCGGACTTACCACCATTCGCGCCGAACTGGTTCGCTCGCGAACCGGCACGCGTCCAGAGCCCGATCCAGAGGACGTTGCCGGCGTGACCGCGGAACTTGAAGCGGGCGGCAATTCCACTTCGCTCTGCACTGCAGCCCGTCCCGAGTCGGTATCACGTTTCAGGCGCTGCAGGTCAGCGCGTAGATCGCCGGCATGCTGGTAGCGCAGGTTGCGATCTTTCTCGAGCGCCTTATTCACAATGCGCTCGAGTTCAGCAGGAAGATCGGGATTCAGGCGCACCGGCGCCACCGGAGCCTTGTGCAGGATGCAATCAAACAGGGCGGCAGAAGTCTCGCCCCGGAAGGGAAGGACTCCCGTGGCCATCTCGTACAGGACGGCGCCGAAAGAGAATAAATCCGTGCGACCATCGATGTCTTTACCCAGAGCCTGCTCGGGAGACATATACGCAACCGTTCCCAACGCAGTGCCGGGGCTGGTCAGGTTCGGATCCTGCTGCTCCACGGTCGCGTCTTCCAATGCCGCGGCGGGGCGCGCGGTCATCGGGGTGACTTTGGCTAGCCCGAAGTCCAGGACTTTGGCGTGCTCGCGCTTGGTGACGAAGAGATTGGCTGGCTTGATGTCGCGGTGCACAATGCCTTCAGCGTGGGCTGCATCGAGCGCGTCCGCGATCTCAATCGCCAGAGACAATACTGCCTCGATCTCCATCGGGCGCCCGGCAATGCGATGTTTGAGCGTGATGCCATCGAGGAATTCCATGGCGATGAAGGGATGCCCCTCGTGCTCGCCGATGTCGTGGATGGTGCAGATGTTGGGATGATTCAATGCCGAGGCAGCCTGCGCCTCGCGCTGGAAGCGGCTCAACGTTTGCGGATCGCGTACCACTTCGTCGGGCAGAAACTTAAGAGCGACGAAACGGTGCAGCCGCGTGTCCTCGGCCTTGTACACCACACCCATGCCGCCGCCACCCAACTTTTCAATGATGCGGTAGTGCGAGATGGTTTGCCCAATCATTCAGGACGTGGCCCGGAGTCGCCTCATCTTACGGACGCTGCACGCCGTAGTCAACGAGCGACTGCGCTACGGTTCTCAACCGCCACAACACTGCGGCTAGCGCGGCGAGCCCGGCGGCCCATGCTGCGAAAGCCATCTCTACTACCCACATGGGGGCGGCCCCGACGCGGCGCAGCAGGAAGGGAAGGAAATTCCAGGTGCTGATGTGGACATAATCCCACGGGTCTTGGGTCATGGCTTCCGTGTTCAGACCCCACGCCTGCATCTTGCCCAGCGCAAAGGCGGCGATGTTCTTGAAGCGCAGCGCGATCACGAAAGTGGGATGGCCTAGACTTTCCATCTGGTAGATTTCGAGCGGCAGCCAAAAGGCCAGCGATGCGATTTGAATAACAAAACTGGCGGCGATGAAGACGATGCTGCCGCGCCAGATCCACGGGCTTAGATTCGCGCGATAACGCACGAGCAGTGGCACGGCGAGAAGCGCGACCATTTCTACCGCGGTCGAAACGTACCGGTCGCCCCAGGCATGATCGCCCGCCCAGTAGGTATAGCGCGCGTAGAAGCAGATGTAGCCGAGCAGAAGCAGGAGCGAAGTCACCGCATAGGCGCGGACCTCGGAGCCGAGCCGTTTCCACAAAAGTGCGAGCAGCACAAGTACTACCACAAGGAGAGGATCGAACAGGAAGATCGATTTCTCCGGCTTAAAGAGCGCGCCCAGCACACCCTGTTGAAAGGGGGTGCTCCAAGGAAAGTTTGCCGGCAAGGTGGGATCTTGCAGGCGCGACTCTCGCGCAAAAATTGGAATGTACGTCTGGGTCAGCGATCCGAAGCGGTAGAAGCTGTAGAGGCGTTCGACGATCGCGAAGAAGGCATAGACGGGCACGCTGACCTTACAGTAAATCACCAGGCGCTGCCACAATGCGCGGCCCCGCGTTTGCTCCAACCAAAGCAAGGCCAGCAGGAAGATGCCGGCTGCGATCAGGTCAAGGCCAGTGGTCACACGAGTCAGTAGATTCAGCCCCAGAGCGGCCGAACCAAGTATTAGCGAGCGAACACTGCCGGTGCGGAGCCACTCGTACTGGAAGCAAAATCCAGTCAGGCTAAGCAGCATGATGTAGTTGTTCTCCTGCATGTTCTGGGTGTAGTGCAGGTGGGTGGTGCAGAACAGCAGGGCCAGGACTCCGGCGACGGATTCGTTCACGTTGAAGCGCAACTGGCGTAGCAGGCGGAACGCGATCAGAGCCGTCAGCACATTCACGAGGATGCTCGTGCTGTAGGTGACGATGATGCTGCGCACGGCCGGGTCGTCCTGATATCGGGAGAAGAGGTTCCAGTGTGCCACCCAGGTGGCCACCAGGTCGGCCGGCAACATGAGCAGCGACTGCCCAATGCCATACCAGCTATAGAGCCGGCCGCCGCGGCCGTGCAGGCCGAAATCGGGATAGTCGTCGGGGAAGACCTGGGGCTGCGAGGTCCACAGCCAGTGAGTAGTTTGCAGACGGTATGTGGTGTCGGCTGTGCCGAGTTCCCCCGATTGCACGACGAAGGCGAGCAGCCCGGCGGTCAGACATAGCAGAACTAGAGGATCCCGCAGCCAGCGACCCAGGCGTGAAGTCATCGCTTGGATGGTAATACAAAGCGGCCAGAGGGCGAGAAGGATGAAAATTCTTCGGGTGCCCCATTTCTCGCGCTCTTTGCGCGAGAAGTGGGGATTTTCGACGGAGCGGAGCGAGGGATCTGGGTTCTTGCTCCCGCCATCGGCGCTGCTGTCACGAGCAAACACCCAGGTCCCTCGCTTTGCTCGGGATGACAGCTTTGCTCGGAATGACAGCTTTGCTCGGGATGACAAGATGGGGTCTGGGTTAGACTGTAGCGGGAAATTTTCATGGCCAAGTGCTCAAATTGCGGGACCGAGTTATCGGACAAGGTGCGCTTCTGTTCTTCCTGCGGAATTCCAGTTTCAAATACGGACGACATCGCAACTCTCGACTTTGCTACCGCGAGTTCACCTTTGCCGCCCCGGCCGCCGTCGAACTCATCGTCGCGGCCTCCGAGTTCCGCGGAATACCTTCTGAACGAGGGCCGTTTTCTTCCCGGCCGGCTGTTGGCATCGCGTTATCGCGTCATCGCCTTGCTGGGAAAGGGCGGCATGGGCGAGGTTTATCGCGCCGACGATCTCACGTTGGGGCAGGCCGTCGCGATGAAGTTTCTCCCCGACGAAGCCGGTCGCGACGAAGGCTTGCTGGAACGCTTTCGCAACGAAGTGCGCACGGCTCGGCGGGTCTCGCATCCCAACGTTTGCCGCGTGTACGACGTGGGCGACGTGGACGGCCAGACATTTTTCACCATGGAGTACGTCGACGGCGAAGACCTTGCATCCCTGCTGCGGCGCATCGGCCGTCTTCCCTCCGACAAGGCGCTTGAGATCGCCCGACAGCTCTGTGCCGGCCTGGCGGCGGCTCACACCAAGGGCGTCCTGCATCGCGATTTGAAACCCGCCAACATCATGCTCGACGGGCGCGGCCAGGTCGTGATTACCGATTTCGGTCTGGCTGGAGTAGCGGACGACATCCGCGGGCCGGAGGTACGCAGCGGCACTCCCGCCTACATGGCTCCCGAACAATTAGCCGGGAAAGAAGTCACGATGCGCAGCGATATCTATTCGCTCGGCCTGGTGCTGTATGAAGTGTTCACGGGCAAGAGAGCATTCGCGGAATCCGCGGCGAAACTGCTGCACGCGGGAGCAGACCGCACGCCTAGCCGGCCGTCATCGGTAGTGAAAGATCTTGATCCGATCGTGGAGAAAGTGATTCTGCGGTGTCTGGAGGCCGAACCGACCGCTCGTCCCGCCACGGCGTTAGCGGTGGCCGCTGCATTGCCGGGTGGCGATCCACTAGCCGCCGCTCTCGCTGCCGGAGAAACGCCGTCCCCGCAACTGGTCGCGGCTTCCGGGGAAACGGCCGGTCTGCGTCCGCGAGTTGCCATCACCTGCCTGATGGCCGTGCTCGTCGGATTGGCCATCGGAACCTACCTGACGATCCGCTACAGCGCCATCGAGAAAATGCATCTCGAGCAGACTCCGGAAGTGCTGGCGCACCGGGCGCGCGAGATCGTAGCGCAGCTCGGCTATGCGGAGAAGCCGGCGGACAGCGCGTTTGGATTCGATTACGACACGAATTTCCGCGACTCGCTGGAGAAGGACAGCAAGACAAACTGGGAGGAGGTGCTCGCCGGGCGTCCGACCATTCTGCAGTTCTGGTACCGGCAGAGCCCAGACCTGTTGGGGGCCGACGGCTACCACGACAATTTTGTGATTCCCGGCATTGTCACCGAAGAAGATCCGGCCACCACTCTCTCGGG
>WNGK01008777.1_pt1 | contig 10461 bp, 9 predicted proteins | sample 5400601 | NCBI WGS metagenome assembly WNGK01 (sample SAMN13153376, study PRJNA577476) | soil metagenome | isolation source: 60 cm soil or saprolite under Garry oak tree replicate 1 | place: USA:California | collected 2016-06-15
CGTTCGCATTCCAAAATACAAGCCGATTGCGCCGGCGATAATTAGAAACACGATGAAGCAAGCCAGAATCAAACAACCTTTGCCCACGCATCCCATCCCACGCTTCTCTCGCGGCGGCGGACCTTCGATCCAGGTGTTCATCTTGCTTCATCCGACGCCGTCTGCGCCGCCTTCAACTTTTGGTAGAGATCGTTCAATCCTTGTGAGAGCACGCGCGTTCCGAAAAGCATCGGCATAAAATTGGTGTCGCCACTCCAGCGCGGCACGATGTGTATGTGCACATGATCGGGCACGCCCGCTCCCGCGCATTCGCCGACGTTGATACCGATGTTGAATCCCTGCGCTTTCGTAACCTGCCGCAGCAGCTCCTGAGCAAGGACCACGAGTGAGAAAAGCTCAACGATTTCATTTTCACCGAGATCGCGCAGCTCGCCCACTTTTCGATACGGCACCGCCATCAGGTGTCCGACGGTATAGGGATAACGATTCATTATCAGAAACGAATTTTTCCGGCGCACGAGGACGAAGTGGGCGGCATCATCGCTGGCACGCGCAGCCTCGGACAGGAAATCGGCCGTGCCCAATTTCTCGAAGTACTCAAAGCGCCACGGCGCCCACAAAGTTTCGAGCTCGGCTTTCGGAAACTCCACCAACTAACGAGAGTAAGAGCTTATGGGAGAAAGTCGAGTTTATCTGCGCGGAAGCGTCAGGAACCCATAACTTGATGGATGTTCGCTCTTTTTTTCGACCGTGACGCGATAGGGAAATTTGCCTGAGCGCCAGGGTTCTTCATCCATTGGAACGACGAGCGCGTCCAAACCTGGCGACGCCGCTATCGTCTCGATGCGGGTGCAGAAACGCGGCCGCCGCAGATACAAAAGCAGACTTTCGTCGCGACCCGGAAGGATTTCGTAGCGTAAATGTTCAGCCGTGGCGATCTGGCGAACTTGGCGGCCAAATTTCACCAGTGCATCGCGATCGTTGCGGTAACCGTCAATCACTCGCATCGCCACATACGCACCGGTAAAAATCGCGGCGAAGATGATTGCGAACGCGGCGATCCGGCCAACGCGAATAACCCTGTGTGCCATAATCGCCTTAATTTGCGCAGCCAGGAGCAGGCAAAGCGGAGGAACAGCCGGGAAGATTCGGTCCACTCGCTTCGATGGAATTAACGACATCACCACGATGCCACCAAGCGCCCACGTGATCAGCCAAAACATCTCCGGAGAGAGATTCCCCAGCCACTTTCCGGTTGCCGCTTTCGTTTTGCGCAAAGCGACCACGAGCAATCCGATGATGAGCAAACTCCAGGGCGCGAATTTTTGCAGCAGATGCGGAATATAAAAGAGCAGCGGCTGCGAACGATGAATGCCCTCATGAAAGCGAGCGCCGAATTCGTTCAGAATAACGTCTTCGTAAAATCCGTCGATAAAACGGATCCCTAAGATCAGCCAGAGACAGAACAACGCGAAAGAGGCAACCCAGGGCATCCATCCGCTCCACGCATTCGGAAAATCGGGACGCCAGTTCCGTCGCAATTGATAAAGAATGAGTGGTGGGAGGACAAACGCCCAAACGATTGGACCCTTAACGAACATCGCCGCGCTCAGCACTGCGAAAAGCGTGACTCGATCGCGCGTCGTCCACGACATTCGGGTCCGGATTTTTTCAAACATCAATAATCCGACCGCGAAAGTAACGAGCGCGAGTGGCATATCCGTTCGCACCAGCGTCGCCAATCGCACGCTCAACAAATTCAGGCCAAATGCCGCCAACGCGCACAGCGCCGGCAAATCACCAAAGGCTCGCGCGCAGCGAAAAACCAAGACTGCAAGCGCGATCGCGGCAATGAAAGAAGGAAACCGCCATGAAAAATCCCAGGAGCGTGTGATTTCATAAAGTCCGGCGGAAACCCAGGCGACACCGGGCGGTTTACTATTGATATGGCGAGAAGAGTGGCGGCCCCCCCGCGCTCCCATTCCTTCGTCCGGCGTCGTCTGATAGAGCCAGCGCTGTTGACCGATCATTTGGAAGGAGACAAAGGCCTGTTTCGCCTGATCGTAATCGTCCAGGGTCCAAGGCAAGTTCGAGGCAGCAAAAAACCCGACGGTTAGTATGCTAACGAACAGCAGCATTCGCCGATTTTGACCTATCTCAACTGCGATCTGGCTCATCGCCTAGTCGCGCCAAAGCAGCGCCCGCACCGGCGCAGCATCGCCACCAACAATTTTCAGCGGCAGCGCGGCAAATTGGTAAACTCCCGCTTCGATCTCGCTCAGGTCGAGCGACTCGACGATGGCAATCTTTCCGGCTGCGAGCGCGTGATGATTCGCCAAAACTTTCGCCTCGATCGGATCGACTGAAGGAACATCGACACCAAGCAAGACAACGCGCAGCTCACTCAACCAGGCGATTGCCCCGGGTTTCAGCACCGGAATCCAGTCCGGAAATCGTGTCGGATCCGGAAAACAATTTGTTTTCAGCAGGACCCGGCGCGTTTCGGCAATTTGCGGACGCGCATGTTCCAAATCAGCAATGGCGATGGAAGGCTGAGTCCGGGAAAACTTTCCCGCGAGATCAAGCACGACCGCCGGTCCGATGAAATTTTGGAGTGGAACGGAATCGATGGCGGGGCTTTTTTCGTCGAAATGAAATGGCGCGTCCGCGTGCGTTCCGTTGTGCGCGCTCATGCTCAATGCACCGACATTGACCGGACATGTTTGGCTGAGACGCCAGGTTAGCTCATATCGAAATGGCGTATCTCCAGGCCAGGGGGCAAGATCATTCATCAGCGGCCGCGAAATATCCCAGATCTTTCTCATCCTGCGTGGCGCAATTCTGTCACGATTGCTTCGGCCGCATTCGCAGTCGCCTCGCCCCGGCCGAGTTTCTGCGCCACACATGCAAAATCCGCGAGCATGCGCGCGCTTTCCGTTTCGTCAGTAAGCAAACGCGCCACCGCCGCGGCGATCGCATGCGGTTGTGCTTTGTGCTGAATAAACTCGGGAACAATCTCGCGATTGGCGAGAACATTTGGCATTCCCAAATATTTTACTTTCACGACCAGACGCGCGGCCAAATAGGTGAGCCATGCCACCCGGTAAATTAGGACGAAAGGCAACTCTGAAAGCGCGGCTTCGAGCGTGGCCGTGCCGGAGGCGACCATCCCAACATTCACCCGCGCCATTAAGGAACGTGCGTCACCCATAACAATAGAAAACTTTCCGGTGGCGTGCTTGCCATAAAGATTGGTCCGAATGAGTTGCGCCAATGGCTCGGATGCGGCGGAAACGACGAAACGCAGATCGTGATCTTGATGCGACAATTCCACGGCAGCTTGGCGCATGACCGGGAAAATCTTGTTCACTTCGCGCTCGCGACTGCCTGGAAATAAACCGACAAGCTTGTCATCTCGAGCGGAAACGCTACTCCGGCTCGGAGCGACGGGGACTGTTGACGTTTGCTTCGAGGTTTCGCCTCGGGATCCCTCGACTTCGCTCGGGATGACAGAAATTGGAGTCGGGATGACCGACATCATCGGGTGGCCAACAAAAATCGCCCGCAAACCCGATGCTTGATAGAACTCGGGTTCGAATGGAAAAATACAAAGCATCAAATCAATGGACTGAGCCATTTGCGAAACGCGACGCTGGTTCCACGCCCAAACCTGTGGGCTGATGTAATAAATAATTTTCAGCTCCGGAAATTTTGCATGCAGCGCACGGGCGAGGCGCAAATTAAATCCGGGGTAATCGATTAACACGACCGCGCTTGGCCGCGCCGCCTCAATCTCCGAAATGGTCGCCTGAAATTGCTTTCGAAAAAAGGGGTAACGCCTGATTACTTCCCACAATCCGACGACAGCGGTGTCATCGATCCAATCGCGAAAGTTCCCGCCGGCCAGAGCGCGCATTTTCGGCCCGCCGCGCCCGACAAATCGCATTTCCGGGGCACGCGTGCGCAAAGCCTTGAGTAAGGCTGCACCATGATTGTCACCGCTGCGTTCGCCCGCAACGAAATAGACAGTTGCCTCGGGCATTCTACGTGGTCGCGATTCGCTTCGTTATTTCGATCGCTAGCTCGAGCGCGGCGGCGGCGTGCGAGCCGGAGACTTTCGGTTCGCCACCGGTGAGAGCACAATTGAGGAAGGAAGCCAGCTGCCGCCGTAACGGCTCTTCTTTTTCAATCGCGACCGCGTCGCGCGTGATCCGCCCGTTAACCCGGCGGTAAATTTCGCCGCTTTGCCCTTGATAATCTAACGAGAGGTAGGCGTCCTCCTGGAAGACTCGGATCTTGCGCATCCGTTCCGGACTGATGCGACTGGAGGTAATGTTGGCGATGCAGCCGCTGGCGAAACGCAATCGGGCATTGGCAATGTCTTCGCCTCGACTCAGCACCGGCACGCCCACCGCGTCGATGTTTTCCACGGCCGAATTCACCAAATGCAAAATGATTTCCAGATCGTGAATCATCAAATCGAGCACAACGCCGATCTCCGTGCTGCGATTTGGATAAGGCGAGAGGCGATGCGCTTCAATAAAACGCGGGTGAGTCAGGCGCTGCTCCAACGCACTGAGGACGGGATTAAAGCGTTCGACATGGCCAACCTGCAAGACCAGTCGTTTTCCCGTTGCCAGTTGTGCCAGTTCGCGCGCGTCGGCGGTATTTTCGGTGATCGGTTTTTCGATGAGCAAATGTTTGCCGCGTGCAAGCAAATCGCGCGCGACCGGAAAATGTGCGCTCGTAGGGGTGGCGACTGACGCCGCGTCGACCATTCCGGCAAATTCATCGAGCGATCCGGCGGCCTTTGCTTTGTATTTGGCTGAAATTTCAGCAGCACGTGCCGGATCGACATCGAAAACCGCAACGAACTCGGCATGGGGCAGCTCGGCGTAAATCCGCGCATGATTGCTGCCAATGTGACCGACGCCAACGACGCCAACCCGCACTTTTTTCATCGCACACTTGCCATCGACGGCGGCACGTAATTATCAAGGAACCATTCGTAGAAACGGGCGACGCCGTCCCGCAGCGAAATTGTTGGCTGCCAGCCGAGCTTTTTGATCTTGGAAACGTCGAGCAATTTGCGCGGAGTCCCGTCCGGTTTTGAGCGGTCCCACCTTAGCTCGCCCCGAAAACCGACCACGTCGCAAATCAATTCCGCCAATTGCCGAATGGAAATGTCTTGGCCACAACCAATGTTGATAATTTCCGGCGAATCGTACTTCTCGAGAAGAAAAAGAATTGCCGCCGCCAAATCGTCTACATGCAGAAATTCGCGACGCGGCTCGCCCGTTCCCCAAACAATCATGTCCCCTCCTCCACTCATTTTAGCCTCGTGCGCCTTGCGCAACAACGCGGCCAGCGCGTGCGAAGTCTCAAGATCGAAATTATCACCCGGGCCGTAAAGACTGGTAGGCATGGCCGAGATAAAATTTGCGCCATACTCACGCGCAAAAGCCTGACACAATTTTACACCGGCGATCTTGGCAATCGCGTACGCTTCATTGGTTGGTTCAAGCGGCCCGCTCAGGAGCGCGCTCTCCGGAATTGGTTGCGGAGCAAATTTCGGATAGATGCACGAGCTGCCGAGAAACAGGAGTTTGCGCGCCCCGGCCTCGTGCGCCACGCGAATAACGTTGTTCTGAATCTGTAAATTTTCGATCAGGAATTCGACGGGCGCATCAATATTCGCTTTTATGCCGCCAACCTTCGCCGCTGCCAGAACCACCACCTCCGGCCTTTCCTCGGCGAAAAAATCCCGGACTGCTCGTTCGTCTCGCAAATCAAGCTCCGCCCGCGAGCGAGTGACGAGATTGGTAAAACCGCGCGCATGCAGCAGGCGGACAAGGGCGCTGCCGACCAATCCGGTGTGGCCGGCGACGTAGATTTTATCGCTCTGTTTCATCCGCCAATAGGTGTTTAGCATTTTCTTTTTTCACCGCGGGCGCAATCCTGAGTTCATGGCCAAGCAAAGGCGCCGGCTGGCGGTGCAGAAGACTTACAAGCTTTTCATCGGTGGAAAATTCGCCCGCGGTGAAAATGGACGCGTCATCGCGGCGCGCGATGCGCATGGAAACGTGCTGGCTAACTACTGTCGCGCATCGCGAAAAGATTTTCGCGATGCGGTCCGCGCGGGACGAAGCGCAGTCGCGGGCTGGACGAAATACAGCGCTTATTTGCGCGGCCAAATTTTGTATCGCGTGGCCGAAATGCTGGAAGGGCGCCGCCGCGAGTTGGAAAGCGAGCTTGGTCGCGTTGACAGCTCGGCGGCCAGGGCGCGCCGCGAAGTCACGGCCGCGATTGATCGTTTGGTTTATTACGCGGGTTGGACGGATAAGTTTTCGCAAATTCTCGGATCGGTAAATCCGGTCGCAACGTCGCATTTCAATTTTACGATCCCCGAACCGACTGGCGTGGTGGTTGCACTGGCGCCCGATGAACCAGCTTTGCTCGGAATGGTGTCGATTGTTGCCCCAATCATCGCGAGTGGCAACTGCGTCATCGCGCTCGCTTCGGCCGCGAACGCGCTCGCCCCGCTTACCATTTCCGAAATCATCGCGACGAGTGACCTTCCGGCCGGCGTTTTCAATCTTCTCGCAGGTGATCGCAGCGAGCTCGCGCCGCATTTCGCAAGTCATATGGATGTCAATGCAATCGTCGATGCCAGCGGCGACGAAAAAATCGGTGCGGAATTGCAGGCCGGTGCCGCCATCAACCTCAAGCGTTACGTTCGGCGTGCAATCGGTAATTACTTCGGTCGGGACTGGGAAAACCCCTATTGGATTCTCGATACCGTTGAAATGAAAACCGCGTGGCACCCGATCGGACTCTAGCCGCTGGGCAGTGAAGTAATGATAAATCGGCATGGAACCTCTCGCTTTGAATTCCATCATTCCAACGCTCCACTACTCCATCTGACCAATGCACGTCCCGTCATTGATTGAGAAGAAGCGCGATGGCGGCGAATTGAGCTCGGAAGAAATCGCGCAGGTCATCTCCGGTTTTACTCGCGGAGAAATTCCCCGTTACCAGATGAGCGCACTGGCGATGGCAATTTTTTTCCGCGGCATGAGCGACAGGGAAACCTGGCATTTGACCAAGGCAATGCTGGAGAGCGGCCAGATATTCGAGTACCCACCAAATTCGCCCCCCAAGGTCGACAAACACTCGACCGGCGCAATTGGCGGAAAGACTTCACTCGTTCTGGCACCGCTACTGGCGTGCGATGAAGTTTGGGTGCCAATGATTTCCGGCCGCGGTCTGGATATCACTGGCGGCACGCTTGATAAACTCGAAAGCATTCCTGGCTTCAATGTGAACCTGGATCGAACGCGCGCGATTAAACAACTCGAGCGCATCGGCGTTTTCATGATTGGACAAACAGCCGAGATTTGTCCGGCAGATAAAAAACTTTATGCCCTGCGTGACGTCACCGGCACCGTGCCGTCGCAGCCCCTCCTCGTCGCCAGCATCATGTGTAAGAAACTGGCGGAAAATCTCGATCGGCTCGTGCTCAATGTAAGATTCGGTAAGGGCGCGTTCATGAAGACGTGTGACAAAGCAAAGTGGCTCGGGGAGGCGATGCTGCGGGTTGGCGAAGGCATGGGCACAAAAATCTCATATCTACTCACGGCGATGGACGAGCCACTGGGGCGCACGGTCGGTAACGCTCTTGAACTAGCAGAGGCGATTGATGTGCTGCACGGCCAGGGTCCCGCTGATGTGGTTAATCTGGTCCTCGACCTGGCGACCAAAGTTGCGAACGCGCCGCGCGCTCAACTTCAAAAATGGCTGCAAGATGGCAGCGCTTGGAAAAAGTTTATTTCCCTGGTGGAAGCCCAGGATGGGAGCGCCAGCGTGCTTGAAGAAATGGCTTCGATTTATAGGGCACCTATCACCCGTGAAATCAGATCCGATCACGCCGGCAAAATTACTGCGATGGACGCGGAAAAGATCGGACGCGCCACATTGTTGCTTGGCGGAGGCCGCCAACAAGTAGACGACAAAATTGATTTGGCCGTCGGCATTTCCGATTTGAAAAAAATCGGCGAGAGCGTGCAACGGGACGAACCGCTCATGCGTGTGCATGCACGAACAAACGACGGTCTCGAACAAGTCTTGCCGTTGCTGAGGACGGCGGCGGTGGTCGGAGATGAACGCGATCTTTAGGCGAATGTTTGTGAGGCCCCCCAACTCGCCTTTGCGGGATCGGGATGACGGGGGCCGTGTTTGTCTGGAACATTCAAGCGCAAACCATCGCCGTGTCGCAAACAAACGAGAAAACGCCAGTCGATGCGTTAATTCCTTGGTTGCTTCAGGAAAATGCGCAGGTGCGTGGAATCCCCTTTAGGGAGGTGATTTTCGATGTCACCGACAAACGCGTGCTCGCTTTCAATCCAAAAAATGAAACCGATTTACGAGTGGTAAAACAAATCAGCGTCGTGCTTGACGGGGTGATTTCACAGCTGAATTCCCCGGCGAGCGTGATTCAGGGAATTCCGAGAATCAACGAGGTGAGCAGTCATTTTGAAGATTTGATGCGAGAGCTGTTGAATAAGACCCCCGGGCTCACCTGCGATTTTCCGAAAACAAGCGAAGGTCGTCTCCAACGTTCGGGTTACCCCGACTTGAAGTTGATCGATCAAGAATCGCATCGCGTTTATTGCCTCGATCCGAAACTTTACGCAGTCGGGAGCCGAGACAGCTCGTTTCGCACTTTTATTTCGAGCCAAAGATCGCGACCAACAAAGTGCGCGAGGACGCGGTGCATTTCATCGTCGGTTTTGAGCATGAGAAACCGGCGGCCGACCGCCATTGGAAATTCACCCGTTGGGACCTCGTCGACCTCTCACATTTTCAAGTGAAACTGAAAGCGGAATTTGAAGGGAGTAACCGCGACATGTATCGGCCGGAAGCGATCGTCGCCACCAGCGCAAAGTAATTCTCCGACTCCTGCTCGCGCTCGTGCTCGTATCGAACCTAAAACCAACCCTGCTGGCTCCGCAGAGCGTCGCCCTACCAAGACGATCGTCGCGATTTGTCATCCCGAATCGCGAAGACGATGAGGGACCCCACAATCGCGGATTAACTCTCAGGATCCCTGGCTTGTGCTCGGGATGACAGAAAAAATTAGACTGCGCCAAATCCTCCGTATTCCGATGGCGGTCTGACGAGCGCCATTCGTTACGGACGGCTAAAAGTTGCCGTAAGCGACCTCCGGCGTAATTGTTAACTCTTGTGATTTCGCAGGTAACAACCCCCGAAACATTCGAGTTCGACGCAGTAGATGACGTCGTCGCCGATGTCGCCTCGGGGAAAATCGTAATTGTGACCGATGACGCCGATCGCGAGAACGAAGGCGACCTGGTGATGGCAGCGGAAAAAGCGAGCGCGGAGTCAGTGAATTTTATGGCAATGCATGGTCGCGGCTTGATTTGCGTTCCCATCTCGAATGAACGGGCGGAACAGCTGGGTCTGAAGCGCATGGTCGCGGAAAATCGCGAAATGTATTCGACCGATTTCACCGTCTCGGTCGATGCCGCGGACGGTGTGACGACCGGCATCAGCGCGCATGATCGGGCACGAACTATTCAGGTGATCGCCAATCCCATTTCCGAGCCGAATGATCTCGTGCAACCCGGCCACGTCTTTCCTTTGCGCGCAAAAGACGGCGGCGTCTTGCGTCGCGCTGGGCACACCGAAGCGGCAGTTGATCTTGCCATCATGGCCGGACTGCAGCCTGCCGGGGTACTCTGCGAAATTCTCCATGATGATGGCACGATGGCGCGTTTGCCGGAACTGATGCGGTTCCGCAAAAAACACGGCCTGCGCATTTGTACAATCCAGAGTTTGATTGCGCATCGACGGGTCCGGGAAAAATTGGTCGAGCGCGAACAAATCGTGAAAATGCCGACGGATTACGGCGATTTTGATCTGCACCTTTATCGGTCGAAACTGGATGGCTCACATCACCTCGCCCTGGTCAAAGGCACGATTTCACCGAATAAACCGACGCTGGTGCGGGTGCACAGCGAATGTCTCACCGGGGATGTTTTTGGTTCGCGACGCTGCGATTGCGGGAATCAGTTGCACGCGGCGTTGCGCCAGATCTCGGAGGAAGGCGATGGCGTTCTCGTTTACATGCGCCAGGAGGGGCGCGGGATCGGGTTAGCAGCCAAAATTCACGCCTACAAATTACAGGAGGAAGGTCTTGATACGGTCGAAGCGAATGCCAGGCTTGGCTTTCCGATGGATCTGCGCGATTATGGATTGGGCGCACAAATCTTATTCGATCTCGGTGTGCGACAATTTCGTTTTCTGACCAACAATCCCAAGAAGGTGATCGGACTAGAAGGCTACGGAATTCAAATGATCGAGCAGGTGCCGATTCGCAGCCCGGCCAATCCGCACAACGAAAAATATCTCGAAACCAAAAAACAGAAAATGGGCCACTTA
>WNGK01011751.1_pt1 | contig 10461 bp, 12 predicted proteins | sample 5400601 | NCBI WGS metagenome assembly WNGK01 (sample SAMN13153376, study PRJNA577476) | soil metagenome | isolation source: 60 cm soil or saprolite under Garry oak tree replicate 1 | place: USA:California | collected 2016-06-15
TGTTGAGCCAATTCGGCGTTAATGACTTTGGGCGCCGGGTCGCCGGGGTGTTATGCGCATCGGACCTTAATCAACGTGACCGATTCGAGCGAATCAAACTGACTGATTGGTCCCAGCGATGCCTCGGCCGCCAAACCGTACTCGCCGTAGTAAGTATCGACTCCACCATACGTTAAGGAACTCTGAGGCTCTCATCTATTCCACTGGCACCGGGATTGTATATTCACTTGGCGAGAAACAGCCTGCCTGCAAGTGCGACTTTAGCGCTCAGCACAAAGGCGAGATCGTGAAGATGCGGAGGTGCTAGATGAGACGTCCTGGAATATGTCGCGGAGTTATCTGGGAAACCCAGCGCTAATTAGCCCGACAGAAGTTTGAGCAGTTGAGCAATAAAGTCACTTCTTATTGTCCTTGAGCGAAGCGGCCGGGACCGCGAATCGCCAGGGCGAGTCCCGGCTGGAATGCCACTGGTTAGCGCGCAGCATAGTGGCCCGCCTCCTGCAACTAATCACCACGCCAACAAGAGGTCCCGCACGCTGTCGGGCGCTTCCGGCGAAAAGCGAAATCGATCCCATGAACGACGCGGCCCATTGAAACCGCGCCGCTCTGTTCTCCGATCCTCTGCGTGCTTATCCACCATGATGTCCTCAGCGTTCACACAATCGAGGCGTTAGGATTACGTTGCGACAATTACGTTGCGAAAGATTGTGGAGACCTGATTTCTGTCGTAGTATGGACGAGAGCTGCCAGGTATGGTCGATATTCACAGCCACATCTTGCCCCAGGTAGACGATGGCTCGCACAGTCTCGAAGAATCGGTGGAGATGTGTCGCACATCGGCTGCAGACGGGGTCAAAGTGATGGTGGCAACACCTCACGCGCACGATGGAATGCACAAGACCCATGAGCCTGACTTCCTGCTGCAAAAGGTCGCCGAGTTGAATAAGGAGTTGGGCGGCAGCCCGAAGATCGTCCTTGGCTGCGAGCTCCGCTTCACACACGCGCTTGTGAAGCAGATCTGCGAAACCCGCAGCGCGCCAACCATCGCCGGTGGGCCGTACGCGCTGGTCGAGTTCCCCCACGCAGTCGTGCCGCCGGGGAGCGAGCACCCGCTGTTTGAGCTGATGAGCAATCAGATCACGCCGATCATCGCGCACCCGGAACGGAACATGATGCTCATGTCAGAGCCTGAACGCTTCTACGAACTGGTCTCGATCGGTGTACTTGGGCAGATGGACACAGGGTCGATCATGGGTCAGTTCGGAAAGAAGGTTCAGCAGGCGTCCCGAGTGATGCTCGAGAATGGATTGATTCACTTCATCGCCAGCGACTGTCACAACACGCGCAACAGACTGCCCGGAATGTCGACCGCGGTAGCTTCGACAGCGGAGATCGTCGGGGAAGAGTACGCTCGCGCGATAGCCGACGATAACCCGGCCGCGGTCGTGGAAGCGAAGCCGATTCCAGCGCGCCCGACGGCGACTCCACCACAGAAAAAACGGAGATGGTTGTTCTTTGGGTAAGGATGAAGAGGCAGAGTAGCAGAAGAGAAGGGGGCAGACGGGTAGAGGAGCAGCGGGGCTCCTCCGCTCCCTTCTCCTCTGCTGCTCCGCTCCTCTCCTCGCCCTCTAGTCAGCCCGGTTCGTGAACTCGATCAACTGCTCCAGCGTCGCCCCCTTGAATCTCTCCAAGAGTTGCTCGCTCGAGACCGAAGTCTTCAGGCGCAATATTGTAAGTGCTCAATTCGCCGTTCCTGAGCTCAGTTATCTTGCTCTCAGCGGTTATGGTTATCTCATCGAGTCCGTCGCTGCCGTGCACAACAAGCGCCCGAGTGCTGCCCAGTTCGCCTAGCACGCGCGCGAGTAATTCGGTCAACTGTGCGGCGTAGACTCCCACAACCTGGATGTTCGCGCCGGCGGGGTTCGTAAGCGGCCCGAGCATGTTGAAGATCGTTCGAATGCCCATCTGCCTGCGAGCAAGCGCCACGTACTTCATTGCATCGTGAAGCAGCGGCGCGTGAAGAAAACCAATTCCTATATCGTCGATACATCGCCCAATCCTGTCCGGTTGAAGATCGATTCTGACACCCAGCGCTTCGACCACATCGGCGCTTCCGCATTGAGAAGACACAGAGCGATTGCCGTGCTTCGCAACTCGAACGCCGGCGCCTGCGACGACAAAGGCGGTTGCGGTTGAAACGTTGAAGCTGCCGCGGACGTCCCCTCCTGTGCCGCAGGTATCGATGAGCGCTTCGCGTTCGGTGTCTCCTATCTCGGCGCTCACAGTTGTGTGCGGGCGGACGCGCGCGGACTTGCGGCGCATGACCCTTGCGAAGCCTGTCAACTCGGCGACCGTCTCGCCTTTCATTCGAAGACCCGTCAAAAGCGAAGCGATCTGCGCGTCGGTGCACTGACCGGTCATTATCTGTTCAAGCACTGACTCGGCATCGCCGGCGGCGAGGTCGACGCGGTCGACGACTTTCTTGATTGCTTCGGTAATCGTCATTCGTGCTCAACTCTGGAAGGGTGCTGAACCGAGTCCTTTCACCGGTACGACGAACCCCGCGATTTCGGTCGCCGACAGAGCGCCTCGCGTGTAGGCTGGAGTTGTCGTTTCATTGTAGGTGTTCTCGAACAGCTCATCGCACAACAGATCAATCTCACGTTGGAACTCGGTGTCCGTCGACCGGAATCCGTCGGGCGCGAGAGCTTCAGCGATCGGAAGCCGCACCAGCAAATCGTAAGTCCGCATCCACGACCGGCAATGCAGACCGAGAGCCTGAGCCTCTTCCCCTTTGCTTCCGTAGCGCCTCACGTAGTAAGCAAAATTATCGAGCACCGAACGGTCGCAAACAAGGACGTCCGCGCGCGGGGACTTCTCGATTTCCAGCTGCACCTGTCGCGCGATTATCCACTGATAAGCCTCGCGAGTCGCTTGCTCGTTCAAAGGGAAGGGACATTCGCGAGCGATCTCAGTGAGCAACTCCACGGTCCGGCCTTTGCGCTTGAGCACTCCCGCAAGCTCGTAGGCGATGGTTGTTTTGTTTACGCCGTGTGTCCCGACCAGTGCAACCTTGAACAACCTTCTCCCCCTTTGAAAATGTCCGACAAACTTCAGTTGAGTCTCACGAGCCTGAGTCTATCGACGAGCGACATTGTAACAACGCTCGACCGCGAGTCAAACCATGGCTGTGCCTATCGCCGTTTCGGCCCAGCTTGTCTTATCCATATGCAGCAAATAAACTAGACCGCCGTGATGATAGAACGCATACACCGGATCGCGCACGAGAGCATCGAAGCTAAAAAGGCGTTCTTCGACTCTCACGCTGAGGCGGTTGCGCGCGCGGCAGAGCTCATAATCACCTCGATCAAAGCCGGCGGCAAGGTGTTGATCTTCGGAAATGGAGGTTCGGCGGCTGATGCGCAGCACATCGCGGCCGAGCTGGTGAATCGGTTGAACTACGACCGGCCGCCTATCGCGGCGATTGCCCTCACGACGGACACTTCAATTCTGACTTCGGTCGGAAACGATTCGTCCTTCGATGAATTGTTCGAGCGTCAAGTGCGCGCATTGGGCCGACGCGATGACGTGGCGTTGGCGATTTCGACGAGCGGCAACTCGCCAAATGTCTTGCGTGCGGTCGATGCCGCACGCGAGCTCGGCATCAAGACCATTGCGCTCGCCGGCCGCGACGGAGGCAAGCTTGCGGATGCGGTTGACGTGGCTCTTGTCGTAGACGCTCGTTCGACGCAGCGTATCCAGGAGACTCACATCACGATCGGACACATCCTGTGCGAACTGATCGAGGATGCGCTGTACGGGGGCATATAGGACCAATAGGACCAATACCAATATGTCGCGATACAAAGCCGAGCCAATCGATCTCTCCCGGATTGCGACTTATCCGCTTGCGTCGCGGCCGAGCAAGGTCAGGGCTGATGACTTCGCAAAGCCGGCCGCAAGTGACTCCTCGCTGAAGGATTTTCTGGACAGCCTGCCGAGCATTCTCGCAGCTCGTGAGCTGCGCGAACTTGCCGGAATAATCAGAGAAGCAAAGCTCAAGGGTCTCGCGATTATCGCGGGGCTTGGCGGACATGTGATCAAGACCGGTCTCGCCCCGATCTTGATTGACCTGATGCAGCGCGGTTATGTGACGGCTGTTGCCATGAACGGCTCGGCGATGATTCACGATTTCGAGATCGCACTTGTAGGTGCAACCTCTGAGGATGTAGAAGCGACGCTGGGCTCGGGCACCTTCGGCATGGCTGAAGAAACCGGCCGCATAATCAACGAAGCAGTCACCGCCGGAGCGAAAGACAAAATCGGGATGGGAGAAGCGATCGGCCGGCAGCTTCACTTAACGCACCCGGCGCACGCGGACAAGTCGCTGCTTCACACGGCATACGAGGCCCGCGTTCCGGTCACGGTCCACGTCGCGGTCGGGACGGATATTGTTCATATACACCCTTCCGCGGACGGCGCCAGCATAGGCCAGACGACTCAACATGATTTCCGGCTTCTGTGTTCGCTGGTGCGAGAGCTTGACGGCGGCGGCGTTTACTTGAACCTCGGGTCGGCAGTTGTGCTACCGGAAGTTTTCCTGAAGACGGTAACCGCTGTTCGCAACCTCGGATTCAAGTTGCAAGACTTCTACACCGCTAACTTCGATTTCATCCAGCAATATCGTCCGCTGACGAATGTCGTGCGGCGTCCGGTTGCCGGCAGCGGTCGAGGGTTCTCGTTCATTGGCCACCACGAGATAATGATTCCGCTTCTGGCGGCGTACGTTATGTCCCAGTCCTGACAGCTATCTGAACAGTCTTGCAAGCCGGTTCCCTTGCGTGGCTACGCGCCGTGCGTTATTTTCGCCGAGAATGGCAAAGCCCAGAATTGGAATTCTCATATCCGGCCGCGGATCGAACATGGTCGCTGTGCTCGACGCGATCCGCGAAGGCCGTCTCGAAGCCGAAGCTGCTGTAGTCATCAGCAATGTAGAGTCGGCCTCCGGGCTGATGAAAGCTCGGGAGCGTGGCGTTGAGACTGTGGTGATCAGTCACAAAGGTCGAACGCGAGAAGAGCACGACGGCGAGATCGTAGCCGAACTGAGGCGACGCGACATTTTGCTGGTATGTCTGGCCGGGTATATGAGACTTCTCAGCCCTTTTTTTGTGAGCGCGTTTGAGAATCGAATCCTCAACATCCACCCTTCCCTGCTGCCGGGGTTTCCTGGCATCGACGCGCAGCGGCAAGCGCTCGATCACGGCGTCAAGATAACAGGTTGCACGGTGCACCTCGTCGACGAACACCTCGACCACGGCCCGATCGTGATGCAGCGGGCGGTCGAAGTCCTCGACGGCGACACGGTCGAGACTCTATCGTCGCGAATACTCGAACAAGAGCATCGGATCTATCCCGAGGCAATCGCGCGAGTGTTGAGTAAAGGGTTCCGCGTTGAAGGGCGGCGAACCTTCTTTTAAGGTGAGATTAAGCCGTTTAAAGAGATGATGGCAACGACCCGCGTGTCGGACTGCCTCGAAAGGACGATTCTACCAGCGTTATTTAGTCGGGTCGTTGCCTGTCGATTAGATTCACTAAGACCCGGGTACGGGTTGCCTTGAGCAGTTATGAATCACCAGAGCTGCTGACCGTCGGAGGCTGCCTTCCGGTCGCCTCAAAGGGACTGCGGCCAGCTGGATCATTCAACAAAGAACTGGAACGTGGGTGATTGCTTGCCGTCGGGATTGACCACGTAGACCTGGTGCGCTCCCGCCTTCTGTTTCCTCTTCTGGGTTGCCAGCGTCGTTCCATCCAGCGTAGCTGACAAGCCTTCGCCGTCGATGTAGACTATCGCGTCAGCTTCAAAGTTGCTTCCAGTGAGAAAAGTTTTCTTCTTCCTGTATTCAGCGCCAGTGATTGCCGGGGCCAGACCGGGCTGCGTGACTGCAATCGTGAAGAATCTCTGTGCAGTGTTGCCCGACGAATCGCTAACCTGCGCGACGAATTGAAAGCTCCCAAATACGCTGGACTTGCCGAACAGCATCCCATTCATCCCGATAAGCAACGGCGGTGGCAGTTGCCCGCTAACCAGACTCCAGTGATTGCCCCCGGTTCCGCCGCTCGCTTCGAGGTTCGCACTGTACTCGCGGTCAAAGCTGGCAGGAGGAAGGTTGACAGTCATTATGTTCAATTGGCCTCCGCTTGATCCTCCGGGATAGATAGTTTTGATGCCTTGAATGTCGTCGGAGACGACCGAAGCGCAGCGGTTGTCGAAGTGCGCGTACGCCAACATCGTCGCGGACGAATCGGATGAATGGCCCAGCCCGAGCGCGTGTCCCATCTCGTGAGTGAGCACTTCCTGAAGCTGGCACCGATTCGTAAAGTTACAAAGTCCGTAAGGATTGAAAGACATGTTTGATTCGACAGCCTGTGCATATCTGGTGTTGCCGATGGTCTTAATTTGATTCGGCATGTACCTAACGATCCCTGATACGGCGAGCAGCCCCGAACAGCTTTGCGACGCGGCAAAGTAGTTGTCACAGTTGTTGAACGAAATCGTGTTTACCCCATCCGCAACCTGAACTCCACAACCGCTCGTCGCGCCGCCGTAGGTCACGCGAATTGAACCGCCCGCGTTAGACCACGCGTTCATTGCGGCCTGCACGTCATCTTGCATTTGAAAGAAGTTTGGAGCGCCGGTTGGATTGACATAGAAAACTACCGGCTGATTGCTGTCTGGCTCGAACCAACGGGACGGCGTCGTGGGATTCAGCAATACCCACAGCGGCGTCATCTCGCCGCCGGACACCTTCGAGTTAAACTCGGTCGGCTGGGCAAGCAGCGGAACGTGCGAATAGTAGTTCTGCTCGAACGCGAGCATCTTTTTTCGGTTTGTTTCCATCAAGCTACCGACCATTCGGGTGTATGCGTCGAGCTCGCCGCGATTGGTTCCGGTATTCCCCGAACCAGCTATGGTGACGACGTTCTCGCCTTCCACCTGGCGTTCAACAAACGCGCGCCCGGTCGACTGATCACGGTTGATGTTGAACTTACCGAGGAAGCCTTGATGGACTCGAAGCGCTCCGTCGGGCCACGAGTTGAGATATACGAGCACGTCCTGGCCAGTCTCGAATCTCGGCATTCCAAAGATTTGCGTTCCTCGATCGCGCGTCTCCCCGCCTAGCTCCTTAAGCACTATCTCGCGCGCGGTGATATTGCCTTTCAAGACGCTGTTCACTTCGAGACGAATGTATGTATAGACAAGTTCAGTATTGGCGTCGACGCTGGTCGAGAGTCCGATTACTCGTCCAGTAACAACAGCGCGGGATTCGACAACCATCTCGTCGTCTCTTGGTGTGACGGCGGTTGTAGCGTGTGCTGCCTGGCTACAAGCAATCACCAGGAGGCACCCCACCAGTGAGAGAATGTGCAGTCTTCGTATGTGCATATGTTTCCTGAGTGCAGTTTCTTCTGCGAGAAAACCGTTCTGGGGGCAAACGGAGAATCGACCTGGGGCCGGCATCATCTGAGGCAAGGATCATGCCAACGCTCCTGAGAGTGCGTCGGTTAGCGAGGGTTCATCTTTGCGGAAGAATGCGTTCCCGTTTTAGGGACTGACCGCGTCAGGTGAGGGTCGCAGCAATGCGGAGCACCGGGACACCAGCAGTGTCACTAAGTCAGGTACTCTTGACACAGAATCCGCGCAGCAAGGCGAATGCGAAGAGGCGCATCCTTTGAATGGTGGAAAGGAAAAGGCCGCGCTCTGTTCGGTTGACAGAACGCGGCATCATTTTTTGGCCCACATCAAAGTGACTGGAATCGTTTCTCTTAATCAATCATCGAGGGTCAGCCCTGACCGAGAACGTAACAGGTCGAACTGTGACCATCCCTATTTCGGTGCCGCTCCTGAGCTCTGCTTCGTTTCCTTTTGTGAGCATAACTCCGGCTACTCCGGCTCCGGCCCCGATGATCGCTCCGATGCCAGCGCCTTTCCCCCCGCCGATCGCGCCGCCGAGCACCGCACCTCCGACAGTCCCGCCGCCGACATACGCGACGTTACGTTTGTCGGACGAGTTCCCGCTCACTTCACTTTCGGCGTCCACCTTACCCGCGCGAGCGTCTTGAAGCTCGGTCAACGCACCATCGAGTTGATGCCTGGTTCCGTCAGGTACGACGACCGAGTCGAATTGCACTGCGAGTTGGCCTTCGCGGCCTCGAGTGCGAGCCGGAGAGACTGAAATCACGCGGCCTTCGACGATCGAGCCTGCGGGTACGACTTCTACTCCGCTCGCATAGACCGGAGTCACGACGGTGGCCTGGAAGCGATCGCCGACACGCGATATCCCGGAGTTGAGCGTCTGGTTCATCCTGAGCCGGAAGTATTGGTTCTGAGGCAATGTGTAGGTGGCGAAGACGGGTCCAACGACAGCGGCGTTCGCCCCACCGTTTTGAACGGCTACGGTGCTGACTGTGCGCGCGCGCGCCTGGGTTCGAGTCTTGCGGCGCAAGGTTGGTTTGCAACTGCAAGCTCGCTTTTTCTGTACGGCTAGCGCGACGGATTCCGAGAGCGGCGCCGCGACGGCGATCAACATGGCGGCCGCTATGACTCCGCTGATGATGGGTCTGTTCATACTCCCTCCTGGGGTGGTTCGTGTTAACGGTGGAAAGATGGTTTTCGGCGCTGTTGGGATGACAGACGGAAGCCCGAGTGTTGCCCACTCGCCAGACTAAGATTGGAGAAGAATTGGCGCGAGAAGGATTGAAAATTGCAAATTGAAAATTAGAAACTGCAAATTTATCAAGACTTAGGAGTGCGTCCTTCATGCTCAATTTGCAATTTTCATTTTTCAATTCTCAATTTTCAATTCCCGTCTTGCCAAGATCATCCGGATCTTTCCAGCCTACGCGTCGAGCTCGTAAGCGTGTCGCAGCCAGCGCTGCACTTCATCGTCAATGTCTGCAAGCGAAGTGATGGCAATGCGGTGAGTGATGCGGTCCTTCCTGGCAAAACCACCAGTGTCAATGAGCCGCCCCGTCGCCTCCATATCCTTCAACGCGAATCCAAGGTCGATTCGCGTTTGAGTCGTCGGCTTGATCTGAGCGAACACGTGCTTGCGATAAAACGGGACGATGGTCTGGCAGGGGCAGGCTTTCACGTCCTTGCCGATCATAAGTCCCAGCCTGAGTAGCGCCTCATAGATTGGGCGCAATGATTCCTTCGGGCCCGCGAACATTTTTTCAACGTACCCTTCGGCGGCCCGAAGATAAGCCTCGGGGTCGCCGTCTTCGCCGCCCTTACCCTCCGCTCTCTCGGCAAGCCACCACGCGTAGTTGGTCCCGAGCCCGTGTTCCGTCTTGAGCCACTCACGCCGCTCCTTCTCGGTTTTTGGACCGGACTTCTTGATGAACTTGATCCACTGCTCGAGACTCCTGCCGGTCTTGGCTGGCAGATCCTGGATCGCCTTCTGAACCATCGCGACGCCCGGATGAACGCCGTAGATGGATTTGTTCTTTGTCTTTTCCGCTTCGCGCGCCATAACAACGGACCTCCCTTTCTAATCGTCCTTGTTGACCTTGTGAACGCGATATCGAAAGGGTGTTTTACCATCGGGCAGCAGCCCGATCCAATAAGTGCTGCTCACTTCTTACGCGTGTACGTGGTCTCGAATGCAGGCCCTCGCGAACCATCCGGGTTCTTGGCGTAGAGTCCTACAACAAAGTGATTGTCATCGAGTTGCCGAGTGGCCACCTCGAATATCTGCTTTGCTCCGCTGTCATCGTTGAAGCTTGCGTCAAAGGTGATTGTTTTGCCATCGTCTTTGCTTGTGCCGGTCAGGTTCATGAGTCCCGTCGAGCCAGTGTACGCCCATATTGACACGTACTGCTTGCTTGTGAGCAGGGCCCGGCGTTGCCGACTGCATCTGTCCGGATGTCCCTGCATCTCGCCCGATCGCCCAGACCGCGCTGCCACTACCCGCCGCTAGAAGCGAGGCGACCGCGATGCGAAGCAAGTTTTCTTTCTTCATTTTCGATCCTTTTATTCCCCTTCATCTTCCGCGTGCTCGCTCAGACTGAACCAATTGCCGGAATTGTCCTTGAACACGGCCCCGATCCCCCAGGATTGCTCCTCGGGAGGAGAGATGAACTCTACTCCCTTGGCTTTCAGCTCTTCGTAGGCCGCCCGGCAATTGGGCGTATCGAAGACACCGGCGCCGAGCTTTCCTCCCTGCACAAGCTCCCTTATCTGATTGGCCGTGGCCTCGTCGAACATGAAACCGGGATTGGGTTCCATCAGGATGATTTCGAACCCCGGCTGGTCCTTAGGACCGACGGTCAGCCACCTGAACCCTCCGTCCATTGTTGCGTCGGTTCGAACTTCGAAGCCCAGTTTGTCCCTGTAGAACTCCAGGGCCGCCTGTTGGTCAAGCACAAATATTGCGGCGTGTGACATCTTCGAGATCATAG
>WNGK01018990.1_pt1 | contig 10460 bp, 9 predicted proteins | sample 5400601 | NCBI WGS metagenome assembly WNGK01 (sample SAMN13153376, study PRJNA577476) | soil metagenome | isolation source: 60 cm soil or saprolite under Garry oak tree replicate 1 | place: USA:California | collected 2016-06-15
TGCGGTCGCCATTGGCACCGAGCCGGCGTTGACGTTCTCGGCCATCGTTCCCGCGCCGCCCGAAGTTGAGGAATACATGATTGCCGGATTCCTTCGCGGCAAACCCGTGGAGCTGGTGAAGTGCGAGACTGTTGATCTTGAGGTTCCCGCCACGGCCGAAATCGTTCTCGAAGGCTACGTCAATCTTGACGAACTCAAGACCGAAGGTCCGTTTGGCGACCACACGGGCTTCTACTCGCTCGAAGACCTTTATCCCGTCTTCCATGTGCAGTGCGTCACGCAGCGCAAGAATCCCATCTACTCGACGACGATTGTCGGCATTCCTCCGCAAGAGGACGCCTACATGGGCAAGGCAGTCGCACGCATCTTCCTTCCGCTGATGAAGATGACGATTCCTGAATTGGTAGATGTCAATCTCCCGCCCGTCGGGGTCTTCCACAACCTCATGATCGTTTCGATCCGCAAGAGCTATCCGGCACAGGCGCGCAAGGTGATGAACGCCATCTGGTCGCTCGGACAGGCGATGTTCACCAAGGTGATCGTCGTGGTCGATGAGGACTGCAATGTGCAGGACCTCAACGACGTCGCCTGGAGGGTATTCAACAATATCGATCCAGAGCGCGACATCCAGTTCACGCTTGGACCCGTCGATTCACTCGACCACGCCTCCCGCATGCCAGACTTCGGCAGCAAGATGGGCGTGGATGCCACCCGTAAGTGGCCCAGCGAAGGATTCACTCGCCCCTGGCCCGAAGCCGTCCGCATGTCCGACGAGATCAAGGAGCAGGTCTCCAAGCGCTGGAAAGAATTCGAGATCGAGTAAGGCGATCGAGCCACCTCGCCATCGGGTCATCGGGCGATCGAAAATCAAAACCTGAATCGCAAAATCTCTGGAAAACTCTCGAAGGCGGCGCAATCGATCGGGGTGTATCCCCCACCCCCTCCCCCGGGTATCTTCCGGGGGTTTTGCTTTGCGAATCAGAGGCTTACGGATGTCGATATCCCGCAAATATTTGATTCGAAAGAATTAACGTTGTAATGCTCTCGAATCAGGCACTTGCGAGCGACCTTTTCGGCCGAGAAAGATCAAGGCCGTCCGCCTCGAGAGGCGGACGGCCTTTGTACATCGAGATATTTACATAAATGAGCTTTATTGTCAGTGATGGATGAACCGTGCGGGAGTGATCAGGGGAGTAGCTTCGATAAGTACCAATCTCGCCTTCTCCTCAATAAGTCTGAGAGAAATCCATTCCCGCGGCTCTCGGCTGCGGATATATTTCGGCAATGCAGATTCGTGCAATCGTCTTCTCTCTGTCCATTTGCTTTATCTCGTCCGTTGCGACCGCCGAGCTTCGTGATATCGACCGCACAAAGCTGCCGCAAAGCAGTTCCGTCGAGAAGAGTTATCAAGACGTTCTAACGTTAGAACCTTACGTTAAACATTGGTCTCCCAAATGGCTGCCAGGCGGGCCCAGCCATGACTTCGCAGTCAAAACCCTGACCACGGCAATCGAGCAATTGAAGGCCGCAGACCAAAATACCCCTAATCATGAAGAGTTGGTTCTTCTGCTCGGATTGGTTGCGCAGTACGGACACAATGTCGATATTGACGGAGCTGCTCAACTCGGTATCGATTCTTACAAACGTGCCCATACTCTGGCTCCACAAGATTATCGTTCAGATTGGTTCCTTGGCATTCATCGATGCGAATTTGGCGAGGTGGTGGAGGGAATGGGGATGCTTCTAGACGTTGAGAAGCATGCAAACAAGTCAACCCTTCCTGCTACGTATTGGGACGACTACCTAACATGCGCAACTGTTTCCAATTCGCCCGCGCACGCACTTCACGCCCTACAGGAGATTCGCGCAAAGGGAATCGCGCTTTCGGACCGCCAAGACCTTCTCGAAGGGGCTAACAGCAAGCGCTATGAACAACCCTCAAAAGACAAAGAGTACGATTCCAAGCAGATATGGTCAGTGGACCAAAGTGACAAATCAAGGCCCAGATTCAGCGCTGAAATCTGCGGCGTGCGATTCTCAGTTCCCGGCAACCAAGGCTTAAGACTCTATCCCACCAAGAATTCACAGTGCGCGGTCGTCGTGCAGGTTGGACCGCACGATACGCCTGGTGGTCCGATGTACCCAAACATTCTGTTGATAGCAAGGCCTGCGAAAGAGAAGGAAACGCTCGAACAGTTCTCAAAGGCTCTGCAGGGCGAACACAAGTCCACGAGCACGACTCGTGTTAGTTGTCCCGTGGCAGATTGCATCGCCTTTGAAGCGCTGGAGCCAGGAACCTATAAGAAAGGCGGCGACGGCTACGCCATGTTCACTGCTTTCAAGAGTGACGAGCCAAGATCGCCGGGGGTGAAGTTTGAGGTTCCACAGAGCCCCCCAAAGGGCGGAGACCACCAGATTCACTATTACCATCCAACAGAACGTTTTAGGCGTGCCGCGGGCACCATCTACTATTCAGTGCTGTTGGACACAGCTTCAACCATGAAGGCAGATGCCTTGAAAGATCTAATCGATTTTCTAAACTCTCTTGAAGTGGAGTAGTCACGGCTTCACTTCTTCCACGCCCAAAATCCTCGTCTCTGACTTGAACTTCTTGTAGTTCGAGTAGTGATCGACGTTTCGTTGTCGTATCCCTTTGAATACGACGCGCACCCCGATGTTCCCGTCGGAATAGGACGGCATCCAGAGCTCATCGTTGATCTTCTGCTGCTCTAAAACGAACGATGTTCCCTCTTTTACCGATGCCAGACCGAGTCCGGCCCTTTGACTTTTGAGTAATTTGGCTTCAAGGCGCACGACCTGGTGCGCTTCTTCGTCAATCCAGACGGTGCCTCCGAGTTTGTTGGCGATGGATTCGGCCAGGCCGTTGGGCTTGAATGCTGGATTAGGGATGAAGTCCATGGCGATGACTTCATGTCCCTGGTATTGCTCGCGACGGAGATTCTGGAACGTGGACGCCTGCAGGAAGGTGTTGACCGAGATGGTGTTCTTGTCGTGCTCTCCGCGCTCGAGTTTGGCGCGACGTTCGTGTGCGTGCTTCTCGTCCTTGGCAACGCGTTCGTCCTCTTTCCTCTTATCGGAATCGTTGAGCAGGACACCTTCTTTGCTGAGCAGACGCTTGATGGGGAATCCTTCGACGAAGTAGAACTCGTACTGATTCACTTCCTTCTTCTTCGTTCTTCCGTCGCCATCGAGTTGGTATTCCTCTTCGTCGTCGGTGCAGATGTAGTTCTTGCGGATGGATTCGATCTGCTTCTGGTTCTCCTGGAGTTGTGCGATCAGAGTCGGCGGGTCGGGGAGCGGCCGCTTAGGTGGGACACTGGCGTCTTCCGCGACACATAAGCAGGCAACAACTGCGACAAAAACTGTCAAAATCGCGATCTTGAGTGACGTGAGCATGTTTAGTGAATGTTAAACCCGCCGCATTGAGAAGCAACCCTGTTTCAACAAGAAAAGGCAGAGCGCGAACGCTCTGCCTTCAATTTCCTTCCAACTTCCGACCTTCGACTCCCGACCGACTCTAGTAGCGATAGCCGTCGCCCTTGTATGGGCCTTCGACGTCCACGCCGATGTAGTCAGCCTGCTTCTTCGAGAGCGTCGTGAGCTTTACGCCGATCTTTGCCAGATGCAGACGGGCAACTTCTTCGTCGAGTTTCTTCGGAAGCGTATAGACACCAACCTTGTAGATGTCCTTGTTCTTCCAGAGATCGATCTGCGCCAGCGTCTGGTTCGAGAAGCTGTTGGACATCACGAAGCTCGGGTGTCCCGTGGCGCAGCCAAGATTCACCAGCCGGCCTTCGGCGAGCAGGAAGATCTCGTGTCCGTCGGCGAACTTGAATTTGTCCACCTGCGGCTTGATGTTCTCGCGCTTCGCGGTCTTGAAGAGTTGATCGACCTGGATCTCGTTGTCGAAGTGTCCGATGTTGCAGATGATGGCTTGGTCCTTCATCTTCTGCATATGGTCGAGCGTGATGATGTCCACGTTGCCCGTGCAGGTCACGTAGATGTCACCGATGCCCAGTGTCTCTTCGATGGTCGTAACTTCATAACCTTCCATCGCGGCTTGCAGGGCGTTGATGGGATCGATCTCCGTCACGATGACGCGAGCGCCGAGTCCGCGCAAAGATTTTGCGGAACCCTTGCCTACGTCTCCGTAGCCGCACACAACCGCGACCTTGCCGGCGATCATGACGTCGGTGGCGCGCTTGATGCCATCGACGAGCGATTCGCGGCAGCCGTAAAGATTGTCGAATTTCGATTTAGTGACCGAGTCATTGACGTTGATCGCGGGGACCAACAGCTTGCCGTCCTGCTGCATGCGATAGAGGCGATGAACGCCCGTGGTCGTCTCTTCGGAGACGCCGCGCCAATAGGCCACCATGTTGTGCCAGTGCTTGGGATTCTCAAGATGAACGCGCTTCAGCAGGTCCTTGATGACCTTTTCTTCGTGCGACTCGGAAGGCGAATCGACCCAGCGATCGCCGTTCTCAAGTTCGTAACCCTTGTGGATGAGCAGCGTAACGTCGCCGCCATCGTCCACAACAAGCTGCGGACCTTTGCCCTTGGGATGGTTCACCGCCTGCAGCGTGCACTCCCAGTACTCTTCGAGGCTCTCGCCCTTCCAGGCGAAGACCGGAACGCCGCTGGCGGCAATGGCAGCGGCGGCGTGGTCCTGCGTGGAGAAGATGTTGCAACTCGCCCAACGCACGGTAGCGCCAAGGGCGGTGAGCGTTTCGATCAGCACCGCAGTCTGGATCGTCATGTGCAGCGATCCGGTGACGCGAACGCCCGCCAGGGGCTTCTCCGTCGCGTACTTCTCGCGGATCGACATGAGGCCGGGCATTTCCTGCTCGGCAATGGTGATTTCTTTGCGGCCCCAATCGGCGAGGCTCAGATCTGCGACCTTGAAATCTTGAACAGGCGTAGTTGTAACGGACAAAGTTGTTGGCTCCAATCGGAAGGACTACCTAAAGAATATCACGCAGAGTGGCGGGCCGGAATGGCCGGTTAGCCCGTGCTCGCCCTGCTGAAACTACCGGGCCGGATGCAGCTTTTTCTTCAAATCCGCGGCAATCTGGACGCCGTGGAAGCGGCCATTCTCAATGAATATTTCGCCAGTGCGCATGCCCGCGATGAGGACTCCAGCAAGATAAACGCCTGGCACGTTGCTCTCGAGCGTGTGCGAGTTGACCTTGGGACGATGGTCCGCCCCATCGAACTCAATGCCGATGGCTTCGAGGAATGTGAAGTCGGGTCGGTAGCCAGTCAAGGCCAGTACAAAGTCGTTCTTCATACGCTGGTCGCCTACCGGGGTGCGCAACAGGACGGAATCAATGGTGATTTCTTTGACCAGAGTGTTGAACATCGCTTTGATTTCGCCGGCCTTGATTCGATTCTCGATGTCGGGCTTGATCCAGTACTTGACGTGGTTGTGGATGCAAGGTCCACGATGAACGAGAGTTACGCGTGCTCCGTGGCGCCAGAGTTCCAGAGCGGCGATCGCCGCTGAGTTCTTCGCTCCGATGACCATGACGTCGCTATTGAAGTATGGGTGCGGCTCTTTGTAATAGTGCGTGACCTTGGGTAGATCTTCGCCGGGAATGTTGAGGCGATTCGGAATGTCGTAATAGCCGGTAGAGAGGATCAGCTTTCGCGCAGTGAATTCTTTCTTGCGTCCGACGGAATCGGTGGTAAAGACCGTGAACTTGCCATCCGTACCCTCGACGCGGTCAACGTTGTGATACTGGCGGACGTCGAGCTTATAGAACTCCGTGCACTTGCGGTAATACTCGAGGGCTTCCTGCCGATTCGGCTTTGGGCGAGCCGATGGAAACGGAATGTCACCGATCTCCAGAAGTTCAGGAGTGGTGAAGAACGTCATGTTGGTCGGATAGTTGTAAAGCGAGTTGGTGAGACAGCCTTTATCTATATTTGTGACGGTAAATCCAGCGCGCTTGGCATCAATGGCGCAAGCCAGGCCGGTCGGTCCGGCACCGATGACAACGACGTCGAAGTGTTCTCTATGCTGTGCAGAGGACATGGTCACATTCATTCTAGATGGTCGGGCTATGCCAACTGCACTAACTCCGCAATCTTCGCCTTCCATTCGGCAGGACCGGTTTGGTGGACGCTGGTTCCCTTGGAATCGACGGCGACGGTGACGGGCATGTCTTTGACGTCGAATTCGTAGATGGCTTCCATGCCGAGATCTTCGAAAGCGACGACTTTCGACGACTTGATAGCCTTCGAGACCAGGTAGGCTGCGCCTCCGACGGCCATGAGATAGATGGCGCGATTCTCCTTGATGGCTTCAATGGCGACGGGGCCGCGTTCGGCTTTGCCGACCATCCCGAGGAGCCCAGTCTGCTCGAGCATCTGGCGCGTGAACTTATCCATGCGCGTGGCGGTCGTTGGGCCCGCGGGTCCCATGACTTCTTCGCGGACAGGATCGACGGGGCCGACGTAATAGATAAATCGGCCAGTGAAATCCACGGGAAGTTTTTCGCCGCGGTTGAGCATGTCGATCATGCGTTTGTGCGCTGCATCGCGTCCGGTCAGAAGGCGTCCGTTGAGCAGGAGCACTTCGCCAGGCGTCCATGTTGCGACTTCTTCGCGCGTGACTTTATTGAGGTCCACCCGGCGCGCGCCCTTCGGATCGTAAGTGAGCTTTGGCCAGTCTTCGAGAGACGGGGCTTCGAGAGCGACCGGACCGCTGCCATCCAGAACGAAATGCGCGTGTCGTGTAGCAGCGCAGTTGGGAATCATCGCGATGGGCAGATTCGCCGCGTGCGTTGGATAGTCGCGAACCTTAACGTCGAGGACCGTGGTGAGGCCGCCGAGGCCCTGGGCTCCGATGCCGAGCCCACGCTCGAGCAGATCCTGAATATCGATGGGTTCCATGAGCGACTCTTTCGCCATCAACATCGCTTTTTCGGCGGTGCCGCCGATACCGATGCCGAGCATTCCTGGAGGGCACCATCCGGCGCCCATGGTGGGAACGGTCTTCAGAACCCAATCAACGACAGAGTCGGATGGATTGAGCATTGCGAATTTAGATTTTGCTTCCGAGCCTCCACCCTTAGCCGCGACCGTGACATCGAGTTTGTCTCCCGGAACCAGCGAGACGGAGATCACGGCGGGCGTGTTGTTCTTTGTATTTTTGCGGGCTCCGGCGGGGTCGGCGAGGATGCTGGCGCGCAGTTTGTTGTCAGGATGGTTATAGGCGCGGCGCACGCCTTCGTTGACCATGTCTTCAACGCTCATCGTTGCCTGCCACTGCACGTTCATGCCGACTTTGAGGAAGACCGTGACGATTCCGGTGTCCTGACAGATCGGACGATGACCTTCGGCGCACATCCGCGAATTGATCAGCAGTTGTGCGATGGCGTCGCGCGCAGCAGGAGACTGTTCTTTCTCGTAGGCGGCGGCGAGTCCCTTGATGAAATCGACCGGGTGATAGTAGGAAATGTATTGCAGCGCGTCGGCCACGCTCTGAATGAGGTCGTCCTGCTTGATGATGGTCATGACGGATAAAGGCTCTGGAGAAGAATTTTGAACTCTCTAGGATACGAGCCGCTGCAGGGGTGAGGCAACAGAATGGTAGGGCTTGTTCTGTGGAATCGACATTATTGCCAGGTTCAAGAAGGCGCGGCGGGTTGTGACCCGCCGCTGGTGCCTCTAACGCTGAACTTCGGCTTCGATCGCCTCGTTTACGGCCTTCGATCGATCGGCGGCTGACCAAGATGAATTCCACGCTATGAACCCGCCAGGAAGAATGAGGCTCTTCGTCTGATTAGCCATGGCACTGAACAAGGTCGTCACCCAACCTTTTGCTTCCATGGATTGCAAGGACGAATCGGACTTCGCGCCGCGAATATCGGCGATGTGCGAACCCACATGCGCGATCGCCATTGCGAGGGCATTTCCCTTCAGTCGGTCCATGTCAAAAGTGCAGTACAGCAATAAACCGTCAGGAGAATTCGACTTTCCTTTTAGAGCTTCGGTGGCGGGAACCTCGTTCGGGGGTCCGAAGGAAACCTCGACGCCGTTGTCCTCACCTGGTGCACCGAACGCGTTAGCGGCTTCTGCAACCTGCTGCCCCGGCACGCTGTCGGCAGCGAATGCCTTTGCCGCCTGATGCGTGGCCGCTACGGGATCACCGCCGCCATCCCCAGTGTTCGTTGCAGGCAATGAGGCGGCTTTGGCGTAATCGATCTCCTGGGTAGTCACGTCAGACACCGACTGAAGGACAAGGCGCAACGGGTACCGGTTCATGTTGCCGAATCCGGAGACTGCAGTGAACTTGCCCGAGCCATCCTTGGACTCGCCGACATTAGCAACTGCGTCGAGTCGTCCGACAAATGTCGCCGATACATTGAACTTGCCACAACCCAGGCACAGAGCTGTGCCCTTGTAAAGGGTCGCCAATGCCGAATCGAATTGCTTGAAGTCTTTGTTTTTATCGAGCTTGATCGGTGCCCGGTCTCTCGCTGCCGCATTGCCAGGACTGTTCTTAGCTAGTTGAAGACTCATTCTAGCCACTGGACCCGACTTTGCTTTTGATCCCTCGGGATAATCCAACCATATTTTTGCCTGCGGGCAAGAGCTATCTTCGATCACAAACACATCAAAGCCAGAGATGACGGTACCTTTCAGCTGCACAACCTTTCCATCCAATTGAGCGGCGTTGGCGGCGATGTCGCAAACCTTGGTCTGCGAAGACTGGGCGGAGAGGGCGGTTACGACAAACAACGAGAAGATCAGGAAATAAGATCTCATCAGGACCTCGTAATATTGATTGATATATGTTTCAGCGGAACATACTAGCACCGTCAACTCACTCACGATATTCATTGTTAAAGGTCACTGGTAGAATCTCGGACGATGGAGCCGACCTTTTTCAAGACGCAAGCGGAATTTCACCGGTGGCTGCGAACGAACCACACCAAAGCCACAGAATTGTGGCTCGCCTTCTACAAGCAGGACTCCGGGAGGACGGGCATCACCTACCAGGAAGCGCTCGACGAAGCGCTGTGCCACGGGTGGATCGATGGCATCCGCAAGACGCATGATGCGGAGGCATTTAAGATTCGCTTCAGCCCTCGCAAGCCGCGCAGTTTGTGGAGCGCGATCAACATCAAGCGCGTGGGCGAACTTCAAGAAGCTGGGCGAATGCAAAAGGTAGGACTTGATATCTTCACTGCACGGAAAGACGATGTCGGCTACTCCATCCGCCACGCCGTAAAGGAGTTGCCGCCCGATCTCGAGAAGATATTCAAACAGCACAAGAAGGCCTGGACATTTCACCTGGCGCAACCGCCGGGTTACCGAAAGATGCTTGCCTTCTGGATCAGCTTCGCAAAACGAGACGAGACGCGGATGAAGCGACTGCAGATGATTATCGACTACGCGGAAAAAGGACAGCGCATTCCGCGCGATTTCTAGAGCGGTTTTCGAGTTGGTGTTATCCGCCGGAATCACCGCCGCGCAAATCGCGCGGCTGCTCACCGGAACTACCTCCCGCGATTCCGGTCTAAACGTTCGGCATTGCGCACTTTTCGCCATTGATGGTGTTGAAGTGCAATTCAATCTCGCCGCAGGTGTGCTTCTCCGCCGAATAAACGGTGCAGCGATTGAATGGGCGCGAGTAGATGTGGAGGCTTACGGCGCGATCGTTGAAGCTCACCGGATTGAAGACTTCGTGAACGGGAGTCTCCGGGTGCACTGCGGCAGGATGCCTGGCATCGAGTTGAAATTTGATATCCGGTGTGATTTCGCAATATTGACGTTCGACGTCCTCAACTTGAACCGAGTAATTGCGACACATCAGGCGACCGATGGGCACACTCATCCAACAATTCTGCCCTTTGTGATTGTGAATGGAACTTCGCTGCCCGACTTCCCAACAAACTGCGATCAGGTCGTATAGGTCGGTGTGATCGAGGAGATTACGCGTATAGTGCTGGCGATCCCACAACAGATACGGCTCAAGCGAAGCAGGATCGACGCGATTGACGGTGATAAAGCGTTCCATGCCTTCGATGTCAGCGAAAGCAGATTCAGGTAGAGCGCGGAGGCGCGACGTAAATTCGCTGATCGGGAGAATCTCAGCCTTCGCGGGACTGGCGAGCGGCATGGGGGCACCTTTCTGAAACGGTCGCGACGATAACTTATCGCATGAAGCACGTCAACGGGTTTGAACGGCGTGTAGGCATATTATAGTCGTGGTCGGAAATGCGGAGGCGGGTTCGTCTCCCGATTTAGCGGCCCAGCAAGAGGAAATCATGAAGCGATCGCAACCGAAAACGCGGGCGGAGAAGGATTCCCTGGGCGTTCGCGAAATTCCGGCCGACGTTTATTACGGGATCCAGACGGCACGAGCCGTTGAGAATTATCCGATCAGCGGAATGCACGCTCACCCTGCGCTGATTCGCGCGGTGGGC
>WNGK01012324.1_pt1 | contig 10459 bp, 6 predicted proteins | sample 5400601 | NCBI WGS metagenome assembly WNGK01 (sample SAMN13153376, study PRJNA577476) | soil metagenome | isolation source: 60 cm soil or saprolite under Garry oak tree replicate 1 | place: USA:California | collected 2016-06-15
GGTATCGAATATGGAATCATGGCCGCATACGCTGAGGGGCTCGCCGTGCTGCGTTCCGCCAATGCCGGCCGGCAGCAGCAGGGAATCGATGCCGAAACCACGCCACTGCGCAATCCGGAACATTACCAATACAACCTTGATCTGTCCGACATCCCCGAGGTGTGGCGGCGCGGCAGTGTGATCGCATCCTGGTTGCTGGATCTTACGGCAGCGGCCTTGCACGCCGATCCGACGCTTTCCAATTTTGCAGGGCGTGTATCCGACTCAGGCGAGGGCCGATGGACCATCAAGGCCGCAATCGACGAGGCGGTGCCGGTTCCTGTTCTTACCTCGGCTCTGTTCGAGCGCTTCGAGTCACGGGGCGAAGCGGGGTTCGCGGACAAACTTTTATCCGCCATGCGGTATCAATTCGGTGGACATCTCGAGAAAGCGCCTGAAAAGGTCGTAGCGTGAAGGGAGATATTTATGGGCAATCCGCATTCTGATGCGCTGGTCTTCTTTGGAGCGACGGGCGACCTGGCCTACAAAAAAATCTTCCCCGCGCTCCAAAGCATGTTGAAGCGCGGACACCTGAATGTACCGGTCGTAGGCGTGGCCAAGTCTGGCTGGAATCTCGATCAGTTCAGGGCGCGCGCGCTTGACAGCCTCGAGAAACACGGCGGAGCCGATCCGGCAGCTTTCGAGAAATTGTGCAAATTGTTGCGCTACGTCGACGGTGACTATCAGGACCCGGCGACGTTCGAGACGCTTAGCAAAGAATTGAACGGGGCCGAGCGGCCGACGCACTATCTGGCGATCCCCCCTCAAATGTTCGGAACGGTCGTGGAACAGCTGGGGAAATCGCACCGCGCCGCCGGTAGCCGCATCATCGTCGAAAAGCCTTTCGGACATGATCTTTCATCGGCACGGGAACTGAACCGGGTTCTGCTTGGCGCCTTTGATGAAATAAATATCTTTCGCATCGACCACTACCTGGGAAAGCGGCCGGTGAACAATTTACTGGTCTTTCGCTTCGCAAACGCGTTCGTTGAGCCGTTCTGGAACCGCAACTATGTCGACAGCGTGCAAATCACGATGGCGGAGGATTTCGGCGTCCAGGGACGAGGAGCTTTCTACGATGCGACCGGCGCCATTCGTGACGTCGTCCAGAACCACCTGTTCCAAATTCTGTCCAATCTGGCGATGGAACCGCCAGTCCGGGGCGACAGCGAAAGTATCCGCGACGAGAAGGTAAAGGTACTGAGGGCGATCGCCCCGATCGATCCGCAACAACTGGTGCGCGGCCAGTTTCGCGGTTATCGCGACGAGCGGGGAGTGCGGAAAGGATCGCAGACTGAAACGTTCGCCGCGCTGAAATTGGAGATCAATTCCTGGCGCTGGAAAGGAGTTCCCTTCTACATTCGCGCTGGCAAGTACCTGCCGGTGACATGCACCGAAATTGTTGCCCGGTTCCGCAAACCTCCTTCACTGATACCTGACAACGCTCTGACCAAGAACCACCTCCGGCTTCGGATCAGCCCTGAAGCCACAATCGCCATGGGGATGACGGTCATGTCTTCGGGGGAGGAGTTGGCGGGCCAAAACGTTGAAATGTTGGCGAGCCGCTCCCCGCGCGCCGGTGACATGGATGCCTACGAACGGGTGTTGGGAGCTGCGATGGAAGGCGACGCCACGCTGTTCGCGCGGGAAGACTACGTTGAAGAGGCGTGGCGCATCGTCGATCCAATATTGAAAGCCGACACGCCGATCTACGAATACGAACCCAATACCTGGGGGCCGGTTGAAGCCGAACGAGTGACGCCGGAGGACGGCTGGAGCACTCCGATGGGCCACGAGCCGATTGCTCTGGTCGGGCAGACCGCGTGAGGGTGCTGTGATGCAAATTCAAACGTTTGCCGATGCGGACTTGGTCGCCCGCGAAGCGGCAAGGATGATCGCGGCAAAGGCCAGAGCCGCGATCGCGGCGAGGGGCTGCTTTGTCTTCGCAGTGAGCGGCGGCCGCACGCCGTGGGTCATGCTTCGCGCTCTGGCACGTGAAGACGTTCCGTGGGACCGCGCACATATCGTACAGGTGGATGAGCGCATCGCGCCAGCGGGTGATCCCGACAGAAACCTGACGCACTTATATGAAAGCTTGCTCGGGCAGACCGCGTTGCGGCCCGGGCAGATTCACGCCATGCCTGTTGAAGCTCGGGACCTGGACAATGCAGCCGCACAATACTCAATGACGCTCCAGCAGATCGCGGGATCACCACCGGTGCTGGACCTCGTTCACCTGGGCCTGGGCCCTGACGGGCACACGGCGTCATTGGTGCCCGGAGATCCGGTCCTCGATGTTGTTGATACCGACGTTTCACTCACGGGCGTCTATCAGGGCCGGCGCCGGATGACGTTGACCTATCCAATTCTGAATCGGGCCCGCCAGGTGCTGTGGCTCGTGACCGGTCATGACAAGGCCGAAATGGTTGGCCGCCTCCTCGCAGGAGACACATCGATCCCGGCCGGCCGCGTTCGTAATGAACAGGCCCTGGTGCTCGCGGATCGCGAGGCCGCGCCGGCGTTGAGTGATTCCAAGAGTGGACATTAATAAAGGAGTGAAATATGAGGATCGGAATTGCAACCGATCATGGTGGATTTTTGCTGAAGCAAGAGCTGCTTGCACGCCTCGATGCGGCAGGTCATGAGATCGTGGACTTCGGCGCTCATGACCTGAGTTCAGCCGACGATTATCCGGATTTTGTGGTGCCCCTCGCGCGCTCGGTCGCGGCCGGAGAGGTGGAGCGCGGCGTAGCCGTTTGTGGAAGCGGTGTGGGCGCGTCAATCTGCGCCAACAAGGTTGCCGGCGCGCGAGCCGGTTTGATCCACGACCATTTCTCTGCTCAACAAGGCGTCGAGGATGACCACATGAACATCATTTGTCTGGGTGGCCGCATTGTGGGGCCGTCCGCCGCATGGGACTTTGTCCAGGCGTTTCTGGCTGCGAAGCCGAGCGAAGCCGAACGCCATCTGCGCCGCCTGGGAAAAGTTGCTGTACTGGAAATGAATGCCGTAACTCTGTAGCAGCAGCTATAGAAGGTGCGAATGAATTGCAGAACAGGCGAAGTCCCCTCCTTTCCAAGGAGGGGAATTTCCCGCTCCTGACAATTCGCTCACAGCTTCACAGACCGCCGCTACAGGTAGGAGAAACATATGACCGTCGCGCAAGACGTTAATCCTTTGACTGACACGAGACTCGATCAACTGTGCGTCAACACCATTCGTACACTCTCCATGGACGCAGTGCAGCAGGCCAAGTCGGGACACCCCGGCACTCCGATGGCGCTTGCGCCGCTGATCTACACCATCTGGAACCGCGTCCTGCGCTTCGATCCGCAGGATCCGATCTGGCCGAATCGTGATCGCTTCATACTGTCGAACGGCCATGCTTCGATGCTGCTCTGGTCGGCGCTCCATCTGAGTGGTACGCGAGCTGTGAACGCCGACTATGAAACGCTGGGACAGCCGTCGGTGACGCTCGATGACATCCGCCGGTTCCGCCAGCTCGACAGCAAGGCGCCTGGCCACCCCGAGTACCACTGGGTGTCCGGCGTCGAAACCACGACCGGTCCGCTGGGACAAGGAGTCGCCACAAGCGTCGGCATGGCAATCGCGGAGAAGTGGCTCGCCAATCACTTCAACCGGCCCGGCTTCGATATCTTCGATTACAAGATTTATGCCGTTTGCGGCGATGGCTGCCTGATGGAAGGCGTCGCGTCGGAAGCAGCGTCGCTCGCGGGCCACCTGGGCCTGGATAACCTTTGCTGGGTTTACGACAACAACCACATCACGATCGAAGGAAACACACGTCTGGCGTTCACGGAGGATGTCGCCGCACGATTCCTTGCATACGGATGGATCATTCTGAGGGTCAGCGAGGCCAATGACCTCGGTCGGATCCAGGAGGCGCTAGACACTTTCCGGAAGACGGAAGGGCGTCCCACGTTCATCGTTTTGGACAGCCACATCGGATACGGCTCGCCGCACAAGCAGGACACTGCCGCAGCTCACGGGGAGCCGCTCGGTGATGAAGAAGTCCGCCTCACCAAGCGCAGCTATGGATGGCCCGAGGACGAAAAATTTCTTGTGCCCGATGGCGTCTATGATCACTTCGCTGCCGGTATTGGCGCACGAGGCGCGACGTTACGCGGTGAATGGACGGGACTGCTCGAGTCCTACCGCTCCAAGTATCCCGAGCTGGCAAACGAAATCGAATTGATGCAGCGGCGGGAACTCCCCTCAGGGTGGGATCGTGATCTTCCTGTCTTTCCGGCGGACGCTAAGGGCATCGCCGGGCGCGAAGCTTCAGGAAAGGTGCTGAATGGGCTCGCGCAGAACATTCCTTGGTTCCTCGGCGGATCCGCTGATCTCGGGCCGTCGAACAAGACCACGCTGACGTTCAAGGGCGCGGGAGATTTCCAGGCCGATACTCCGGATGGGAAAAATTTGCACTTCGGTATTCGCGAGCACGCGATGGCCGCGATCGTCAACGGACTCTCGCTATCCAAGGTCCGGGCCTTCGGCGCAACGTTTTTCATCTTCTGCGACTACGCGCGACCCGCAATCCGTCTCGCCGCGCTGATGGAGTTGCCCGCTATTTTCGTCTTTACGCACGATGCGATGGGGGACGGAGAAGACGGTCCAACCCACCAGCCGATCGAACACCTGGCTTCTTTGCGCGCAATACCCGGGCTCATCACGTTGCGGCCCGGTGACGCCAACGAGGTCGTCGAGGCTTACCGTTACGTGACGCAGCTACGCCACCAGCCTGCGGCCCTGGTGTTGTCGCGCCAATCGCTACCCATTCTCGATCGAAACAAGTATGCGCCGGCATCCGGAGTCGCGCACGGCGCCTACGTGCTCGCCGATCCTCCCGGCGGAAATCCGGAAGTGATCATCATCGCCTCGGGAAGCGAAGTCAGCCTTGCGGTAGAGGCACATGAGAAGCTGCTCGCCGAAGGTATTCGTTCGCGAGTGGTATCGATGCCATCTTGGGAAATTTTTGAAAGCCAGACAAAACAGTACCGCGACAGCGTGTTGCCGCCGACGGTTCAGGCTCGCGTCGCGGTGGAGCAGGCTTCCACTTTTGGTTGGGAGCGTTACATCGGCACATCCGGCCGGGTCATCGGCATGCACACTTTCGGAGCTTCGGCGCCGCTCAAAGCATTGGAGCGGAAGTTCGGGTTCGAACCGGGTCAAGTAATCGCAGCAGTAAAAGAGCAATTAGCGAAGGACATGTAGAAAATGGTATTAGGCGCAAAAAAGGAGAATTTGAATCATGGCGACAATAATCGAGGAGATTAAGACACACGAATCGATCTCGGCGTACGGCGCGGCCCGCTCGACGGTGAAGGGAGCCCCGCTAAGTCCCGAAGAGTTGAACCACATCGACGCTTACTGGCGCGCAAGCCTATACCTGTGTCTGGGCATGTTGTACCTCAAGGAAAACCCGCTGTTGCGAGAACCGCTGAAACTGGAGCACACAAAGGCGCGACTACTGGGCCACTGGGGTTCGGACGCGGGTCAGGCCTTCACGTATATGCACTTCAACCGGTTAATCAACAAGTACGACCTCAACGCCATTTTTATCTCAGGGCCCGGCCACGGCGCGCCGGCTGTCCTGTCTCAGGCGTATCTCGAGGGAACGTATTCAGAAATTTATCCCGACAAAACTGAAGACATCGCGGGAATGCAGCGCTTCTTCAAACAGTTTTCTTTCCCTGGCGGGATCGGCAGCCACGCAACTCCCGAGACTCCGGGGAGCATCCATGAGGGCGGCGAGCTTGGCTATAGTGTCTCGCATGCTTACGGGACCGTTTACGACAATCCCGATTTGATAACTCTCGTCATGGTGGGCGACGGCGAGTCTGAAACGGGGCCGCTTGCCACGAGCTGGCATAGCAATAAATTTCTCAACCCAATTACCGATGGTGCGGTGCTGCCGGTCCTGCACCTCAACGGTTACAAGATCAATAACCCAACGCTTTTGGCCCGCATCAGTCACGAGGAACTGGAGGCGCTGTTCGTCGGGTATGGCTACACACCTTATTTTGTGGAAGGCAGTGATCCACGCAGCATGCATCAGGCGATGGCCGCTACCCTGGAACATTGCGTCCTGGAAATCCGCAAGGTCCAGGAAGAGGCACGGCGTACCGGGAAAGCTTTCCGGCCACGCTGGCCAATGATCATCCTCCGCAGCCCCAAGGGCTGGACGTCCCCGCGCGAGGTGGATGGCCATTACCTCGAAGGCTTCTGGCGAGCGCATCAGATTCCGCTAACAGACATCGCCACGAATCCCAGTCACCTGAAGCTGCTGGAAAACTGGATGCGCAGCTACAAACCGGAGAACCTTTTCGATGAGGATGGCCGGCTGATGCCGGAATTAAAGGCCCTGGCTCCGAAAGGGCCGCGGCGGATGAGCGCCAACCCCGTCGCCAATGGCGGCTTGTTAAGCAAACCCCTGGTGATGCCGGACTTTTCCGACTTCGCCATCGACGTCAAAAAACGCGGCGTGACGCTGGCCGGTAACGTCCCCACGCTCGGTAACTTCCTTCGAGAAGTGATGCGGCTCAACATCCAGAACTTCCGCGTGTTCGGTCCGGATGAGACAGAGTCCAACCAGCTCCAGGCTCTTTATGAAGTCGGTAAGAAGGTTTGGCTCGCCGAGTATTTCCCCGAAGACGCCGACGGCGGGCAGCTGGCCGTGAACGGCCGCGTCATGGAAATGCTCAGCGAGCACACCGTGGAAGGCTGGCTGGAAGGATATATTCTGAGCGGCCGGCATGGCTTGATTAATAGCTATGAGCCGTTCATACACGTTGTCGACTCGATGTTCAATCAGCATGCCAAGTGGCTGGAGAAGTGCAACGAGCTGCCGTGGCGAGAGAAGATACCATCGCTGAACCTGCTGATCACCGGGCTGGTGTGGCGGCAAGATCACAACGGTTTCACGCACCAGGACCCCGGATTTCTCGACGTCGTGGCCAATAAGAGCCCCGAGGTTGTACGTATATATCTGCCGCCTGATGCCAACTGCCTGCTCTCCGTCGGCGACCACTGCCTGAAGAGCAGCAACTACATCAATGTGATCGTCGCGGACAAAAAGGTTCACTTGCAGTATCTCGACATGGACGCAGCGATCGCGCACTGCACGAAGGGTGTCGGGATTTGGGACTGGGCCAGCAATGACCAGGGCGGCGAACCCGACGTGGTTATGGCAAGCTGCGGGGATGTGCCGACGATGGAGTCCCTGACCGCCACGGCGCTGCTTCGCCAGCACCTGCCGGGCGTGAAGGTGAGATTCGTGAACGTTGTTGACCTGTTCCGGCTGGTGCCGAATACGGAACACCCGCACGGTCTGACCGACGATGAGTTCGGGGCGATCTTCACTCGAGAAAAGCCGGTCGTCTTCAACTTTCATGGCTACCCGTGGTTGATCCACCGCCTCACCTATCGCAGGTCGGGTCAGCACAACATTCACGTGCGCGGTTACAAAGAGCAGGGCAACATCAATACGCCGCTGGAGCTGGCTATTCGCAATCAGACCGATCGCTTCAGCCTTGCAATCGATGCTATTGACCGTATGCCCCGTTTCGGCGCCACCGGCGCCAGTGTTCGAGAGGCTTTAGTGAATCAGCAGATCGCGTGTGAAAAATACGCTTATGAATTCGGCGTGGATTCGCCCGAGATCAACGACTGGAAGTGGCCCTTTTAACCAAGAAGGACAACGCAATGAAAGCTGAAAAACTAGACAAGTCCGTTTCCGATATCTCGAGAAGATCTGACGTATCGAAGCTCCTCCATCAATACAGCGGTGGGCCGATTCAGTTTACCGGAGCGGACGATGCGCTTTACGAGCGGCACCTCGTTTTTGACAACGTTATGGAACCGGCGACGATCGGTGCTCGAGAGCGTTTTGAGGCCGTCGCCCGCTCGGTGCGCGACGTCCTGTCGCAGCGATGGGTACGTACCGAGCAGACTTACCGGCGCGAGGACCCCAAGCGCGTTTACTATCTTTCGATGGAATTTCTCATCGGCCGTTCCCTGGCCAACAATGTCACAAACCTTCTCCTCGATCCCGTCGTGAAAGAAGTCGTGACGCAAAAGAAAATCGATTGGTTCGAGTTGCTCGAACAGGAGCCCGACGCCGGTTTGGGTAACGGAGGTCTCGGACGCCTGGCGGCTTGCTTCCTGGATTCAATGGCCACAATGCAAATTCCCGCGATGGGCTACGGCTTGCGCTACGAATACGGGATGTTCAAACAGTCCATCCGGGACGGATGGCAACAGGAACTCCCCGATAACTGGCTGCGCCGCCCCGACCCATGGGAGGTTGCTCGTCCGAACGAGACGGTTGACGTGAAGCTCAATTGCTCGTTCGAGGTGCGCGGCGGGATCTTGCACGCGGTCGTCGGCAAGCCTTCCGTTTTGATCGGCATTCCGTTCGATCGTCCGGTGGTGGGTTACGGCGGCAAGACCGTCAACACGCTGCGGCTCTGGGCCGCGGCCGCACACGATTATTTCAATTTTCAAGAATTCAGCAGCGGTGATTTCGTCGGCGCGCTTGCCGAGACATTGGAGGCCGAATCGCTGACGCGCGTGTTGTATCCAGACGACCACACAACGATGGGGCAGGGTTTGCGCTTTGTGCAGGAGTATTTTCTCGTCGCTTCTTCCCGAAAAGGTCGCCATCCAGCTCAATGATACGCACCCGACGATGGCGGTCCCCGAATTGATGCGGATTCTGCTTGATGAAGCGCACCTCGGATGGGATGAGGCCTGGGATCTGACTAAAAGATCTCTGGCCTACACGAATCACACGCTTTTGCCGGAAGCTCTCGAGAAATGGCCTCTCGCCTGGTTCGAAATGATGCTGCCGCGCCACCTGGAGATCATCTTCGAGATCAATCGGCGCCTGCTCGATTCAGTGCGGGTCCGCTTCCCCGGCGATGAGGGGCGGGTCGAGCGCATGAGCCTCGTGGAGGAAGGCGCGGCCAAGCACGTTAGGATGGCCAACCTGGCGATCGTCGGTTCGCACAGCACCAACGGGGTGGCTGCCATACACTCCAAACTGCTGCGCACGTCCACGGTCAAAGAGCTCGCGGAGATGTTTCCCGAGCGTTTCAGCAACAAGACCAATGGCGTCACGCCGCGCCGCTGGCTGCTCATGTCCAACCCGGTGCTTGCGGATACGATCACCGAGGCTATCGGTGATAGCTGGGTAACGGATCTCAGCCAGTTAAAAAACCTGACACCACTGGCCGGTGATCCGGCCTTGTGTGATGCCTTCCTCAAGGCCAAACGCGTGGCCAAGGTGCAATTTGCCGATTGGCTCAAGCAGGCGATAGGTGAAACGGTAGACGTCGACAGTATTTTTGATTGCCACATCAAGCGCATTCACGAATACAAGCGGCAACTGCTCAACGCGCTGCGTGTCGTGGTGCTGTACAACCGCCTGCGCGAGAACCCGAACCTGGATCTGTCGCCACGGACGTTCTTTTTCTCCGGCAAAGCGGCCCCGGCCTATCAGCTGGCCAAGGTCATCATCAAGTTCATCAACAACCTTGCCCGGGTCATCGACAATGACCCAACGATCCGCGGGCGCCTCAAAGTTCTGTTCCTGCCGGATTATTGCGTTTCACTGGCAGAGCGGCTGATTCCAGCGAGTGATGTCTCCAACCAGATTTCGACCGCCGGCTATGAAGCCAGTGGCACGAGCAACATGAAATTCATGATGAACGGAGCGCTGACTATCGGCACGCGCGACGGTGCGACCATTGAGATGGCAGAAGAGGCAGGGGAGGAAAATTTCTTCCTGTTCGGCCTGACGGCGGAACAGGTGGCGGACAGCCGGGGCTGGTACAGTCCGCAGTGGCACTACGATAACGAACCGGAGACCCGCGCTGCATTGGATCTGATGTTTTCCGATTACCTCAGTGGCGACGAACCGGCCGTCTTTGGTCCACTGCGTGACGCGCTCTTGACGCACGGTGACTACTACATGCATCTGGCAGATCTGAGGTCCTATCTAGAAGCAGATCAGGGGCTGCGTGACTTATATGCCAAACCCAACGCGTGGGCGCGCACGGCAATTTTAAATGTGGCCGGCTCCGGGAAATTCTCCAGCGACCGCACGATCGCCGAATATGCAGCCGGAATCTGGAACGTCAAGCCGTGTCCGGTGGAGTGAACTGTAGCGACGGTCTATGGACCTGTGAAAAAAATCATAGCATTGGACCGGAACTGGACTGGTGCAAGCGGATCATCTCCTCGCGCGGGCGCGCGAGGAGATGATCCGGATGAAAATAGGGCTTTTGGGAGAGGACTTGGAGAGGTTCCGGGCAGAAGCGCCGTTAGCTTCAACAGAGATTAGATCGGACGAGGTAGCGAGGAAACGATTCCAGCCCATCAATCGGGATCAACT
>WNGK01008781.1_pt1 | contig 10458 bp, 6 predicted proteins | sample 5400601 | NCBI WGS metagenome assembly WNGK01 (sample SAMN13153376, study PRJNA577476) | soil metagenome | isolation source: 60 cm soil or saprolite under Garry oak tree replicate 1 | place: USA:California | collected 2016-06-15
TGTTTAAATGAGAGTTTTTCTTCGACAAGAGTGCCCGAGGATGTCATAGGAGGCCCATTCGAGTCCAGCAAGAATTTCAATGATGCGCAATTCCTGCAAACGAATGTATACCCGAATGCCAGAGTGCTGCATGAGGTCAATTCAACCGGCAAACGGATCTGAGCTAACCCGCAACCCCATTTCATAGAGGGAGCTATCAACGGCACCAAACATCGGTGTTTGGAATTCTGCAACAGAGCGCGAATTCAATATCGAAAGCGAATGAAATCATTCGTTACATCCGCCTACCAAGCGGCTACCGCTAGACGGCCAGTAATTAATGGAGGGTGTAGACTTCGGCTAAGGCATTACCTGTAGCGCCATTGGCTCCGCGTACGATGGCGGTATAAGCTCCGGCGGGCAGGCGGAGCACGAGTGCCGATTCCAAGGCATTCGGCGGGGAGAGTCCCTTGCGCTGAATGTCGGTCGCGTTATTGCCTTCGTGCCAGTTGTCGTTGCTCGCGATGACAGTGCCGTTCGAGTCGTAGATCGTTAGTGTGGGATCGCCTAGCACTCCGCTCACACCGTAAGAAGCCAGCGATGGGCCAAGGGCGCGCACGACGACGGTGGCGCTTTCCACGTCGCCAACGATAAAGCCACTGATAAGTACGCTATCGCCCGTGCCGACGGAACCGCGGGCGCTCATGTTCACCAACTCAGAGTTGGATAACGGCGAGACATCGTAAAGCTCGACTAAACTAATCCCCGGGCTCGGGTCCTTTCCGGTGACTATCACCGTGTAGGCGCCCGGTGCCAAGGTCTGTAGGGTGGCTGATTCAGATGGATTGGTCGGCGCGAGCCCGTTTTGCACTATATACGTCGAGCCGATATCAGCTCGCCAATCGTCGTTGCTCGCGATGAGAGTGTGGGAAGAGTTATAGACTTTGAGAACTGGATCGGCAAGCACACCGGAAAGCCCGAAGCCGCTGAGCGATGGCCCCAGCGCGCGAAGCACCACGCTCTTGGGACCGGGTCCGGTGACAATAAAGCCACCGATCAGAACGTTGTCACCGACCGAAACGAGCCCCCGAGTGGAAAGGTTGAGGACTTGAGGCCCCACTGTCGGAAACTTTATATTTTCTAGATGAACAGGGAAGGCGCGATAGATCTTTCCACAATTGATGGCCGGGTATTGATAATAGAAAATCCTATCGCCGGCGGCGTTCAGTCCTAAAACTTGAGCGAAAATGGGAACGCCGAGTCCACCATTAACGAATGCGTATTCAATTAGATAGTTGAACGGCGCATCCTCATAGATGCTTGAGCAGTACGGGCAGTGGATGCTCTCGTTCATGGGGTAGTTCCACACTTCGGTCGCAGTCTTTGCTACCAGATCCAAGCGATACTTGCGTGGACTCGCATAGTCGCGTTGATCCCCTTTAGGCACCTCAAAGACGCTGTTTTGTCCGTTATCAATGATTAACAGATTCTGATCGTAAGTAATCGACGGCGCGTGTTGCCCGATCGGAGGCAGGCTGCCGGGCGCGAGCGTGAGCGCAAATTTTCGCAAAGACGGAAATTGGTACCACTTTTTCGTCGGATCTCCCAGGATCCATTTGATCGCTCCTGTCTCATAATCCAGGCAGATGAGGAAATTTTCCCGGCTTGAAACGATCAATGAGTCATCCGCGCGGTTGTAGGTGACGCCGTTGTTATGGAACCAATTCTCCAAAGGATGAACGAACTGGGTGGGATCGTCTCCTCCGGCTCTCATCGCTGCACTGATAATGTCGCCCAGCTTCCATACCTTCAAAACGTTGCCCGAAGCGTCCACCTCAATGTTCACCGAATTGTAGTACTCTGTGGTATCCGCGTCCAGGATAATGCCAACTTTGCCACGGTCGATGTTGTGGTGAAAATTAACAACTCCGAGACTGCTATAATCGCCAACGAGGGTGAAAGCGCCATCGAGCTCGATTCGAGACAGCTGGTGGCCATGACCCAAATAGACTGCGTTATCAAAGAAGGTGACATTACCGAACGACAAGCCAGCCGTGCCCACCCACCGCAGTGCGCCGTCCGTATCGATGATGGCAGGTTCGAAAGTGCTACAAGACCCTTTGACCATCACGTAGTCGTAGCTCAAATCAGTGTTCCTTGTACGTCGCTGCAGAACGGTCGGACTGTCATATCCGCACGGATCATCGAAAGTGGCGGTCGTGACCGCGGTGACAGCTTGCTTTGAAGAACCGTCCAGAAAGCTATAAGTCAGTCTAACGATATTCGTATATCCAGCGTAGAGTCCGAAGACTGGCAAAAGAATCTCTGGCGGATGTTCGTACCCCCGGCTCACGAGGTACTGGTTGGAATAAGTGCCTGACAGTGGCCGTGTCACTGAGCCCGGCTTTGGGTCGATCGCGAACTGAATGCTCTTCAGAACGGTTGTATTGCTGACCTGCAGGGTCAATTTACCGATGAAGGGCGTAACACCTGCCGTTTTTCCGCTGATCGTTATAGTAGTATCATCTGCCTGACTGGCGCCGGCAAGATGGGTAAGAACCATGAAAGCGGTGGCGATGATGACTATTGAGCATTTTTTCATAAGGCGTTTATTTCTTAGGAGCTTTCTTAACGCTCGAATTCAGCAAAACTTCAATGAGACGCAATTCCTGCAGACGAGCATATGCCCTAACGGCAGTGTGCCGCATCACATCAGAATGGAGACAGATGCTCACGCCCAACGCGGACACCCGCTGCCAATTGCTGCCGCGACGAAATTCATTTCGTCCATATAAAACCCAGTTCGCTGCTGTTAGACTACCTACGCATTAATGGAGGTTGTAAACTTCGGCTAAGCCAACGCCTGTACCGCCATTGGCTCCACGTACGATGGCGGTATACGATCCTGCGGGCAGGCGGAGCACGATTGCCGATTCGCGCGGATCTTGCGGCGCGAGTGCATTCTTCTGGATGTCGATCGCGTTAATATTGTCCTGCCAGTTGTCGTTGCTGGCGATGGCAGTGCCATTCGCGTCGTAGATCGTCACTTTGGGATCGCTTAACACTCCGCTCACACCAAAAGAAGCCAGCGATGGGCCAAGGGCGCGCACGACGACGGTGGCGCTTTCCACTTCTCCAACGATAAAGCCACTGATGAGTACGTTGCCCCCCCTTCCGACGGTACCGCGGGCGCTCATGTTCACCAATTTAGAGTTAGATAGCGGCGAGACATCGTAAAGCTCGACCAAGCCAATCCCCGGGGTCGGGTCCTTTCCGGTGACTATCACGGTGTAGGCGCCCGGCGCCAAGTTCTGTAGTAGAGTGGCTGATTCAGATGGATTGGCTGGCGCGAGCCCGTTTTGCGCTATATACGCCGCGCCGATATCGGCTTGCCAATCGTCGTTGCTTGCGATGAGGTTGCGGGACGAGTCATACACTTTGAGAACTGGATCGGCAAGCACACCGGAAAGCCCGAAGCCACTGAGAGATGGCCCCAGCGCGCGAAGCACCACGCTCTTGGGACCGGGTCCGGTGACAATAAACCCACCGATCAGAACGTTGTCACCGACCGAAACCAGCCCCCGAGTGGAGAGGTTGAGAGCTTGACGCGCCACTGTCGGAAAGTTCGTATTTTCTAGATGAATCGGAATGGAGTTGTATGCAGTGATGCAGGGGAGGTTTTTGGGGTATTGATAATAGAAAATCTCCTCGCCGGCCGCATCCAAACCGAGGAGTTGGGCAATTCCACCGCCGGGGACGGGCCCAAACGCAGTGCCGGAAGCGTGATCGATAAGGTAATTGAGCGGAGCGTCTTCGTAGCAACTGCTGCAGATAGGACTATAGACGCTTTGGTTCATTGGAAATTCCCATACTTCAGTCGCGATCTTTCCTACCAGATCCAAGCTATACTTTCGCGGACTGCTAAAGGTGCGTCCCTCTCCTGGGGGTTGATTGAGCGGGAAAAGGCTATTTAGTCCGTTGTCGTACAGTAACAGATTCTGATCGTAGGTCACCGAAACAGCATGCTGCCCGATGGGCGGCAGGCTGCCGGGCGCCAGCATGAGTGCAAATTGTGCCAGGGACGGGAATTGGTGCCACTTTTTTGTCGGATCTCCCAGAATCCATTTGATCGTGCCGGTTTCATAATCGATACAGATGACAAAATTTTCCCGGCTCGAAACGATCAACGAGTCATCCGCGCGATTGTAGGCAACGGCATTGTTATGGAACCAGTCGTTGTTCGCCTGCGGTGTCCTTTGAAAGACGAACTGGCTAGGGTCATCGCCCCCCGCGATCATGGCTGCGCTAATAATATTGGCAAGGTTCCATGTCTTCAGCACCGTTCCTGAACCACCATCAATTTCCATGATTACAGACTCGTAGTCGACGTTGGTATCTACCTCAATGAGTAGCCCTGTTTTACCACGCTCGATATTATGATGAAGGCTTTCTACGCCGAGATTGTTATAGTCTGCAAGCAAGCTGACGCTCCCATCAAGACCCACTCGAGACAACGTGCTGCCCCGTGATACATATACCGCGCCATCGAAAAAAGTGGAAGCCCCTACAAGGGCGGGGAACGAGCGTAATGGGCTAGCCCAGCGCAATGCTCCATCGGAATCGAGAATGACCGGTGAAAAAGTACCGCAAGCAGAGCTGTCAAAGATATAATCATAACTCAAATGAGTGCTGTTCGTCCTGGGCTGAAGCCTGGTCGGGTTGTTGTAGCCGCAGCCCCCATCATCGTAAGTGGCGGTCGTGACCGCGGTGACAGCTTGCTTTGAAGAACCGTCCAGAAAGCGATAAGTCAGTCTAACGATGTTCGTATATCCAGCGTAAAGTCCGTAGACGGGTAAAATAATCTCTGGGGGATTTTCAAACCCCTGGTTCATGAGGTAGAAATTGGCATAAGTGCCGGACAATGGCCGGGTGACTGAGCCCGGCTTCGGGTCGATCGCGAACTGAATGCTCTTCAGAACGGTTGTATTGCTGACCTGCAGGGTCAATTTACTGATGAAGGGCGTAACCCCTGCCGTTTTTCCGCTGATCGTTATAGTAGTATCATCTGCCTGACTGGCGCCGGCCAGATGGGTAAGAACCATGAAAGCGGTGGCGATGATGACTATTGAGCATTTTTTCATAAGGCGTTTATTTTTTGTCGTTTTCTCCTGATAGGGTGCCGAGCATTTCAAAGAAGGCCGTTCGAGTCCAGCAAAAAATTTCGATGACACGCATTTTATTTTTTAGAGATTGTCGAACTCAAACGCGCAGCGAGATCGCGACGTGAATAATCGTGAAGATCCTTGGGACCGCTCTGCCCCGCGCAGCGATTGCGTGGCAGCGACAGGATTTTGAGGCGACGATTGCTGAGCTCAAACAACAAATTCAGACTCTCGGTGCGCGTGTTGAGCAGCACGATTCGGAAATTCAAAAGGTCAACCGGCAGGTGCAGATGAGCAAAGCGGACATACATTTCGCCGCTACGGAAGAGCGGTAGGTCGTCGGCCATTGTAGCGATTGTCTTATCTGTAGCGGCGGTCTGTGAGCGTCGGATCAATCAACTTCGGCGCACACAGAACGCCGCTACACTTTTCCCGATCCGTGTAATCCGCCGTTGCCTCGTCATTTCTGCGTAACCTCGCGACCAGTTTGCGGTGCGGCCTTGCTCACTTCAAGCCGTGCGCTCACTTTTTTGCAGCCCGGCAGTAAGCGCTTTAACTTGCTTTTTCAACTCTATAATCGTGGCTCCCTGCTCTTGTACTGTCTTGTGTTCTTTGACGAACTCGTTAAGCAGCATTGCGTTCACCTGATCATAGCGCACGCTGTAGATCTTGCCTTTGTTGTCGCGCACCACCAGGTCAGGATTCACTCTTTCCACGTCCTTGGCCACGAGCCCGAACTGTTGCATGCCTACGGGATCAAGGTACTTCTTGTAACGGAACTTAACTGGTTTAAGCGCGAACAGCGCTTCGCTCGCTTTGTCCATCGGCTTGATTGCTTCCTTGAAACGCGCCGAGGAAGCCGCCATGCCAAGTTGACCGATGCTGCTTACAAAAACTGCTGAGCCTGTAACCGCTACTTCATGGACGCCTGCAACAAAGGTCGGCATTCTGCGTTCCTACTGTCCCGATGCGGATTTTGCCGGACTCGCCCGGCGCCTCTGCGTTTCCGATATCGATGTTGTGTAGCCCGTCGCGAGGTTGTCGCCTGCATTACTGCCCAATGCAGTATGTTGCTGCTGCCGGTTGTATTGCTAATAGGGTTGTGTCGTGAATGTTCTGTCACTGCCGTACGTGGTCCCGCTGTTGTTAGTGCCAACGATGCGAAAATGGTACGTAGTGCTCGCAGTCAACCCGGAGATGTTCGCGCTGACATTTTGGTACAGGTTCCCAGTCTTGCTCTGGGAAACACTTGTGTGCCCGTAGCTGATGGTCGTACCATATTGGAAATAAACAGTCGTGGTCAGTCCGTGCGGATTGACTGTGCCATTGAGTGTCGCTGTATTAGTTGCGATATTTGTCGCTGGGTTGGTAATTACCACAGGCGGCCCGGTGGCGCTCAGCGTGGTAAATGTCCTATCGCTGCCGTATCTGGTGCCAGCGCTGTTGGTCGCGACTATCCGGAAATGATACGTGGTGCTTGCAGTTAAGCCGCTGATGTTGGCAGTCACATTCTGATAGGTGTTCCCGGTCTTACTCTGGGGAGCCGTGTTGAGGCCGTAGCTGACCGTCGTACCGTATTGGAAATAAACTGTAGTGGGCAGCCCGTGCGGATCGGCTGAGCCATTGAGTGTGGCTGAAAAGCTCGCGATCAAGCTTGCGGGATTGGTTGTAACAACCGGAGGTCCCGTGGCGGTAAGGGTGGTAAACGTCCGGTCCACCCCGTAACGAGTGCCTGCACTGTTCGTAGCTACGAGCCGGAAATGGTAAGTGGTGTTTGCAGTTAAGCCGCTAACATTGGCGCTGATACTCTGGTACGTGTTCCCGGTCTTGATCTGGGAGAGAGTGGTGGATCCGTAGCTGATCGTCGTGCCGTATTGGAAATGGACAGTCGTAGTCAATCCATGCGGATCCACTGAGCCGTTAAGCGTAGCTGAAAAGCTTGCGATCAACGTTGCCGGGGCCGTTATGGCCACCGGAGGCCCGGTGGGACTCAGGGTCGTCACACTTACAACGTTGGAGTTGCCACTGGTCCCGCTAGCATTGTATGCGCGTACGCGATAATAATACGTGGTGCTAGCGTTTAGCCCGGTAACGCTCCGACTGGTCGTGTTGCCAACGTTCAGGTTTTGATAGCCTGCGACGTAAGTGCTAAACGAACTGTTCGGCGAGACATCCAGCCGATAACCGGTTGCTCCGCTCACGCTGCTCCAGTTCGCTGTGAAACTGTTACTGGCGATATAGGTCGCCGGACGAGCTATTGGCGGCGAGGGTATAGTCGCTGGCAATTCCCCAAACTCAAATGCCCCGACGTCTGGAACTCCGACACTGCTGTATCCTGATTGATCGTTGAGTGGCGCATCTGGAGCATCTCTGTCAATCGCCGGGCTGCCGGTCAGGAGTCCACCGGTAAAAGCCGCGAGTATAAACAGGTATCTAGCAAAAGTTTTCATGGCGAATTAAGATTTGTAAAAAACCCGTCAATAGTCTTCTCCTCGAATTGAAATCCGTCAATTTCCAATATGGCGTTCCTTATGGGACTGTCTTGCCACCGAATCGCCGCTTTTGCATACGCGGTTCAGCGCTTATCTACAACTCGCAAACTGCAGTTAACGGCTGTCCGCTCGCGCGGCGTCGCTGTAGGCGTGGAGGAATTGTGGCTGTAGCCGTAGGTGTAGGTGCAAGTGTAAGTGTAAGTGTAAGTGTATATAAGTCTATGTGTATTTGTAGGTGTAAGGGTACTAAGGGAGTTGGTAAACTTCGACTAAGGCATTACCTGTCGAGCCATTAGCTCCGCGTACGATGGCGGTATATGCTCCTGCGGGCAGGTGAAGCACGAGTGCCGAGTCGGACGCATTTGGCGGGGCAAGCCCATTCTTCGGGAGAAAGACGACGTTGTTGGGATCGCGTTGCCAGTTGTCGTTGCTCGCAATAACAGATCCTTTCGAGTCGTAGATTGTTAACACGGGATTACTTAGCGGATGGCTTACACCAAAAGAAGCGAGCGATCGGCCAAGGGCGCGCACGACCACCGTTGCGCTTCCCACGTCCCCAACAATGAATCCGTTAATGAGCGTGTTATCGCCCGTACCTACGAAACTGCGGCCACTGACGTTCGTCAGTTTAGCGGTACCCCCCGGCCGGGGAATTTCGTAAACCTCGGCCAGGCTAATCCCCTCGGTCGAGTTGTTTCCCGTAACCACCACGGTATAGGCGCCCGGTGCCAGGTTTGCTACTACAGCAGCTGATTCAGATGGATCACTTGGCGCGAGCCCATTCTGTTCTATAAACGTTGCGCCGGCGTTCGTCTGCCAATTGTCGTTGCTTGCTATAATCTCGCCGGAAGAGTTGTACACAGTGAGAACCGGGTCGGCAAGAACACCAGAAAGCCCGAAGCTGCTGAGCGATGGGCCCAGCGCGCGGACCACTACCGTCTTGGTACCAGGCCCGCTGACGATGAAACCGTTAATGAGGACATTGTCGCCGCTCATGACTGTCCCACGGGTGGAAAGATTCTGTACTCGAGGCCCCACTGCCGGAAACTTTGTATTTTCCAAATGAAGGGGCATGGAGTTATAAGCCACCCGACACGGCCCGCTTGGGTACTGGTAGTAAAAAATCGTCTCGCCGGCCGAATTTAAGCCCAAGAGCTCGGCAGATCCATTTGGTGGTGGTGGTGCGAAACCGCCAACGCTGGCGTAATCGATGAGGTAATTCAGCGGCGCGTCCTCATAGACACTGCTGCAGACAGGGCTGAAGATAGTTTGGCCCATCTCAAAATTCCACACTTCGGTGGCGATTTTTGCGTTCAAATCCAACTTATACTTACGAGGGCTCGCATAGTCGCGGTTCGCTCCTGCTGGCGTATGCCCCAGGCTCTGTAGACCGTTATCATGAACCAGGAGGTTCTGATCGTAGGTGATCGAGACAGCGTGTTGCCCGATTGGAGGAAGGCTCCCGGGTGCAAGCGTGAGGGCAAATCGCCTCAGCGACGGGAACTGGTACCATTGTTTCGTCGGGTCCCCCAGAATCCATTTAATTGCGCCTGTTTCATAATCGATGGCAATGACAAAACTTTCCCGGCTCGAAATGATCACGGAGTCATCCGCCCGATTGTATGTCGCGGCGTTGTTATGAAACCAGTCACCCGGAAATGGAGCGAGCGGGACGACAAACAGATTTGGATCGTCTCCCCCGGCGATCATGGCTGCTCTGATGATGTTGACCATGTTCCATTGCTTCAGCACGTTGCCTGAAGCGTCCACTTCAATGAGCAGCGATTCGATGGCTGCTGCGGTATCCGCTTCCAGGATCATTCCTACTTTACCATGGTCGTTGTTGTGGTGGAAATTAGTTACTCCGGTACTGCTATAATCGCCGATCAAGGTGAAACTGCCGTCGAGCTCGTTTCGATATAGTTGGGGGCCATGGGCCAAATAGACTGCGTTATCAAAGAGGGTGGTAACAGAACTCGAAAAGCCAGTCGTGCCCACCCACCGCAGTGCGCCGTCTGTATCGAGGACGGCAGGTGAAAAACCGCTGCACGAACCCTTAACCATGATGTAGTCGTAGCTTAGGCTGGTGTCACGTGTACGTGCTTGCAGGACCGTCGGATTCTTGTATCCGCACGGGTCAGTGAAAGCGGCGGTCCTGATTGTGGTGTGAGCTTGCTTCGACGAACCGTCCTTAAACCGATAAGTCAGTGTAACGGCGTTCGCAAATCCATCGTAAAGTCCGTAGACCGGCAACATGATCTCGCCGGTTTGCGGGTTTTCAAAGCCTCGGTTCACGAGATAGTAATTGGCGTAAGTGCCTGAAAGCGGTCGGGTGACGGAGCCCGGCTTTGGAGCGATCGTGAACTGGATGCTCTTCAGATCAGTCGTGTCGCTGGCTGTGAGGCTCAGGTTGCTGATGAACGGCGTAACGCCTGGCGTGTGCCCGTTGATTCTTATCGTGGTGTCACCTGCCTGATTCGACCCGGCGAACGGGACGAAGAGCGTGAAGAGACCTGCAACGATGGTGATGGAGATAGAGCGAATTTTCATATATTCTTATTTTTATGTGAGCTGATTTTCGGCAAAACGCTCGGATCATCTCAAAAGAGGCCGTCGCGTGTCCAGCAGAAAACTTTGGATTTTAAAGAATTCTCAAACACGCAACGGGACGATCGCGTCCCAACGAACCAATGAGATGCTCTGCTCGGCCGGGCCCCTCCGCGCGGCATCGTAAACGCGAATCATGGCGTCAGGTGAACGGCTATAGAACTTTGCGTAATCGACGGCATCGCTCACTTTGGTGTACCACAGCCTACCAAATGCCA
>WNGK01008784.1_pt1 | contig 10457 bp, 12 predicted proteins | sample 5400601 | NCBI WGS metagenome assembly WNGK01 (sample SAMN13153376, study PRJNA577476) | soil metagenome | isolation source: 60 cm soil or saprolite under Garry oak tree replicate 1 | place: USA:California | collected 2016-06-15
GCAGTCTAGCTGCGCTCCCTCGCCGAGCACCGTCAGCCTCGATGGCTTACATGGCGGCATAGTTACCGTGACGGTCGGTACGAGCGCCGCAACACTAGCTTCGCGGCGCGCGCCTGTCTTTCCTTTAGTTGCCGGTTTCACGCTGCCAATGGGTCTTATGGCATTCTCTCTGACGAGCAATCGCCGGCGGATCACCGTTCGACCTGCGCTCCTGGTCCTCGCACTGCTCTTGGCATCGCTGACGTTCCTGCCTTCGTGCGGTGGTGGCGGAGGAGGAGGCGGAAATGGCGGAGGAGGCTCCACAGGCACTCCCCCTGGCACCTACACGCTTACCGTCACTGGTAGCTCCGGGAACCTGAGCAACTCAACCACGGTGTCCCTGACTGTACTTTAGAAATGGCGGCCGTGGCGGCACGTACCGTGTGTACGGAAACGGCGGCAGCCATGGGGTGTACGCGCAACAGCACCAGGGGTTCGGCCTGTACGGAAACAGCAACACCCTCGCGTGACCGGGAGCAGCGGCGACAACTATGGCGTATTCGGCCAGGGCGCCCCACTTTTGCTGTGTACGGCACCAGTCCCGGTTACTCCGTCTATTGGTTTTGGAGGATGCCTTTCCTCGCGCCCAGAGGCCTAAAACACTAATTCCCGAAGTTTATCTATGGGCAAATCAATGAATCGTCATAGCAGCCGAGACCTCACCGACGAGCAATGGGGAATTCTCGACATTCTTATTCCGGAACCAACAGCCCGCAGCGACGGCCGTGGACGGCCTTGGAAACCACGGCGATCTGTCTTGAACGGCATTTTGTGGGTTCGCCGGACTGGCGCTCCTTGATCCGACCTGCCTGAGCATTATCCCTCCTACCAGACCTGCCATCGCCGATTTCAGCAATGGGTACGTTCAGGAATCATGCGAGGTATCCTCGAAGCACTAGCTGAAGACCTGCGAATTCGAGGTCGTCTCGACGTGCGTGAAGCGTTCATCGATGGCAGCTTTGCCCCCGCTAAAAAGGGGGATCGAAGGTCGGCAAAACGAAACGTGGCAAAGGAACGAAGATCATGGCCGTGGCAGACAGCAATGGCCTCCCAGTTGCCGTGTGTGTCGAAAGCGCTACACCTCACGAAGTGAAATTGGCCACTTCCACGCTTGTCCAGATGATTGTCCGTGAGGCGCCAGAGAATCTGATCGGGGACAACGCCTATGACTCCGACAAATTGGACGCAGAGCTCCGGCAATACAGAATCGAACTGATCGCTCCCCACCGTTGCAATCGAAGAAATAAAACGCAAGACCTACGCCGCACGCGACGGTACCGTCGACGTTGGAAGATTGAGAGGCTGTTTGCTTGGCTGCAGAACTTCCGCCGGTTGGTCGTGCGCTACGAACGATATGCTGAGAACTTTCTTGGAATGCTTTACCTCGGCTGCTGCATAATTCTATTGAGGCATATATGAGATGGCTTGTAGTCTAAAGGAGAGGCGAGAAATCATAGTCCCGAAGGCAGCGTTCGCCTTGATGCCCTTGCGCTTATGTTCCAGTATCGCGTCAAGGCATGAGAACTCACGATCCGTCCATCCCAACGAATCTAAGTCTGGGCTTTGCGCCGTTGGCTGAATAAAGTCCCATTCCAGTTGGTCCAATTGTTGGCAAACCATAAGACAACTCCCGTTTTAGGCAGTATAAGTTTCACTTAATGCCTCGCTGAGGTTTCTGCGTACATTTGTGTCCACTACGGTTGTTTGTTTGCTGGCCCTCAGATCGTTTTCTGCCTGGTACCAATCCTGTTCTGCCCAGCCATCTATTCTGCCGCGAAGCTGGTATAGCGCGTAAGCGCGGGTTTGCACTGCCGAGTCTGCAATGGTGGCGGTGGCCGCATTGTCCTTAGTTAGCGATTCTGGTTGTGCGGAAAGGTCGAGTTTCGAGCGAACCGTTAGGTACTCGTTCACGGCTCCTGGCTCTTAACGTTTACTCGTATCGCAAGGTGGCGGTGAGTACAGACGGTACCCCCAGCGATGTCCTGCGGGCTGGCGTCAATCGGACAGTGGCGAGCTGCTTGACAGTCCCTCCGCATAAGATTAGGGTTAAAGCTGAGGTGGTTACCACCTTCTCCTCATTTCAGGTTCCCTGAACTAAGTCAGCCCATCTGAAGTTTTATTTCTTAGCAACCCCAACCTTAAGGAGGTTGCCATGTTTGCACGCAATGTCTCGATTCGTCTGAAACCCAATATGCTTTCCGATTACACGCGAACTTTTGAGAAGGAAATCCTTCCTTTGCTTCGCAAAGAGAAAGGTTTCAAGGACGAAATCACATTCGCTAACGCCGGCGGAGTTGATGTGACTGCAATCAGTCTGTGGGAAAACAAAACCGATGCCGAAGCTTACAATGCCAATACCTATCTGCAAGTGTTGAAGACGTTGGAAAGATTTATCGAGGGAACGCCCAAGGTTCAGACCTCTGACGTTGTCAACTCGACCTTCCACACGAGCGCCGTTCAAGTAGCAGCGTAGGGCCGTACGGGCCGTTCGCACGAGAAGGCGGCTGTGTCCGCCTTCCCGGCTTACAAAGTGTCGAGGTATTAATCGTTTGGAACGGAGGTTTCTTGCATGACAACCTTTTTATCGGCCATCTTCTCTCTCTGCTTTGCCCTAAGCATCGCCGCCCTCTCACCGGACGCTACCAACCGGGCGCCGCGGAAGACCCAGGCGATCGCAGGGGCTCGGTTGACAACCATCATGGGCACGGTTCAGGAAGATGGCGACAAATTGAGGTTCGTAACCGACCAAAGAGCCTGGAAGGTGGACAATCCTGAGATTCTTAAGGGTCATGAAGGACACTACCGACACGTGAAGGCTTACGTCTACCCGGAGACAAATTCAATTCACATCACCGAAGTGAAGTTGCCCACCGCAAGTGAGACCGAGAAAGATGACATAAAGTAAAGCGCGATGACTCTACCGCAACCCAACCCGTTCCGTCGTATGCAGTCCGTCATCGCTCGTCGGCTAAGGAGGGCCCCCTCATTAGTGCTCTCTACTGAATTACATCCTCAGATCGCGGTTTACGGATCACAAAGGATGTGCCGGTCGTGCGGGGCGATCACGGCTCGCTCAAAACCATTTTGCCTGGAGTGTGGTGAGTTGCTGCCGGCAGCCTAACGACAGGAAATGCGTGCGGATGTACTGGCTCATATAGGTCCTTGGTTCCCCCCCGAGGGCCGATGGTGCGTCCCCGTCCCACATCAAGGGCGCGGATGGTAGCCAACAAGAGCCGCAAGAACTGTCACTCGCTGAGAAGGTGAAGGATCTCCAATTGGATATGAGCATTTTCATTTGTTCGAGAGCGATGAGGCATTCCTGCATTTCTGCTCTATCAATCTGTGACAGATTGTCTGGCTGAAGGGATTTGCCTACACGGTAGAATATTTCCGATTCGTTCCGATAACTCAGCCATTCGAGCGCCTTCCCCCGTTGGCATTCTCACCGAAGGCTCCGCGTTTTCATTCTGCCGAAGGCTTGTTTGAGCTTTTTTCTGGGCAGTGACGTCTATAAGCGTACCCTGAAATGAAACAACTCTGGTCGGCCTTCTGCAAAGCTCACCATAGTTCAGGTTGCCAAGACCCAGACCGGCACACTACCTTGGAGCCAAAGGCGCTAACAGCCCTTTGATTGCACGGAATTGCTTGTCACGCTGTACCGCGCCTTGGGGGCAGCCGCCTTCCTGTCTTTCACAACATCGGGGTCGCATAATCTCTGAAACGAATCGCGGAGTTGTGCCAGACTGTCCTGATTGCCATCGCCCCCACCGGCTTAGCTTACTTGTTTTGATTGGTCGGAGGTGAGGGTAAGTCTATCCAGCCGCCGTTACGCTGCCTTCTTTGAACCCTTCACTTTCGCCCACCTCGCTCGCTGAGCAGCTGCCATCTTCCTCCGTGCCGCTGCTGACACTGGACGCTTGGGTCTCGCCGCTGCCTGGCCGTTTTGCTTGGCCCATCTCGCTTTCTGCGCGAGGCTGATCTTCCTCCGCGCCGCAGCTGATAGCGTGCGCCGTTGACCACCTAACTTCGAGCTTCCTAACGCCGCCAGTGCGGCACTGTAACGTTCTATTTCAGTCTTTGCTCGCTCCAGTTCTTTCCTCAAATGCCGAACTACCGCAGAGATGTTCTCCATTGGTTCCTCCTCGGCTCAGGATCATAGCAGACTGAACTAGCCTAGCCTAGGCAGTGGTCCTTAGTGGCTAAGGCCATGGGAGGTAGACACGAGTCCTGTCTTAGAGGATAGAATGCGGGAACTCCGCGCCAAAGATTTAGGTTTATCTGCAATTGTGTGACCTATATTGACCATCCGAGCCAGATTCCTGAGCCGTATGATTTAGCTTCTTTTTCTAGACATGGACAACGTCACACCACGTGAATTGATCGTGTCTAGACTAGCAGGTTGCGGAAAAACTCAGAGCGGGGAGTCTCTAAGCTGGGCAAGGCGGCCGAAAATCTCTAACGTTCGGATCTTTTCGTCAGTATGTGTCTCTGACCATCTCCACCGATAACCCTTCTGGGGCGACGAGCATTGCCTAAAAACTCGGCCCAAAAACGATATTCGCTATCCGTTGTCCGACTTGTGATGCTGCTCCGGGGGAGAAGTGTGAGCCCAGTACAGGCCAACCGCGCACAGAGCCGCATTGCGACCGCCGAGTATCACAAAAGATTGAGTCACAAGATGAACTCCCAAATTGGCGGCTCTAAAGGCCGGCATCCCGAAGTTCGGAACGCATTCGCTGCGTCACAGCTATCGTTCTTTGGCTGGACGCCGCGGGAACTGCGATTGCCGTGCAACAGAAGCTCATGCGGCATTTGGATATTCGCACGACGTGTACGGCGACGTGGTCACGAACGAGATGGCGCAGGCAAATTCGAAAGTGGCCAGGATGGCCCTTTCACGGGCCAACTGATTTCGGCGCGATTTCGCGTCTGTAACTGATTGCAAATATGGGGGAGAGAGAGTGGGATTCGAAGCCGTTCTAAAGCGTCAAACAAGAGACTTAACCGAGCACGGTCAGCAATGTTAGTCAACGTAAGTGCATGAAAGACCGAGATTAGCTCCGACCGCGACGGGTGCGCTTCGATGCCGGTCGTGGTTTGGAGAGTTTGAATGGGCACAATCGTCCCCGCTCGGCCTCGGAGTCACGTCGGGCCCAAGTCCAGAACCATAGAAGTCGATTCGGCCGGAAGCGCCACCGTGAGCGGTTTCGGCCAGACCTGCAATCCCTACGACGAGCTAGGCGTAACGGCTGTAATCAACTGCCAAGGCACGATGACCATGCTGGGCGGGTCAATTCTTCGACCCGAACTCGAAGCCGTCATGGCTGTGGCCGGTCGCCATTTCGTAAGCATCCCTGACTTGGAAGTTGCCGCCGGCAAGCGCATAGCAGAGATGCTGAAACTCCCGGACGGCTACGCCGCGATTGTGACCACCGGGGCTAGTAAAGCTCCGCCCAGCGCCATGGCCGAAATCTTCAAGATCTCTCGATGTCCCAACATACCCTAGTTCTTTTCACGCATCGTTACTCCCCGTGAGCACGCAGGTATGCGCACACGAAGACTACAATTTGTTGCAAAAAGATCTCGATCTGAGAAATAGAATTGTAAACTCGTCGGCAAATGCCGGTTCCAAAATCCAGCTATCGAGGAGCATCCGAAATGGCACACATCCTGAAAACGATCAGGAGCACCACCTTCAAGGGTGTTTTCGTCATAATCCTGCTTGCGTCAACCTCTGCCTACGCGCAGTTGTACACGTTCTCCAAGCAGGAGTTGATCGACTACACAGCCAAATCCCCATTCGACAGGCTTGCCGACGGACGCCCCAAGGTGCCCGATGCCATGATCGAGCGGGCCCGCGATCTGTCGTCCGAAGAAGTCTGGGCCGGTCTCCACGAGGAGGGCTTCAAGAACCAATATGCGGATGGGTTTCAGGTGCTGCATCCTGGAAAGACCATGGTCGGACGTGCCTTCACGGTGCAATTCATGCCCCTGCGGGCTGACGTTGACGAAATTACCCAGAACAAAGCCAAGCAACGCGGCCTGCACGATCTCACCAATCAAACTGCCATTGACATGCTCCAGCCCGGCGATGTCCTCGTCGTCGACTTGTTCGGAAAGAAGGTGGACGGCACCATTGTGGGTGACAATCTCTTCTACTATGTAATGAAAGCCACTAACGGTGGCGGTCTGGTTGTGGACGGCAGCATCCGCGATCTGGACGGCATAGCCAAGATTGACATGCCGGCATATTTCCGTTCTGCCGATCCGACGCCCATTGGGAACGTAATGCTGACGGGCATCAACGTGCCAATCCGAATCGGCGGCGTGACTGTGATGCCAGGAGATCTCGTGGTTGGGGATCGCGAGGGCGTATATTTCGTTCCGCCGCAATTCGTCAAAGAAGTCCTCGACCACGCAGATGAGACCCATATCCATGATGAATGGACCAAAAAGAAATTTGATGAAGGAAAATATAAGTCCTCGGAGATCTACGGCGCACCAAAGGATCCTAAGTTGCAGGAGGAATACCGGGAGTATTTGAAGAACCGGTTGGACGAAATCTATAAACAGCGAAGTTCGCAATAGCTGAGGTCCCGTGCTCAAATCTCAGCCTTGGCAAGGCGAAGCGTACCGAAGTCGTCGAGATAACCCGGCCCGGTGGGCATCGGCAAACCTTTCACGATGTCGAAGCCGATAAGTTTTATCTGATCGAGAAAGGGGGACGAGTTAAGGTCGCAAGGTTCTTCAGGACGACAGCTGTGAGGTAGCGCACACGAAAATGATGTGACTTTGCCCGTCCGTTACGTCCTGATCGCTTCTTGTAGAACTTCGCGTAAACGCTTTGCAACTACCATATCTTCCCCGGGCAGCAACATCCAAACCCCGACGACGACAGTGTTCGGTCCGCCCGGTAATCCCGCGCTCGCAGGGGAACCTCCGGTCGATGGATTCAGCTCAATCCGCGGCTTGCCTTCCCGCATCTTTTGCATGACTTCCGCGCCCGTGATCTTGATCCGGTCCTGGTCGTAAATGATGAGCAGGTGCGGAACATGATTGGCGACTTCAGGAATAAAGATCTGAGTCTGCAGGGTTGGAATCGATTTCAAGTGCTTGGCAATGCGGTCTGCGCGCTGCCGGTACTCGGCCTCCATGGCGGCGTCGTCCTGCTTGAGGAACCAGTCCACGGCGGCGACCAGGCCTACAATTTCCTCTTTCGCTACTTTCATACCGCGCCCGACAGTGTTTGAGTTTGGTGAATTATTTTTCTTGGCCGCTTCGATCAGATCCTTTCTGCCTAGCAGCAAGCCGCTGCACTGCGGTCCCCGCAGGCCCTTCCCTCCAGAGAACGTCACGAGATCAAACCCCATCTGCGTATAGTTCCATAGATTGGAAATCGGCGGGACATCGGCGGCGGCGTCGTTGAAACAAGGCACTCCACGCTGGAGCGCCACTCGCACCCAATCCTCCCGGCTGATTTTTCCTGCACCCGCGTTGAAAAAGTGGGCCATCACCGTACGCTCGGTGAACGCCTGCTCGTATTGTTCAAGCGTTTCCACCTCCACAAAGCGAATTCCGCAATTCCGGAGGGCATGGTCATATCCGTAGCGATGAGATTTCTGAACGATCACTTCATTCTTAAGCCCAGCCATGTCAGTAGGAAGGTTAAGAATGGCTTGCTCGTTTCCCATGGTGATGCAAGCTGCCGTTCCCACCACCAGCGCCGCGGCAGCGCCGGCCGTGACCAGAGCGGCCTCACACCGTAGTCGTTTGGCCAGATATGCTCCTGACGCATCAAGTAGTTCGTTGAGGTTTACTGGCTGTCGTGCCGCGAGCGCGACGGCCGCCTGCACTTCGTCAGGCATCGTGGAAGCCGAAAGTACCGTATAGGTCCCGGCCGCATTGATGAACGGAGTCACGCCGAGCTTCTGGTAATAATCCACAGCTTGAGGGGCCGATTTCGAAAATGCCCGAGGCTCCAGAGTTGGGAGTCCGGAGAGCGCAACACCTCCCGCGAGAACAGCCTGCGTTCCCCTCCGTAAGAGCTTTCGCCGACTCATCTGTCGCATCGCTATGTCCCCCTCAGGAACATCGTGGAATTTCGAAATTCAGTCTCGTGGATAATCATCGGCTCGTGCCGGCAACGACTCGCCTCGATCGGGAATCGTGAAATACTGCGGACGCGCCTTTTCCCACTGCACCATGCTGAGACCGGAGGGATCGTACAGAATGCGTCCCGCACGGATCGTCATGCGGGCTATCAATTGTGCATTTGCATCCATCTTGGCCACGCCGCAGTCAACGTAACCGAAATGTCCGTGCATCAGGTCCAGCACAGCAATATCCGCGTCCTTGCCTATTGACAATGTCCCCAACTCCGACCGGTGAATCTCGCTTGCCGGATTGACGGTTGACCGGCGAATGACATCGGCCAGCGGCACCCCCAGGGCTAAGAATTTTGACATCACATTGTTCATGCTGACAGTCGTGTAATCGCCGATGTGCAAGTCAGTGGAGATGGAATCGGGGACGAAGCCCTGTTTTGAAGCGGGCACCGCATTGCGGAACCAGAAACTACCAGCGCCATGCCCCACATCAAAAATCACGCCTCGGGCACGGGCGTCTCCGATGGCGGGATTGAGCTTGCCGTCCGCAAGAATAATGGGAAATTGCTGGGCGAAGACGTGCGTGTGTATGTCGCCCGGCCTCATTTTTTTCAGTATCAGGTCCTCGTAAGTTCTCTCCGGTCGCGGCCAGAAATCGACCATGAGCGGAACGTTGGCCACCGTGGCGCATTCCATCGCCCGGTCAACTGCTGCCCAGGGCACGTGTTCTGCATCCCAGGCCTCCTTCGTCCAATAATGGGCGGTTTTTACTCCCACAATGAGGTCTGGATATTTCTTGATCGTGTCGGCACAAAGCTTCGAATCCATCTGGTCCAGGCTTTGCTCGAGTCCACCACTCATGCCATTAGCCACAATGTTAAGGAAAGCCAAAACTCTCACCTTGGCACGGTCAATGACTTCTTCCTTTTCCTGGAGGAACGTCTCCGCACCTGAGGTGCCCGCATCCACTATGGTGGTGACTCCTGACTGCAACGCGAAATCTGCGGGAATACCCAGTGGCAGAGCATGAACTCGCGCGTCGGGCGCGAACCAGTTTAGCGGCGCTCCGCCATGGCCAACATGATAGTGAATGTCGATCAGCCCGGGCGTAACGTAGAGCTTCGAGACGTCCACAACCTTTCCCGCCTGGTCAGGCGGAATGTTTTTTTCCACGGCAGCGATTTTGCCTTGGAAAATGGCGACATCTCTCACTTCGTCGATGTGATTGGCGGGATCTATCACGTGTCCGCCCTTTAACAGCAAGTCATAACGAAGGGCTTGGGCGAACATCACGACAGGAGATCCGAGGGCGATTGCGATTACTGCAATTATTGCGCGTGGCATTTTGATCCCGCTCTGCATAGGGCCTTCTCTTGTTCTGTCGAACCGAAAGTGTATCCGGTGGGAATGAAATTGTCACCATTCCTGGCGAGTCAAGGGTCTCAAGGTCGGGCAGGGTTGTAAAGAAGAGCGCCCCTATCGTAAGCTGGTCGCTGTTTTTGGGTTCGATCCGACAAGCTGCACACTTCGGATCGGGAATCAACTCATGGATCGCCGTGCGTTCGTCAAGGCCGGTTGCATTGGAAGCGCCTCTCTGCTGATGCAGGGGCTCGATCCGATGCTGCGAGCGGACGTGCCCCCACCTGTGGCGCCGCCCATCGAACTCCACGGCCCGCCGGACTACAAACCTTCGCCGCTTGGCATGCCGGGATTATTTCCAGGCCGAGTGATCGAGGTCCGCGACCCGAACGCTATCGTACGTAATCGTGTCTCACAGTCGATCGTGCGCCAGATGCTGGAGCACGCGATGAAGGAGTTGACGGAAGAAAAGTCGGCGCAGGCGGCGTGGGCAAAGTTTGTTGAACCCAACGACATTGTTGGGATCAAGATCAACCCATCGGGTGCGCCTGCCTGCTGCTCCTCTCCTGAGATCCTCCGCGAGATCATCGGCTCAGTTCAGTCGGTTGGCGTTCCCGCACGTAACATTCTGGTCTATGACCGGTATTCGTACGAAATGGATATCGGCAGCTATCAGGCCCTGCTGCCTCCAGGCGTGCGCATTGTGGGCATTCAGGACGCCTTCGTGGATTCTTCCGGTTACGATACGAATGTATATTGCGCGGCCAACTTTTTCGGCGAGTGGGAAACCCGCTCCTACATGGCAAATATCGTGGCTCAGTTAGTCACGAAGATTATCAACGTGCCTACGATGAAGGACCATTCGGCATCCGGTGTCACCGGATGCCTCAAGAACCTGGCCTACGGCACATTTAACAATGTGGCGCGCTCACATCGTGCGCCCCATTCCTTTAC
>WNGK01010085.1_pt1 | contig 10457 bp, 9 predicted proteins | sample 5400601 | NCBI WGS metagenome assembly WNGK01 (sample SAMN13153376, study PRJNA577476) | soil metagenome | isolation source: 60 cm soil or saprolite under Garry oak tree replicate 1 | place: USA:California | collected 2016-06-15
ACCCCCGCGATCGCCGGGCCGATGACGCGCGCGCCGTTGAACAGCGAGGAGTTCAGCGCGATCGCATTCATCAGGTCTTCCTTGCCCACCATCTCCACGATGAACGACTGGCGCATCGGAATGTCGAACGCGCTCGCGATCCCGAGCGTCGTCGCGAGCACCAGCACCTGCCAGACCGCGATGACATGCGTCCAGATCAGGATCGAGACCGTGAATGCCTCGAGCATGAATGCCAGCTGCATGAAGATGATGACTCGCCGCTTGTCGGCGCGGTCGGCGATCACGCCGGCGTACAGGCTGAACAGGAGCACACCGACCGAGCTGAGGGCCGCGGTGAGGCCGACGTAGAACGGTGAGTTGGTCAGCGTGAGGATCAGCCATCCCTCCCCGACGTTTTGCATCCACGTGCCGACGAGGGAGATGCCCTGACCGATGAAGAAGAGGCGGAAGTTGCGGTGGGCGAGGGCCCCGAATCCGTACCGTCGCGCAGCTTCCGTCATTGCACACAAATTAAGGACAATGGAACTCCGGTGTTCGGCCTTTCTCTTCGACCTGGACGGCGTGCTCGTCGATTCGCGTGCCGTCGTCGAGCGCGTGTGCCGTACGTGGGCATTGCGCCATGGGCTCGATCCTGAAAAAGTCATGCGGATCGCGCACGGCCGCCGCGCGCGGGACACCGTGAAGGCGGTGGCGCCGCATCTCGACATCGCCCGCGAAGTGGAGTGGATCGACGCCGCAGAGCTCAGGGATGTCGACGGACTCCAGGAAGTGTCCGGCGTTCGCCGATTTCTGGCCACGTTGGATGCCGGCGCCTGGGCCGTTGTCACGTCTTGTGGTCCGGATCTCGCCACACTGCGACTCAACTCCGTCGGCCTACCGATCCCGGACGTCCTGGTGACGAGCGCGGACGTGTCTCTGGGGAAGCCGGCGCCTGATGGGTATCAGCTCGGCGCGCAGCGCCTGGGACACGAGCCCGTGAAGTGCGTCGTCTTCGAGGACGCGCCGCCGGGGATCGCGGCGGGACGCGCTGCCGGCGCGCGGGTAGTCGCGCTCAGCACGACGTATCCGGATGCGGATTTCACCGGTGCCGAAGCCACAATCCGCGACTTCACCGGCGTTCGTGTGCTCCGTGACCACTCTGGCTACGTCCTGTCAGTGCTAGATTAGACATCGATGCGCTACACGACCTACAGCCGCTACGTCTCCGGTCTGCTCGAGACGCTCAACCTCCAAGCGTTGCTCGACCAGCTGGCCGATTTCCTGCTGCAATCGGGGTTCGCGGGCGGCCCGTACTCGCATCCGTTCTGGGGCGAATTCGGGGAGGAAGATCCCGACCGCTCCCTCGACGCGCTGCGCCAGGCGATCCTCCAGGCGTTGATGGACTCGGGCCAGCTCACCCCCGAGATGCTCAACGTGCTGCGCGGCGATTCCACCGGCGACGCGCAGAAAGATGCCGAGCTGCAGAAACAGTTGGCCGATCTGCTCGATCAGATCGTCCAGAAGTTGATCGAAGAGGGGTATTTGAACCTGCAACAGGCGCCGAAGATGCCTGGCGCGCAGCAGCCCGTCCTCGGCCCTGGCGGCATGGCGAAAGAAGCCGCCCAGCAGGTGCAGTTCAACCTGACCGACAAAGGCATCGACTTCCTTGGCTATCGCACGCTGAAGCATCTGCTCGGCAGCATCGGGAAGTCGAGTTTCGGGGCGCACGACACCGAACACCTGGCGACCGGCGTCGAGGCAGAGGCTGCCAGCAAACGCTACGAGTACGGCGACACGCTCAACCTCGACGTCAACGCCACGCTGTCGCACGCGCTGAAGCGCGAGGGCCTTGGCGTGCCGATCAACCTCGAGTACGACGACCTGATGGTGCACCAAGCCGAGTATCGCTCGTCGTCAGCGACGGTGCTGATGCTCGATTGCTCGCACTCGATGATTCTGTACGGGGAAGATCGGTTTACACCGGCGAAGAAGGTCGCGCTCGCACTGACCCATCTCATTCGCACTCAGTTCCCGGGCGACACACTGCGCATAGTGCTGTTTCACGACACGGCCGAGGAGATCCCCATCGGCCAGCTGGCGCACGCGCAGGTGGGGCCGTATCACACGAACACGACGGAAGGATTGAAGCTCGCGCGCCGCATCCTGATGGGACAGCGCAAGGACATGCGGCAGATCATTATGATCACCGACGGCAAGCCGTCGGCGCTGACGCAGCCAGACGGCCGGATCTACGTGAACTCGATGGGCCTGGACCCGCACATTCTCCAGGCAACGTACCGCGAAGTCGCGCTGTGCCGGCGCAGCGGGATTCTCATCAACACCTTCATGCTGGCACGCGATCGCAGCCTGGTCGAGTTCGTGAAGAAGGTTTCCGCGATCTGCCGCGGCAAGGCCTACTTCACGAACACGATGACGCTCGGGCAGTTTATCCTCATGGACTTCATGAGACGGAAGACGCGGCGCGTCAGTTAGGGCGTTTTCGCCGTCTCGCGCCGCTCCGCATCCTCTTCCGCATGCGTTGAGACGATCACGCTCTGCGCGATCGCGCTGCCCCCGAGCGCCGAGTCGCCGGCGAAATAGGCTTCCTCTCCATGCTCGCTCAAATCCAACCCAATCATTTCATCCGCAATCTGCGCCCGTGCACCGAAGACCGCGCGCACGATCGCCAGGATCACCACCGTCCCCACCGCGGCAATGATTACGGCTGCCAGCACGGCGTAGAGTTGCACCAGCATCTGCCCGGGATTGCCGGCAAATAGGCCGTTATTCCCGGCCGGATTCGCGAGCTTCGTCGCGAAGACGCCGGTGAGCAGCGCCCCGGCAACGCCCGCAAGCCCGTGGCACGAGAACACGTCGAGCGAGTCGTCCAGAAGGCTGCGCGAGCGCCGCTGGATCGCGAAATAGCTCACACAGGCAGACAGCACGCCGATAACGAGCGAGGCGGGTGGCGTCACAAAGCCGGCCGCCGGCGTAATGCCCACGAGCCCGACCACCGCGCCCGTCGCGGCGCCGACCGCCGTCATCTTTCCGGTCCGCGTGGAGTCGAGCAGTGCCCAGGTGACCACGGCCGCGGCCGCCGCGGTGTTGGTGTTGACGAACGCGAGCGCCGCAAGCCCGTTCGCTGCGAGCGCCGACCCGGCGTTGAACCCGAACCAGCCGAACCACAACAGGCCCGCGCCGATCAAGACGAGTGGGACGTTGTGCGGCGACAGCGGGACGCGACGAAAGTCGCGGCGCGGCCCTAGGAACCGGGCGGCGACGAGTGCCGACACGCCCGCGCTGATATGCACGACCGTGCCGCCTGCGAAATCGAGCGCGCCCATCTTCTGCAGCCACCCGCCCGCGCCCCACACCCAGTGCGCCAGCGGCGCGTAGACCAGCGTGGACCAGAGGACCAAGAATGCGAGATAGGCGCGAAACCGCATTCGCTCCACAATTGCGCCGGAGATCAGCGCGGGCGTGATGATCGCGAACATCGCCTGATAGATCGCGTGCGCGTGCTGCGGGATCGTGGCGGCGTAGGCCGGGTTGGGCTCGCCGCCCACGTGACGGAACAGCACCCAGTCGAGCCCGCCGAGCCAACCCGACCCCGGCGCGAACGACAGCGAGTACCCGATCACGATCCACTGCACGCTGATCGCGCCCATGGCGACGATGCTCATCATCATCGTGTTGAGCGAGTTCTTGGAACGAACCAGCCCGCCATAGAAACAGGCGAGCCCGACCGTCATGAGGAGCACCAGGGCGCTCGCGGCGAGCACCCACGCGGTATCGCCGGCGCTTATCGCCGGCGTCTGCGTCATGCTTCGTCGGCGGCGCGCAACGCCGCTTGCTGCACCTCGTTGGCGTTCACCGCGGTGAGCGCCTCGTTGTTCTGCTCGCCGGTGCGGATGCGGATCACCCGCTCGATCGGCTGCACGAAGATCTTGCCGTCTCCGACCTCCCCGGTGCGGGCGGACGACAGAATCGCGTCGATGCAGGGCTGTACGAACGGCTCCGAGCAGACCATTTCGATCTTCACCTTCTCATGGAATTCCATGACGAGGGTGGTTCCGCGGTACTGGCTGACGATCTCGTGCTCGCCGCCGTGGCCGCTGACGCGGTTCAGCGTGATGCCGGTGATACCGGCACGAAACAGCGCCGCCTTGACTTCGGGCAGGCGCTCGGGCCGCACGATCGTGGTGATCAGTTTCATCGTTTCCTCCAAGCGTCGAACACGAGTTTCGATACGTCGCGCGCCAGTGCGTGAGCGTCATCGTCTTTCTGAATCCCGCCCGTCAGTACGACCAGGACGTAGCCGCGTCCGCCACCTGGGGGCTGCACGAATGCGGCATCGTGGTAGACCACCTGACCGATCCAACCGGTCTTGTGGTAGATGCGCGTCCCGGCGGGCAGTCCTGCCGGTATTCCTTCGTTGAAGTGTTGCCGTCCGAGAGTTGCCAACATGTCTCGGCACGATCCCGCCGACGCGGCGGTTCCGTTCGCGATGGCAGCGAGCAGCATGCCGAGGTCGCGTGCCGTCGTCGTATTGTTGAGGCCTGCGCGGTATGCCTTGTCGTCTTCGACGCCGCGCAGCACCAAAATCGAATCCGCGCCGAGGGCATGGGCCGTGGCGTTGGCGCGCTTGGCGTCTACCTTCGCGATCAGCAGGTTGGTCGCGAGGTTGCTCGACACCGTCTCCATCAGCTCGATCAGCTCGCGGATGGACGCGCGCTGGCCGAGGCGCTTGTACAGCGACGAATCGGAATCATCCGTGACGTCGAGCTGGTAGGGCGAGCTATCGACGAGCGAGCGGAACGTGTTCGTCACGATGATCGAATCGTCGAGCGAGAGCAGTCCGGCATCCCGGTCCCGGAACAGCTGGATCATGACCGGAATCTTCATGGTGCTCGCGGCGTGGAACCGCCCATCCGAACCCACGGTTAGGGAGTCGCCGGTCGTGAGGTCGCGGTAGTAGACGCCGACCCCGCGCGCGGTCGTCTGGAGGATCCGAGCCACGACCTGCGCTCGAAGAGAGGTATGTGGGGCTTGGGTTTGCAGCAGGATTAGCGCGAGGGAGAGCAATGCCATTCTGTCACATAAGATACCTTGTAGATTCCAGCGCGTGAGCGAGTTCGTCTTCGGCACCCATAACGCTGCCTTCGTGCAGGTCATGTACGAGGAGTACCTCCGAGACCCCTCGTCCGTGGCCCCCGAGTGGCGCGAGCTGTTCGACAACGGACGCTTGGCTGAGCTCCCGATAATCCCGGGAGCACGGAGCAAGGAGCAGGGAGCATCCGCTCCGCCGCCGCCCACCGCTCCGAGCTCCGTGCTCCCTGCTCCTCCGCGAGGGGCGACCCCCATCACGGGTCCCGCGGCTCGGTTAGTGGCCAACATGACCGAGTCGCTCACGGTCCCGACCGCGACCTCGTTCCGTGACATCTCCGCCACCACGCTCGACGCCCGCCGCAAGGCGCTCAACGCCCAATTGGCCGCGACTGGCAAGAAGATCTCGTTCACACACCTGATCGGTTACGCCATCGTCCAGGCGGCGAAGCGCTTCCCGGTGATGACGCACACGTTCCAGGAAGTCGATGGCAAGCCGCATCGCGTTGACCCCGGCGCGATCGGCCTCGGTCTCGCCGTGGACGTCGAGAAGAAGGACGGCAGCCGGGCGCTCGTCGTGCCTGTGATCAAGCACGCCGAAACGATGGATTTCGCGGCATTCCACGCCGCCTACGAGGCGCTGGTCGAGAAGGCCCGCACCAACCGCCTGATGCCCGATGACTTCGCCGGCGGGACGATCCAGCTCACCAACCCCGGCACGCTCGGCACCGTCGCCTCGGTCCCCCGCCTGATGAAGGGCCAGGGCTCGATCATCGCGACGGGGACGATCCGCGATATCGCCGGCGCCAAGATCATCACGATCACCAGCACATACGATCACCGCATCATCCAGGGAGCCGAATCCGGCATGTTCCTTCGGCACCTTGACAGTCTCTTGCAGGGCGAGGAGCGGTTTTATGAGGGAGTGACTGAGAGCCTCGCGAGGCCCGGAGCACGGAGCACGGAGCAGTCAGCGCCAGCGCCGACGCCAGCTCCTGCGCCAACTCCCGTTGCTCCGAGCTCCGTGCTCCCTGCTCCGGATCTCGACGACCTCAAATACGTCGCCGCCGCCTACGCGCTCGTCCGAGCGCATCGCAACTTCGGCCACCTCGCCGCGCATCTCGATCCGTTGGGCAGCGAGCCTCCTGGCGATCCATCCCTCGATGTTGGCCGCTTGGGACTCACGCCCGAAATTATGGCCCGGATTCCGTCCGACGTGCTGCGCATCTACGTCCCAGGCAGCACGCTCGCCGAGGCGCTGCCGCAGCTGCGCGCGACCTACTGCGGCACGATCGCGTACGAGGTCGAGCACATCGGCAGTCACGAGCAGCGGGTGTGGCTGCGACAGGTGATCGAATCTGGTCAGCACCGCCGCCCACTCTCGGCTGAAGGGAAGAAGCAGCTGCTGGCGCGTCTCACCGTCGTCGACACGCTCGAGCGCTTCTTGCACAAGGCGTACCTGGGCCAGAAGCGCTTCTCGATCGAAGGTCTCGACATGACCGTGCCGATGCTCGACTTCACGGTCGAGCTCGCCGCTGCACATGGCACGCGCAAAGCAGTCATCGGGATGGCGCACCGCGGCCGCCTCAACGTGTTGGCGCACGTGGTCAACGTGTCGTACGAAACCATCCTCGAGGAGTTCGAGGGCGGGCGGCGCGAGGAGACCGCGGAATCCGAAGGCTGGAACGCCGGCACCGGCGACGTGAAGTATCACCACGGCGCCGAGGGTGTGTACCGGACGGCGGACGGCAAGGACGTCGCCATCACGCTGTCGCCCAATCCGAGCCACCTCGAATCGGTGAACCCGGTCGTCGAGGGACGCGCGCGCGCCAATCAAACCGATCGCGACACGCCGAAGCTCCGTCACGACACGACGGTTGCCTTGCCCGTGCTGCTGCACGGCGATGCGGCGTTCGCCGGCCAGGGCGTCGTGGCTGAGACGTTCAACCTCGCGCGGCTGCGTGGGTACACGACGGGCGGCACGATCCATCTGATCATGAATAACCAGATCGGCTTCACGACAGAGCCGAGCGAGGCGCGATCGACCGACTATTCCAGCGATCTCGCGAAAGGCTTCGACGCACCCATCATTCACGTGAACGCCGACGATCCGGAAGCGTGCCTCGCCGCCGTCCGGCTCGCGATGATGTATCGGGAGAAATTCCACGCCGACGTCGTCATCGACCTCGTCGGTTACCGCCGCTACGGGCACAACGAGGCGGATGAGCCGGCGTACACCCAGCCCGTGATGTATGAGCGGATCAAGCAGACGCCAGCAGTCCGGCAGAAATACGCGGAGCAGCTGGCGCGCGAGGGCATCGTAACGGCCGACCAGGCCGGGGCCGATGCGGAGGCAGCGTATCAACGCCTGGCAGCCGTACAACAGGCGGTGAAGTCGGGTGCGACGCAACGTGCTGAAGACACGCAACGAATCATCCCCAAGAGCGCGCCGGAGCCCAACACCGCCGTCGTCGCCGAGGCGCTGAGGAAACTGAATGGCGAGCTGCTCGCGGTCCCCGACGGCTTTACGATGCACCCCAAGCTCCAAAAGCAGCTCGAACGGCGCCGTGACGCACTGACGTCCAAAGAGGGGATCGAGTGGGCGCACGCAGAGTCGCTCGCCTTCGCGTCGCTGCTCGTGGAAGGGACACCGATTCGGCTCACCGGCCAGGATACCGAGCGCGGCACGTTCAGCCAGCGACATCTCATGCTGCACGACGTGAACACCGACCAACGCTACGCGCCGATCCAACACCTGCCGGAGGCCAAGGCACCGTTCGAGCTCCACAACAGCCCGCTCTCCGAATACGCCTGCCTCGGCTTCGAGTACGGCTACGCCGTGGAAGCACAAAACGCACTGGTGCTATGGGAAGCGCAGTTCGGAGACTTCGCAAACGGCGCTGAGGTGATCATCGATCAGTTCTTGATCGCCGGCCTGGCGAAGTGGGGCGAGACCTCACGCCTCACGTTGCTGCTGCCGCACGGCTACGAAGGCCAGGGACCGGAGCACTCGAGTGCCCGGCTCGAGCGGTTCCTCGCGCTTGGCGCCGAGGGCAACATTCGGGTGGCCAACTGCACGACCCCCGCGCAGTACTTCCATCTGCTGCGCCGCCAGGCGCTGCATACCGAGATCCGGCCGCTGGTCGTCATGACGCCGAAGAGCCTGCTGCGCCTCCCGGCCGCCAACTCGCAGCTCGATGATCTCGTGCTGGGGAAGTTCCGGACGGTGCTCTGGGATCGCGATCGCACCTGGCCGGAAAAAGTGACGCGCCTGCTCTTGTGCAGCGGCAAGATCTACTACGACATCATCGCCGCACCGCGCCGCGCGGAGGCGCCGCACGTGAAGATCGGGCGCGTCGAGCTGCTGTATCCGTTCCCAGGCGCCGAGATCGGTGAATACGCGCGCCGCTACCCGAATCTCAAAGAAATCGTCTGGGTGCAGGAAGAGCCGCGCAACATGGGCGCGCGGAAGTTCGTGTTGCCCAAGATTCGCGATCTGGTGCCTCGGGGCGTGACGTTGCTGGATGTCTCTCGCCCGGAGCGCTCGAGTCCCGCCGAGGGCTATCCCGCAGCCCACAAAGTCGAGCAGGACCGCATCGTCGCAACTGCCTACGGCTCCTAGTCAGGAAATGCCTCCGACCGCAATCCTTCGCTACACGGTATTGGGGCTCGTCGTCCTCGCCGCCTTGGTGGCCTTCGGCTCCTGGGTGGTGCGAAGGCGTCGCGTCTCCCCGTTTGGCGTGTTAGGCCGTGCGCTCCGCGCGATCACGGATCCGGTCGTGAAGCCCGTCGAGCGGCGACTGGTCCGGATGGGCGGCAATCCGACCCATGCCGGTGGGTGGCTGGTCGTGATCACCGCGGTCGCTGGTATCGTCTTTCTCTCGTTGGCCGGCTGGTTCGTAACGACCTTTCAGACCGTGTACGCCGCGGCGAGCGGTGGCCCGCGCGCCACATTCGCGCTGATCATCGACTTGGCCTACCGGATTCTGTTCGTGGCGCTCATCGTGCGCGTCGTGGCCGCGTGGTTCGGCATGTTCCGGTATTCGCGCTGGATCCGGCCCGCATATATCCTGACTGATTGGATGGTCGAGCCGGTGCGCCGGATCGTGCCGCTGGTAGGCGCGTTCGACTTTAGCCCCGTCGTCGCGATGATCGTGCTCAGCCTGCTGCGACAAATTCTCGTCTCGGCGCTGAGTCGGTGACGGCGGCCATCGCATCCTGGAGGCCGAATGAGACTCCTCAAAGCGCTCGTCAGCTTCATCGTCGGCACCGTGGCCGGCGCGCTGGGCAGCAAACTCTTCGGCCCGTTCGGCGGGGTGCTCGGCTTTATTGCGGGCGCCCTGGCGGCGTGGTGGGTGGCGCAGCGGATGGCGTTCTTCGACTGACCGGCAACCCCTCGCTCAGTTTATCTGGGCGATCCGGTCCTTGATCCGCTGCTGCATGTCGGGGAACGCGCTGCCCAACCGCTCGAGGACCGCCCGCGCGGAGTCAGGCTTTCCCGAGGCGACGTACGCGTCGGCCTTCAAGAACCCCACCCGCAGCTGCAACCGTCGATCATCCCCGCGCATCGAAAACCGCGCGAGCGCCGACAACGCCGTGCGGGCGTCGTGGCGATCGCGCACCATGTCGTTGGGAAACTGCCGCTCGAGCTGCGCAAACAATTCGGCGGCGTGCGCGCTGTCGTGCTGGGCGCGGGCCTGCTGCGCCGCCTGATAGAGGCCGGCCAGATACAGTCGCGTCACATCCGCCGTGTCGCCCGACCTCGTCCCCACCCCGCCCGCATAGCTATAGACCAAGTCGCCGCCGCGGTCGGCGGCTTTGAAGATCGCCGCCACGCCGGCGATGCCGACGAGCGCGGAACCCCAGAGCGCGACACGCGCCACCTGAACCCGACGCCTGCCGGTCGCCAGCGCGATGATCTCCAGCAGCGCGACGACCAGAAAGATGTCACGCGCCCACTCCCCGGCGTCCTCGTGGTCCATCACGGCTTGCCGCGCGCCGGGAATGCGCTCGACCACTCCATGCGCATCCGTCCCGGATTGGACCGCGAGCAGCGCCGCCACGGCGCCCAGGATCAGCAGCGTCGCGGCCGCCGGCCCGGTAAACGGGGCGCGGCCGGTGAGGGAGATCCAGCGGAAGATCACGCCCAGGATGAGCAGCGCGATCGCGAAGTGAACGATGACGGGGTGGTAGGAGCCGATATTGGGCATATCGGAATGTCCAATGATCAACTACAAATGTCCAATGATCAATGATCATTGAACATTGATCATTGGACACTCGCTCCCAGGGACACTCGCTCCCAGCGCGCGGCTACCGCGGACGAATAGCGTCGCGCACGATGTCGTCCACCGCGAACTTGATGAACTCCG
>WNGK01021269.1_pt1 | contig 10457 bp, 10 predicted proteins | sample 5400601 | NCBI WGS metagenome assembly WNGK01 (sample SAMN13153376, study PRJNA577476) | soil metagenome | isolation source: 60 cm soil or saprolite under Garry oak tree replicate 1 | place: USA:California | collected 2016-06-15
ATGGCTTTTGGCCGCATCGCAAGCGCGCGGGCGATCGCGGCCCGCTGCTGCTGGCCCCCGGAAAGGCGTGCCGGATATTCGCCGGCCTTGTCGATGAGCTGAACGCGGCGCAGGCATTCCTCGCCGATGGCGATCGCCTCGTCGCGCGACAGCTTGCGGACGCGGATCGGCGCCTCGACCACGTTGCCGAGCACCGTCATATGCGGCCACAAATTATACTGTTGGAACACCACCCCGAGCTCACGCCGCAGGCGGTTGATCTCGGCGAGCGAGCGCGGCCGGCGTCGCCCGCCCGCGTCGACCCGACAGCCCAGCGGCTCGCCTTCCAGATACACTTCGCCGGCATTCGGTGGCTCGAGGTAGTTCACGCAGCGCAGCAGCGTGCTCTTGCCGGACCCGCTGGCGCCGATCACGCTCACTACATTGCCGCGGTGCACGTCAAAGGAGACGCCTCGCAGTACTTCGAGAGAACCGAAGCGCTTATGCACGCCTTCGACTCGGATACGGGGAATTGCATTTATGATAGCTTGCATCATAAACATGTGCCGTGGACACTCAAGTCCCCAGTGAATATGGTAGCGATGAAACCGCGCTTGGCAAACCGACGAACTCGCCGCCCGCCGAGACTTCGGTACGCCCACCGACATGATCGAGATCCCGGCAAGGGTCATCGATCTTGGCGCGTTATGGCGGCGAGCACATAACATCCCATGGCGAAGGAGCGTTCCATGACCGACAACGTGAACGATGGCAAGCGCAACTTTCTGAAGACGACAATGCTCGGCGCGGCCTCCGGCGCGGTCGGCAGCGCACTGGCGCCGAGTGTTACGCTCGCGCAGATGCTCGAAACCAATATTCGCGAGGATTCGGTGTTGGCGAGGATCCGCCGGGACGGCGTGATCAATGTCGGTTACGCACAGACCGGGCCGTGGTTCTACAAGGACGCCAAAAGCGGCGAGCTCGGCGGCATTTACAAGGATGTCGTCGATATGCTCGCCAAGGAAATCCAGATCAAGGTCGACTGGAAGGAGGTCACTTTTGCCAATTCCACGGTGGGCCTGCGTCGCGGCGATTATGATCTGTTCGGATCTTCGCTCGTCTATCTGGTGCAGCGCGCGCTGGTAGCGAGCTATGTGGGCCCGCTGTATTCGAAAGGCACGCTCTTTCTGATTCACAAGGATAACGTCGAGCGTTTCAAGACCGCGGCCGACCTCAATGATCCAAACGTCACGATCTCGGTGACTACCGGTGCCAGCGAAGAGCCGCGGATTCCGCTGATGTTGCCGAAGGGACCGAAGGTGATCACCACTAGCGGCCAAGTCACGCTCGGCGCCGAGCCGGTTCGCGCAAAACGCGCCGATGCCTGGATCAGCGGCGACAGCGACGTGCTGCTGTTCGCCAAGCGCAACGAGACCTGGGCGGCGGTCGTCGACCCCGACCACCCGCTCGATCGCCGGCCGAACACTTGGGTAATTCGCTATGGCGACCCGGAATGGAAGCAGTTCCTGGATTTCTGGTGTGCCTATTTGGTGGTGAACGGCGAGATCGAACGGCTGCTCAAACACCATATGGGAAAACTCGGCGCGACCTGACGACCAATGGGCGAATTTCTATGAAATCCGCTGCCCGATCTCACCTCGGGGCCGGTATCGAAGCCATCCCCGTTTTGTGAGCACACGTCCACAATGATCATCGACTGCCACGCTCACGTTTTCGAGAATTGGCACGGCGCCTGCGGGCATCCATCCGTCGACATTCATCTCAAATACATCCAGAAGAGCGTGACGCGTCCGGCCGCAAAGACGTTTCGCGTGCGCGACGGCACAGAAGTGAAACCCGCTATGCTGTTTCGGCCCGAGGACAATACTTGGGCTGGGCTCAACGATGTTGGATTTCGAGTCGGTCCCTATGGCCGACTCGAGTTCACCCATAAGGGTGAGGAATACGCGACCCAGTACATGCCGGTTGGTATGCAGCGAATTGAGGCGTCCCCGGCATTCATGGTCGCGCAGATGGCTTATACGGGTGTCGATCATTGCATCCTGCAGGCGGGCGGCGGCTACGGCGCCCTGCAGGCGGGCGGCGGCTACGGCGCATGAGTGGTATCGGATGCAGGAGCAATCGCAAGTACCGCTGGTGCGACCGTTTCCGTGGCATCCACCATTTGCAGGAAATCCAGAGTTCAAAGTGGAGGGAAGCAAATCATGAACGAGAAGATTGCGCCGAGGATGGCATTGGCCGGGATTGCGCTTGCGCTCAGCCTGTCGTTTGGCGGCGCGGCACAGGCGCAGCAGAAGACGCTCTATGTGGCAGCCTATGGCGGCTCCTTCGAGCAGACGATGCGCAAGGAGGTGTTTCCACCCTTCGAGCAGAAACACGGAGTGAACGTCGAGTACGTCGCGGGCAACTCGACGGACAACCTGGCGCGGCTGCAGGCGCAAAAGGGCAATCAGCAGATTGATGTCGCGATCCTGGATGATGGCCCGATGTACCAGGCGGTGGCGCTGGGGTTCTGCGCTCCGGTCGCCAAGGCGCCGATTTACGACGCGCTCTATGATCTCGCCAAGATGCCTTCCGGCAAGGCCGTGATGATCGGCATGAATGGCACCGGCATCATGTACAACAAGAAGGTCTTCCATGAGAACAAGTGGTCGGCCCCCGCCTCCTGGAACGACCTCAAGGATCCGAAATTCAAAAAGAAGCTGGTCATTCCGCCGCTGAACAACACCTATGGCCTGCATGCCCTCGTCGAGTTCGCCAAGCTCGGCGGCGGCGGCGAGAAGAACATCGAGCCGGGCTTCAAGGCGTTCAAGGACGCGGTTGGGCCCAACGTGCTCGTCTACGAGCCCTCGCCGGGCAAGATGACCGAGCTGTTCCAGAGTGGCCAAGCGGTGATCGCGGTGTGGGGATCGGGCCGCGCCAAAGCCCTGGCCGATACTGGCTTCCCGGCCGCCTTCGTTTATCCCAAAGAGGGCGGTATCGCGCTCGGCGTCGCGAGCTGCCCCGTCGCCGGCGGGGCCGACAAGCCCGAAGCGCAAACCTTCCTCCAGTATCTCCTCAGCCCGGATGCCCAGACCGTGCTGGCGAACGGCGCCGGGCTCGGTCCGGTCAACAAGATGGTGCAGCTGCCGCCCGAGAAACGCGAAGGCATTCCCTACGGTCCCGAGCAGATGGGCAAGCTCCAGGTGATCGACTGGGATACGGTCAACGAGCACCGCGAGGAGTGGAACAAGCGCTGGACGCGCGAGATCGAGCGCTGAAGGCGGTCTTGTCACAGCAGCCATGGGGTTTCTCGTCCTTGACGGTCTGACGAAGCGCTACGGCGCGACGACCGCCGTCGATCGGCTTTCACTCACCATCGATAAGGGCGAGTTCCTGTCGTTGCTCGGGCCTTCGGGCTGCGGCAAGACGACGACGTTGCAGATGATCGCCGGTTTCGTCGAGCCAAGCGCCGGCGCCATCATGCTCGACCGCACCGACCTCCTCGCGACGAAGCCGGCAAGACGCGGCCTCGGCATTGTCTTCCAGAGCTATGCCCTGTTCCCGCACATGACCGCGGCTCAGAACGTCGCCTTCGGTCTTGAGATGCGGCGCGTATCGCGCGGCGAGCGCGACCGCCGCGTCGCCGAGGCGCTGAACCTCGTCAGCCTCGCAGGCTTCGCGGATCGCTTCCCGCGCAGCATGTCTGGGGGGCAGCAGCAGCGTGTCGCACTGGCGCGGGCACTCGTCATCCGCCCGCACGTCCTCCTCCTCGACGAGCCACTCTCCAACCTCGACGCTAAGCTCCGCGAGGAGATGCAGGTCGAGCTGCGTCAGATCCAGCGCAGCGTTGGCATCACCACGATCCTCGTCACGCATGATCAGGCCGAGGCGATGGCGATGTCGGATCGCATCGTCGTGATGAACAACGGACGCGCCGAGCAGGTCGCCCGGCCCGACTGCGCCTATGAGCGGCCGGCCAGCCCCTTCGTCGCGAGCTTTCTCGGCAAGAGCAACCTGCTCTGTGGGCGCATTGTCGCCGAAAGGCTGTCAATCAGTGACGGGAATTGGCCGGCGCCGTGCGGCATCGCCGACGGCCCGGTCACGGTCACGATACGGCCGGAGAAGATCGAGTTTGGTGGCGACGGGCTTGCCGGCATCGTGCGCAACCGGCTGTTCCTCGGCAGCCAATGGCTTTTCCAGGTCGAGACGCAGGCCGGACTCGTTCTGGTCATTCGCCAGAACAGCGGCGAGCCGATGCCCGCGGAGGGGGCGAGAGTGGCGCTTGCCTGGCGCCCCGACGATATGCGGATCTCGCGTCGCGAGGCCCACCAGCCATGAGGATCGGCGCAATAGCGCTGCAGCGTTCTCGGCCGCCGCTCGCACCCTATCTCCTGAGCGGCCCGGCCCTGCTGCTCTATGCCGTGTTGCTCCTCGCCCCGCTCATCGCGACGGCGCTCCTATCGCTGCACAGCTTCAGCCTCTACAAGGGCATCGAGGATGTTTACAACTTCGCCAACTATCGCGACATTTTCGGCGACAGCTATTTCTACGAGATCTTCGGCCGCACATTTCGCATCGCGCTCCTCGTTACCCTGCTCTCCGCCCTGATCGGCGCTCCGGAAGCCTATATCCTCAATCGCATGCGGTCCCCCTGGCGCGGCATCTTCCTGCTTGTTGCCCTCGGCCCTCTGCTCATATCCGTTGTCTCGCGCACGCTCGGCTGGGCGCTGCTGTTCGGCTCGACTGGTGTGGTCAATCAGGGGCTGATGGCTCTCGGCGTCATCCGCGAGCCGCTGCAATTCATGTACAGCGAAACGGGCGTCGTCATCGCCCTCACCCATGTTCTGGTGCCGTTCATGATGATCTCGGTCTGGGCCTCGCTGCAGCGCCTCGATCCGCAGATCGAGAATGCGGCGATCTCGCTTGGCGCGTCCCCACTGACCGTGCTGCGTCGGATCGTTCTGCCGCAGGCGCTTCCCGGCATTCTCTCCGGGGGGATCATCACCTTTGCTCTTTCGGCGAGCGCCTTCGCAACGCCTGCGATCATCGGCGGTCGCCGCCTCAAGGTGGCCGCGACGCTGGCCTATGACGAGTTTCTCAACACTCTCAATTGGCCGCTTGGCGCCGCCATTGCCATGCTCCTTCTCGTCGCCAACATTCTCATCATTGTCGGCTGCAATCGCCTCATCGAGAAGCGCTATGCCGAGGTCTTCCGATGACCCGCAACGGTCCCGCAGCGCTCGTCTTTCATGCTCTCTTCGTGATCTTCATCCTGGGACCCATCCTGATTGTCTGCGCCGTCGCCTTCACGCCGCTCGGCTATCTCTCGCTGCCGACGCAGGGTCTGTCCCTGCGCTGGTTCCGCGCGATCGGCAACAATCCCGAATTCGTCAATGCCTTCTGGTCCAGCTTGTGGCTTGGCGGACTCTCGGCGAGCATCGCGATCGCCTTCACCGTGCCTTGCGCGCTTGCCGTGGCGCGCTACCGCTTCCCCGGACGCGAAGGTCTCGTCACGTTTCTGCAGTCTCCGCTCATGATCCCGCCGGCAGTGCTTGGGATCGCGTTCCTCCGATTCTTCACCGAGATCGGTCTGGGCGGCACCTTTCTGGGCCTAGTGCTGAGCCATGTCATCATCGTCATGCCGTTTTCCCTTCGCCTCGTCATTGCCGCCTCATCGGGGATGGATCCACAGCTCGAGCACGCGGCGATCTCGCTCGGCGCTTCATGGTGGCGAGGCTTCGTGCGCGTCACCCTGCCGCTCATTCTCCCTGGCGTTGCGAGCGGCTGGGTGTTGGCCTTCATCACCAGCTTCGACGAGGTGACAATGACGGTGTTCATCGCATCGCCGCGAACGACGACTCTGCCGGTGCGGCTTTTCCTGTATATCCAGGACAACATCGATCCGCTCGTCGCGGCGGTATCGGCGGCGCTGATCGGGCTCACATTCGTCGCGATGGTGCTGCTCGACCGGCTCTACGGCCTCGAGCGGCTCTTAGTCGGGCGCGGACAGAGTTCAGGAGAATGAGCAGCCGCACTGAAAGCGACGTCGCCGTGATCGGCGGCGGACTCGTGGGCGCGGCGATCGCTTTGGGCCTGGCGCGTGCCGGTCAGCGCGTCACCGTGCTCGACGAGGGCGATGTCGCCTATCGCGCCTCGCGCGGCAATTTCGCCCTGGTCTGGGTGCAGAGCAAAGGGCTCGGCATGCCGGAATACGCGGCGTGGACGCGACGCTCTTCGGACAGCTGGGCCGGGTTCGCGGGTTACTTGAAGGAGGAGACTGGGCTCGATGTCGCCTTCGACCGCCCGGGCGGCTTCCATCTTTGCCTATCCGAGAGCGAGCTCGCCGCCCGCGCGGCCATGCTGATGCGTCTTCACAATCAGCCGCGCATGGTGAATTACCCGTATACCATCATCGAACGCGCGGGGCTCGAGAAGATGCTGCCGCAGATCGGCCCGAAGGTGGTCGGCGGCAGTTATTGCCCGCTTGACGGTCACTGCAATTCGCTGCGGCTGCTGCGCGCGCTGCACACCGGGTTGAAGCAGTTCGGTGCAACGTATCTGCCAAACCACATGGTCGACCGCATTGAGCCGGCCGGCGGCTCGTTTCGGCTCGTCACCAGGGGCCGAGAGGTCGATGCGGGGAAAGTGGTCCTCGCGGCGGGGAACGGCAACGCAAAATTAGGTCCGATGGTCGGCTTGCGCGTTCCTGTACGGCCTCAACGCGGCCAGATCGTCGTGACGGAGCCTGTGCGCCCCTTCATTGCCTACCCGGTTGCAACGATACGCCAGACCGACGAGGGCAGTGTGCTGCTCGGCGACAGCGTCGAGGAGGCGGGCTGGGACGACCGCGTCGGAAGCGCCGTCTTGGCGACCATAGCGAACCGCGCGATCCGGATGTTTCCGCTCCTCCGCAACCTCAATATCGTGCGCACCTGGGCCGCCTTGCGCGTCATGACCGAGGATGGGTTTCCCATCTACGATCAATCAGCGGTCTATCCCGGCGCCTTCGTCGCGGCCTGCCACAGCGGCGTCACGCTTGCCGCCAACCACGTACTCGAGCTCGCGCCAATGATCGCGGCCGGGCGCCTTCATGCCGATCTGGAGATCTTCTCCGCCAGGAGGTTCGATGTTTCGAAGGCTGTCTCAGCCTGACCGCGGCACGGTGCGCCTGCTCGTCGACGGCAGGCCGATCACCGCCCAGACCGGCGACAGCGTCGCCGCGGCGCTGCTTTCCGCCGGCGTTCTCATCTGCCGCAGCAGCGTCGTTTCAGGCGCACCCCGTGCGCCCTATTGCATGATGGGGGTGTGCTTCGAATGCCTAGTCGCTATTGACGGAGTGGGCAGCCGTCAGGCTTGCCTCGCTCGGGTCCGCGACGGCATGCGGATCGACACTCAGAGCGGCAAGCGCGAGGCCGGGCGATGACCGCGGGGCCGATCAAGGACCAATACGACCTCGCCGTCATCGGCGCCGGACCGGCAGGGCTCGCTGCGGCGACCCTTGGCGCTCGCCTCGGCCTTGACACCGTGCTCTTCGACGAACAGCCGGCGCCGGGGGGCCAGATCTACCGCGCCGTGACCGAGACGCCGGTTCGCGAACCGGCCATCCTCGGCGCGGACTACTGGCACGGCGCTGAGCTGGCGCAGACGTTCAACGCAAGCGGCGCGCAATATGTGCCTGGTACGACAGTGTGGAGCATTACGCGCGATCGCGAGATCGGCATCTCCGTTGGCGGTGGCGCCCGGCTTCTTGCGGCGCGACATGTCATTCTGGCGACGGGGGCGCTCGAACGGCCATTTCCGATCCCCGGCTGGACCCTGCCGGGCGTGATGGCCTGCGGCGCAGCGCAGGTCCTTCTGAAGTCGTCCGGGATGGTGCCGCAAGGCCGCATCGTACTCGCTGGAACGGGACCACTCCTGTGGCTTCTGGCCGCGCAATATGTTCGTGCCGGCATGCGGATTGATGCGCTGCTCGACACGACCCCGCGCGGCAATTGGCGCGCGGCGCTGCCGCACGCCGCGGCGTTCCTGGTCTCGCCTTACGCATTCAAAGGCCTAGCGCTGCTGCGAGAAGTGAAGCGCAGCATACGACTGGTGCGCGGGGTGACCGCGCTCGCGGCATGCGGCGGGGCCCGGATCGAGGAGGTTATCTATCGTCTTGAGCGAGGCCGCGAGATACGCATGCCGGCCGACATGCTTCTCCTTCATCATGGGGTCGTGCCAGACATCAACCTTGCCGATTCGATCGGATGCCAGCATCGCTGGGATGAGCCGCAGCTCTGCTTCGTGCCGATAACCGATGACTGGGGCATGAGCACCGTCTCCGGCATTGCGATCGCTGGCGATGGAGCCGGCATCGCCGGCGCGCTGGCAGCGGAGCATCGCGGCCGCCTCGCCGCGCTCGATGCGACGCGCCGTCTCGGAAAGATCGATGCGGCCCGCCAAGTGCTGGAAGCAGTGGAGCTCGGCTGCCCCGGACCCAATCAGCTGAAAGCCTTCCTGCGCTGCGGGATGGGCCCCTGCCAGGGTCGGCTCTGCGGGCTCACGGTCACCGAGCTGATAGCACGTGCGCGCGGTGCCTCGCCCGAGGAGGTTGGTTATTATCGCCTGCGGCCGCCGATCAAGCCCATCACCGTTGCCGAGCTGGCCGCGCTGCCACAGACCGAGGCCGCCGCAGAAGCGGTGGTGCGCGGCTAAAAGAGCGACGAGTGCAGCAACCCGACGTCATCATTATCGGCGGCGGCCTTCTCGGCTGCTCGACGGCGCTCCAACTCGCCCGCCGAGGCGCCAAGGCGACGGTGCTGGAAAAGGACTATACCGGCCGCCATGCCTCGGGCGTCAATGCCGGCGGCGTGCGACGCCTTGGGCGGCATCCGGCGGAGATTCCGCTCGCGATCGCATCAATGGAGCTGTGGCATCGCATTCGCGATCTCGTCGAGGATGATTGCGGCTTCGAAAGCCGCGGCCAGGTGAAGGTCGCCGAGAGCGAGGCCGAGTTCGAAATATTGAGCGCTCGCATAGCCGCGGTCCGTGGGCTCGGCTTTGTGCATGAGGAGCTGATCGATCGCGACGGGCTGCGCGAGCTCGTGCCGGCGATCTCGGAGCATTGCACCGGCGGCATTTATTGCCGCGGCGATGGCGCCGCCAACCCCTACCGCACGACCATGGCGTTTCGCAGAGCCGCCGAGCGCGCCGGTGCCGCGATCATCGAGGGAACACAGGTCAAGTCGCTGCGGCGCGACGGGAATGTGTGGCGCATCGATACCTCCGACGGCACATCGCGCGCTGCCGCGGCGATCGTCAACTGCGCGGGCGCCTGGGCCGACCGCATAGCGATCGCGCTCGGCGAGCCCGTGCCGGTCCTCCCATCCGCGTTCATGCTGATGATCAGCAATCGCCTGCCGCCCTTCATCAAGCCCGTCGTGGGCGCGACCTCGCGCCCGCTCTCCTTCAAGCAACTTGCGAATGGCACGGTGCTGATCGGCGGCGGCTACAAGGGGAGGCTCGATCGCGACGCCAACTGGACGGAGCTTGATTTCCGTGGGCTGGCGGAAAGCGCCCAGACGGCATGCGACCTGTTTGCGATCATGCGCGGTGCTCAGATTGTTCGAGCCTGGGCTGGAATCGAGGCGCGCATGCCCGATGACATCCCGGTGCTCGGGCCGAGCTCGACCGAAGAAGGCGCATTCCACGCCTTCGGCTTCAGCGGACATGGCTTCCAGCTCGGTCCTATTTGCGGGGCCATCATGGCAGAGCTGGTTACGACAGGCCGGACCAATCTGCCGATCGAGCCGTTCCGGATCACCCGCTTCGGGTCACCGGCTGAGCAAGAGAGCGTCTAGCCGAATGTCTGGTGCTTGGCGGCTGCTCTGGCACATGCGCGACCTGCACCAGCGAAACATTGTGGGCCGCTTAGCGATTCGATAGTGTTCTCTAATTCCGGATCTGGGTGTCAAGCTCTCCTCCACTATCATCCTCGCCGGGCCCACTGTTTTCTCCGCGGTAGGGGCGTGCCCTCCGCATGATGGCGCAAGACGACGCTGGTGGATCAATGTTGCAAGCGCGGTCGCCCTTTCCGGCGCTCGCAAGGCGGGCAAAGCGCCAAAGAAGTGTCTCGTTGCCCGGGGACGCCATCCGCGGAATGCCAGATACAGCGATTTTTTTCGTAGAGCTCACATCCAGCGAGGTTTCAATGGCGGTCGCAACAGGCCTCTATCTGGTTTATTTGTTCACTCCGATAGTTCTGCTGTTCATCGGCTCTTTTGGCGGGATCTGGTTCAACACGCTATTGCCGTCAGGCTTCACCGCCGATTGGTATTTGCAGGTTGCTTCGGATGGAAGCTTCCGCCGCGCCTTCTGGACGAGCCTCAAAGTCTGCCTTCTGACTTGCGTGATCGGCGCGGTCGTGGGCACGCCTCTGGCCTACGCGATCTACCGCGCCGCCTCGCAAAAGGTGCGCGCGGCAAGTCGCATCGTTT
>WNGK01008786.1_pt1 | contig 10456 bp, 16 predicted proteins | sample 5400601 | NCBI WGS metagenome assembly WNGK01 (sample SAMN13153376, study PRJNA577476) | soil metagenome | isolation source: 60 cm soil or saprolite under Garry oak tree replicate 1 | place: USA:California | collected 2016-06-15
GGACTCAACAACAAAATTCGAGTGGTGACCAGAAGATCTTACGGCTTTCGGACCTATGAAGCGATGGAAATCGCTCTCTATCACACGCTAGGACGACTCCCTGAACCGGAATCTACCCATAGATTCTGCTGACGAGGCAGAATTACAACCCCGAGGCCGTTCGCACCACATGGGCGCTCGTGGAAGATTTTCTTAGCAGCGCACTATCGCGAGGCGTGCAGCCTCTCAAGCAAAGCTCTAGTGGACATCATTGATAAGGTCGATCATCAACCGCTTGCTTTTCTCGTCTAACTGCGAAAAAGACAACGCTTGCCAGCGTAGCATATCAGCAATCCGCGAATCCGATCCACGGATGATGTCTCAGAAACCATCCGCGCCGCGATATCTGCGAGGTTGAGATCAGAGAAGTCGTCTGCTTTGTCGCTGTCCTAACGGAAACAATAGATGCCCTGCGTCTGCATTCGCTGTGCACAATCCCGAAAGACGTCGTTCACGCCACAACTAGATTTGTGTCCGAGAAAAAAGCAAACTCGATCGAGATCTCGTTATATCTATTGAGGCCGATTACGCCTTCCGAATAATCGTTTAAAGAACAGACACCAACAAGTTGTTCACCTGAAAGGCGCTTTTGATTCGCATGCAGTAATACGGCGAATAGCCTTCGACCTACTCGTGTGTCTTAACAACCGCAACCGTACTAACACAGAAAAATGGAGAACAAATAAATGAGCTACAACTTCAATCAGCAAACAACAAAGACGGCTCTAGTCCGGAGCCTGTTCGGAGCCGCTCTGTTGCTCGTATGTGCATTCGGCACAGTCAGCCTTGCGGCGGCGCAAGTCACGCCTCCACCCACTCCTGACACTATTGCCGTGCCGGATGGAAACTCTGCATATTTGGTCGGCCATGCCCGTGGCAGCCAGGGCTACACCTGCCTGCCGACGAACACTGGTGGCACTGCTTGGAACCCCACCGCCCGCCCCGAAGCTACCCTCTTTGCGGATTTCTTCGGGCATCCGATCCAGATCATCACGCACTTCCAGAGCATCAATGAAAACCCGAAACCAAACGTTATACCTCCTCAAAGTGGGAACGTGACGTGGCAGAGTTCGCTTGATAGCAGCCGGGTGTGGATGGTCAAGGTGAAGGGGATCGACCCCAGCTCCGACATCGCGAGTTGCCCCCATACCGGCTCGATTCAATGCCTCTTGTTGCAGTCAGTCGGGAACCTGAAGGGGCCCACCGGCGGTAACCTCTTGGCGAACACCACCTTCATCCAACGTCTAAACACCAGCGGCGGAGCGGTTCCTACCACCGCCTGCACCGTGGGTCAGACTCAGCTCGTGCCATACACGGCCGACTACTTTTTCTTCCGGGCGGACAACTAGCACTTCAATCCGCTTTGGGCGAAGTTTCGGGTTATGCACGCGAGGTTGAACCGTCTTGGTGCTCTTCGCGTGCACGCCCGCCGATCTTGGAATTTATTTGGAATTTCCTTACGAGCCGCTAAGGATTGTTTCGAGTAGTACGCCTAGTTTTGCAGCAGAAGCCGCGAAGTGGACGAGTTAGTGAGAAGAGCTGAAGGCTGGAGGCGAAAGATTCGCCGAAACTCGAAGGATTAATCCTCGAAAACAAATATTAAGGAGAACTTGCAATGAATAGAAACCTGTATCAAGCAAAAGAGAAGAGTAGTTTGTCGCGAATATTGCGCCTTGGCAAGTTGCAGCGCATCTGTGCAGGCCTTGCCCTGGTGGTTTCAATTTCCGGTACTGCGATCGCCCAGTACCCCGGGGGTGGAGGCGGAACAGGTACCTACCCGGGGGGCACCCATCCGAGCTACGGCTCAAAGGGCGCAATCATTGGCGGCGTCGCCGCTGGTGCAGCCGTTGGCGCCGGCTTGCTTTACTGGAAACTTCACAATCGAGCCAAACTCCAGGGCTGCGTAGCTGGTAGTGGAGACAAGCTGGTCAACGAGAAGGACAACCAAACCTATAACCTTACCAACAAGCAAAACCAATCGCTGAAACCCGGAGAGCGCGTGGAACTGCTAGGCAAGAAGGCCAAGGATGCCTCGGGTGAGCCAACCTTCGAAGTCCACAAGATGAGCAAGGACCTTGGCGAATGCACAGCCACAACGGCAGAGCAGCGGTAGTGCCGCAGGCGTGAATCAGTCTACCGGTGAAGGAAGGCGGGGCGATCCGCCGCCCTTCGCTAGGAAGGGAGAGACAGTATGGTGCGTAAGTTGACGATAGTCGTTTTCATGGTGGCCCTTGGAGCAAGCTGTCTGGCCCAGGACGGATTGGTCATCCGCACCAGCGGCAGCCAAGACCGGCCGGCAGACGCTGAAAAAATCTATGTCTCCGCGTGCTTGGCAGTCGAACGTGAGTTTCGCATCACTCGAGCAATAAGGCCGCACGTGACCCTCGTCGTCGGCGCCGACAAAAACGGAGCTTATTGGGGCCCTAGAGAAATCAGGCTCACGAAGTGGGACCCGTATTTGTTTGCGCAAGGGGTTGTCATTTTCGCTTTTGAGGATCTCTTGCCCGATGGAGAGCGGATGGCCGTAGCAAGACGCGCCGTCCACTTGGGCGGATTCGAGCGTGGATGCTAAGAGGTTTGCTAAGTAGCCGTGCAGGTTGCGAAGAGCTCGTTAAGGCTAATCGAGAGGAATTATGACACTAGAAATCATTTGGCGGAATCCAGCATCGCCCCCGGTAACCAAACGGCGGGTCGAGCAAGTGGCAGCAGATGACTTTGGGGCGGTATACGCGGTCCGCAGCGCGGATGAGACGACAGTGTTTGAGTTGATCCTTCGTAGTGCCGCTTAAGCTGCTCGGGACTCTTAAGCAAACTGCAGAAATCTGGAGGGAATGCTTCCATGGCGATTAAAAGCTCAGCAGTTCTCGAAAACGGGGTACACAGAATTCCGATCGCGGAACTTATGTCGAGTGCGCCTTCGTTCGAATGGACAATTCGGCCACCCAGCGACGACTTCTCAGCAAGGCATGCGGGCATCCAGTTCGAGCCGGACAATTACCAGATCGCACTGGTCTCTTTTCACAAGGGTCAAGATCGCGCCGGTGGAAGTCCGCAGCGAGCTGGCAGGATGGGCCGACTTTTCCTTCTGCCATTGACTTGGAGGCAATTTGAAACGCGAGTGCGCGGAGCGCTCGCTCATTCAAATTCATTTGGGGAAAACAAGATCGTGCGTTTTGGCCAAGTCAGCATTAATGCTTTGTCGATGGAAGTGCGTCGATCTGACGGCCCAGTAAGCCTGACTGCAATGGAGTTCAAGGTCCTTAAGTTCTTCGTGTCAAATCCCAACCGAGTAATCTCGAGGGACCAGCTATTGAATGAAGTATGGGGCTATGACAACTACCCTTCGACCCGGACTGTTGACAACCACGTTCTGAAACTGCGGCAGAAACTTGAGTCGGAACCTGCGGAACCCGTTCACTTCCGAACGGTCCACGGGATTGGTTACAAATTCGTTCCCTAAAGTGAGCTGATGTTTGACCAAACCTTGCGAGGTCTCTATGGAACTGACAACGACTGAAAATGTGAAGTCCCCGATGGGGTGCGCGTTCGACCAAGACCTGGCACTGGTGCACGCCTGCCAGAGCGGAGATGCTGCCGCGTTCGAAGAACTTGTGAAGCGATACGACACCAAGCTTTTTCGCATCGCGCAGCACATCACCCACAATCGGGAGGACGCGCAGGACGCGGTTCAGGAAGCCTTTCTGAAAGTTTTTCGAAAGTTGTCTCAATTCCGGGAGAACTCACAATTCTCGACCTGGCTGACTCGGATCACCGTCAATGAGTCATTAATGAAGCTGCGAAAACAACACTCCAGCAGAGAAGTATCCATAGACGAGAATTTTCAGAACGAAGGCTACATGGCCCCGTTCGACTTAGCTGATTGGGCCCCTAATCCTGAGGAACTCTACAGGGGATCTGAGTTACGAAACATTTTAAGAAGCGAATTGCAGGAGCTGCAACCCAGCTTAAGGGTGGTCTTCGTGCTACGTGATGTGGAAGGGCTTTCGACCGAACAAACCGCGGAGGTGCTTGAGTTGACTCCCGTCGCAGTCAAGGCGCGATTATGGACGGGCTCGGCTACGGTTGCGCGAACAGCTGAGTAAGTACTTCAGCTTAAGGGTGACAAATAGCTGAGCATCCCTTTCTGCGGCTGAAAGGCGGCAGAAGGCGGGAGGTCCTGGGGAGGGGCCTTCCCGCTCCCAAGAACAGTAAATGAAATTTCGCAGAACCACTGTAGACAACAACCAACAACGAACGTATAAAGGAGAATGAATGAAAAATACTGTACTAGCAGTAGTCATGGCTGCCGCCGCCGGTTTGACCGGCATGGCGCCGCACGCGAACGCGGCGACCGGCGACAGCATCACCTTCAACTTGAAAGTATCCGCCGGCGCTGTGGCCTGCCTCTCGCCCAATGCTCTCGGTCGTGTGACTATTAGCGACTTAGGCTTGGTCCAGAACATGCACGTCGAGGTGTTCAACCTGCCACCAAAAACAGAGTTCGCAACTTTCCTCCTCCAGGTGCCGAAAAGTCCATTCGGCCTGGCTTGGTATCAGGGGGACATTCTCACTAACGCAGAAGGCAAGGGTGTTGGAGATTTTGCCGGCATTTTCAGCAAAGAAACCTTCATTCAGGCGCCGGGCGTCGCTCCTGCACCTGTGGTATTCCCCGACAACGCGGCCAGCAATCCGGCCACCCGTCCGATCCAGATTTATCACATGGGAATCTGGTTCGCCGATCCGACTGATGCAGGGAATGCTAATTGCCCAAGTACCCCTACCCCATTTGATGGCGACCACCAGGCCGGTATTCAGGTACTGAATACCAGCAATTTTCCGGATGGTCACGGACCGCTGCGCAATCTCCAGTAGTGGGTACGGGTCTGACCAGCAGTTTGATATGGCGCTGGGAAGCGGTTGCAGCCGCCCCAGCGCCTAACACTAGAGGAGTTATAGGATGTGTCAATACTCAAGGCTGCGTCTGTTCTACTGCTGTTGCTCATGACCAAAAAACGGGACGCTATGTGGATCCACGCAGCCAATAGTTTTGAGCGCCTGCGGCACCATGTCGATTCATCGATCGTCTTTGTGGCCGCCCACGCCAAACTTAGAGACGGCGTATTCTCGCCTCTGGTAACTGACATTGATCAGCTTCGCATTGGAGTCGAAAGTGTCCAGACGAGATGCAACCTTTATGCCCTGATCGAGAGTCAGGTCAGCGCCGAAAATAGAATCTATCACCAGGTCAGTGAAACAGCCTCCACAGATCTCGGACTAGTCGGTCAGATATGTGGGTCCGTGGGGCATTTACAAGCGCCGCCCTGTTCCGGCGGGAAGAAACTCTCGATGAAGTGAGCCTGGCCGTACGGCCCCTGGTTGCTGGCTTTTGCCAATCCTTTCACCCACGTTGAAACTCGGCTGGCGGAATCGAACTTGTATAAGCCCTTGGCCATCATTGGGGGCCATGCAGGATATGAACCTATGCAGCTGTGGTCGGGACGGACATTCCACGTCGCGTCCGGATCGCTAGCCGAAAGCGCCCGATCCCAAGGCACGAGTCCGGGCCGGTAGTAAGATTCGGTTTGCTGGGGTGACAGCGCGAGTGACTGTTCGAACTGACTTGTTGCGTCTCTCACACGTTCTAAGGCGGCAAGCGTCATGCCCAGAGCGCAATGACCCGATGCGTCGGCCGGACGTTGGGCGACATAACGGGCAAACTGTTGACGTGCGTCGTCGAATTTCGACAACCCCATGAAAGCTCGCCCTAAACCATAGAGCGCAAGCGGATCATTCTCGCGTAGCTGCAGTGTTCTTCTAAAAGCTTCAGTCGCATCGGCAAAGAGTGACATTTGCAGGGCGACCATCCCGAATCCGTATTGAATATCAGGATCATTCGGAGCTAGTCTGCGGGCGTCAATGAGCAACGCCAGTGCTTTTTCGAAATTCCCCGCAGTCACGGCTGCCTGGGCCTGATCGCGCCAAATCTTTACTAGAGCAGCGGAAGCGTCAGTTCGAGAAGAATCAATTCGGACGGCTTCGCGCAATTCGGGCACAGCTTCCTCAGTCCGGCCCAGGTCCATATATAGAAGGCCCAAATGCGCGTGTGCACTCGCGAACTCCGGCTTGCTCCGAACAGCCCGATGGAAAAGCTCCTCAGCACCTGTTTCGCGGTGTTGCAGAACGCGTACCACCCCCAGTAGATCCAGAGCGCGATATTCCTCAGGCGAGGTGCGCAGCACCGAGTTCAATTCGATTTCCGCGCGGTCCAGTTTTCCAGCGGCGAGGAATTGAGCAGCGCGCTGTAGTTGCGCGGTGATTGCATTCTGGTCAAACGCCTGAGCAAGCGGGATGCAAATTGCAATAAAAAGTAATGCCGAATGGCAGGTGAATCTGTTTGTGTTGCGCCGCATGAGAATTTGACTGAGTCACTCTACTGGGACGATATCATGGCCCACTGGAAAGTTGAGGTTGTCCGCACTGGCGGGTCGCCAAAGGCAAGCGACGGCTTCGGGTCTTTTCTAAGCTTGGAAAAGACCCGAACAGGTAATTCTGATGGCTGGTTCCTCACCCTATCTTAGATGCGCACTAAAGACGTAGATGACACTGCCCAAACAAAGAGTTGCGAGGGTAACTGCCGCCAGGATCGTCCTAAAGAAATATCTCCGCCGGGAGGGATTCCGGTTCACTATGGCGGCTCTGAGCTCTTCGATCCACTCTTCTTCTTCAATGTTCCGATAGAGTCGGGACTGAAATGCGGTCTGCATCCTTTGCTGGTCGTCCTTTTCGAGCTCCACGAACCGAAACGGCTGATGACTCCACGAAAGAGGTCGCAGCATTTCTGCTGTCCCAGACACCGGTCCCCTGTGAGTCCGGAACATCAACTTGACAACGGAACCCTGATCAAAGAGCTTAGATAAGGACAGCAGGCCACCGGTGCGAGAAATGACCTGCAGTTCGCCTGGTGTGAGGCAAGAGTCCTGGAATTGAAGGACAGCCGGAGTCGTCTCGGCGAGTCGGTACCGTGGGGCCTGCCTAGCGGCCTGCAGCTGATGTGGGTGAGTCATGGACTGAGCCAAGTATGCGACGTGCTCACGGAGAAATTGGAGATTACGAAAGGGCTGGCACCCTGCAGTTACTCTCCCCGGCCCCCGTACTGATGCGACTGTTTATTGAAACCCGTTGCGGGAAATCTAGAATGCGAATTCCTCGGCGATTCCTGATCGAGCGTTCCTCTTTTTCGTCCAGCATTCGGTTCATTTGACCTACTAGTATAGTGTCCCAGTGATAACGAAAGCAGGTTTCAGCCGTCTATAAGGCATGACGGATAATCGAAACTTGCTCACACTGACTGCAGAAGAGGAACAGGAATTGGGACGTTGGGCCCAGTCCCGAACTTTGCCAGCCGGTGACGTGTTCCGAGCGCGGCTCATCTTGGCTCTGGGCGAAGGCAAGAGCTATCGCGAGATCGAGAACAGTATGCATACCAGCGCGGCCACGATCGCGCGTTGGAAAACCCGCTTCGAACGAGATCGGTTGGCCGGACTGGAAGGTCGTCATAAGGGCAGTCGACCACGGAGGGCGACGGCGGCAGTGCAGGCGCGCGTGGTGCGGCGGGTACAGCAGAAGCCAAACGATGGCAGCACACACTGGTCCTGCCGAAAGTTGGCTGGCGAGTTAGGCGTGAGCAAATCCACGGTGCAGCGCATTCTGACCCAAGCCCGCCTGAAGCCCCCATCGATTGGAACGCTATCTGGCGAGCAACGACCCCGATTTTGAAAGCAAAGCGGCAGATATCATCGGCCTGTACATGAATCCGCCGCAGCATGCGGCGGTGTTCTGCGTAGATGAAAAGACGGCGATCCAGGCGTTAGATCGGATCGTCTCGACCCGGTGCTGCCCTTGTCGCCAGGCCGAGCGGAACGACACGGTTTCGAGTACTACCGACATGGCACGCTATCCCTCTATGCCGCGCTGGATGTGCAGACCGGCAAGGTCGAGGGCAAGACTGCAAAGCGGCACACCAGTGCCGAGTTCCTGGTATTTCTGAGCGGCTTGGTCCAGAGGTCCCGCTGGGCAAAACAGATTCACATCGTGCTCGACAACCTCTCGGCGCACAAGACCCCAGCGGTGGAGGAGTTTCTGCAGGAGAATCCGAAAGTCCGGTTCCACTTCACGCCCACCTATTCTTCCTGGCTCAATCAGGTGGAGCTGTGGTTTGCCAAGATTCAGCGCGATGTCATTGCGCGTGGGGTTTTTACTTCGGTGGCCGATTTAGCTCGCAAACTGCGGAAATACATTCGCGCCTACGCCAACTCCGCCAAACCATTTCGTTGGACTTACACCGACCCGAAGCGTCGCATCCGTACTTACGAAATCACCGGGACAGCTCACTAGTTCAATCAACCTTTCAGAGTCTTGCTCAACAGCAGCTGATTCGCACAATTGTGTTCATTTTTCTTTCCGTTCCATGACGCACACTTTTCAAGCCGCAGTGCTCAGATCAATAACGTTTTCGCCTGAGATAATAGTCCGGCAGGAACTCTGAAAGCGGCAATTGAATCTCCAGCATTGAAAAAATGTGCAAGCAAAGAAAGCGAAAGACCACACAAAAGAGCTGCAGGGTCGGGACGAAATCGCTTTGTCTCAGCAAGCGGCTAATCTCACGGGTCACTTCTGCGAACCCTGCAATCTCTGGAACTCTCGCATCTCTCGTTCGGCCTCAGCTGCGTTCCCCTGCTTTCGATAGAGTGCTGCAAGGCCAAAATGAGCTTGCGCGGCGAGCGGTCCTTCTTTCTCTATATTCAGCAGGTCGGACCAAGCCTTCTGTGCCGCTGCGGCATCACCGTCGAGGGACATGGCCTTGCCTAACGAGTACAGCGTTTCCGGCATTCCCGGCTGCAAACGATTGGATCGCTCCAGCTCTGCTCGCGCGGCGTGAGCATTACCTTGACGCAACACGGCATCGCCCAGACGAAATGCGGCTTCCGCGTTGCCGGGTTGCAACTTCGTCTCGGCGCGAAATTCCTGCTCGGCCTGCGCCCATTGCGAAGCGCCAGCATAAACCAACCCCAACTCAAGGTGGATTCCAGGCGTATCCGGCCGCTGGTGCAGCGCCTCTGTGTATTCCTTTCCCGCCTCAGGCATTCTCTGCAAGACGAAATAGCTTTCTCCCATGGCTTGATGGGCTCTGGCCGAATCAGGATAGGCTGCCAACAACGTATCGATCGTCTGCTTCGAGAGCAGGCCGCTGGCGCGGCCGAGATAATAAAGCAGATCGGGATCATTGGGGCGCGTTTTCAACGTAGCCCGAAGATTTGTCACTGCTTCGGGCAGTTGCCCGGTTTCGAGTTGCGCAATCCCCAAAGCAGCTTGCTCTTTAACTCGCTCCAGGTGAGGAATTGCTTCGGCCGCGTAGCCCTGCGCTAGTAAGGCGTACCCCAGCAGTTGATGAGCAGCAGGCAAATCCGGGATAACTCTAGCGCATGCTTCAACGGCGCGATGGCAGATGCATAGTCATGAGTCTCCATGTACACTTCGCCGAGGTTGACGAAGCCGGCCGTCAACTTTGGGTCAAGCTCCGTGACTTTGCGGAATTCGCTGATTGCCACTTCGAACTGGCGCGGCTTGTCCGCATCAATTCCTGCCTGCAGATGTTGCGCGGCTTGGGAAGACGCCCCCTGCACCGCCAACCACAATAATATGGAGTGAATCACGGTTTCTCCGGTTCGCGAATCTCCAGAAACTGATCAGCAGGAACATTGCTGAGATTTTCACGCGTTCCCGAGGGCCACACGACTTCGATTTGAGCTGACTTTGACGCTCCCAGTCCAAAGTGCAGACGTTTGTCATTCGAGCATAGATAACTGCCCCCCCGAAGTCGCGAATCGCGTCTGTCCATTCACAAGTATTCGCGCACCGAAGCCGTCGCGGTTGCTGCGAGTTCCGCGAAGTGTAATGGTGAGCCAGTGTTGAGCGCCGCCGCGATTCATCAGAACTTGGGGATGATCTCCGAGAACAGTCATCACATCAGCAACCTGACTCCGGTACCCGGACGGAATCCTCAGCCGAACGTATCTCAGTACATTCTGAACCAAAACAACTTTTCTGCGACCGGCTACGCGGTAGAGAAATATGGATATGTGCAGCAGTGGAACTTCGATATCCAGCGTGAGCTGCCCGGCGGATTCTTTGCCGATATCGCCTATGCAGGTTCGCACGGTGTGCATCTGGAGCAATTCAATACCAATATCAATCAGATTCCAGATCAGTTTATTTCGCCCTCAGCGGTCACCCAAAACCGGCCAATGAGGGTCACTTGAAAACCGGCCAACGAGAATGAGGCTCGGGGACGTTGATTCCGACGCAAGGCAGTAGCCTTCTTCGGTATGAGCAACGTCTTGAGCGAAGCGAAAAAACA
>WNGK01008791.1_pt1 | contig 10453 bp, 7 predicted proteins | sample 5400601 | NCBI WGS metagenome assembly WNGK01 (sample SAMN13153376, study PRJNA577476) | soil metagenome | isolation source: 60 cm soil or saprolite under Garry oak tree replicate 1 | place: USA:California | collected 2016-06-15
CACGCGTGGTCACCTCGGGTTTCGTATCGAAAAACTCTGTTCGCGAGGGGAAACTAGCGAGTTCAGCCCGCTAGGGCAACGCGAACCCCCGTTTATCGCGTCACAATTCATCCATAACTACTTAGTGAGCACGTTCAGGTGCCTAGTGTAATCGCTTGGAGTGCCGCTGACCAGGAAAGAATGGCCTTGCGCGCCGGCACCGCCCGCGAGCAGTTTGCAGCGATGCATCGTGTTCGCCCGGGCACGACCGCGCAGACCCCCTGCTCGCCGGGGAGCAGGCGCGCCTGGAGGCTCGCTCCAGGCGTGGCTGGTTCTACCGTCCGGGCGCGGTCTGGCGGCGGCGCAGGGCGGTCGCGAGGGCCGCGGCGGCGGCTCCGGGGTCGGGAGCGCTGGTGATCGGCCTGCCGATCACCAGCAGGTCGGCGCCGTCACGCAGCGCCTCCTGCGGCGTGGCGACCCTGGCCTGGTCGTGGCTCGCCTCGCCGAACGGGCGGACGCCGGGCGTGACCAGCGTGATGTCCGGGCCCACCTCCGCGCGCACGGCGGCGACCTCGTGCGGTGAGCAGACCAGGCCGCGCGCCCCCGCTCCGACCGCGAGCGCGGCCAGCCTGAGCACCGCGTCGCTGACCGGGCCCGCCATCCCGATGTCGCCCAGATCGCGGTCGCTCAGCGAGGTCAAGACGGTGACGGCGACGATGTTCGTGGTCGGCAGGGCCTGCACGGCCTCCCCGATCGCCGCGGCGCCGGCCGCGGCGTGCACGGTCAGCAGGTCGGGACGGACCTTGGCGACCGCGCGGGCCGCGCCGCCGACGGTCGCCGGTATGTCGTGCAGCTTCAGGTCGAGGAAGACGTCCACGCCCCTGGGCCCGCGCACCGACGCGACGGCCTCCGGCCCGAACCTCAGGTACAGCTCAAGTCCGACCTTCAGCGTGCTGACGTGCGGCGTGACCAGATCCGCCCACTGCGCCGCGGTGTCCAGGTCAGGTGCGTCGAGCGCCACTGCGATTGGGGCGCGGCTCGTCATCTTCACTCCATCCTCAGGTCGGTTGATCCTCGGGTCGCTTGATTCTCGGGTCGCTGGGCCGGGCGAGCGCCGCGGGCCGCGGCGGCGGCCCCTTACCTGACCGTTCCCACGCTCCGGCCGGCCGCCCGCAGCTCGTGGGCCAGGCCGACCACCTCGGACAACCGTTCGACCCCGCGCCGGGCGAGCTCGTCGTCGAGCTCGCGCAGTATCCGCGCGCATGCCGACGGGTCGTGGAAGATCGCGGTCCCTACGCCGATCATCGACGCGCCCGCCACCATGAGCTCGAGAGCGTCCCGGCCGGTCATCACGCCGCCCATCCCGATGATCGGGACATCGGGCAGCGCCTGTCTGACCTGCCAGATGCAGCGCACGGCGACCGGCCTGATCGCGGGCCCGGACAGCCCGCCGGTCAGCCCGGCAAGCACGGGCCGCATCGTGTCGGTGTCGATCACCATCCCGAGCAGCGTATTGATCATCGACAGGCCGTCGGCACCCGCCGCCACGCACGCGCGGGCGATCGCCACGATGTCGGTGACGTCCGGCGACAGCTTGGCGAACACCGGGACGTCGTACCGCGCCCGTGCCCTGACCGCCTCGACCACCGCGCCCGCGTCGGCCGGGTCGCACGCGAACACCTGGCCGCGGTGCTCGACATTCGGGCACGAGATGTTCACCTCGAGCGCGGTCACCCCGGCCGCATCCGACAGCCGCGCGGCCAGCTCGGCGTACTCGTCGACCGTGCTGCCGGCGATGGACACCACCGCCCTGGCTCCCCTCGACAGCAGCCACGGCAGGTCGCGCTGCAGGAACGCGTCGATGCCCGGCCCCTGCAGGCCGATCGAGTTGAGCATCCCGCCGCTGGTCTCGGCCATCCGCGGCGTCGGGCGGCCGGCCCGCGGCGCGAGCATCACCGACTTGGTGACGACCGCCCCGATCCTGGAGACGTCGACGAACTGGGCGAGCTCGCGGCCCGAACTGGCGCAGCCCGAGGCGGTCAGGATCGGATTGGGCAGCTCGACGCTGCCGAGCCGCGTGCGCAGGTCAGGCGCCATGGTTCTGCCTCCGCGCCGCGCTCGCCTGCCGGTACTGGCCAAGCTGGCCCGGCTGACCGGAGTGACCCGGCTGGCCGGGCTGGCCGGGCGGGCCCGGCTGACCGGAGTGACCCGGCTGGCCGTCCCGCCCGTCGCTGCCGTCGCCACCGTCGCCGCCGCCCGGCTGCTGGCCCCGCCTGGTCCTAGGCTCCCAGCCAGGCGCGCCGAAGGCGTCGAACGGGATCGTTCCCACGTCGTCCCAGCGCACCCGCTCACCGCGGAACACCGGGCCGTCGACGCAGGACCTGACCATCCGGGTGATCCCGTCCGAGCCGACCACCGGCAGCACGCAGGTCATGCAGACCCCGATCCCGCAGGCCATCGACTCCTCGACGGCGACCTGTACGGGGATGTCGTACCGCCGGGCCAGCGCGGTGACCTGGCGCAGCATCGGCATCGGACCGCAGGCGTAGATCACGTCGGTCCGCGCCTCGTGGATCACCTGGCCCAGCATGTCGGTCACGATCCCGCGCACGCCCAGCGAGCCGTCCACGGTCGTGATCGTCGCCGACCGGCCGGTCCGCCGCGCCGTCAGCGCGCCGAAAACCCGGTCGCCGCTCGCGGCGCCGAGCAGGAAGTCGACCGAGCAGCGGCGCTCGCGCAGCCGGCCGGCCAGGGCGAACAGCGGCGCGCTGCCGTAGCCGCCGCCTACGAGCAGGCAGCTCACCGGGTCCCTCGGCACCGGGAACGGCCGGCCGAGCGGGCCGGTCAGGTCGAGCACGTCCCTGGCCCGGCGCTCGGCCAGCCAGCGGGTGCCGCGGCCGACGACGGCGAACACGAACTCGACCGTCCCGCCGTGATCCGGCCGGACGTCGTGGATCGAGAAGGCACGGCGGAGCAGCATCGAGGTGTCGGGGCCGCCGACCGCGACGGCCACGAACTGGCCGGGCTTGAACCGCGCCGCGATGCCGGGGGCGACGATCGTGATCGCGTGGTAGGCGTCGACCCGGCGGACGGTGAGCACGGTCCCGCGCACCTGCACCGGCCCGGGCGCAGACTCATGCTCGCTCGCGGTCATCCCCGCCCGCCCAGCCGGCCGCCCGCCCGCCCGGCCGGCCGCCCCCGGCCGATGTGCTCGGCGTGCTCCTGGAGCGAACGCACACCCACCTCGTTCCTCATGATGGCCTCGATTCCCTGCACGATCGCCGCGAGCCCGGCCATCGTGGTCACGCAGGGCAGCCCGCGGCGCACGGCCGCGGTGCGGATCTCGTAGCCGTCACGCCGCGGGCCGGGCTGGCCTGCCCCGCCGAACGGCGTGTTGACGACGAGATCCACCTGGCCCGCCAGGATCCGCTCCACGATCGTCGGCTCGCCGCCGGGCCCCCGGCCGTCGCTGTGCTTACGCACGATCGTGGCATGGACCCCGTTTCGCCGCAGTACCTCCCCGGTTCCGCTGGTCGCCCAGATCTCGAAACCGAGGTCGGCGAGGCGCTTGACCGGGAAGATCATTGCCCGCTTGTCCTTGCTCGCGACCGACACGAACGCGCGCCCCTTCACCGGCAGCGCGCCGTACGCGGCCGCCTGAGACTTCGCGAACGCGGTGCCGAAGTACTCGTCGATGCCCATGACCTCGCCGGTCGAGCGCATCTCCGGCCCGAGCAGGGTGTCGACGCCCGCGCCGCCCGGCTCGCGGAACCGGCCGAACGGCAGCACCGCCTCCTTCACCGCGATCGGCGCGTCCAGCGGCAGGCTCCCGCCGTCACCGGACGCCGCGAGCACCCCCTCGGCCCGAAGTTGCGCGACCGTCGCGCCGAGCATGATCCTGGTCGCGGCCTTGGCCAGCGGCACCGCGGTGGCCTTGGAGACGAACGGCACCGTCCGTGACGCCCGCGGGTTGGCCTCGAGCACGTACAGCAGCCCGGCGGCCAGCGCGTACTGGACGTTCAGCAGCCCGCGCACGCCGACCCCGCGCGCGATCGCCTCGGTGGACGCGCGGACCGCGGCGATGTACTCGCGCCCGAGCGTGATCGGGGGCAGCGCGCAGGCCGAGTCGCCGGAGTGGATCCCCGCCTCCTCGATGTGCTCCATCACGCCGCCCAGGTACAGTTCCTCGCCGTCGAACAGCGCGTCCACGTCGATCTCGACCGCGTCGTCGAGGAACCGGTCGATCAGCACCGGATGCTCCGGGCTGGCCAGCGTGGCCAGGTGCACGTAGGACTCGAGCGTCGGCTCGTCGTAGACGATCTCCATGCCGCGCCCGCCGAGCACGTACGACGGCCGCACCAGGACCGGGTAGCCGAGCTCCGCGGCGACCTCGGCCGCGTCACCCGCGGACAGCGCGGTGCCGTGCCGGGGCGCGAGCAGGCCGGCGGCGGCGAGCACGGCACTGAACTCGGCGCGGTCCTCGGCCAGGTGGATGGCCTCGGGCGAGGTGCCCAGGATCGGGACCCCCTCGGCGGCCAGCGTGCGCGCCAGCCCGAGCGGGGTCTGGCCGCCGAGCGAGACGATCACGCCGGCCACCTCGCCGGCCGCCTGCTCGGCCGCCACGATCTCGAGCACGTCCTCGAGCGTGAGCGGCTCGAAGTAGAGCCGGTCGGAGGTGTCGTAGTCGGTGGAGACCGTCTCCGGGTTGCAGTTGACCATCACGGTCTCGAACCCGGCCTGCGCCGCGGCGAAGCAGGCGTGCACGCACGCGTAGTCGAACTCGATGCCCTGGCCGATCCGGTTCGGCCCGCTGCCCAGGATGATCACCTTCGGCCTGGCCGACGCCGGGACCTCGGACAGCTCGTCGTAGCTGGAGTACAGGTACGGCGTGCTCGCCGCGAACTCCGCCGCGCAGGTGTCCACCATGTGGTAGACCGGGCGGACCCCGAACTCCCGGCGCAGCCCCCTGACCTGCCCCTCCGACAGCCCGGTGAGCTGGGCGACCTGGGCGTCGGAGAACCCGGCGGCCTTCGCCGCGCGCAGGCCGGCCGGCGTGGGCGACCCGGCCGCCGCGAGCCGTTGAGCCTGAACTTCTATGCCCTTGACCTGCTCGACGAACCAGGGGTCGATGCCGCTGACCGCGGCGAGCTCGGCTACTGTGGCCCCCGCCCGCAGCGCCTGGTGCAGCGTCGAGATGCGGCCGTCGTGCGGAACCGCGCACCGCGCGACCAGGACGGCGCGTTCGCCGGGCGGCTCGCGCCAGTGCAGCGGCGCGCCCGGCTGCTCCAGGGAGCGCAGCGCCTTCTGCAGCGCCTCGCTGAACGAGCGCCCGATCGCCATCGCCTCGCCGACCGACTTCATGTGCGTGGTCAGCACCTGGTCCGCGCCGGGGAACTTCTCGAACGCGAACCGCGGGACCTTGACGACGACGTAGTCCAGGGCCGGCTCGAAGCTGGCCGGGGTCTGGCCGGTGATGTCGTTGCTGATCTCGTCGAGCGTGTACCCGATCGCGAGCCTGGCCGCGATCTTGGCGATCGGGAACCCGGTGGCCTTGGACGCCAGGGCGCTGGACCGGGAGACCCGCGGGTTCAGCTCGATCACGACCATGCGGCCGGTGCCCGGATCGACGGCGAACTGGATGTTGCAGCCGCCGGTGTCCACCCCGACCGCGCGCAGCACGGCGATCGCCAGGTCGCGCATCCGCTGGTACTCGCGGTCGGTCAGCGTCATCGCGGGCGCGACGGTGACCGAGTCGCCGGTGTGCACGCCCATCGGGTCGACGTTCTCGATCGAGCAGACCACCACCACGTTGTCGTTGCGGTCGCGCATCAGCTCGAGCTCGTACTCCTTCCAGCCGAGTACCGACTCCTCGAGCAGCACCTCGGTGACCGGGCTGGCGTCCAGGCCGTGACCCGCGATCCTGCGCAGCTCGGCCGCGTCGGCGGCGATGCCCGAGCCCGAGCCGCCGAGCGTGAACGAGGGCCGCACCACCAAGGGGTAGCCAAGGCTGGCGGCCACGGCCTCGCACTCAGCTACCGAGTGGCAGGCCGCGCTGCGCGGCACCTGCCCGCCCAGGCCGGTGACGATCTCCTTGAACGCCTTGCGGTCCTCGCCGGCCCTGATCGCGGCGATGTCGGCGCCGATCAGCTCGACGCCGTAGGCGGCCAGGACGCCGGCCTCGTGCAGCGCGACGGCCGCGTTCAGCGCGGTCTGGCCGCCGAGCGTCGCCAGGATCGCGTCGGGCCGCTCGGCGGCGATCACCTTCTCCAGCACGTCCGGCGTGATCGGCTCGATGTAGGTGGCGTCGGCGAACTCGGGGTCGGTCATGATCGTCGCGGGGTTGGAGTTGACCAGGCTGACCCTGATCCCCTCCTCGCGCAGCACCCGGCAGGCCTGGGTGCCCGAGTAGTCGAACTCGCAGGCCTGGCCGATCACGATCGGGCCCGAGCCGATCACCAGCACCGAGTTCAGGTCCGCGCGCCTGGGCATCAGGCGATCCCCGTCATCGGCCGCGCCCCATCAGCGCGCAGAAGTCGCCGAACAGGCCCGCCGCGTCGTGCGGGCCGGGCGCCGCCTCCGGGTGGTACTGGACGGCGAACGCCGGGGCCGCGAGCAGCCTCAGTCCCTCCACGACGCCGTCGTTGAGATTGACGTGCGTCACCTCGGCGGGGCCGAACTCGGTATCGAATCCCCCGGCGCCCGGCATGGCGACGGCGAAGCCGTGGTTGTGGCTGGTGACCTGGACGCGGCCGGTGCGCAGATCCCGCACCGGCTGGTTGACGCCGCGGTGGCCGAACCGCAGCTTGTAGGTGCTCAGCCCGAGCGCCAGGCCGAGCACCTGGCTACCCAGGCAGATGCCGAGGACCGGGGCGCCGGCGGCCAGCAAGCCGCGCATCGCATCGACGGCGTAACCGCAGGCCGCCGGGTCGCCCGGGCCGTTGGAGAACAGGACGCCGTCAGGGCCGGCCGCCAGGATCTCCCGTGCCGTGCTGGTCGCCGGTAGCACGTGCACCTCGCAGCCGAGGCCGGCCAGCGCCCGCGGCGTCGCGGCCTTGATGCCGAGGTCGACGGCGGCCACCCGGAACCGTACCCGGCGGCCGTCGGGCGGCCGCACCACGTACGGCTCGGGCGTGGTCACCTCGCGGGCCAGGTCGGCCCCGCTCATCGGCGGGCTGGCCTGCACCCGCCCGGCGAGCTCGGCCGGGTCGGCGGTAACGGTGCTGATCGCGGCGCGCATCGCACCCCGCTCGCGCAGGTGCAGGGTCAGCGCCCGGGTGCCGCTGATCGCGATCGCGGTGACCCCGGCGGACCGCAGCTCCGCCTCGAGCGACCGGGCGGCCCGCCAGCTCGAGGCGACCGGGCTGGGATCGCGGATCACGAAGCCGCTGACCCAGATCCGGCGTGACTCGTTGTCCTCGTCGTTGATCCCGGTGTTGCCGATGTGCGGCGCGGTCATCGCGACGATCTGGCGGCAGTACGACGGGTCGGTCAGCGTCTCCTGGTAGCCGGTCATCCCGGTGTTGAACACGGCCTCGCCGAACGCCTCGCCGCCGGGTCCGTAGCCGACGCCGCGGAAGGTCGTTCCGTCCTCAAGCACGAGCAGCGCGGGAGCGCTCACCGGGCCAGCCTCCCGCCGAGCACCGCCGGCCTGCCGCGCAGGAACGTCGCGACCACCTGGCCGGGCAGCTTCAGGCCGGCGAACGGGGTGTTGCGGCTGCGGGAGGCGTGCCCGGCCGGATCGACCGGCGTGATCGGCTCCGGGTCGTAGAGCACCAGCGTGGCCGGGGAGCCAGGCGCCAGCGGGCAGCCGTGCCGCAGGTCTCCCAGGCCGGCCGCCTGGGCGCCGATCCGGCCGATCGCGGCGGGCCTGACCGACATCCGGTCGGCGACCGCGGACCAGCCGAGCAGGCCGGTGTTCACCATCGCCTCATGCACCACGCGCAGTGCCGTTTCAAGCCCCGTCATGCCGAACGAAGCCTGCGACCACTCGGTCTCCTTGGCTTCGGCCGGGTGCGGGGCATGGTCGGTGGCCACGCAGTCGATGGTGCCGTCGGCCAGGCCGGCCCGCAGCGCCGCGACATCCGCCGCCGTCCGCAGCGGCGGGTTGACCTTGAACACCGGGTCGTAGCCGACCGCGAGGTCGTCGGTGAGCAGCAGGTGGTGCGGCGTTACCTCGGCCGTCACCTGCCAGCCCTTGGACTTGGCCCAGCGGATGATCTCCACCGAGCCGGCCGTCGACACGTGGCAGACGTGCACCGCCGAGCCGACGTGCGCGGCGAGCAGGCAGTCGCGCGCCACGATCGCTTCCTCGGCGACCGCCGGCCAGCCGGTCAGCCCGAGCCGGGCCGAGATCTCGCCCTCGTTGACCTGAGCTCCGGAGGTGAGCCTGGGCTCCTGCGCGTGCTGGGCGATCACCCCGTCGAAGGCCTTCACGTACTCCAGGGCGCGCCGCATCAGCGTGGCGTCGGCGACGCACCGCCCGTCGTCGGAGAACACCCGCACCCCGGCCGCCGAGTCCGCCATCGCGCCGAGCTCGGCGAGCCGGGAACCGCCCAGGCCGGCGGTCACGGCACCGACCGGCCGCACGTCGCAGTGCCCGGCCTGGCGGCCGAGCCGCCAGACCTGCTCCACCACGCCCGCGGTGTCGGCGACCGGATCGGTGTTGGCCATAGCGTGTACCGCGGTGTACCCGCCGAGCGCCGCGGCCGCGGTTCCGCTGGCCACCGTCTCCGCGTCCTCCCGGCCCGGCTCGCGCAGGTGAGTGTGCAGGTCGACCAGGCCGGGCAGGGCGACCAGGCCGTCCGCGTCCAGCAGCGTGACCTGCCCGCGAGCGCCCGGGTCGGCGCCGCCCTCGCCGGACGGCACCACCGCGGCGATCCTGGTGCCGTCGACCAGGATGTCGGCGGGCGGGCCGCCGAGCGGCCTGGCCCCCCTGAGCAGCCAGCGACCGCCGCCGCGTGCGTCGCTCGCCGCGCTCACAGTGCCGTCCCTGAGCTCGCAGCGGCCAGCCCGGCGGCAGCGGTCGCGGGCGGCACGGCGCCGGGCCCGCGTGATCCGCCAAGCAGCAGGTAGAGCACCGCCATCCGGACCGACACGCCGTTGGTCACCTGCTCGACGATCGTCGACCTGGGCGAGTCGGCGACGCCGGCGGCGATCTCCACGCCCCGGTTCATCGGGCCAGGGTGCATCACGATCGCGTGGTCCGCAAGCAGTGCCATCCGGTCGCCGTCGAGCCCGTACCTGCGGCTGTACTCGCGGACGCTCGGGAAGTAGGCGTCCGACATGCGCTCGTGCTGCACGCGCAGCACCATCACGACGTCGCTGTCCGGCAGCACCGACGAGAAGTCGTAGCTCACCGAGCACGGCCAGCTTCCGACGGCGACGGGCAGCAAGGTCGGCGGCGCGACCAGGGTGACCCGAGCGCCTAGTGTCCGCAGCAGCCAGACGTTGGAGCGCGCGACCCGGCTGTGCAGGATGTCGCCGACGATCGTTACCCGCAGCCCGTCCACTCGCCCCAGCCTGCGCCGCATCGTGAACGCGTCGAGCAGCGCCTGGGTCGGATGCTCGTGAGTGCCGTCCCCCGCGTTGATCACGCTGCCCCTGACCCAGCTTGCGAGCCGGTACGGCGCGCCCGAGGCGCCATGCCTGATCACGACCGCGTCGGCGCCCATCGCCTGCAGCGTGAGCGCGGTGTCCTTCAGGCTCTCGCCCTTCGCCACGCTCGAGCCCTTCGCCGAAAAGTTGATCACGTCGGCCGACAGCCGCTTGGCCGCCGCCTCGAACGAGATCCTCGTCCTGGTCGAGTCCTCGTAGAACAGGTTGACGACCGTCCGGCCGCGCAGGGTGGGGAGCTTGGGTATCGGCCGCTCTGCCAGCCTGGCCAGTTCCTCGGCCGTGTCCAGGATCGCGACCGCATCGTCCAGGCTCAGCTCGGCCGCCGAGATCAGGTGCCTGTTCACCGGCTCGCCTCCCGGCTGACCTGGATGGTCACGGCGTCTTCCCCGTCGACCTCGGTCAGCAGCACCCTGACCGCCTCGCCCTTGGCGGTCGGGAGGTTCTTGCCGACGTAGTCGGGCCTGATCGGCAGTTCCCTGTGGCCCCGGTCGACCAGCACGGCAAGCTGCACGGCGCGCGGGCGGCCGATATCGCCGAGCGCGTCGAGTGCTGCCCGCACGGTGCGGCCCGAGTACAGGACGTCGTCGACGAGCACGACGACCATGCCGTCGATGCCGGCGTCGGGCACCTCGGTATGCCCGAGCGTCCTGGCTGGCCGCAGCCTCAGGTCGTCCCGGTACAAGGTGATGTCGAGCGAGCCGACGGGAACGTGCACGCCCTCGGTCTCGGCGAGCCGCGCCGCGAGGCGGCGGGCCAGCGGCACTCCCCTGGTCGGAATGCCAAGCAGCACCACGTCGCGTGCGCCGTCGGTGCGCTCGAGGATCTCGTGGCCGATCCTGGTCAGCGCCCTGCGGATCTC
>WNGK01018016.1_pt1 | contig 10452 bp, 11 predicted proteins | sample 5400601 | NCBI WGS metagenome assembly WNGK01 (sample SAMN13153376, study PRJNA577476) | soil metagenome | isolation source: 60 cm soil or saprolite under Garry oak tree replicate 1 | place: USA:California | collected 2016-06-15
TACCTTACGGCAAACTACCAGAGTTCATAGCGTTCACAAGCACCAAAGGTCAGAAGTTACTTGCTCAGATGCACGAGGAAGCAATGCAACAAGCTCGAAAAAATCTTGATGATCTTGAGAAGCGGTTGCATAGCTCATTTGAGAAATTTCTCAAAAGGCTGAAGCAGGAGGAAGTAACACGGTAGTGGTTCTGCACATAAGGCTAGAAGCAGTTCTAGCCTTGCAGCAGGGACGCTATCCCTGAGATCGGAGGTGATTATGTGGCAGGGAAAACGAATAGTGAGTGGTATCCCTTTGAAACCCTTGGCGGGTTTTTCAAGCTCGAAGAAGGCGTTCTTATGGAATGTCCTATGAATATCGACGGTTCGCGGTCTGATAGCCCGTATGAAGTTGATAGGCGTGCAGCAGGGGAGAATGACTTCAACCCAAGCGAGATCGTCCGAGAGCTTGAGAAAAAGCCATAGTCAGTGATTGACTCTCAGAGGATGGCAATACATCCTCTGTAGCCAGTCAAACTGACTGGAGATCGGAGGTGAAGTTATGTGGATGAGGAATTCGGAGAACTAATCTCAGAGTATTCTCTGGAACAGGCAATTGAAGACGGTGTTCTTGTTGAGTGGAGTAAAAGCGACTGGCAACTCCTTTCAGGTGGTAAGCCAATTGTGGTCACAACACACTTGTTTGATTATGCAAGTATCAATGACCTGCATGATCTTTGGAACACATTCATTGTCTGGAAGCTAAACGTCAAGGAATTGCTGCCGGAAGAAGACCAAATGTTTGTTACCGAAATTGACGGTAAAAATGTTTGGGTGATCGAAGACGGGCAAGCGATAACCATGATGTATCCAGAGGATTACTAGTTTCTCTGTTCACTGGTGAGTTTAACACGCTCACCAGCAACAGGTCAACTAGACCTGAGATTGGAGGTGATGTCCATGAAGTTCTTTAAGATAACCCGCTCTTGGGTTGTCAAAGCTGAGGATGAGGCAGAGGCGTTCAAGCTGGTTGCAGCCAATCCAGCCGAATACCTCGATACGGAAACAGTCACACGGACTGAGTATAAGAAACCTCAGCAAAAGACTGGATGGGGTCAAACACTCAAAGATCAAGTGCTTGGTGCAAACGGCCAAAAAAGTAGGTGATCTACCCACTGCTGAGTTTAGCACACTCAGCAGAAGCAGGTCAAGAAGGACGTTTGAGATCAGGGAGACATGCGTATGAAAGTCGTTGCTTTCGGAACTATTCTATCCAAAAAGATGAATACTCCACCTTTAGACGCTTTCCTACACAAGCATGTTTTTTCCTATCTGTCTCAAACATTCAATCCTACCCCAACAACCCTCACAACCTCTCAAACCGTAGCTCTATCTGCTTTTCATTAAGCAGATAGACTACAAAACCGTATTTGAAGATCACCTTGCAGATTTGCAGGGTGATTTTTCTTTGTCTGTGGGAGTAGGGAAATAGGGGAGCAGAGAATTAGTCGTTTTGCTTCGTTCGCCTTTTTGCAATAAAGGCATCTAAATCACTTCTATAGATACGGTATCCTTTACCTAAGTCAATTGCTGGTAGCTCACCCTTGGTAATCCATTTCGTTACCAGTCGTTCACTTACTCTAAGCTCTTCAGCGACTTCCTTGACAGTTAGCATTTTATCTTCTGATCTGTCCATAGGATACCCCCGATGTTTTGCAGTGATTATACGTGTAGTCACGTAATACGTCAAACTATTCTGAAAAGGTTGACAAACTACAGGCTATGCTACATACTTCTTATAGTTCTGCAAAATGCACTATATTCCGTATTAGACGATAGGTGCGAAAAATTGGCTCTAGCGTGTCGTGAACGCTAAAGCCTTGAAGTGAGAACCGCCAATCCACATTAGCGTTATCGTGTTCTCAATAGGTATTAAGTCTGTTGAGGACGCCTTGTGTCAAGAAAGGCAGATACATGCAGCAGACAATTTGGGGAGATCGACTACCCAAACGCCGGAGAAAAAAGAACGTCAATCCTCAACAAACCGCAATCACTTACTCAATCACTGGTAATGATTGTCAAATGTTCGGGCATACCTTACGGGAATGGGATTTAGCTGGATGCACCGTCTGTATTGATTGTAGTGTCAGCATCTTTTGTCCTCGTTGCATCGCAGCACACCCCCAAGACGCATCGGCAATAGCTGTTTTTTGCGAACGGCATGAAGAAAGAACGGTGAGCGCATGACACAGCACTACTCACACGTACGACATCCAGTACGCAAAATTCCAACTCAAGAACAAGTAACATACGCAGCCAGAAGACAGGCAGCACTTGAAGCCAATGAAGATGTAGAGAATGACTACGAGCTTGAAGAGGGTGATGAATATTATCAAACCCGACTTCCCACCAGCAGCAGACGGTATCAAGTGTCACCCGAACAAATCTATCAGAGCGGCAACACCCGCCTCCACGTCCGGTATGTTGACGTACCCAAACGAAGCAGCAGACAACAACAATTGCCACCGGAGCGGGAAAGGCATACAGAGGAATATGCAACAGTACCACACAGCGCACGGCAGGGAAGACGGGTACACCCCCTTGCATGGTTTGGTATGTTTGGTGTCTTCCTCGTCCTTGGCTGGTTTGGCTTAAACGCTGTGACCAACTGGTATCAGGGAGTGCAAAATGACTGGACGTATGGACAACAACGCCACTTTGAGATCAATGCAGTCGTGGGTCACGGTGACTCTCAAACCAACCACTCACACTTTACCGCAGAAAATAACAACGGCCAAATTATTGTCATTGAACTACCAGGGGGAAATGTGAGTAAGGCAAAGATTTATCAGATTGAAACCGTCCCAGGAAACAACGGAAACCCGCCTGTCAAGCTCTCATTCCAGGACATGAACGGAGACGGGAAACCGGATATGCTTGTCCAGATCGGAGACGGAAGCGCAATCCTCTATGTGACGCTGTTTAACAATGGCACAGAATTTGTTTCAAAACTCTAGTTGTGGGAGAGGGGAAGTATGACCAACAACCTTGAAGATGAACTTCAGCGCATTGTAGAGAGTATGGATAACCAGGAAAGCCAGCGTCAAACGCAGCAAGAGCAGGACAACACACAAACACCGCAAGAGGAGATACAGGATATCTATGTGCTGATTGTCAGAGAGCAGGAAGAAGATCAATCGCAGATTGTTGACAGTACACCCGTCACTCCTCCTACCGTTTCATTCCTTCCTGCTTACGCAATGTGCAGCTTGTATATGTTGCTCATCCTTTCCACATTTGCGTTTCAATGCTACAGCATATTCAACCCGCCAATAGCAACCATCACCATCATTCCCAAATCACAACAGGTTGCACTGAACGGCACGTTACAGCTAGGCAGAGTCTTACATCCCATCACCATAAGCCAATCACAAACCATAGCGACAACCGGAAAAGGACATCAGAGCGCGAAAGCAGCAACAGGAACCGTGACCTTTTATAACGGCTTATTCACGCAACAATTCGTAGCAAGTGGAACTGTCTATACAGGAAATGACGGGGTAGAGATTGTTACTGACCAGGACGCAACCATACCGGAAGGCAACCCAAGCTCAGGGTACGGAACAGCAACAGTAACCGCCCAGGCAGGAGAAGCGGGGAGTACGGGGAATATCCAGGCAGGAGATGTGAGCATCACGATCAATAATGGTCTCCTGGTAAGAAATACTCAGTTTCACCATGGACAAGACGCGCGAACATACCCCACCGTGACACAAAAAGATATACACAGCATTTCCACAGTGTTGACAACTTCTCTGACACAGAGTATGCAAGGAGCGTTGCAAGGGCAAGTACAACCGCCGGAGCAACTATACATACTTCCTTGCTCCCCAACCATAACCAGCGATCACGTTATCGGACAAGAGGCAAGACAGGTCAACGTCACCGTATCCCAAACATGCAGCGCAGTCGCTTACAACAGCCAGGACTTAGCAACAAAAGCAACAGCGTTCCTTGCTACCCAGGCACAACAAAAAACCGGAGCAGGATATAGTTTGTTTGGCACTGTCCACGTTTGGGTAAAACAGGCAAGCGTTACCAGCACACCACACCCCCTTGTGTTCTTATCGTTCCATGCAAGCGGAACCTGGGTATACGGACTAACCCATACAGCCCAGGAGCAGATCAAACATTTGATTGCAGGAAAAACCACACAACAAGCAATACGACTATTAGCATCATTGCCAGGAGTGGAGCAAGTGTCAATCCGGTTTCAAGGTTTCGGAGATGCTATCAGACTGCCCAAAAATACCGGATACATGCACCTAACGATCTTTGTTGTGTAGTACGAGTTTCGTAGGAGAGCCAAAAAGGATAGATTTTTGTTGAACTTTTCGGGTATACTAAGAGGTAAGAAAATAAAGCGGAGTGCATTGCTGTTTGCAGCAGACAATACACCCCTCCCGTCTGTCAAGATGTTGGCTTGCAGGACGATTAGCTATATTTTACCACAATATAGGCTCAAATTCACTCTCATGTCCAACTCTTGCAAAGAAAGTAAAGGAGTTGGACTTTGCTTACCTCAGAGCACCCCGAACCGCGTATTGTGCTGTCTGAAACCAGCATACCTAGTGTTCTGTTTCCTATTGTTACCGTACAGCAACATCGTGAACGTATACCCAAAGGAAGAGTCGCTGCTATTGACCTCAGAATTGGACTACGCATGTTAGGGCAAGAAGGGCGCAAGCTCCTCGCTGAGTACATCACGATCAAGCTGCAACAGGCATCAAAAAACACAGCACAACAGTAGTTCGGGAAAGGAACTATATCTCATGGCTATCAAGGTTATCACTACCTACACGCAAACGCAGGACTACAATATAGGACATATACGAATTGACCTGAGTAGAAAAACCGCCGTGTTGATTAGACAATCCATGAAACGGGCTGACAAAGATCACTACGAGAGCCGTTTATTTCAAGAAAACCTCATCCCAATAGCCATACAGCTACGAGGAGATGAAGACGACAGAAACATTTTAGTCTTAGACGAAGGCTCAGGAGTAAGCGGACAATTAGGGTATCATGAGCGGGAGAAATTGTCGGCATTGTATCTTGCCATTGCCAATGATATTGTAGGAAGTCTCTTGGTCGCACGTCCCGACAGGCTTTTCAGGGATAAACACTTCCTGAACGTTAGCATGTTCACCGAGCTAGCTGAGCGGAAGAAACTTCTCCTCATCGTCCCAGGCAAGCGCGTCTATGATTTTACCAAGTACGCTGATTTGCAAGCCTTTCAGAAAGATATGCAGGATGCGTACAACTACATTGCAACGCATGTCAAATACATGAATGATGTCCGCGACCAAAAAATGTTACGCGGATTATACGGTGGCGGCAACTTGCCCGCTCCCTACGTCATAGATAAAACCGTTTGGAAAGATAAGCAAGTACCTATCATTTATTCACCCTGGTTAGCATATGCTCTTGACCTGTTCAAACAGTTCAAAGCGCATGACTTTTCAACAAGTTACATGTGCAGGTATATTGAAGGTAAGCCGTATCTTTTTCCATCCCCTACGTTTGAGGATACGCAACGCTACCTTTTTCGTACCAGGATGCGCCTTGTTTCGGGCGGCTATACCCTCAGTGATGTATCATCGGTACGCTACTACCTGAGCAATCTCACACTTGGCGGTTACATGAAAGTAGGTGAAGACGGAGATGGAAATGTGTTACTTATTCCAAACGCTTTTACCCCAGCGATACCGCTTGACTTGTTAGACGAATGTTATGCTGCTATCACAGGCCACTACATTGACGGTTCACCCTTTGAAGGGTACAGAAAAACCAGACGGCACATGCGGAGTGATCCCGAAGGCGCAAAGTGTCTGTTTTCCAATAACATATTGACCAGCAAACAAGGCCATATAGCCACAGATATACGCTTGAATAAAGGGTACTACGAATGCTGTCAAGGGTTACAGCAAGACGGGTACACGCTGAAACTCCGGTCAGGGTTACTGACCATGAAAATATTGTGGACATTACAAAGCCGTGAAGTAGACCGAATTATCGTTGAACGCCTCATAGAGCTTGCCAAACATGATACTGATTTGGCGGAGCGGGTACGGAAAAGCTTTGAGAAAATGAAAGCTTCGGAGGTCAACGAAACAGACCTCTTGCAAGGACAAATTCTGCGCACACAGCAGAGAATAGACCGTCTTGATTTTTTGCTCACAACCCCTGCTATTCCTCTTGACGTGAAAACGGCGCAAGTGTACGCGCAAGACTTGGCAGAGCTACGCCCCAAGTTAGCAAGACTTCTCAAAAAACAGAACACCACACCTGAGTTAGACCCAGGCAAGACCATTGCCAATTTTTACTATATTCTCGCTCATCTGCCAACCGAGTTTCATCAGCAGCAACTAGACGTGCAACAGCAGATCATGAGCAGATTAGTCAAACATATGGAGATCAATAATATTTCACCACACCTTTTTTCTCTCTATATCATCTGGCAAGATGGCGTTGCCAAACGACCAGATGTCGCGTTACTCTGGCGGGGAAATGCGGTGAGGGAAATGGAGGGATGGAGCGAGGAAGAAAACGCCGCCCTTCGTGCTTGTTGGCCTCTTGGTAATCAGTTGGAAGTCATGCGCCGTTTTCCAAGCCGCACCTACACCAGCCTCAGACAACACGCGAATACGTTAGGGGTTTTCAGAGCAAAAGAGTTAAAGGCAGGGCGAAAGAAAATTAATCTGTACGAGCAGACCATAAGTTATAAAGACCTAGAGGCTGCTATCCAGTACACCGCTACTGGTGTAGAGGAAGACAAAACGTATATTTGTGAGATAGTAAATGATCTGGCAGAGGTGACACCAACAGGACAGCTACGACCCTATTGGCCATTGCCTGTAGAGATTGTCGGCTTTAGCAGTTTTGTCAGCGATGAAGAGGGGTTATCCACATGATGCCTATTGTAAAAAAGCTAGTCACGAAGGCGATCAACGCGGGCAACTGTCCACCTAAACCTGATTTTCCCCAAAAATTCCCGTTGTTCAGTACATCATCTGGGAGTATCTTAATATTCAAGACGAGTAATAACAATGGTAGGATGGACAGGAAAATACCTGTAAAGATATGCAGGCACATAGATATAGGTACAATTAGGCATTCCTCCAGTGTAACACTAACCCATGCGTTTGCTGCTGAGAATTTACAGATGCTCTCATGTCTTCCAAGACAGCATGATCTAACAGCGTGCAGGTACCCAGACAGAAGCCCCACCCGCTATAGGTGGGGCTTCGCTCTCTAACGCACTAAGATAGGGCTAGATAGAAATGGTGAACACATCTGTCCGATTCGATGTGTTCTCGCCATTTGTCTGGACGAAGAAAGGTTGGAACGTGGTTCCAATGGTCGTCATGGCTTCATAATCCCCAACGAAGAACCCGCCCGCAAAGGGCGCATTCAGCATGTCGAAGGAACCAGCAATATGCGTCTCAGTGCCGAAGCTCGCGCCATGATTGGTCGACGACGTGAACCAGTAATCGGTCGGCAGCGTCGTAGTATTTCCCGCAGCGAGGTTGCGGAAGTCGTAGTACGTCACACCGACCGTACCCGCCGAGTTGACGGCCACCGTGGGCGTGAAGGCTGGCCTGCCGGTTACCTTGCTGACCGCGGTCGGCGCGCTCCAGGTCGCCCCGCCGTTGGTGGATGTGGAGATCACGGCCTGGTTGACGGTTCCGCCCGTGAATCGAGCGTCCTCCCAGACCACGTACAGCTGTCCGGTGCTCGCGTCGATGGCGACCTCGGGAAGGCCACTGCCGGTGCGAATGGCTTGGCCTGTGTTCGGGTCGATGTCATCCACCGTCTGCTCGGTCGAGACGACCGTCGGCTGCGACCAGGTGCTGCCGCCGTCGGACGACGAGATGAAGTCGGCACTGGAGCCACGCGGCGTGAAGTTGGGGTCGCCGGTCGTCTGGAACAGCTGGAAGAAGTCGTAGAGGACGCCGGTCCGGGGATCGACCACGATCTGATTGCCGATGGTCTGGCTGTTCTGCCCGGGATCGAAGATCGCCCGGGTGCCCGTCCAGGTCTGGCCGCCGTCAGTGGTCTTGGAGAACCAGCTCGGGCCGCGGAACGCGTGAGCGCGGAGGTCCGCATCCGGGCTGTGGCTCGGGGACTTGAGCCGGTCCCACACCACGTAGGCGACACCAGCCTTGGTCGGATCGGCAGTCACTGATTCCTTGTCGTTGAAGAACTGGGTGAACTCGAAGACGGGGCTGGTCCCCTGGTCGGACTTGATCAGAAATGGGTTGACCCAGGTTTTGCCGCCATTGCTCGAGGTGACGGTCGCGACGCCGGTGTCGTTGGTGCCGCTGGCTGTCCCGCCAGTGCTGTTGGTCGCCAGCAGGCCGACGGAATACGCGGTCCCATCAGGCCCAATGGAGACCCAGGGATCCGAGGCTCGGTTGTACGGCGACCCAGTGAACGGGTCCAGGATGGCATTGGGCGCGCACGTGCTGAAAGGCAGGGTGGTCTCGCCCCAGCTCGCTCCACCATTGGTTGAGAAGCCAGCGACCAGGCCATGCGCACCACCGTTCGACCAACGGTCCTGCTGCCAGACACCGATGATGTTCTTCGGGTTGGCCGGATTGACGGAAACCCAGGGCTCAACCTCAGCGTTGAGGTAATTGGTACCTGGCTGGCCAGCTGGAGTAGGGGCTTGGGCCAGAGACAAGGACTAGCGAGCTGGCGTGCACGAGGCTGAGAGGGCCAACGGCCAGGACAGCCAGCAATGCCACTATGGTTGCAAATACAAACTTAACATGCTTGATGTGATGCATCTTGTTCTCCTTTTGGTCAACTTTGACCTAAATTGATCGGAAGCTCTAAAACAAACTGTACGCACTAACAAGGTGCGGCTCCTGCTTCACAAACTATGGTAGTAGTGCAGAACAAGCTCTTCAAATCAAAGTAGAGCGGTATCACCTCCTGACTGCTCAACGCTCACCTCAATTGCTTCCTTGAGCAAGGGGTCTTCCTCACCTGTTGGGCAATCGGAGCGCGCAATAGTGCCATTTTCTTCAACTGACATCGGAGACTTTTCTTCTAGCTGTCATGGACTCCCCCAAGGGAAGTGTAGCACTGAAACGGCAATAAATGCAACAGGCAAGCAGTGTAGGGGCAGTGTAGGAAAGGCAAAACATATGAGCGAACTACAAGATAGACTTCAAATGCGGTCATTTGCAGATAAAAATTATTGGTCGCTGGTATTTCCGTGGAATATGCCAGTTCAGTAATTTACAATGATGCCAGACTACAATCCCCACAGGCGCTTGTTGTACTATTTCGACGCCATTGGAGATTTTGATCCAGGTTACTTGCTTTACCGAGGAACCAGCTACGATAAACATAGGAGACTGTACAAGTAGAGAGGAGGATTGAGCCGGAACCTGTGTCCTTAAAGCTTGAATGGAAGTCAAATCCGGCTGTACCAGAAAAAGAAGCGCAAACCCACAGATCAGTAAAGCCAGTGCGGTGTTTTTTGTGCGTGTGTTTGCTAAGAAAGGTATTCTTCGTACAAATCTCAGTAACACAAGGGATGGAGAGTTACTGGAGCCATCATTCTGTGGATCCAGATCAATAATCTCAACCTTATCGTCATCCTGTATATTACTGAGGTTGAAATCTTCCATTTGCTTACCTTACTTTAAAAAGAAGCTGCCTCACAATCTGTAAATAGCATACGATAACTCTATGAGAAAGTATAAAGAATACAATCTAGCAGAGTCAAGCAAATGCTAAACCCCTTACTCTTTTCGAATAAAAATACACTACTATAGCCACTTGCGACGACGAAAATACCAGATTTGCATTAAAGTAAGAATGCCCATGCCCAACAGCACAATCCAGAATAAGTAGCCACCGTCGTGCTCAACCTGTGGCAAATGACCAAAGTTCATGCCAAAGACACCGGTGATGAAAGTAATCGGCAAGAAGATGGTAGCAAGGATGGTGAGTTGTTTCATCACTTCGTTCAAGCGATTTGAAACCGTTGTGAGATACACATCCAACATACCGCTCATCAGATCACGATATGAATCCAGAATCTCGAATGCGCGAATAAGATGGTCATGGATATCCGCAAAATACGGTTCAGCTTTGGCTGGGATCAGCTCGCCTGTGCGTGCCACCAGTGCGTTAGCAACCTCGACCTGTGGACTTAAAGTACGGCGCATATGAGCTAACGCCCGCTTGATACGGAAGATACGCACCTGAACTTCGTTTGAGGTATCTGTCACTGTTACATCTTCCAACTCATCAATCAGGCCATCTATATCATCCAATACCGGGAAGTAGCTATCAGTAAGCGCATCGAGTATAGCATACAACAGAAACGCCATACCTCGACTCATCAGATGTTCTTCAGGATCATTTTTCTTAGCCTCTTCAAGGAGTAGATTCA
>WNGK01010048.1_pt1 | contig 10450 bp, 9 predicted proteins | sample 5400601 | NCBI WGS metagenome assembly WNGK01 (sample SAMN13153376, study PRJNA577476) | soil metagenome | isolation source: 60 cm soil or saprolite under Garry oak tree replicate 1 | place: USA:California | collected 2016-06-15
CGATCACAATGCCAGCAGTGATAATAGACTGCGCAACCCCCAAGACGACAGCGATTCGAAAAAGCGTCCGGCTTCGCGCCCCGTCGCCCACAGCTTCCGAACGCGCGATGAAGGTAGTGATTGCATTGTCGAGGCCAAGGACACCGATCTTGCTGATGATGTCCGTAGTCGACCAGGCAACGGAGAATATGCCGAGTGCCGCCGGCCCTAGCAGCCGAGCAACCAGAAACGTAAATATGCCGCGGAAATTCGACGCCAACATTGCGATCGTGTTCAAGAAGGCGCCGCGCTTTAGCTCGACACCCGTTTCGTCGACGCGCGCGGGTGCATCCGCTGCCGGCGGCGCGACGTCGAGCGCAACATCTGTCGTGCTTAATGACCCCTCGCGAAGCCGGTCAGGAGCTTGCGCGATTTCAACGTTATGCGGCATGAGAAAGAAGACCTTCGTTCATTTTTTACGAAGTTCGATGTAATGGAACTCAAGACCAGCGTTCGGGCTCATATTGTCGAATCGACGACGCTACAATCGAGTGCCCGGGCCGCCAAATTTTTCTCGCGAAAGCAGGTGGCTAAATCGACAAAAGTGCGCGACCAAAACAGTGCGTCGCGAGGGCCCATTTTTGCGTCGGGGGAAGATTGCCGCTACACTGAGAATCTCACCAAAGCTGCATGAAGATTCTGAAGCACGTCCGCCGTGAATTTTCCGGCTATAATATTTTGGAATCGGGCAAGCGTCTGCTCGACCGCAAACCGCTGCAATGCAGTCTTTACGTCACGGACCGTTGCAATCTCGATTGTGCCTATTGCACCGAGTACGACAACAGCCGGCCGCATCCGAGCCTCGACGATTTGAAAAAATGGATTCGGAAAATTCGTGAGCTTGGCACCATGCGCATTGCTCTGGTCGGCGGTGAGCCGCTGGTGCATCCGAATATTGTCGAACTCGTTCCGCCGGCTTGCAGGTGATGCAGATCAGCGTTGACCGGATGACACCGAGTCCAATTACAAAAAAGTCGTTCAAGACGATTTTGCCCAAACTCGATTATTTTCGTGATTCAAAAATCAGCCTTCATATCACCGGAGTGATTTGTGCCGATACCTTGCCCGAATCGCGCGCAGTGCTCGAGACCGGTTTGTCGCGCGGAATTCCGACGGAAGTTCGCCTCGTGCATGCGGACCCTTTGCATCGGTTTCGCGTCGATCGTGGGCCGCGCGAAGAACTGGAACGCTTCATCGATTCGATGATCGAACGAAAACGCCGCGGGGAAAAGATTCACACCAGCGAGGCGATCCTCAATTACCAGCGCAGTCTCCTCCGGGGCGAGCACGTAGAGTGGACGTGCATGGCCGGTTACAAATTATTCTTCGTTTCTGCGCAGGGGAAATTCTGGATCTGCAGCATGGTGCACACAGACAAGCATATCATGGACGTCACGCTGGACGATCTCTACGCAAACTACCGCAAGAAATCGTGCCAAAAAGGTTGTGGCGTTTATTGTGCAGTGAGTGCTTCGCTCGTTGTGGAAAAGCCCGTTCAGGTTCTCGGCAAGGAAATCGTCGCGCGCGCCAAGGGCATTCCATCAATGTTCCGTCGTTCCTTAACTTCGGATGCCGACAAAGCGACGCGCAGCGCTATCACAAATCCAGATGGAACGCACGAGATGAACGGCAGCACTAAAAGCAGCCCATCCGCAGATGACCGCGTAACTTTGCGGAAAAGCGTCTAACAAAAAACCACACGCCAGCATCCAAACGTAAACGTTTCTTCGAGCCGCGATCAGCCGAAAAGCACGGTCGAACGGCGTAACGTCATCGAGCAGGCGGCCTTTCGCCATCTTCGCCCGGCGTTTCGCGAATTCATCCAACAAGTGCGACCCGATAAGCAAAGCGAAAAAATAGAACACGTTCGGAAATTGGCCGCTTCGCCACAGATCAAAAGCGATAGCCGCCCACCACGAATTCTCGATCAAATAATCGAGGTGATGTTCCCACTTTCCGCGCTCGGTCATTTCGATTTTGACGCGAGACTGCTTTCCGTCCAGTCCATCGACGATACCAAATATGAGAGCAGCTAGGATTCCGAGCCCGATACGGCCAAGCGCGAACACCACGGTCGCCCCGCATCCTATGATGAGACCGGCAATCGTAATTTGGTTCGGTGTGATTCGCGTTTTGCAAAGAAGTGAGATGATTCCCGTTTCGATCGGCGCGTGCAAATAAGCCGGTAAGTCGAGCGTTCCTTTTTGGGCGGAATCGAGAATGATTCGCTCAGCCAAGCGGCGGTTCTGCTCGGGCGGCGCCGGAAAACAGACCGGCCGCACGCGCCGACGCATGGTGACGATGTAATCATCCTCCGTCGCTGCGTCGACGATGTCCATCTTGTGGGTGTCGACCGTGTTTCTAAGTTCCGCAAAAAACGGTGCAGCGGGCGAAAGCGCAAAGAGAAATTCTCTTGTGACCAGTGCCGGCCCACACGGATTTCGAATCAAAGACTGCGCGAATTCCGGCGGATTGGAATCGACAAGTGCGGCGGGGGAATCTTTCGCGCAGAGAGCGGCAAGCAAACGTGAGTCGCAATAAATATTTCCCGGTACTATTAGGAAGCAGTCCGACGGGATTTGTTCCAAAAGCAGTTGCCCAGTCAGAGGGCCATTTGCGCGCGGGACAAGATCGGCAATTACCTTTTCGCGCGCCCACGAGCGCTTCGCTAATTCAGTTCCGACGATTTCCGGCGTCGTCGAAAAAACAATCGCGCGGCGAAAGCCGAGTCGCTGCAAAATGCGGAGCAAACGTTCCAGTACGTTGACGCCGCACAATTCGATTAACGCCTCGGGTGCATCTGCAATTAAGATTGGCAGGACGTTCTCCATCGCCCGCGAGACTAACGGTGGTGTCGCGCGGTGCCAACTGTCAGCGACTTTTCCGTGGAAGCTTAGGTCTGAGATTGCTGATCGAACGCGTCTTGGAAAATCGAGCTTCGCGTGCCGCGCGGGTGGCTGGCAATGATGCGGCCGTCTTTCATTTCGTGGATCCAATCGCAGGCTTCGGCGATAACCGGATTGTGCGTCGCAAGAAGCAGAGCGTTCCCGCCTTGCTGCACAATGTTTTGTAGCAATTCAAAGGCACGTTCGGAATTCGCTGTATCGAGGTTACCGGTGGGTTCGTCTGCCAGAATTACTCGTGGATCGTTCGCCAGTGCGCGCGCAATAGCGACGCGCTGTTGTTCGCCTCCGGAAAGGTGACGGCTGGGTCTGCGGAGTTTGTCGCCCAATCCGACTGCTTGCAGCAATCCCGCAGCCCGCTCGCGCATCTCTGAATCAGAAAGTTGTCCTAGCCTGCGCATCGGGATCATCACATTTTCCTGCGCACTGAAGTCTTCCATGAGGAAATGGAATTGAAAGATGAAGCCGATGAACTTGTTCCGTTTATGCGCCAGTTCATCATCGCTCAGATGCGAGACCGGCTCCGATTCGATTGAAACCTGGCCCGCATCGGGAGGATCGAGCAATCCGAGAATATAGAGCAACGTGCTTTTGCCGCAGCCGGACGGGCCTACGACCGCGTGGATGCTGCGTGGCTCGAGATCGAGCGAGATCCCGCGCAAAGCATGGACGCGCTCCTCTTCTTCGCCCAAATAGCGCTCGATCGCTTCGCAACTGAGGCAGATTTCCGAGTTCACCTTGAGCCTCGAATTGTGACCACTGGTGGTAGTCCCGCGGCGCGGCGCGCCGGGACGTAACTCGCGATGAATACGGCGAGAATCGCGAGCAACGTAGCGAAGACATAGTGTCGCCAGTCCCATGTTACCAAAAAGTGATCGGCGTAAAGCAAACCGCGGATCCGAATGGGAATGTGCGACACGCCCCAGGTCATTGACGCGCCAAGCAAACACCCGACCACGGATCCGGCCACGGCGATCAGCGCACCCTGCCATAAAAAAATCGCGCTGATGTCGATCCGGCGGTAACCCATCGAGCGTAGAATTGCGATTTCTTTTATTTTCGCCAGAACAGACATCGTGAGGACATTAAAAATGCCGAATCCGGCGAGCAGGATGATGAGAGAGACGGTAATGGCGACGGACATCCTTAACGTCAGAAAAAGTTGCAGCGTGCTTTGTTCCCGCTCCTGCCAGCTTGATGCGTCATGCTGAAAGAGTTGTTCAAAATGACTGGCGAGAGCCGGCGCGCGGTCGGGATCGCGCAGCTTGTAGATAATCATCGATGCGCCAAAAGGTCTTTGTAGCAGCGTCTGTGCGACCCTTGCGTGCGAGTAAATGCGCGTTGAATCGATCGACCCGACGCCGGCGCGCGCGATCGCCGCTACGGTGAAACGCCAGTACTCGCCGTTAGGCGAAAGCAATTGCACTGTATCGCTTATGCCGACTTGAAGTATTTCGGCCAGCCTGGAACCGATGATGATCGAGCTGGTGTTATTCCGGAAATCATCGAAATTGCCTTCAATCAATTCCTGGAGGAGATCGCTCGTTTGCGCGTGGAGAGCGGGATCAATCCCGTAAAGGTCGACCGTCGCGTTCTCAAATCCGGCGCGTGCGCTGACTGTCCCGCGCAAAACCGGTGAACAGGAAACGACGTTAGCGAATTGCCTGCTCACCCGCATGATTTGATTCGCATCTGTGATCCCCTCAAAATAGAGGCGTCGCGGCGCTTTCCCGTTTGAGCTTCTGGAGGAGACCATGAGAGGTTCGTAGCGCGGGCGAAAACGCGACTTGATAACGAGCGCGCCGTTGCTGCCGATGGTTGAGTCAGTGAAATGCCGGGCGAAACCCTGCGTCTGTGCCTGGGTGCAGACAAAAATGGCGACGCCGAAAACGACGCCGCTAAGACTGAGGAGCAAAGCCCGTTTGCGATGGGTCAAAAAACGCAGCGCAATGTAAAGTGGCGGCGTCATGGTTCCTTTGGTGGTGGCGGAGAGCTGACCATTCGTTGCCGCACCGGTTCTCCGGGATGTAGTTTGTCCTGGTCGGAAACGACCACGTGATTGCCTTCGGCAAGGCCAGTGATCGCCTCTGCGAAATCCAGCGTGCGAAACCCAACCTGAACGGTTCGAGCGTAGACGATACCGTGTTTCACGATCAACGCCTGATCGACAAGGAGGGCGCGCGTTGGCACGAGCAAAACATCTTGGTGTGTGCCGGTGATAATATTCATTTCACCGGTCATTCCGGCCATCAAATTGTCGGGCGGATTTTCCATCTCCAGAACGACGGTATAGCGCTGAGTGACTGGGTCGGCTGCGGGTTGGATTGATGTAACGTGCGCGATGAACGTGCGGGTTCGGTAAGGATATAATTTCAGCTTTGCCTTCATTCCCGGTTTCACCTCGCCCACGTCCTCTTCGTTCACTTCGCCGCGAACGTAATTCTTGTGCGAAGAGACCGTGAAAAGCTCATTGCCGTCCGAAACCAGTTCGTTATCGATGGTCTGGACATTGGTGAGAAGTCCATCAATGGGCGAACGCACCTTGGAGTTCTTCATCTGCGCCTCGAGCTTTTTAGTAGTTTCCTCAAGGGCATTGAGATTACGATCGCGTTCGATACGCTCCGTCTCCACAGCGTTGCGCAATCGCTTCGCTTCGCTCTTCGCTTTCTCGTATTCGACCGCTGGTACGTTCCCTGACGAGACCACTCTTTCTAGCCGCTGGAGGTTGTCTTCTGCCGCTTTCGACAACTCCGAAGAAGGAAGTGGGACTGCGGCGCGTTTGACCGCGGCATCCAGGTCCGCGCGCGCTTGCTTCAATTGTCGAGCAGTTGCTTCATCAGCGATGGTCGCCAGCAACTGCCCTTTTTCCACGCTCTTCCCAATCGCGCCATGACCGGCCGAGAAAGCTTCTGCCAATTGAATAAACCCGGAATTTTGCGCCCGGACATGCACGACGAAAGCCGGTTCGATCCGCACTGTTCCGTAAACGGCGGAAATGGCGGTGCCGCGGCGCACCGCTGCCACTTCCGCCACCGGCATGAGGGAATAGTAGGCTACCGCGAAAAACAGCACGAGCGCGGCTCCGCTGGCCCATAAAACCCTTTTTGATTCCGGCAATTTCAATTGCTGGAACTAATGCACGTTTTGGGCGGTGTCTTCGGAAAATTGAAAATAACGCCCAGTAGCGCGATCCCATTCCGCGATTGCCAGATTGTGTTGATAAATGGCGTCAAGCAGTCCGCTCCTGGTGTTCAGCAAAGCGTTTTGCGTCAGGCGGTACTCCAATTGCGAGACAAGGCCCTGCGCCACGTTTTGTTGTACTACGCGTGCGCTCTCTTGCGCTGCCGTTTCTGCCGCTGCGAGCGATCTTTCGCGGCTTTCGATTGCGTTGAGATTGTTGCCGATGCTCAAGAGTTCACGGCGCACGCTCGCCTCCAATTTTCGGCACGTCAGTTCGTTTACCTCGCGCGTTGCGCGTGCCCTTAGCACCGCTCCCCCCACTTTGCCGTTGTCGATAACGTGCCATGTATAGCCAGCCCTCTCAATGATTTCGGAACCAATAAAATCCTGAGTCTTGCTCGTTGAACCTGCCCGATGAATTCCTGTAACTGGAATGTAATCACCTGTTATGTTTCCAACTACGGCGGGATAATAATCGGCTTCGATGATGCGCTGATCTTCGTTCGCGGCACGGACAAGTAACCGTGCCAGCTTGATATCAGCTCGACGCTCCAGTGCGGCCGCCGTTTCCGAATCAAGATCACGATTCATCGGCGCAACCTTCAAATCACCGTCTGGCTCGGGCAGCGCTGTTTTCTGGCCGAGATTCCGGCCCATTACTTGCGCCAGTTGCAATTGCGCCTCCGCATATGCGCGTCGCGCACTTTCAATTTGCGGATCAAGTTCGCGAGCTTGCACGGTCGCGCTTGTCAACGCGCTGCGATCGGTCAGCCCCGCTTCGTAACGACTTTTTTGAGTAGCAGCATTTTCCTCTAGCCGTTGCCGTTGCTGTTCCCGTATTGATTGGAGCGATCGATTGTAGAGCGCTGCATAAAACGCCAGGCGGGCCTGATGAAGCTGCTCTATAACCGCGACATTAAGCTGCTGCTGCGCGATCAAAACCCCGACGTCTCCGCGCCGGAGCGATGGCGGCACCGCTGCATTAAACAAGGTCTGAGTAAAGAACCCGCGCGCCAAAGCAAACCCCTTCACTCCACTCTCGCCCGAGCGGTGGCCGGCTTGGACCCCGGCAGGCACCGCCAAGGATATGTTGGGCCAGATCATGGAACGAAGAACAAGCCGTTGCCCGGCTGCTTGTTCAAGATTGGCTTTCGCTTCTTGAATGGCAGGATTTTTGTCGAGCGCGGCTTGAAAAACGTTATCTAGCGTAACGGCGTTGCCTGTGGCCACGCACCACGACCCCAGAATCGGAAGCAGCAGTCCCACATATATCCTCTTCCCCAAAATCCAAATTGCCACCAAATTTGTCTGTGTGACCGTTTTCATCGCTGGCTTAATTTTGCGGGCGGATGCGCCACATCTGACGCCTGCACCGCATTGCGATTTTCGTTCTTCGCGTTTTTGAGTTTTGATCCGAAATCCAGCGCTTCCGAAGAACTGGCGCACGCGCGCGCGAGGCGGGCTATAGCCACATTGTGTAGATAAATTGCGCTTAGTCTGGTCGTGCGTGTTCGCGTCACATCGGACGCTGCCTGCAGAATGTCGAGTTGTGTGCCTAATCCGGCGCCGAAGTTGGCTTTGGCGCTCTCGAGAGCTTGGTCTGCTGTCTGCACATTTTCTGTTTCCGTCTCCAGAACACGATCAGCCTGTTCCAGATCAAAAAATGCGCTGCGAACTTCTGATGCCACGGCGCGCCGAGCCGCTGCAAGCGCCTGCACGGCTGCTTCGCGCCGGGCTCGCGCCGCCTGCATGCGCCCCTTCGCGGCAAACCCATCGAATATATTCCAAGTCGCGTTTATCCCCACCACACCCCCGTAATTAAATTCGGGACCGACGTCCGGGTCGCGCTCGCTGTAGACTTCATAACCGGAAAAAGCTCGCACATGAGGGCGCAGCTCGCTGCGATCCAGGATGTATTGTTGATCTTCGATCTCAATGTCTTTTTCTCGCGATTTGATTACGGGACGGTTCGAGTCGGCCCGCGCCAGACATTCGTTCAAATCGGGATGGCGGGAGTGGTATTGTAATTCCCCAGCTATTTCGAATGGCGTCTGTTGAGCTCCGGGGGGAAAATCGGTCCCGAGAAGCTCAGCCAGCCGCAGGTAGGAATTTTTTAATTGCGTCTGCGCATTGATCAACTCCGGCCGCTCGTTGGCCAAAGCCACTTCGGCCCGCTGAACATTCAATGCGCCAACAAGACCGGCTTGCAACCTTTCTTGCTGGCTCTTGAGTTCTTCCTCGAACACCCGAACAGAATTCTCGCGCACCCGAATCTTCGCGCGATTAAGAAGGAGCTCGTTAAAGGCGATTCGAACGTCCATCGTCACGCGATCGGCAACTTCCTGAAATTCGTAGTCTTGCTTCTCGATGTTCAGGCGCGCGATCGCCACCTGGCTGGTCACTGCTCCACCTGTGTAAAGATTCTGCTCGACCCGCAAAATAGCATTGTAGTCCTCGCTCCGAAGTCGCGTTTCGTTCTGCTGTTGCCGTTTGTCATACAATCCAGTCGAGGCGAGCGAAGGGAGAAATCCAGAACGTGCTTCAATGAAGCCGCCGCGGGCCGCCTGCACTTTCTTGCGCGCGATCGCGATTTCCGGATTCTGCGCCTGGGCCAGGGCCACTGCTTCTTCGATAGTGTATGTCGGCCCCCCCTCCGCTGAAGCGGATAAGGCAAACGTGATTAGCAAAACAACGGCGCCAAGCTCCAAACGCATTTCGTCTATCTCCTGGCCAGGGCCCTCTTTCCAACCAAAACGCCTCTGGCTTTCGTTCTTATATCAGTTCTTGCAAGCGGGCGCGACATCATACAAATTCGCCGCTTGCAACAGTCGAAACCGCTACGGCGGACATAACGCATCTTAATCGAAGCTCGAAGCGGCCTAATTTGTATCTTGCTCCGATTCATGCAAAGCAGATAACCTTTCAGCCTTAGCAATTTAGAAATGAGAAAAATAAGAATCGCCATCGTAGGCGTTGGAAACTGCGCCAGCTCTCTTGTCCAGGGAATCAATTTTTATGACGGCTCCTCCGCCGACGGCACCGGCATCGGGCTGATGCACCGCCAGATCGGCTCGTACCGGCCGGGCGATATCGAAGTCGTTGCTGCTTTTGACATTGACAGACGTAAAGTCGGTCTTGACGTCAGCAAGGCAATTTTTTCGCCGCCCAATTGCACAAAAGTCTTTTCCGAAAAGATCAAGCTCAGTGGCGCAATCGTAAAGATGGGATGCGTGTTCGACGGTTTTGCCCCTCATATGCGCGATCAGGATCCGCTGCGCACATTTCTGCCGCTGGAAAAAGAATCCAGCCGCGAACAGATCATCTCCGAATTGAAGAACTCTTCCGCTGAACTGATGGTCAATTATCTCCCCGTTGGCTCCGAAGAGGCGACCCGCTTTTACGCCAGTTGCGCGCTGGAGGCCGGGCTTGGTTTTGTCAATAACATCCCAGTATTTATCGCGAGCGACCCGCTCTGGGCCAAGCGTTTTGGCGATAAGAACTTGCCCCTAATCGGCGACGATATCAAAGCGCAAATGGGCGCAACCATCTTACATCGAACACTTGTCGATCTTTTCCGCAAACGCGGCGCGAAGGTCGTGCGGACCTATCAGTTGAACACCGGCGGCAACACCGATTTTCTAAACATGCTCAATCGCACCCGGCTGGCGTCGAAGAAAACTTCGAAGACCGAAGCCGTGCAATCGGTCGTTGGCGATCGCCTGGCGGATGAGAATATCCACATTGGACCGAGCGACTACGTCCCGTGGCAGCTCGATAACAAAATTGCGTTTATTCGCGTGGAAGGCCGGCTCTTTGGTGATGTGCCGATGGAGATCGACGTGAAACTCTCGGTCGAAGATTCACCAAACTCGGCCGGTGTGGCGATCGACGCGATTCGCTGCTGCAAACTTGCGCTGGATCGCGGGATTGGGGGCGTGTTGCATTCTCCTTCTGCCTACTTTTCTAAGCATCCGCCGGTGCAAATGACCGACGACGAAGCTTATCGCTGCGTCGAGCAGTTCATCCGCGGCGAGCGCGATCGCTAAGCAGTCTAATCGCGGCGAGACGGATTCCGCCTTTTTTCTTCGCGGCTTTCATCTTGCACTAAAAATCGTCGGGCGCATCCGGCTGCATTTCTTCGTCGAGCTTCGCGGGCGGGAGTTGTTCCAGTCGGTTCCATTCCTCCTGCAATTCGTCTGCCGTGTAGAGCAACAAACGTCCAAGCGCGGTCGAAAACAAACCGGCTTCAACGTCGAAGTGCGTGATCTCGCTCACTGCTTTCCAATAAGCCGCCAGCTGCGGACGGTAACGCGAGCGAAAACTTTCCG
>WNGK01008795.1_pt1 | contig 10449 bp, 8 predicted proteins | sample 5400601 | NCBI WGS metagenome assembly WNGK01 (sample SAMN13153376, study PRJNA577476) | soil metagenome | isolation source: 60 cm soil or saprolite under Garry oak tree replicate 1 | place: USA:California | collected 2016-06-15
GGCCGCTCGCGCATGTTGGCCGCTTTGATGCGGTCGACGCGCACGTCCACCAGTATCGTGTCGCCGTCGTGGTCGATCCACAGCGGCGTGACGTGCGGCGAGCCGTCGGCGCGAATGGTGGCCAGATGACCGAGGGCGTCGCTCTCCAGCAGGTCGATCATGTCCGGCGGGATCTGTGCCGACGCCATTAGCCGAAGCATACTTACAGCCGGCATGAAGGCCGACGCGCACCGACCGCCCGTTCCTCCCGACCGCCTGCGGCTTGGCCTCATCCTCCCGACCTGGACCACCACGAATGTGCGGTGGTCGGAGGTCGTGGAGATCGCTGGCGTCGCGGAGGAGGTCGGGTTCGACTCGGTATGGGTCAGCGATCACCTGCTGCTGCCGAGCAACAACGCAGAGCTCAAGCGCCGCGCGGGCGTCGATTTTCCCGACGACCCGGACGTGGAGCTGGAGGGCTACCTCGAGTGCTTCACCACAATGGCCGCGCTGGCCGTTGCGGTCCCGCGACTCGAAATCGGCTCTTTCGTCGCGAGCACCGGTTACCGCAACGCCGGCTTGATGGCCAAGATGGCCGTCACCATCGACGACATCAGCGGCGGCCGCCTCATCCTCGGTGTCGGATCAGGTGACTCGGAAGGAGAGCACCGCACGTTCGGATTTCCGACCGAGCAGCGCGTGGGGCGTTTCGAAGAGGCGCTGCAGATCACCAAGAAGCTGTTCGCGAACGAGTCGGTCGATTTCGACAGCTCGCATCACCAGCTGCAGGGCGCGAAGCTACTGCCTGGCGCGCAGAGAAAGGGTGGGCCGCCGATCATGATCGGGACCCTCAACCCGAAGGCGCGCATGCAGCGCCTGGTGGCGCAGTACGCGGACATCTGGAACGGATGGCTCGGCTATACAGACGCGAGCCCCGAGTCCGCGCAGAAGCAGCTGGGCATCATCGACGGCGCCTGCGTCGAGCACGGTCGCGATCCCAACAGCCTCAGGGCCACGACGGCAGTGCGCGGCGCCATGCCGGGTTCGGGCTACACGCCAAGGCCGGATGAGAATCCGCTGCAGGGCCCGCCGCAGCAGATGGCCGAGACGCTCCGCGGCCACGCGAAGCTGGGCATCGCCGAGGTGCAGGTCGCGCTCACCATGGGCGGGCCGGAAGGCGTTCGCGCGTTCGCGCCGGTGATCGACGAGCTTCGGGCCAAGAGCTGAGGCTCGGTGCAGCTGGCTCAGTCGGACCTGACGGCCGACGAGCAAGACAGAGCCTGGAAACGGAAAGCGCTCGGCGCCGTGCTCGAGGAGGCGGCGCAGAAGCGCCCTAGCGACCCCTGAGCAGGTGCTTCTGGATCTTGCCTGTCGGCGTCTTGGGCAGCTCGGCGATCAGCTCGATGATGTCGGGCACCATGAACCTGGGGACGCGGCCGCGCAGGAATTCCCGCAGCTCCTCCGGCTCCAGCGTCATCCCTGACTTGAGCACAACCACGACTTTCAGGTCGTCCTCGGTCGACGCCGACTTGACCGCCACCGCCGCGCACTCGAGCACCGCCGGATGCGCGTTGACCTCGCGCTCCACCTCAAACGACGAGATGTTCTCGCCGCGCCGGCGGATGTAGTCCTTGATCCTGTCGACGAAGAAGTAATTCTCGTGCGCGTCCTTCCGGAACGCGTCGCCGGTGTGCAGCCACAGGTTGCGGAACAGACGAAGGCTGGCCTCCGGATTGCGGTGGTACTCGGTTGCCAGCAGCCACGGCTCGGATGAGCGCACGACCAGCTCGCCGACATCGCCAACCGGAACATCGCGATCGTGCTCGTCGACGATGCGGATGTCGAAGCCCGCAACAGGCCGCCCGGCGATCCCAGGCTCAGTGACCTCGTAGTCGCTGATCAGGGGGACGTTCACCTCCGTCGAGCCGTAGCAAGTGCACACGCGCACGCCAAAGCGGCGACGGAAGTCGTCGACGTCGTTGATGAGCGGAACCACGAGCATCCGCTCCATCGGGTTGTCTACGTCGTCCGCCTTCGGCTCCTGGCGGGCGAGGAAGTTGGCCATGGCGCCGAGCAGGAATGAGACCCTCGCCCCGGATTCGCGCACGGTCGACCAGAATTCGCCGGCGCTGAAACGGCGCCGCACGATCGCCGTGGCGCCGACCTGGAAGCACGCGTAAACGAGCGCCCACTGGCCCGCGATGTGGAACAGCGGCAGCGGCGCGAAGTAGACGTCGCCTTCCGCCAGCTGCATCGCCTCGCCGGCGTGCTGCGCGTACGTGAACGCCTGCGCATGGGCGACGCGCACGCCCTTCGAGGGGCCCGTGGTGCCGGACGTGTACATGATCGCCACGATGTCGTGCTCGGCAGCCGTCACTATCGCGTCGCGGGGCAGCTCGGTGGCGCTTTCGAAGATGTCCTCCCAGTCCCGCGACCCCGAGCCCACGACCAGCGAGCGCCGGAGGGCGCCGCGGTCGGCGCCGAGGGCCTCGACGCGTGAGACGTACGCCTGGTCGATCAGCATCAGCCAGGCGCCGGAGGCCTTCACCTGGTGGCGCAGGATCTCGCCGACGTACTCGGTGTTGACCGGTACCTGGATGGCTCCGATCAGCGCCAGCCCAAGCAAGGCGTCGACGAACTCGATCGTGTTGTCGAGCATCACGAGCACCGCCTCGCCAGGCTTGACGCCCTGGGCGGCGAAAGCAGCGGCGGTCCGGCGAGCGCGCGCCCACAGGTCGAGGTAGCTGTAAGCGGCGGTCCCGAAGTCGACGCCGATCCGGTCGGGCCACCGCTCCGCCGCCGCCTCGATGGTCTGGCCGACCGTGCGCCCGGTCTTGACCGTCGTGGCCATGACCCGAATCGTAGCTACGGATAGGCTTTCGAGCATGGAAGAGGGATTGCAGGGCAAGGTCGCGTTGGTCACCGGTGCTAGCCGCGGCATCGGCGCCGCGATCGCGAAGGAGCTGGCCGAAGCAGGCGCCCATCTGGCGCTCGCGGGCCGCGACGAGTCGACGCTGCAGGAGACGGCCCGCTCGATGCCGCGCGGCAACCACGCGCTTGTCGTGAAGGCCGACGTGGCGGACACGTCCGACCTCGACCGGCTGGTCGGCAAGGTGGTCGCCGAGCTCGGCGGCATCGACGTGCTCGTCAACAACGCCGGCCTGATGCCGCCCGCGAGGCAGATCTACAACGTCGACCTCGACGAGTGGCAGACGGTCATGAACATCAACCTGCGCGCGCCGTGGTACCTGTCGAAGCTCGTGCACCCGCACATGAAGGCGCGGGGCGGCGGCGCGATCGTCAACGTGTCTTCCACGTCGGGCCTGCACCACGACATCGGCCTGGGCGTGTACGGCATCTCCAAGGCAGGCGTTGTGATGCTCACCGAGGTGTGCGCGAAGGAGTGGGCGCGCGACGGCATCCGCGTGAACGGCATCGCGCCAGGCATCATCAAGACCCAGCTCGCAGGCTCGATCATCGACTACCTGAAGACTCGGAACATCAAGCCGAACCCGATGAACATCTACGGCGAGCCCGAGGACATCGCCAGGCTCGTGCGCTTCCTGGCCTCGGACGAATCGCGCTACATGACCGGGTCGATCATCCGCATCGATGGAGGTGAGCTGCTGTGAAGGTCGGGTTCGAGGTCAAGGATCACGTTGCGACCATCACGCTCAACCGGCCCGAGAAGCACAACGCGATGGACAACGAGATGTACACGGCCATCTCGTCGCACCTCGGTGAGATCGACTCCAACGAGGAAATCTGGGTCGGCGTGATCACCGGTGCGGGCGAAAAGGCGTTCACCGCCGGCGCGGACCTTGTTGGCATGCACGGGACCGCAGAGAGGGCCGAGGTCGGGTGGTCTTCGCCGCGGCCCACGCGATTCGACCTCGGCCTCGAGGTGCAGAAGCCACTGATCGCGGCGGTCAACGGCTACTGCCTGGCGGGCGGCCTCGAGCTGGCGCTCGTGTGCGACATCCGAATCGCCTCCGAGACGGCGCAGTTCGGATGCCCAGAGGTCAAGTGGAATTTGCTCCACGGCTACGGCGCTCAGCTGCTGCCGCGCATCGTCGGCACATCGAACGCCATGTACATGCTGCTCACGGGGCAGTTCATCGACGCCACGGAGGCCCTGCGCATTGGCCTAGTGAATGAGGTCGTGGCGCCTGATCGCCTGATGAGTCGCGTGTACGAGCTGGCGACGATCATTTGCGGCAACGGGCCGATGGCCATCCGCATCACCAAGGAGCTGGCGCTGCGAAGCCGCGACCTCAGCATCCCCGACGGCATCCGCCTCTACCAGGCGCTGAACCGGCTGGTCGAGCTGTCCGACGACCTGGAGGAGGGCACGCGCGCTTTCGCTGAGAAGCGGAAGCCGGAATTCAAGAACCGCTGATGGCCTCTCACCCCGAGGTCGTCATCCTCGGCGCGGGACTGGCGGGCATGACCGCGGCGTATCACCTGCGAGATCGCGACGTCGTGGTCATCGAGTCTCGCGATCGCGTGGGAGGCCGGACGCTTTCCGGCGAGCACGACGGCTACTGGTACAACTCCGGCGCGCAGTTCGTGTGGGACGCGCGGACGGTGGCGCTGTGCAGCGAGCTGGGGCTGGACGTGCTGGGCGGCGAAGGCGCCCTGTCCGCGGTTTTCGTCAACGGCAAGCTGGCGATCGCGCCCGATCCAAACAGGCTCTTCATGAGGATGCCGGTGCCGTGGGTCGAGAAGGCTCGATTCGGGCTGACCATCACGCGCCTCCGCCGCATCGCGTCGCGCATGCACGGTCTCGACGCGGACCTGGACGCGAAGTCGCTCGCGGAGGTGATCGGTCCGACCTCGGACATCACGCGCGACATCCTGGAGATGGCGACCACGTCCGGCACGGGCCTCTCCACGCAAGAGGTGTCTGGCGCGATCGGCCTCGGCTATGCGATCCACCTGTTCGGCGGTGACGTCAATTCGACGCTGAAGGCGGTGCGCGGTGGGACGCAGCAGATCTCGAAAGCGATCGCCGAGGCGATCGACCCCGAGCGCCTGATGCTGGAGTGCAAGGTCGAGTCGGTGACCGCGTCGGGGGGCGGCATGAAGGTGCGCTACCGGCGTGGCGAACGCGAGCCGGAGGAGGTCGAAGCCTCAATCTGCATCAGCGCCATGACGGCAGATGCGGTGCTCGAGGCGATGCCCGATCTGCCGGAGGCCAAGCGCGAGGCGCTCCAGAACGTTCTGCCGTACGCGCCGGTGGTCACGGTGGCGTGGCTCACCGACGAGCCCGGAACGATGCCTTGGGACCAGCTGCTGGCCGTGCCCGCCATCGGCCTGTCGTTCGAGCTGCTCAGCAACAACGCCTTCTTCGTGCGGCGGGACAGTACGACTCGGCGCAAGGGCGGCAGCCTCGTGACCCTGGCCACCGGACCTCGCGCCGAGGCGCTGCTGGCGCTGACCGACGAGGCCATCGTCGCGCGCGTCAGAGCGGACCTCCTGAAAATGTTTCCGTCCGAGCGCGATGTGCTCGAGCGCGCGACCACTCGCGTCGAGCGCTGGCGCGGGCTACCTAGGTTCGGCAAGGGCTGGCTCGGCCGCCAGAAGGTCCTGCGCGAGCCGTTCGGCCGCATCCACTTCTGCGGCGACTACACCGCGCAGCCAGGCACGCCAGGTGCGGTCGGCAGCGGGTACCACGCGGCCAGAACCGTACGCGCGCTGCTCGGCTGATGCCTGCCGCCGCGCGCTTCCGCCCGTTCCCGCTGAACGGCGCGACATACCAGGAGATCTATCAGGGCTTTCGCTGGCGCGTGCCGGAGCACTTCAACATCGGCACCGCATGCACGGACGCGCTGCCGCCGGACCGGCTGGCGCTGATCGACGTCTCGGACGGCGAGCGGCGCTACACGTTCGGCGAGCTCAGCGAGCTCACCAACCGCATGGCCAACGCGTTCACAGGGCTCGGTCTCGAGCCTGGCGATCGCATCGCGGTCGTGCTCCCGCAGATCCCCGCGACCGCCATCGCGCACGTCGGCGCGTACAAGGCCGGACTCATCTCGGTTCCGCTGTCCTCGCTATTCGGCGCGGACGCGCTGCGCTACCGCCTTGCCGACAGCGGCGCGCGGCTCGTCGTCACCGACGCGGAAGGCGCGGAGCGGATCGCCGCGCTGGACGGCGTGCCTGACCTGAGGTGGATCGTGGTCACGGAGAGAGACCTGCCGCGGCTGCTCGAGGACGCATCGCCGCGGCCGCCCGACCGCACAAGCACCGCCGATGAGCCGTGCATGATCATCTACACCTCTGGCACCACCGGTCCGCCGAAGGGCGTGCTGCACGGACACCGCGTGCTCATAGGCCAGGCCAGCGGCTTCCGCATGTGCCACGAGTTTCCACCCCAGCGCGCCGACCTGATGTGGACGCCGGCCGACTGGGCGTGGATCGGCGGCCTGGTCAACACGCTGCTGCTGGCATGGCTGCACGGGGTGCCCATGATCGCGGCGCCGCGGCGAGGCTACGATCCCGAGTGGGCGCTCGCGCTGCTCGCGAAATTCGGCGTGCGCACCACCTTCCTGCCCACGACCGCGCTCCGGATGATGCTGCAGTGCGAGATTCCGAAAGGACTCAGGCTGCGCTCGATGGTCACAGGTGGCGAGCCGGTGGAGGTCGGGCTGCTGGACGAATGCCGCGCGAAGTTCGGCATCACGTTCAACGAGTCGTACGGACAGACCGAGGCCGATTTCACGATCGGACAGTGCACGTCGCGGTGGCCGGTCCGGCCGGGATCGATGGGCCTGCCCTACCCCGGTCACGACGTGCAGGTGAGGACGCCGGAAGGCGATCGCGCCAAGCCGGGCGAGGTGGGCGAGGTGATGGTGCGCGTGCCTGACCCGACGGCGCTGCTCGAGTACTGGCACCGGCCCGACGCGACGCGCGACAAGTTCGTAGGCCCGTGGCTGCGTACCGGCGATCTTGCTCGCGTGGACGAGGACGGCTACTTCTGGTTCGAAGCGCGACTGGACGACGTGATCAAATCCGCGGGCTACCGCATCGGGCCGGACGAGATCGAGGAGAGCCTGCTGCGGCATCCGTCGGTCGCCAACACAGCGGTTGTCGGGGCGCCTGACAACGTGCGCGGGCAGGTGGTGAAGGCGTACGTGCAGCTGCGGCCGGGCTTTCAGCCATCACCCGACCTCGAGGCCGGCCTGAGGACGCACGTGAAGCAGCACCTGGCCGCCTACCAGTACCCGCGCCTCATCGAATTCGTCGATTCGCTGCCGCTGACGCCGAGCGGCAAGGTCGACCGCGGCTCGCTTCGGCGCCACGCGGCTTCGCCGCAGGGAGGGACATGCTGATCCAGTACGAGCAGCCGAGGCCGCAGGTTGCGCTCATCCGGCTGAACCGCCCCGAGAAGATGAACGCGTTCTCGATCCCGCTCGAGCGTGACCTGCTGTCCGGGATCCGGCGTGCGTGCGACGACGAGGACGTACGAGTCGTGATCTTCGCCGGCGCCGGGCGCGCCTTCTCCGGTGGGTGGGACCTGGGCGAGACAGACCTGACCGACGCCGAGCACCATCCGCTCTCGGGGCGGGCCGGCCGTCATACGTGGCTCGAGGTGATTCGAACGCTGCGCCGCCCCGACAAGCTGTTCATCGCCGCCGTTCACGGCTACGCGGCCGGCCAGGGCCTGGAGCTGTGCATCGCCAGCGACCTCATCGTCTGCGCGGACAGCGCGCGGTTCTACTTCGCCGAGACGCGCGTCGGTTTCAACATGACGTCCGGCACCGCGAAGCTGCTGCCGCTGCTGGTGGGACTGGGCCAGGCCCGCCGGCTGGCGCTGCTCGGCCAGACCATCGACGCCACCGAGGCCCTGCGCATCGGACTTGTCGTCGAGGTCACGTCCGAGGGCCGGCACGAGGCCTCCGCGCTGCACCTCGCCGACGAAGCGCTCAAGGGGGCGCCGCTTGCGCTGGCGGCTCAGAAGCAGCTGTTCGACGACGCCCTCGGGATGCCGCTGGAGGCCGTGCAGGACTTCGAGACGCAGATGAGCTTCCGGCTCACGAACACGGAGGACCACCAGGAAGCGAAGAAGGCCTTCGCAGCCAAGCGAACGCCGGAGTTCAAGGGCAGATAGCCGACTTGACACCCCCACCTAACCTCCCCACGTTGTGGGGAGGGACAGGTTCACCTCCCCGCCGTCGCGGGGAGGACGGGAGGGGGCGATGAATCACCCTCACTCTCTCAGTCGACCGGGAACTCGACTCCTTGCGCCAGCGGCAGCTGCGTCCCGTAGTTGATCGTGTTCGTCTGCCGGCGCATGTAGCCCTTCCACGCGTCCGAGCCCGCCTGGCGGCCGCCGCCGGTCGCCTTCTCGCCGCCGAACGCGCCGCCGATCTCGGCGCCTGACGTGCCCGCGTTGACGTTGGAGATGCCGCAGTCGGAGCCTGACGCGGAGAGCCAGCGCTCGGCCGAGGCGAGGTCGGTCGTGAACAGGCCGCTGCTCAGCCCCTGCGGGACCGAGTTGTTCACCGCGACCGCATCCTCGAGGCTGTCGACCTCGAAGACGTGCAGGATGGGCGCGAAGACCTCCTCCTTGACGATCGGCATGTCGATGGTCGACTTCACGATCGCGGGCTCGACGAAGTAGCCCGTGCGGTCCGCCAGGACCTTGCCGCCGTACACGACCTTTCCGCCCTGCTTCTGCATCTCGGCGAGCCCCTCGCTGTAATCCTTCACGGCCGACTCGGAGATGAGCGGGCCCATGAGCGTCTTCTCGTCGAGGGGGTCGCCGATGCCGATGGTCCGGTACGCGTGCACGAGCTGGTCGAGGAACTTCTGCGCGATCGGCCGCTGCAGGATGAGCCGCCGCGTGCTGGTGCAGCGCTGGCCAGCGGTGCCGACGCTGCCGAACACTACCGCGCGCAAAGCAAGCTTCAGGTCCGCGTCCGCCATGACGATCACGGCGTTGTTGCCGCCGAGCTCGAGGATCGCCTTGCCCGACCGCCTGGCCACGCCGATGGCCACGCGCTCGCCCAGCGCGCATGAGCCGGTGGCCTGGATGAGCGGCACCCTCGGGTCCGCCACCAGCGCCTCCCCGACCGTGCTGCCGCCGCCGATGATCAGGCTGAAGACGTGCTCGGCGTCGGTGCCCCTGGTCACCTCGTGGAAGGTCTGCTGCGCCGCGATCGATATGAGCGGGGTGAGGCTTGACGGCTTCCACACGATCGTGTCGCCACAAACGAGCGCGAGGGCCCAACCCCAGCCCGGCACAGCGACGGGAAAGTTGAACGCGGAGATTATGCCGACGACGCCTAGCGGATGCCACTGCTCGACCAGCCGGTGGTCGCGGCGCTCGGACGCGATCTCGCGCCCGAACAGCTGGCGCGACTGCCCCACCGCGAGGTCGCAGATGTCGATGACCTCCTGCACCTCGCCGCGAGCCTCGGTCAGGATCTTGCCGTTCTCCAGGCTGATTAGCCGCGCCAGGTCCTCCTTGCGCTTGCGGAAGCCGTCGCCAAGTCGCCGCACGATCTCGCCGCGCTGAGGCGCGGGAACCAGTCGCCACTGTGCGAACGCTTCGTGCGCAGCGCTGACTGCGCGCTTCACATCGTCCGCGGTCGCCGTGCGGACGTGAGCCAGCACCTCGCCGGTGGTCGGGTCGTGCGTCTCGAGAGGCGCGCCGCCGGCGTCCTCCTTGAACCGGCCGCCGTAGGCCACGCCGCTGACCGCGCCCCCGGCCCGCATGCCGAACGCGCCCAGGATCTCTTCGACCTGGGCCGATCTGCCGGTGGCCGTCTTGGTGCTCATCTACTGATCTCCTCCGTCAAACCACGTTTCGTTCCGGCTCGACGATACCGGTCGTGAAGCGGCGCTGCGCGAAGATGTCCAGCGGCACCTCAGGAGTCTCGCCGGCGTACCACTGCGACAGCAGATGCCCTACCGCGGGAGCCTGCTGGAAGCCGTGACCCGAGAACCCGCACGCGCACCAGAAGCCCTCGACGTCGTCGACCGGCCCAAGGATCGGCTGGTGGTCGGGCGTGACCTCGTACAGGCCGGCCCAGGCGGTCTGAATTCCGATCGTGCCCAGGCGCGGGGCGCGGCGCTCGATCACCTCGGCCATCGAGTCGAGAACCGTCCAATCGACCTCGGTGCTGAAGCTCGGCGTCTCGCCCTTCTTGCCCATCCCGAAGAGCATCCCGTCGCCTTCGGGGTGGAAGTAGAAGGACGTGGCGAAATCGATGGTCATCGGATGCTGGCGCATGGAGCCCATCGGGTCGGTGACGAAGATGTCGCGCGGATACGGGTCGACCGGCACTTCGACGCCCGCCATGGCGCCGATCTCGCGGGACCACGCGCCGGCGCAGTCGAACACGTGAGGGGTGGCGAAGTCGCCATCCGTCGTCTTGACGCCGGCGATGCGCGCGCCATCTCTGACGATGGCCGTGGCCGCGACCCCCTCCATGAACTTCACGCCCAGCCGCCGGCCCGCGCCGG
>WNGK01008797.1_pt1 | contig 10449 bp, 12 predicted proteins | sample 5400601 | NCBI WGS metagenome assembly WNGK01 (sample SAMN13153376, study PRJNA577476) | soil metagenome | isolation source: 60 cm soil or saprolite under Garry oak tree replicate 1 | place: USA:California | collected 2016-06-15
GCCCGAAGTCGAACGGGCGGCCGCGTCCTCATTCGCAGCGCGTCGGGGCCGGCCGCGGCGAACGATCCGACCACCGCGCCAAGCGCTCACGCCACCATACTAAGGACAAACAACGGCTCGTCGTGTCGGTGGTTGCGTATGATTCCCTCCCTGGGCACCATTTCCACACATGGGCGATAAGTTGTTGATCATCTGTGAATAGATTTGCTCAACAAATCCGACGCCTTGGATAAGTCACACTTTTTTTCGTTTTCTTCCCTTCCGCTTAACTGCCTGCAGCAAGACACTCGCGTGCGATGATTGCTCGCGCTCGATTTTCTGAGTGCGTACGCAGAGACGATCAAACAGGCAGGACTCAAGAATTTCGACCGCTCGAAGTGGGAGCATGACTTCGACGAGTTTTTCGAACAACATCAGAAGTTGCCGATGGGCGATCTCATCAAGCGCTTTGCGAGGTTTGCGGGCGACAAGCCGGAGTTGGTCGAACGATTGAAGGCGGTGCTCAAGGTTCGAAACTTCTTAGCGCATCACTTTTTCCGCGAGCACGCGGCTTCTATTTTTAATTGGGCAGGTCGCGACAAGATGATTGCTGAGTTGTGGCAGGCCCAATCAGCGATGCAGGAAGCTCTGGAAGACGTTGAGATATTTGTGGCGCCCGTGCGCAAACGCCTTCGCTTCGATGAAGAAGGTATTCGACGGCATACTGAGGCCTGCCTCCGCGCAGCGAGAGCCGGTGAGTTGGCGCCGGAATTCGAACGTACGCGTTAAGCAGAAGCAATCTGTTATGCGCGCGCCGCGAGTGACTGCAGCCCATAGGGCGGGTTGGAGCCGAAGGCGGTAACCCGCCTCTTCATCATCGGCGAACGGCGGATTACGCCGGAGCCTGTCATCGGGCCGCGCTTGCGCGGACCCGGTGGGCTCCAATCCGCCCTACAGGCTGTTTTCGTGGCTCGTGAAGCGACGCTCTTTATCGTCCTCATCCTCTGACAGCAAGTCCGGAACGGACTTGCGCTCAAGCTTGTCAATCCGCCTACGCGCTGGCGAAGGCCCGCCAGGCAAATTGGGTAAATTGAATGCGCTGTCACCGTAATTCAGTCGGCAGTCGGTGGATGTAGCTTTCCTCAAATGCCGCGATATAGTCCAACGAGTATTCGCGGATGAAGCTAAGTAACCTTCCGGCTTCGACTGCACCGCGCTTTCGCACTACAGGAGAGAAGCGATGGACCTGAAGGGCGTGGTTGCACTGGTGACGGGCGGCAATGGCGGCCTGGGGCAGCGCATCTGCCATGCGCTCGCGCAGGAGGGCGCACACGTCGCCGTCATGTACGCTCGCAGCCGCGACCAGGCGGAAAGCGTCGCCAGCGAACTAACGTCGCGTTATCAAATCAACGCTCAAGCTTTCGCCTGTGACATAACCGACGGCGCGGCTGTGGATCGGCTGGTCGGCGAGGTAACCCAGGTCTTCGGCCGCCTTGATGTCCTGATCAATGACGCTGCCTACAACGTCTCGATCCCCTTTGGCGATCTCGACAATCTGACGCTGGAGGTGTGGAACAAGATCATGGCCATCAATCTGACGGGGCCGATGCGCCTGACCAAGGCGGTAGCCCCTGTCATGAAGGCCCAGGGGCGAGGCCGCATCATCAACATAGCTTCGGTAGCAGGGCTCAGCCCAACCGGTTCTTCTATCGCCTATGCCGTGTCGAAGGCGGGGCTCATTCATCTGACGCGTTGCATGGCGGTGGCGCTGGCGCCCGAGACGCTCGTCAACTGCGTGGCACCGGGCCTGCTGGACGGCACTCGCGCGACAGCCAATCTCCGGTCCGAGCAGATCGAGCGCTCCGCGTCCAGCTCGCTCCTGAAGAAGCCAGCCGACAAGGACGATTGCGCCGACATGGTGGTCGCCATGTGCCGCACCGAGACCATGACCGGCCAGACGGTCGTCATCGACTCTGGGCGCATCTTTCATTGAGATGACGGGCTTAACCAGACCGTAATTCCGTCTCTTCATTTGAACAGCTGTTTTATGTCTGTCATCGGCCGAAACAATTTCATGGGCTGTTCTCGAAATGGCAGGAAACTCTCCCGCTCATAGAAGCGGCGGGCGCTTTCATCCTTTGCATCGACAATCAATGCGAACGAGGCGATCTCACTTTGGGCGGAGCGGTAGAGAGCATCGGCTAGGAGAAACCGACCGTAACCTTTCCCCTGTTGCCGCCGATCGACCGCGAGCCGGCCTAAGAGCGTCGCCGGCACCAGCGGATATTTCGGCAGCTTCCGCACCGTCCGCTCCGGCAGTTCGCCGAGTTGCACGGAGGTCGACGACAGCGTGTAGTAGCCCGCGATTGTCCCATCTGGCAGCACCAGGACGAAAGGCGCGGCCATATTCTTCCGCGCATCCTGGCCGGCCTGCGCCCTGAAATATCTGTCCAGCGGCTCGACACCGCTCTCAAACCCCGATCGATCGTGGCTTGGAGCCAGTGATTCGACGCGAAGCTTTGCTTCTGCTTCATTGTTCACGCGTCAAACGCCAGCTCTCTCGCGATAGCGGCGCACCGTGTCGCGCAGACGGTCATTGACCGGCTGCGGGTTCAGCAGCGCGTCGACGAAGGCCTCGCTGTCGCGGACAGAGAGGGCGAGCTGGCTGTGTTCCTCGATCGCACGCCGCGCGGCGTCTTGCACGCTCGTCAGCACGAAGTCCGTCACGCTCCGTCCCTGCAGGGCGGCCGCCCGCTCGATAAGGCTCTTCTGCTCCGCGGTGACGCGGGCCTCCAGGCGCTCCGCCCGGTTGCGCTTGGTCGGGGATTTGGATGCCGCATTGGCCATGGTCATTCTCCTAACGGCAATGTACGGCCAATGGCCGGGCATTTCAAGCTACGTGAGCCGATTAGACAGGTCTCGCCAAGGAGAACATTTGCGGAACAACCGACAGTTTTTGCTCTCCCGATGACACCCTTCGCCGTGCAGCCGTGCCAGCCCTTTAGTCTCTGCCCGAAGTCGAACGGGGCGGCCGCGTCCTCATTCGCAGCGCGTCGGCGCCGGCCGCGGCGAACGATCCGACCACCGCGCCAAGCGCTCACGCCACCATACCAAGGACAAACAACGGCTCGTCGTGTCGGCGGTTGCGTATGATTCCCTCCCTGGGCACCAAATTGCCACCATTCAGAATAAAACCGCGAACCCAATCACTAAGTAGATGTAGGCTTGAGATCCTCCAACAATGAAGCGGATAGAGCTTCTTCAGCAATGGAGAGCCGATGTTGCTGCGTGGCCGTCATCAATCCATCGTCCCACACCGCGCGGGCAGGAGATTCCGGACCTCATCTGGCCGTCAACAGAGGCCGTTCCTTAGTGAAGTGATGCTGCGATATCAGCGATCGACCTGAACAGGATGAGCGGATCATCCTTTGAGGGAATGAAGCCGCGCCGGCCCCAGAACGCCGCAGCTTCGACGTCAACCGCGTTGACAATCAGTGCGCGGCCCCCGATGAGGCCCGCGGCTGTGACGCAGCGTTGCAGCGCATGTTTGAGCAAGCCGGTGCCAACACCCTTGCCAACCCAGTTCAGATCCGTCGCAAGCTGTCCGAGTAGCAGGCATGGGACAGGGTCCCGCGGCTGGCCGGTCCGGATCGACCGCGGCAGCGTTGATGGCACGATTGCCGTCGGCGCGAGGCCATAATAGCCGATGACCCGATTGTCTTCATGGACGACAAGAACCGCGGTAAAGCCCTTTTCCTGGTTGGAGAGTGCCCGCGTCTTGAGCCACCGATCGAGAGATGGCTTGCCGCAGGAGAACTCGGTGAGATCATGGACCGCCGTCAGCAACTCCGGGCCGGAGATCGCCAAGCCTAGCTCTCTGTCTTTGAGCCAGTGGTCTCCCATGGTGCCGCACGCCGAAAGAGTTCAACCATTTCGGGGACCGATGTGGCGGGCCCGGACAATGCCGTCATGAAGGTTTTAAAGCCGGCAGAGCTCATCCGAATGAGCACCGTTTCCATCAGCACATCCTCGGCCGCACGTACTGCCGCGTCACGCACGAAATCGGTGCGTGAGCGGCCGCGCAGCGTTGCTGCTCGATCAATTATAGCAATATCAGCTTCTGGCAGCCGCATCGAAAGCGGGTGCTCCTTGCGCTCGACGGCTCGGGACATGTGGGAACCTCCATGTCAGCAACATAAATATTGTAGCGCATTTTGCAATACAGTAGCTGGATCGAAATTATATATTAATTTCAATAACATAGTAGTTCGCGGTTTTATTCTGAATGGCGCGCCACGGCCGATGAAGATGGGCACTATTGCTTCGCCGTGGCGCTATGATGCGGTCTTCAATATCGCGTTGCCGCCGGTTGTGGTGCGCTTCGCTGCCCACTGGCGCTACGCCGCTTTGGAGGGACGGAGAGACTCGAAGTGTCGAGGCGGCCCCTATTGGACAAGTTTGCCGCATATTTCCGTTAGCAATTCCGGAACAGTCGTCGCTCTTACCTCAACGAGAAACGATTCCGCGACACATTCGAAGGTGCAGTCGTGGAATCCGAAGATGTAGTGGTTAAGACTGCGCCAGGATTCAGGTCTGTAGCCGCTATGTATTGAATTGATCGCCTCCAGTTCCTTGATCCAAAGAGAATTCTTCACTCGTAGTGGGCTATACCCTTCCAAGCCCTTGCCGTTCAGCGGATGGCCATGAAACACCTCTTCGTTTGGTGTCCCCATCTTTGTGCATACGCAACGCTCGAATTCGACAACTGCAAGGTTGTTTGAACTAGGATCATCAGCATGACGAATGTTGACGTAGGTTCCATCCCACTCTGGGTCAACGTCGCGCAAGAAGAACACGAGAAACGTCCGATAGTCGTTCTTGAGCAAATAAGGAAGCGGAGCACCAGTGTCCCATTGCACCGGAAACTCAATTGGAACGGCATGCGGTTCGTTCTGCGCTGCTGCGAGGGCCCGCTCCGCTTCAAGCAAAGCCTCTTGGGCCGCGGCAAATTCCTCGAGCTCTCCACCCTTATGTTTAGGCGCGAGAGCTTGCACTGCACGTTTGAGCCGTATCTGTGCGGCCTTCAGGGCGCTTTGAAGATCTGTTACGGAGATGATCATTGACATGCTTGAAATCCACCGATCCGACGTTCATCGAACTGTATCAATATCGCTAACAGAACGACAGCGAGCGACAGCAAGATAAAAGCCGCAAGGTGCGGCCGGTCGGATCGTCAGCATTTTCAAGCATGATACGAACATTATGCTGAATCGCGAAAAGTTGCATTTTCGGCGAAGTTCGCAATTCCATTCAGGAAACGACACCTTGCGCGGCCCGACGAGGAGCCAGACCGGAGACGGGCCGTCAAGGCGGGCGCGTTGCCGCGCCCCCGCTTCGCGGCTACGGCCTTGACCGCCCGCCACCGCCCCGGCGAGGAGACCTTCATGCGCTCAAGGCAAGCCTTGAGCACCAACGCTCCGAAGAGCGACGCTCGCGCTGCGGCGTGACCTGGCGTGGACATCGGCCATTCTGTGGATCGGCCAAGCTTGCCACAGTGGCGCCATGGCTCCCTCTCAGAAATTGCCGCAGCAGCGTGCGCCGGCCCGCGCGCCACTTGACGATCTCTACGACCATGCGCGTGCGCCTGCGCGTCTCGGCCGACGACGGGCGAAGCACGCTTCGGTGACGTGGACAATGACGGACGACTGGCCGGAAGACGTGCCGGTGACCGAAGCCGAGATCGATGTGTTCGAAGCTTGGTTTGGCGAATTGTTCGACGAGTTGTTCGGAGAGGGCTAAGGGGGCATCACCATGGCGGCGGCGGTTCGGGCGGCTCTCTACCTCCGGGTCTCGATCGGGCGACAGGCCGACAGCGATCTCTCCATCCCCGACCAGCGCCGCCAGGCGAAGGGCCATTGCACGTCACGCGGCTGGGAAATCGTCGCCGATTATGTGGAGCCCGGCATGTCTGCGACCGACGATCGGCGGCCCGAATTCCAGTGCATGATCTCGGCGGCAACAAATACCGGTTAATCGTCCACATATCATTTACGTTCGGTCGCGTGCTCGTGAAGTTCATTGGTACCCATGCTGAATGCGACCGCATCGATCCGGAGACCGTGTCATGGCGAAAAAAATGATCCGTCCAATTCGTACCGAAACCGAATACGATGAGGCCCTCGAAGAGATCGAGCGGTACTTCGAAAACGAACCAAAACCTGGCACACCGGAAGCGGATCGCTTCGATTTTCTCGCATTGATCGTCGAGGACTACGAGCGCAAGCGCTGGCCGGTCGAGCCGCCCGAGACGATCGAGGCGATCCGGTACTGCATGGAAACGGGCGGCTATGCCCAAGCCGATCTTGGGCGCCTGCTCGGCTCGCGCCAGCGCGCATCCGACATCCTCACTAGAAAGCGCGCGCTGACGATGCGAATGGCCTGGAAACTGCACCGCGAGTGGAGCATTCCAGCAGAAGCGTTGATCGCGCCGCCGCGGACGCGCGGACGAAGGTCAGCGGCGTAAGCGCCTAGCTTTGGGGCAGCGCCACACGGATTGAAGGCGCAAAATCGGCGGTATTTGGCGGCAACAGAATATGCCGAAATGGCGCGCCACGGCCGATGAAGATGGGCACTACTCGTTCGCTGTCCCCCTATGAAGCCGCAGCCCACGAAGCGCTCCAATCGGCAAATCTGCGACGGCCTGCGATCTTGCGCTACGCCTCATGGTCGGCTGTCTTCCCGATTTCGCAGGGTGGTCCGGTTATCCTTCGATAGCGGGCCATGCCGATCAATCCCGCGGTTGACGTGGTGGGCCAGGAACGGACTTCGAGGCACATCACGACGAACCCGGCGACGGTGGGCCGATCGCTAGAACGAAGGTCGACTTGCGCCCCATCACGTCGAGTTCCACCTGATCGCCGCGGATCTCATAGCTCCACGGCGGCTCCACAAAGGTTGACCACAGTTTTCGCCCGTTGATGTCCCAGGCGGCGAACTCCAGCTCAGCCGACATGAGCACGATGTCGCGCTGCCGCCTCCATCCCCAGAATCCGACGTCTGCGACATCCTCCCATAGGCGTCGGGCCGGCGCGAGCTCATAGGCCAGCAGGCACGTTCCGGCACCGACGAGGACGAGATGACGCTCCGGAATCAACAGAAATCCTGGATCAAAGCCGCTTTGCGGACCTGGTTCGAAACGCAACGCGACCACCAGTTCGGGCCAGTGACGCGAGCCGTTGTCGACTGCGAAAAATAGGGCCGTTCCATCACCTGAACGGCTCCCGAAATCCTCGTTCAGAACCGCGTGTTCGACGAAGTTGGAATACATCAATGGCAGTGCACCGATGCTCGCACGCACGGTGTACTGGCCGCAGGAGAAAAGAAGCATGGCTGTCGTGCCCTAGCCTCGATGGCGGCCCTTAAAGGTCAAAACGAGGCCACATGGCCACTCAGTCCCTCGGGCGGATTAAGATTTGCGGTAGTATAGGTGACGCACGAAGCCGGACACCAGAGCCGCGTGCTGCCGTCGTTCGGCGTTCCGCAGCCCTGCCGCCACAACTTGTCACTCACCGGGCCGCGCGTCCGCTCCGGGTCATTCGCGTCGATATTGTCGTGTCCGCTCTCTCGGCCGCTACAACACCGGATATTGCCACGTCCAACCGAGACCCGTGTGCTCGTCGCCTTCCTGCGCCCGATCTGCAAACGAAGGGCACAGCCGCTTTGCTCGCTGCGTCGTGGAACTTGTCCGCTGCCTCGCGCCAAGCGTTGGCCTGGGCGGCAGCGATGTCCTTGAACGTGGCTTGCTGCTGTTCGATCTGCTTGCCGGCGCTTTCGAAGTAGGTGCCTGCGATTTGGGACTGCGCCCATAGGCAACTCCCGCATGCTGCCTTTCGCGGAGGCGGTTCAACTTCAAATGAGATGATGCGATGATTGAGTAGTGTCGGCGCACGACAAAGCGCGAAAAGTCGGTTACACTGGGCGCAATCGTCGGCGATTTATGAGCTGGTGTGAGGTCGCTTCGGCTGACGCCTCGCCTTCGCTATCAGAGGTTTGTCAATTTCGTCCTCTAAGAAGGATACCCTCGTCAATCTTCGCAGGGTCCAGATATGCAGGATTGGTCAAGAGCACATTGAGCACGAAGCGAAGCAAATCAGAGGCGAGAAGGCGATCATTCGCGTTCCGTGTATCCTCGGGCTCGGACGCTTTCTTGGAACGCTTTTTTCGCTGGCCGTGGACGATGGCAGACCGTGCCGCATAGAGTCGCTTAACTTTAGAAGCGACTTCGGTCGCTGGATAGGCAGGCTCCGCATGTAGCAAAGCAAGAGCCGCAGCGCGAAGACGAAGCTTGTAAGATAGCGACTGATTCTGTTCGTCACCAAGAAGCAGTTCAAGTCCGATCGTGCCGTCCAGAATAGCATCGGCGGCATCAGAGCGGGTGAGACATGCATTCAGCCTGCTCAACGCAAGTCTCATTCCTTCACTTGGGCTACTTGCAACCGCTCGATATAGTCGACGCACCTCAGGGAGATGCTCGGTTTCAACCGTCGCTCCTTTGTAGACCCATCCATAGTTATCGTATTCACTCGGATAACGACGCAAAGTCGTGCCATAAACTGGTGTCAGGTCGCAGTAGTAGCTTAGTGCCCAACCTCTCGGCACCCACAGCATCTGCGCGTATCCTGTCTCGATACCTGTCGCGACTCGTAGCGCACTAAAAAAGCTTTCGATAGCGTCCAACGCATTTGACGATGATTGATTAAGAGACTTTGGAACTTCATCAACGTTGTCTACTTCGATGCTCCAGCCGTTGGATACGAACGCATGCGTGGCCGCTCCAACCACCATCTTCACTGCGCCCGATCCTAAAGTACTTATAAGCGTTCTTCCAAGCTGAAGCTTCTTGGGTATGCGGGAAATGTAGGTCGTTTCGGTCAACGAAAAATGATCCACCTCAAAATGAGTCAAGGTAATTGGCACGACGAGACTGAGATTAAGAGTGCGCAGGATAGTGCCGACCATCAGCGGTTGAATGACGGCTTCACGACGCTTGACTTCGATGGGCGCGGTTATCCCGTGCAGGTGCAAGTATCGCTCGACGGCATCACCGACGAGTCTGTCCACCACCCTATCTGAAAATGGGTCTTTGTAGACAGGGTCCAGCTTCAACCTTTCGCCGACTTGGTGACTGCGCAAGAAGGATGCGAGTTCACGCCCTTTTGGGAGATCAACGAGAGGACGCCCGATCCCCGATAAGAGCCCGAGGAGGCCGTTGGGCCGAATTATTCCAACATAATCCCTTGGAGAATTGTCGTTGTGGAAGCCCGCCTCAGTGAAATGAGGGAAGCCACTGTCTAACAAGGACATGTTGGGATACTCATGGTGTGTGGACTGATATACTGGCCTTTCCGCTGGGCATGCTTAGTGACAGCATCGTGCAATTCGTCGAAAGCACTCGCGAACAATTCAAAGTAGCGCTGGTACGCTTCTTTCTGCGCCGTGAACGATTCGCTGGAAGTTTCTGATGTCATGCGTCGAGGCGCCCGCCACGCCGATTAAGGAGTTTCGCCTAACGTCGCACCGAACGGCATCCGTTGCGCGCCTGCAGCCACTTTGACGGATTTTGCAAATGATGAAGCAGTGCTGCTGATTTGCCCGACGTGTCAAGTATCGGCTCAAAGCGTCGGTTCCGGCGACCGCCCGGCTACTTTGCATGGGGTTGTTTTCGATATTTTTGGGCGAGAGCCACGGCGACCCGGCGTGAAAGTGAGACGCCCTGCCTGAAGGCGCATGGGCCGGCGAGGCCTTCACCGCACAAAATGGCGCGCCCGAAGAGATTCGAACTCCTGACTCCCAGCCGCGCCCGGGCGGAAGCCGTCGATGTTCGCGTTGGGTCATTTGCGTCGATCTTTCGTTCGCTATCCACCACACCGGACTTTACCACCGCGGGAACGAGAGCGCCGATAAGGTCTGAGATTGACGGCAAGATAAAAGCGACGATGTCGCTCCGGGCCGTCGGGGGGTCGTAAGTGTCTGTCCGCATGAATCGCACTGTGACGGCACCGTACAAAACGCCTCGGTGCCGCTTCAACGAAAAAGGCATTTGGAAACAATATTCCGAGCGCCACCCATCGCAGCCTGGCGTTTTGTGGCGCGTGCTCGGCAGGATGTGCGGCCATGATCGCATGGGAGGCCGCTGCCGGACCAACGGCGCCCCCGGTACGCGCGTCGGAAGCGCGGCCGCTCGGCAACACGCAGGCGATCACTCGCTGCAGCGAGCCATTGCAACTTCACGAGCCAATGCAACTTCAATCGTGTGTAGGGATTTCGCCCAAATCACACCGAACAGCGCGCCATTGCGGCTCCACGGGCTCTTAACGGATTGTGCGATGATGAAGGAGTGCCGTTGATTTGCCCGACGTGTCAAGTATTACCCCAAAGCGTCCTTGCCGGCGCCCGCCTGCTACTTTGCAT
>WNGK01021997.1_pt1 | contig 10449 bp, 13 predicted proteins | sample 5400601 | NCBI WGS metagenome assembly WNGK01 (sample SAMN13153376, study PRJNA577476) | soil metagenome | isolation source: 60 cm soil or saprolite under Garry oak tree replicate 1 | place: USA:California | collected 2016-06-15
TCGGCATGACGAAGAACCAGGCCTCGACCGCCGACGACGTGATTATCGCGGTGGCGATCGAGGCGATCCAGCAATGATGGAACAATGGTTCCGCGCCGGCTGTTTGCCTACGCGCCTCGGGCGCAGCTGTAGTCAATAACACACCATCGGAGCACCGTCATGTTTCGACCACTCGCCGCCGTGCTCGCCTCGGCATTCGCCATTCCGGCAACCGTTGCTCTTGCCGACGAAAGCTACACCCTGGACCCTGTGCATTCGCAGCCAAGGTACGAGATCCAGCATCTGCGGGGACTCTCCACGCAGTCGGGCCTGTTCGGGAAGTATTCCGGCAAGGTCACGCTCGATAGGGACGCGAGGAAGGGCACGATCGATGTAACTATCGATACGACCTCGATCCGGACTCACGATGGGCGCCTCGACAGCATCGTCAAGGGCGACGATTACTTCAACGTCACGAAATACCCGACGATGACGTTCAAATCTTCCAACGTGGTCTTCGACGGCGACAAGGTCGTCGGCGCCGAAGGCGAGCTGACCATGATCGGCGTCACCAAGCCGGTCTCGCTCAAGGTCGCGAATTTCGCGTGCGCCGACAATCCATTCAACAAGAAGGCGATGTGCGGCGGCGAGGCCACGACGACGATCAAGCGCTCCGAGTGGGGCATGAAAGCGGGGATTCCCAGTTCAAGCAGCGATGACGTCAAGATCGTCATCCCGATCGAAGCGTACAAGGAATAAGAAACTGCCTGGCGCTGCCTGAACCGTGTGCCGGCCGGACTCGAAGCGTGTGCACGCAACCGGTTGCATGGCCCGCGGCCGCGGAATAGGCGTCCCAGGCGTGATGTTGACCTGTCTTTGAAGGAGGCCGCATGATCCGAGCAACCATTGCCGCGCTCGCATTGACCTTGGCGCTGCCTGCGGCAGCGGCAGAGGAAACCTACACGATCGACCCCGTGCACTCGCAGCCGATGTTCGAGGTGCGGCACATGGGCTTCTCGCTCCAGCGAGGCTCGTTTGCCAAGGCGAGCGGCAACATCACGCTCGATCGCGCGGCGAAGAAGGGCAGCATCGACATCACGATCGACGCGACGTCGATCAAGACCATCGATCCCAAGCTCGACACCCACGTCAAGGGCGCGGATTTCTTCAATGTCGAGAAGTATCCGACCATCACCTTCAAATCGACCAGCCTGAATTTCGACGGCGATCGCGTGACGAGTGTCGACGGTGAGCTGACGCTCCTCGGCGTCACGAAGCCGGTGACGTTGACGGTTGCCAACGAGCTCTGCGGGGAGCACCCGATGAACAAGAAGCCGATGTGCGGCGCCGAGGCATCGGCAACGGTCAAGCGCTCCGAGTGGGGAATGAAATACGGCCTCCCGAGGGCGGTCTCCGACGATGTGCGGATCATCATCCCGATCGAGGCGTACAAGGGGTAGCCAAGCACGCGGGGGTCGCCTGGGCGGAACGGCACTCGCCGCCCTCGCATTGGCTCTCGCATTTCCTGCGGCGGCTGCCGAGGAAACCTACACGATCGACCCGGCGCACTCGCAGCCGTACTACCAGGTCCGGCACATGGGCTTCTCGCAGCAGCGCGGGATGTTCACCAAGCTGTCGGGCACGATCACGCTCGACCGCGTCGCCAGGACCGGGACGGTCAATGTGCTCATCGATCCGTCTTCCGTGCGATCAGGCGACCAGGCGCTCGACAACGTCCTCAAGGGCGAGGCTTATTTTTACGTCGAGCGCTTTCCCACGCTGACCTTCCGGTCGAACGACGTCCGCTCGCTCGGACTGGGGCATGACACGTGGACTCCCGCTGGCGCCTGCCGATGAAGTCAAGATCGCCATTCCGGTCGAGGCGTACCGGCACTGATCTAGCGCGCGTCGCCTCGTGGGTGCTGCTCGCCTGGGCGGCGTGCTGGATGGAGATCCCCGGCGTGGCGGCGGCGGAGGCGTTCGGGATCGACCCGGCGCTGACCCGCGCGGAATTCGCAGTGGGCCATTTCTGGGTGACCAAGCTCAAGGGGCGGTTCGGGCGGACCGAGGGCACGATCGTGCTGGACGCCGACGGCCACGCCGGGAGCATCGAGTTCGCCGTCGACGCGACCTCGGTCGATACCGGTTGGTCCGTCCGCGACGATTTCATCCGCGGCGAGAACATGTTCGACGCCGCGCGCTTTCCCATGGTGCGGTTTCGCTCGACGCAGCTCAGCTTCGACGATGTCCGCCTTGTGGGCGCGGCGGGCGAGCTGACGCTGCACAACGTCACGCGCCCGATCGCCGTCAAAGTCGGGCGCCTCGAATGTGGTCCGGACCCCGCCAGCGGCCGTCATGGCTGCGGCGTGGCGGTCGTCTCGTCGATCAAGCGCTCTGACTTCGGCATGACCTTCGGCCTGCCGTTCGTCGGCGACGACATCGATCTATCGTTCCATCTCACCGCGTTTCGGGTCTCGCCGTAATCACGATTGGCGCCGAGCTGCGCAGCCGCTCGATCGCATCCCAATCCCAGTCGATGCCCAACCCCGGTTCGGCCGACGGATACGCGCGGCCGTCGCGGATCTCGAGCTGGGTTCGCGTGATCGAGTCGAGCTGCGGTATGTGCTCGACCCAGCGGCTGTTGGGCACGGCACAGCACAGCCCTGCGTGCAACTCCATCAGGAAGTGCGGGCACACCGGCACGTTGAACGCCTCGGCGAGGTGCGCGACCTTGAGCCAGGGCGTGATCCCGCCGACGCGTGCCACGTCGACCTGGACGATCGAGCAGCCCCCGGCCTGCAGGTAATCCTTGAACTGGCTGGCGCTGTAGAGCGATTCGCCGACTGCGATCGGCACCGACGTGCGACGCGCCAGCTCGACATGGGCGGCGAGGTCGTCTGCGGGAAGCGGCTCCTCGAACCAGGCGATGTCGAGCGCTTCGAGATGGCGCGCCCGGCGGATCGCCTCGGCGAGCGTGAAGCCCTGGTTGGCGTCGGTCATGATGTCCCAATCGGCGCCGACCGCCTCGCGCACGGCACGCAAGCGCTCGACATCCTCGGCGACGTGCGGCCGGCCGATCTTTATCTTTGCGCCGCCGAAGCCCTTGGCCTTCGCGGCGAGGGCGTCGTCGACCAGCGCCGAGGGCGGCAGATGGAGCCAGCCGCCTTCGGTCGTGTACAGCGGGCACGATTCCTTGGCGCCGCCCGCCAGGACGGAGAGCGGAAGTTCCGCGCGGCGGCAACGCAGGTCCCACAGCGCGGTGTCGAGTGCAGCGAGGGCGAGCGCGGTGATCGCGCCAACGCTGGTCGCGTGGGTGTGGAATAGCAGATCGCGCCAGATCGACTCCACGCGATCGGCATCCCTGCCGATGAGTTGCGGCGCAAGGTGATCGGCGAGCAGCGCCATGATCGACGATCCGCCGGTGCCGATCGTGTAGCTGTAGCCGGTGCCGACCGCGCCGTCGCGATCGAAAATGCGCACCAGCGGGGTCTGCTGCGAGACGAAGCTCTGGATCGCATCGGTACGCCTGACCTTCGGCTTGAGGTCGACGAACGACAGCTCGATGCGCTCGATCGCGGCCATGGGTGCCTCGTCGCTGCCGAACCTAACCAAGTCTCGCGCGGAAGCGATCGGTCGCCGCCACCAGCTCGCGCGCGATGCCCGGCTCGCGCGCCGAGTGACCCGCGTCGGGCACGACCACGTACTCCGCCTCGGGCCAGGCGCGGTGCAGATCATCGGCGCTGCGGATCGGGCAGACGACGTCGTAGCGGCCCTGGATGATCGAGCACGGAATCTTGCGCAGTCGCGTCACGCCTTCGAGCAGCGCATCCCCGGAAAGGAACAGCCCGTGCACGAAGTAGTGCGCTTCGATGCGGGCGATTGCCAGCGCGGCGGCGTCCTCGTCGAAGTGCGCAACGAGTTCGGGGTCGGGCAGCAGCGTCGAGCACGAGCTTTCGTAGCGGCTCCAGGCGTGCGCCGCGGGCATGTGCACCGATGGGTCCGGGTCGGTCAGACGGTGATGGTAATGGGCGAGCAGGTCGCCGCGTTCGGCCTCGGGCAGGAAGCCCGCGAACGCGTTCCACGCCTCGGGGAAGACGTTGCGCATGTCGACCATGAACCAGCGAATTTCCCAGCTCCGCGCCAGGAAGATACCGCGCAGCACGAGTCCCAGCACCCGGTCACGATGAGCTACCGCGCAGGACGAGCCCAAGCACCCGGTCACGATGAGCTTCGGCATACGCCAACGCCAGCGTCGATCCCCACGAGCCGCCGAAGACCAGCCACCTCTCGCTGCCGAGGTGCATGCGCAGGCGTTCCAGGTCGGCGACGAGGTGATCGGTCGTGTTGTCGGTGAGCTCGCCGAGCGGCGTCGACTGTCCGGAGCCGCGCTGGTCGTAGAGAATGATGCGGTAGAACGACGGATCGAAATAGCGCCGGTGGTCGGGCGCGATGCCGCCGCCCGGACCACCGTGCAGGAACACGACCGGAACGCCGCGCGGATTGCCGCACTCCTCCCAATACATCGTGTGCACGCGGTCGAGCGCGAGCCGCCCCGTGCGATTGGGCACGAGCGCCGGATACAGATAGTCGTCGCGCGCCCGCGTTCGCGTGGCGCCATCGTTGCCCGGTCGTACCGATGCCCTCATTGCCCTGCCGTGTAGCTCGTTTGGCGAATGCTCATCGGTGGGCGGCCGTGCCCATGCGCACGGCGATTGCCAGCGCATTCTGCATCGCCTGGATGTTGGCGATGCCCCGCCCGACGATGTCGTAGGCAGTACCGTGCGCAGGCGTGGTGATCGCCACCGGCAACCCCCCCTGCACAGTCACGCCGCGCTCGAAGCCCATCAGCTTCATCGCGATCTGGCCCTGGTCGTGGTACATGGTCACGATGCCGTCGAACGCACCGTTCCTGGCGCGGACGAATATGGTGTCGGCCGGATAAGGTCCATCGGCCGGATGGCCGCGCTTGGCCGCAAGTCCGACGCCGGGCGCGATGACTTCGATTTCTTCGCGCCCGAAGTTGCCATTGTCGCCATTGTGCGGGTTGAGTCCGCACACGCCGATGCGCGGAGCGTCGTTGCCAGCCCGGCGCAGCGCGTCGTACAGCATGCCGATCGCGTCGGCAACGCCATCGACGCTGAGCAGCCCCGCCACGTCTTTCAATGGTACATGCGAGGTCACGCGCGACGTCCAGAGCTTTTCCAGTACATTGAACTCGCCGCAGGCACCGCGGTAGTCGAGCACGTCTGCGAACCAGCGCAACTCGTCTTCCTGCTTCATCCCCCCGGCGCGCAGCGCTGCCTTGTTCAGCGGCGCAAAGCAGACCGCGTCGACGACGTGACGCCGCGCGAGGTCGAGCGCGAGGCGCAGCGAATCGAGCATGAACGCCCCGTTTGCGGCGCCGGCCTGCGCGGGCGGGAAGGGTGCCGCGTCCCAGCCGTCCCAGGCCAGGCGCGATACGCCGGTCCGCGTCCGCGAAGCCTCGTACACCGGGAGCGCGGGCAGATCGAGCGCGACACCGGCGGCCCGCGCGCCGGCGTCGAGGCTCGTGCGTTGGGCGATCAGCAAGACGCGCGCGTCGGGCAGTGTCTGGGGTTGCGCCAGAACTTTCGCGACCAGTTCCGGGCCGATGCCCGCCGGGTCGCCGGCGACCAGCGCGATCGTCACGGTCATTCGAGTTTGATCCCGGAGTCACGAATGAGCTTGCCGTAACGCTCGTAGTCGCTGCGGTTGAGCTCGCCGAACTCGGCGATGGTCAGCGCTCCCGGTTCCCCGGCAAGGCCGGTGATTCGCTTCTGCACCTCCGGGAGCTTCAGCGTGCTCTGGATCTCCGCATGCAGCTTGGCGACGACATCCTTCGGCGTTCCCGCCGGCGCGAACACGCCGTACCACGTCGTCATCTCGAGGCCCGGGAAGCCGGCCTCGGCGAGTGTCGGCACGTCGGGGAGCTCCGGCGAGCGCCGCGGCGACGTCACCGCGAGGGCGCGCAGCTTGCCGCCCTTGATCTGCCCGATGGCCGAGGACGTGGTGTCGAACATCAGTTGCGCCTGGCCCCCGAGCAGGTCGGCATGCGCCTGGCTGCTGCCCTTGTACGGAATATGTGCCATCGACACGCCCGCGAGCTTCTTGAATGCCTCGCCGGCAAGGTGCTGCGTGCTGCCGGCCCCGGACGACGCGTAGTTGAACGCGTCCGGTTTGGCTTTCATCTGGAGGACGAGCTCGCGCACGTCGCGCGCCGTGACCGATGGACCGACGACCAGCACATTGGGGACGACCATCACCAGCGCTACCGGCGTGAGGTCCTTCAAGGTATCGAAACCGAGCTTCATCAGGTGCGGCGCGATGGCCTGACCGGTCGTGGTCGCGACCAATAGCGTGTAACCATCCGGCGCGGACTTGGCGGTGAAGTCCGCGGCGATCGTGTTCGACGCGCCGGGACGATTCTCGACCACGAACGGCTGCTTGAGCGATTCGCCGAGCTTGTCGCCGAGCATGCGCGCGACGATGTCGGTACCGCCTCCCGCCGGCGCGCCGACCTCCAGACGGACCGACTTGCTCGGATACGCCTGGCCTGCCGCGAGGGGCGCGACCGCTGACGCGACGATCCATACGACGATCGCCGCGCGGTTCGCCACCCGGGCCGGAAAGGACGTTGGATTCACGGCCGGGGCTAGCGACCCTTGCGGTATGCGACGACGGTCTGCCGCTGCTCGCCAAGACCGGTGATCCCGAGGGTCACGACGTCGCCGGCCTTGAGATATTTGGGCTCGGGCTTCATCCCCATGCCCACGCCCGGAGGGGTGCCGGTCGTGATGATGTCGCCCGGCAAGAGCGTCATGTATTTCGAGACGTCGGCAACGAGGTCGGCGACGCCGAAGATCATCGTCCGCGTGTTGCCGCGCTGTCGTTTCTCGCCGTTGACGTCGAGCCACATGTCGAGGTTCTGCGGATCCTTGATCTCGTCGGTGGTGACCAGCCACGGTCCGATCGGGCCGAAGGTGTCGCAGCCCTTGCCCTTGCTCCACTGCGATGCGCTGCGCTTCATCTGATATTCGCGCTCCGACACGTCGTTGATCACGCAATAGCCCGCGACGTGCTTGAACGCGTCCTTCTTGTCGACGTAGCGGGCGGTCTTGCCGATGATCACGCCCAGTTCGACTTCCCAATCGGTATGCGTGGACTCCGGCGGCAGCATGATGTTGTCGTTGGCGCCGACGATGCAGGTCTCGGCTTTGTAGAACACCACGGGATGCTCGGGAATCGGGTTGCCCGACTCCTTGGCATGATCGACGTAATTCAGGCCGATGGCGACGAACTTGGGCACGCCGGTGACGCACGGACCGAGACGGGGCCTGCCTTTCACCAGCGGCAGCTTCTTCGGGTCGAGCCGGCCGAGCTCCTTCAGCTTCGCGGGGGCGAGCGTATCCGGGCCGATGTCCTTCACCTTGCGTGACAGATCGTGCAGCCTCCCATCGGCATCGATCAATCCCGGCTTTTCCTTGCCGGCGGGGCCGTAACGTACGAGTTTCATTTTGGTCTCCTGATTGCGTGAGGTGTCAAACGCGCGAAAGCCGGGGAGAAAGCGAGGAGAATGACCACTGGCAAGGCGCCGCCAGTTGCCAAATGAGTTTCGAGCGGAGTGTACACGTAAGTACATGAGCATCGAAAGCGAGCAGCAACGCCGCCAGCGGGCGTTATCCCGATGCTTTCCACCGGCTTTCAGATGGTCATGCCGCCATCGACCGGATAAACGTTTCCGGTCGCGAAGGCGGATTCGTCCGAGGCGAGAAACACCACGATCGGCGCGATTTCCTCGGGCCTGGCAAGCCGGCCCATGGGCTGGCGCGCGATGAAGGCCTTGCGCGCTTCGACCGGATCGGGAAAGGCGTTGATGCGCTCGGCCAGCGAGGGGGTGTCGACGGTGCCGGGCGCAATGGCGTTGCAGCGGATGCCGCGGGTCACGTAGTCCGCGGCCACCGCCTTGGTCAGGCCGATCACCGCCGCCTTGGACGCACCGTACGCACAGCGGCCGGGGAGGCCCTTGAGCGATCCGGCGACCGACGCCATGTTGATGATGCTGCCGCGGCCGCGCTCGAGCATCCGCGGCAGTGCGTGCTTGATCGTCATGAACATCGCGCGTACGTTCAGGTCGAAGCTGAAGTCCCACTCCTTCGCCGTGCAATCGAGGATCGTGCCCTGATGCACGTAGCCCGCGCAATTGAACAGCACGTCGAGCGGCGGCAGCTCGACGAGCGTGCGCTCGATCGCCGCATCGTCGAGCACGTCGAGCACGCGCGTCGTGATGTTCGCGTTGCCGGCCAGCGCGCGCAGGGCTTCCGCGTTGAGGTCGGTCGCGTAGACGTGCGCGCCCTCCGCGGCCATGGCCACGGCGGACGCCCTGCCGATGCCCTGTCCCGCGGCGGTAATCAGCGCCGTCTTGCCTGCCAAACGTCCGGCCACCTGCGACCCCCTTGTCTTTTCCATACCGCGAGCGTTCATCATAGTCTACCAAGCTACGTCGTAAATTGGTAAGACCACTTGACCAAAGCGCGCGATTTTGCTTAGCTACGTCCTTGCGCTGGCGAGAGGGGGCCCGGACAGGGGCACATCTCGAATGGCATGCCGATCCACAGCATCGAACCCCGCCGACTCTACCGCCAGATCGCCGACCAGATCCGCACGCTGATTCGGTCGCGGGAGTTTCCGGCGGGCGCGCGTCTGCCTCCGGAGCGCGATCTCGCACGGCAGCTCGGGGTATCGCGACCGTCGGTGCGTGAGGCGCTGATCGCGCTGGAGGTCGAGGGGCTGGTCGAAGTGCGCATCGGCTCGGGCATCTATGTGCTCGGACCGCGCGGCGACGGTGAGGTGGGAACCCCGGTGCAGGCCGCGCTGGGGCCCTTCGAGCTTCTGCGGGCGCGCTGGATCATCGAAAGCGAATGCGCCGCTTTGGCGGCGAAGCACGCGAAGCGGGCGCAGATTGCGGCGATCGGGGATGCCCTGCAGCAGATGGAGAAGGTGGCCAACGGCGAGAAACGGCAGCCGCTCGCCGGTGACAGGCTGTTCCATCTGCGCATCGCGGAGGCGACCGGGAATGCAGCGCTGGTCGCAGTCGTGAAGATGCTTTGGGACGAGCGCACCGGGCCGCTGTTCACGCGACTCGAGCATCACTACGACAGCCCGGACCAATGGACGCGGGCGATCGCCGAGCATCGGGTGGTTCTGGACGCGATCGCCAAGCACGACGTCGTGGGCGCGCGCGGCGCAATGCAGCGCCATCTGGATCGCGCCTACAAGCGGTTCAGCCGGAGCTGGGATGCGAAACACTGACGCACTAGAAGGAGCAATCGACCATGTTGACGTGCCGTATCCATGCGAAAGACGACCTGCGCATCGATTCCGAGGCCGAGCCTGCGGTCGGCCCGGGAGAGGTGCTGATCCGGCTGGGCGCCGGAGGAATCTGTGGCTCGGACATCCACTATTACTTCGAGGGCCGTAACGGTAGCTTCGTCATTCGCGAGCCGCTCGTCCCGGGGCACGAGGCTTCCGGCGTAGTCGCCGCGATCGGCGAGGGCGTCACCCGGGTCAAACCCGGCGACAAGATCGCGGTCAGCCCGTCGCAGGCCTGCGGCCGTTGCGACTACTGCCGGGAGGGGCGCGAGCACCTCTGCCGGAACATGCGCTTCCTCGGCAGCGCGAGCATCTATCCGCACGTTCAGGGAATGTTCGCCGAGTATTTCGTCCTGGGTGAGCGGCAATGCTATCCGGTCGCCGGCGACGTGACGTTGGGCGAGCTGGCCTTTGCCGAGCCGCTCGCCGTCGGATTGCACGCGGTCAACCGCGCCGGCGATCTGCTCGGCAAGAGCGTGCTCGTCACGGGTGCGGGAACGATCGGCTGCCTGACCATGATCGCGGCGCGGCTCAAAGGGGCGACCTCGGTCACCGCGGCGGACGTGCTCGACCGGCCGCTCGCAACGGCGCGCGAAGTCGGCGCCGCGCGCACGATCCGCGCCGACCGCGAACCCGACGCGCTCGCTTCGCCGCAGTTCGACGTTGCTTTCGAGGCGTCCGGCAGCTTCGCTGCGCTCAAGGGCTGCATCGCCGCGGTCAAGCGCGGCGGCACCGTCGTCCAGGTGGGCACGCTTCCGCACGAGCCGCTGCCGTTCGTCGTCAACGAGATCATGGCCAAGGAGCTCGACTTCAAGGGCGCGTTCCGCTGGGGCAGCGAATTCGACTGGGCAGTCGAGTACATCGCTTCGCAGCGGGTGGATGTAAAGCCCCTGCTGTCGCGCCAGTTTCCGCTTACGCAGGCCGCGGAGGCATTCGACCTGGCGAGGGACAAGACGCGCAGCACGAAGGTACAGTTGGTTGCAGCGTGAAGTCGGTGAACAGGTGAATAAGTGAACAAGGGAACAGGAAGGAATGATAAGGGGAGTGTCCTGTTCACCATTTACTCGGTTTACCGATTCACCC
>WNGK01008800.1_pt1 | contig 10448 bp, 10 predicted proteins | sample 5400601 | NCBI WGS metagenome assembly WNGK01 (sample SAMN13153376, study PRJNA577476) | soil metagenome | isolation source: 60 cm soil or saprolite under Garry oak tree replicate 1 | place: USA:California | collected 2016-06-15
AACACCACTATCAACAATGATGACCTGGTCCAGGTGAATAAGCGGCACTTCCGTCAGCGTTTTTTGCTCGCGTGTGACACGCAGGCGACCCTGGTGCTTACCGACAAAGGTACCTTTGCCTTCGACGATCAGTTCCATAAAATGCTCCTTCATACTATGCGCTTCTAAAAAACACATCTAAAAGCAAGTATAAAAAAAGATTCCGCAGGGATTGCGGAATCTCATCGTGAATATTGTGGTTTGACTTGATTTATCCTTTCAAAGTCCCTGGTATGGTTCGATGATGTACTGTGAAACCGTGTGGGAAGTGGACTAAGGCCGCGCTATCTGGGAGCGGTATCTCATTCCTGATTGCCCAGCGTTGTGCTTCACACCAGGCCTCTTCCTCATCAAATGCATACAAAGGTATCAGGCTACTCCATACTCCACGCGGTAGGTCTAACATCCATAAAGTTTTCTTGCTCTCCATGCCTGATGATCTCCCCTCTTAAGCCGATGTGAATGTCAAAAGATTGATAGTATCATAAATTTGATAGTATCATAACTTTGATGCTCCCGTCAATCTTTGAACTCTGATACAATCGTCCCTATCACGTCTGATGGTGAGCGTCATGATACGTTTAAGAGTCAAAGAGGTTGCGCAACAAAAGGGTATAAGTATGAGGAGGCTATCTAGCACTGCGGGGATTGCATACAACACTCTCAGAACTATGTACAAAGACCCTTACCGGCAAGTCACAACCACCACCCTTGAGAAGCTAGCGCGTGCCTTAGGGGTTTCTGCTCTTGAGTTGTTGGAGGATGTACCGGACAAAGAAAGCCCTAACCGGAACGGCTAAGGCTTTCCACTGTTATTTACCTCATTCCCCGCAGGCGGGTCGAACTGATCGCATCTCATTTCGAGCATTTTCTCGTCTCTTTGAGTGAGTAGGTTCTCACTCAGTTTTCTATCCGATACCATCCATTGCCTTTCACTGCATTCTTTCCAACATGGATCAATTCCCCCCATGACAATAGTTCACGAAATGGGGCCAGCTCGCCCACAAACGTTGCTTTTCCCACTATGCCGCCAATCGGAGTCGAGCGTCGTTGACGCCCTGAATAGCTTTGCAATTCCTCCCATCGAGTACAATCGTCCGTGCATTCTACACTCCCTGCTAGCTCAACCATTTCTCGCCATTGGCTGGTAAGTCCCTCTTCTCCTTCATACCCATAAGCCCTCTCCAAAGCAGTTAATCTTTCGAGTAACCGCTGAACAAGTGGTCCAAAAGCAGCATGATGAACAAGTTTTTCTTTATAAAGGATGCGCGTTGGCGTGAGAAAATTGATAGTAATCTTATCAGTTGGCAAAGCCTCCGCCCTGGCTAAGACATCTGTCGGCGTAACAGAAATGGCCGGTACACTCACCCTTGGTTTTCCTTCCTGGTACACCACTTGTCGAACAGCGCTCACAGGATTATAAGACTCGATTTGCTGAATCTTAAACCTTCCCCTCTGCCCATGATTCGCATCCAACTTGTGCCCCAGCCCTTTGGCCTCCAGAACATTGGCCGCCAGGATTATGTATGGGAAAAGCTGTACAATAGTGCCAAAGAGAGTAATCCCGAAGACCAGTTGCGACCCCTGCTCATAATATTGTTTCCCCATCGGGGTAAAATGATGTAGGGACGGGGAACATCTCGCCCACGCTCACTTTCTTCTCGCAACGGTGCTACCAGAGTACTCACAGGGCACATAGCATGTAATGGGCAATCTGCGCAGGTGGGAGAGGCTTTATTGTTACAAAACCGCTCCCATACTGCTTGAAAAAAATTCCCACGCAGCGCCGAGCCACTATGCTCATCGAGCATGAGAGGTCTTTGCCAACAGTAATGCGTTCAGAGCTGTAGATGTTGGCACGCTGGAATGTTAGACTTTTATCACAGTCATCCAACACCTGCAATGTGCCATCGCGATGAAATTCACCCAGACTATCGGGGGTCAACTCAGTAAACAGACCTTCTGGCAACTGATCAATCTGTCGCGGGGGTTCCATGATTTGGATGAAACCGCCGCGTTTGCCAAGGTAGTTGATGCAGGTGAGCAACCGAGGGAGTTCTGTCGGTAGTGATTTTTCGTCTGGCGAGGTAAAGGCGAGTTGGAAGGTATCGCGGTAATAGACATATTCTCGGTAGGCTATGGTTGAGTAGAGTGGATACTGTCCTCGCTCGATTCTATCAGCCAATTTTTCGCGCTGCCGTGCTTCAAATTCTTCCCGTGTTTCATCCTTCTTTTGCGCTTCTTTAGACTCGACCGGACGCCAACTTTTACTAAAGCTCTTGAATACGAGAATATCTTCCGGTAAGGCTATTTGCACCGTGAGGTTACACAGGGAAGGAAACAACTGTTCCCCCTCTGAGACTCCCATAGTTCGAATGGCACTATCTAAAAGTGCCATCTTGATGGCATACGGTGTGGGGGCAAGTAGAGTTTTGCCCCCGCTTGAGGTTGCTGCCGCTGGTTTGAGTGAAAAAGGTGCTACTGGCAAGTAGCGAGCGATAATCCACATATGTTTCCTCGCATTAACGTGCCGTAGCAAGTGTGAACGGAGAACTCGAATCGATCAAAGAACGCATAAGCGTCGCGAAATCGCTGACGGTGTCGAAGTTATGAGCCTGAACGCTGGTTCCTTCGCTGCCGTTCAAAGCCGTAGTGATCTGTTGTACTTGCTGACGGTAAGTTTGATTATCATCACTGCCGCCAATTAATGGGCTGATAAGCGGCGCGGGTGTGACACTGGTGCTGGTGGTGACTATGCCTTCGAGGGCTACGAGGTGCGGAAGCTGGGTAGAACGCATAGCGCCATTGAGTTCGATGAAGGTATAAAGGAGGCTTTCCATGAGCAAGGCGGAGCGTCGCTGACGTTCGGTTCCATCAATGGAGTACGCTTGTTTTATGTCGTTGTAGCCGATTCGGGCGAGTTCTAGATGGCAGACAATGGCGTAGATACCGCTGGAGGCAGGACGATGAAAGATGCTTTGACCGAGGTTGGCGCCGGTTTTCTGGCCTTCAGCATCTTCGGCGCGTTTTTCAACGCTGCGCTCCGAGACATATTTGGCGTGGAAGTAGCTGCCAGTACTGACTCGATCAGGCAGGCCAAGTACCCAGCCAAACTCGCTGATAGATTTGCGCGGTAAAGAGCGTTTCTCGGTTACCAGGATGCCAGCCACGTCATCAATAGCACAGGTTTGAAGCATCTGATCGATGAAATCGGAATCTTTCACCTTCTCGGCTTCAGTACGTGTGATAAACTCTTTGTCTGCATTTATACGGTTGGTATTAAAGCGCTGGCAGCTTTGACAGAGAGGAAGATGCTGCGCACGTGCCTGCTGGTAGAAGTGTTCCATGAGTACGTGTTTGAGCATGTCGCCGGAAATAGCGTTAACGTTGTGCAGCTCTCCGAGATGATCGACAATATCGACCATGCGTGTTTGAATCTGGTTTCCCTCGCCGCCCTCATTATTCAGACTATGCATATCGAGGGTGGCGCGTGCCGCGATGGAAAGGGATGCGATAGATGTTGTCATTGATGATACTCTCCTTCTGTGTTTTTACTGTTGTGGTTTCTGTTCGTATCTATCCTTCGATAGGGGCGGGCTCTTCGATTGCTTCCTGGTTCACGACTGGTATTTCTATATCGGCAGTAATGCTTTCGGTGGACTTGCGTGGCTCACGAGCGTAACCGTATGCCACTAGCATGGAGCCGATTAACTCGGATGATTTAAAGCGGTCGATAAGGTCTGCAATCTCGTCGATATCGGTATATGGAATGCCGGTACGCAGGTTGTAGCTGCGTCGATCTTCTGGAGTCAGCTTGCGACCGAGTTTATTTGCGACCTTCTCTTCTTCGCGAGCGGTTTCTGCATTGTACCGCTGTAAAAATTCACTGAGTGCAACCATGAATTTGTTGCGATAGCGCGCTTCCCGCATCAGTTCCTGACCCAATCCGTACCTCACTTCGTAGGTACGATCTCCTAATTGGGCGCGTCGGTATTGTGCCGTGATGGTTGATTGCCGGATAGCGTGGGCGATACGCCTGAAGCCTTCATTACGGGTGATATCGGTGAGCTTATTTTGTGTCTCCGTAGTATTCATCTCGATGATGTTCTCCAATCCAGTAGTGGTAAATGGGCGAATCTGTCGTTGAGGAATTTTCTCGTGTTCGTGCTGGCTGATGAGATAGCTGCTATATGCTGTAGTGAACTTCCAGAATGGCCTCAAATCGCGCCCGGAAAGAAAATCGCGATAAAACCTGAGAAGTTCGTACTCTTCTGATCCCTCCTCTCCTTTGCTATTGCGAAGACCTTGGGCAATTTGCAGGTGTTCTTTGAAGATAGCGAGCGCTGCTTCTGCTTCCTCCAGTTTCTTGATGCGAGGCAACCAATTGGGGAGATTGATAGAGGAAACGTTCATGGTAGCATAAGCGCTGCCCATATCCTTGTAGAAAGCGACCTCAAAACCGTGGGCGATACTGAAGACCTGTTCTTCACCGAAGAAGTCGTCTTCCGTTTCTCCTTGTAGCGCCTGTTGACGATGTTTGATGAAGGTTTGAGCGAAACGGAGCGAGGCCAGGATATCGAGCTTGACGGCAGTCGATGACCAGCATACCGTACGAAATTCATCCATCATCTGCTGTAAGGTGCCTAATTCGATGATCCTGGGCTGAAGTACGTAGGTCTTGCGATCCTTACTTCCCTGGACGACGTAGGGCGCGGCCGCATGCATGAAGCCGACGAATTTGAGCAGTTCAAGCAACCAGAAACTATCCTGATTGCCAATAGCGCGCGTCAGTTCGCTTGCCTTAGAATAGTTGGCTCCCTTGCCGGTTGTCGGGTTAATGATCTGCAATGCTGTAACGTAAGCATCCTTCTTTAACCCGAGTTCTTTGGCCAGCTTCGTACAAGCGGCGACTGCATTTTCGATGTCGTTAATAGGACTGCTGAACAGTTCGAGCAAAATGTGAATGTGTTCGCGCTGCAGGTGTTCTAGATAAAACCAGCGTTGTGCCAGTTCATTGAACGAACTCGCTATTTTCATCTGGCTGATGGCCTGGTATCGACCCAGTTGAGAATCCGGTTCCTTGATATCTGCAAACAATGGGTATGCAACTTTGTTCCAGCGAGCTTCAGGAGTGCGATACTCAGGCGGCAGTTTCCTTAGTTTTTCATAGAACTCTTTACTGAGGTTTTGCTGCTGCTGATAATCGAAACCATCAAGGGTATGCCCCTGCTTTGCCTGTTTATCGATGTATTTATCTGTGACCAGCCCCTTGATAATGGCGAAAGGTTTCAGGTTTTGAAGATCATAGTCAGTAATTGGGGCAGGAACCTGCACCTGAAAATAAGATCCGACATCTTTTATCATGATGCCTTTAGCCGGTTTGCCATTCTGTCGCAGGACTTCTTTTAGCAATGAGGCGAACCCTATTGCCAGGAGTGCATCTGCTGAGGTACCGTTTGTTTTTTCAATGTAATATTGTGTGATCATATATTCCTTCCCAATCAGGAATTTTAGGGCAATCATCCTGCTCGCTGGTCAGCGAGACGCAACGCACGAACAATTACAAAATAGAGCCAGGTTTCCAATTCGCCTTGTCGGCCATTGTCACAGGTTGGCAAGGTCAACTTTGGGCTAAGTGCATTAGAGGGCGCAAGGTCATTTTCCTGGGGAATGTGCGTGATCAACAAGGATGAGTTGTAGCTCCATGTTGCGCCCTGATGCGCAGCTTTCAATGCTGCATCGGCTGCTTTCCTGGCATTTTCGGTGAGTAAGGCAGTGCCATGGTTGCTGGCCTGTGAAGTATGGTGCCTGGCTATCGCTCCGCATATCGCTCGCAGCACAGGCAAGCGCTCTTTCCCATCTGTTTTTGTAATGCCCAGGCTCGTGCCTATAAGGTTTCTGGCAATGGCAACACTTTCACATGCATGTGTCGGACGTTTAGGCTGTACGTCTTTCTGCCATTTGCGCTGCTCGCGTGAATAATTGTAATCAGTTTTTGCGAAGCAGTAAGATGCATCGGGAAATTGGTACGCACCTCTCTTCATCTTCTCCCATACAAGTTTTTGCCAGGATAGCGCCCATTGCTGCCATGGCTGATTCAATTTCCCCAGATCATGACAGGCGATAGCTAATCGAATTGCCTGATCGACTATGCCATTGAGTAGTCCCATCTCCTGTTCCAGGCGATGTGCTACATAGTCGATCTCTTTCTGAATGCCAATGTTGTAGGCATGTACCAATCCTTCGATATGCTTCTGGTAACTGGTCTGTTGTGACCCTCCTTTCTCGTAATCAGGAGTTAAAGCTGGGAGCAGCGAACTCTGGTAATCATTTGGTTCCAGATCAAGCTGACCATCTAACAATACAAAGCCGAGTTGGTCGTCGTATCTCGCCAGTTGAGGTGGGAAGGTTATGATGAGCGCTTGACGAATAGAATCGAGGTTGTTCACAGTGTCCCAGATATATCTGGTCCTCTGACGGTTATCAATGCCATCGGCACCATCGGAATTTTCTTGCTCTTCTATAACTGGTTTGGCTTCTTTACATATCCAATCCAGGTCTGAGTGAGCTGCTTGCTCCTGTAATGCTCTCCACCGCCTGGGATTTATTAGGGAATCGGGATGCATGCTAAAACTCTGCCAGCGCCAGGGAGTTTCTTGAATAGCCGTGTCTGGATCATCGTGAATTAAGATTTGCACCTGCTCGACATCGCGAATGAGCGTCGAGGATATGCCGCGATGGTTTGTGTTAAAACTCTCAAAGATGCGTGAGACAATATCACCCTCGTAATTGTCGTATCGCTTTAATAAATCTTTGTCTTCCTGGGTGTGCACAGCATCGATGAGTTCCTGTTCTTGAGGGAACCCAACTTCCTGGCCCTCGAATTGCTCAAGCGCATTCCATGTTGCTATGCAGCTATCTTTTTTGTAGGGGAGTGTATTCGATTCCTTTCCCTGATCATCTAACGGGAGAGGATAGATAATGACCTTTCCCTGTTGCTGGGCAAAACGAGCGCAGCGACCGGCGCGCTGAATGAGGCTATTGGCAGGCGCATTCTCTGTATGTAATACCTGGACAGAAATATCCAGTCCTACCTCGACTACCTGCGTGGCAATCACGATAATGTCTCGTCCCCGGTAGGTACCGTTATTCCAATTTCCTGGACCAAGTTCCTGTTCAACCTCTTCGGATAGGCGTTTACGGTCCTGGGTACTAAAGCGACTGTGCAGCAGAACGACGCGGGTTCCCTTAGCCTCTACCTTCTTTATCTGCAAGAACAATTTTTGCGCTCTCAACACGGTGTTGCAAACGATCAATGTACACCTGTTGCGTTCCCGTTGCTGATGCTCTCTCAGAATAGCTTCAGCATCCATTGGTGCCTGTGAACGCCAGAATATTCGCGTGCGACCCTGGGCAATCGCTTGAAGTTCCTCAGGATTAGTGACAGTAACAATCTCTGCATCTAAAAGCGAAGCTAGTTGGTTGAGTAATGATGTGGAGAATGTTGCAGTCATGAGCACGAAGGGCGTAATGGATTTGAGCAAGCGCAGCATCTGAATGGCTGTAGTGCGCGCTCCGAAGACACTTTTCCCTTCGCGCAAAAGTGGATAGAGATGAAACTCATCAAGCACAAGATACGAGCCAATTACTCCGCCGACATTCAGATTAGCGCGATTGGACCCGACACCGTAAGGAACGGCGAGGAAGCTTGCAAGGAGCTGGTCGATAGTACAAAAAGTCAATGCGGCTTCCATTTGTGGATCGTCTGGTTGCTCACCTGTTTGAAGAGAGATGGCATTGCGTCCAAGTTGTCGGTAGGTTTCTACCAGACGAGTAGGAGCTTGAAGGTCGATGCGAGCGGCAATTGACTCATATTCCCGATAAAATTGGTTCGCCAGTACTCGGAGGGGCACTGCATATCGGCACGTATAGGGTAGCTTATCATCCTGTCGAGCCAGATTTTGCAGGAAAGGCATCAATGCAGCCCTTGTTTTTCCCGCACCTGTGGGAGCCTGTAAGATTACACTACGCCCACGCATTACGTGCCGTAGTACCTCTTCCTGGAACGGGCGAAGTTGGAAATCCTTCGTCATGGTATTTATCCTCCAAATAGCTGTGACAGTAAATCGGTGTCCGGCTCATCAGGTGGCATTGATTTAGCATGAGTTACTCCATACATATGAGCCAGTCTTCGAGCCTCCTTTATCATCTTCTCCCGCAATTCCTGCGGCGCCAGCACTTCACAATCCGCTCCCCAGCCGCGAACCCAATTTTCGATCTCCAACGTATCGCCGATTTGCGCAATCCATTCGCATCCTTCTGTCGTCTCTACAATTTGCTGCGATGGATGCCAGAGCGTCTCTTTCACCCGTTTCGTCACCCAATGACTGAAGCGCAGTCGCACTTCCACCAGTTCCTCGTCTCCGTACATAACGCCCCATGCCCTGGCTAGCAAGGCCGGGCCATCAAAATCAGCAGGTACCTCAAAGCTTTCTTTTGTGAGTTCTGCGAATTCGATCCGTTCCATCTTAAATGTGCGCAGTGCATCAGGAGGATTGCTGTAGCCAATAGCATAGAAAGTGCGTCCAATGGACGAAGGTTCAAGCAAGTAGGGAGAGAACTGGCACTCGAACGTTCTGCCATGGGCCGGAGTATAGGCTAACCGAACCTTGCGATGTGTTGCCCAGCCTGATGCCAGGGTTTCAAAGATATTGGATTTATCCTGCTGCCCCTTTTGTCGTTCTCTCGCCAGGTCTACAATCTTGTGCTGATGTGGAGCGATTGTCTGTGGCATAGCGCTGATGAGCTTGGCCAGCGCTGACAATACATGTTCATTGCGCTCATCGTGAATCTGTGTAAGCAGTCGCGCCGCAAGGTAGAGCGCCGTCCCCTCCGATAAATTGAGCCTCATCGGTAGCAGTTCAAATTTTGCGCCTTCCGCCAGTTGCCAGTACCACTTATCCTGACTCACCGGCAAACGACCAGAAGATGAAAGTTCCGTGAGGTACCGCCGCGCAGTATCTTCGCTAACATCCAGCTTGTTTGCGATCTCGCTGGTACGAAGCTTCTGTCCCGGGTTATTCCAGAAGAGTAACTGAATTTGATGTAACCGGTCAGTTTTATTATATGCATCCGATGTCGGCATTTTTACACCTCCTGAAACACAGTGTAAGAAAAATTCCCGCAGGGAACGCGGAAGTTTGAAGGAAATTTGAAGATGTATCCCTTTTTCCTAAAATTGATAAGTAGCCAGAGACAACCATGAGGAACCTTTCCTCCATCACGACATAAACCAGGGACTCAAGCTCGTAGAAGAGCTAAAAGGAGCGATAGGCAAAGTATATATCTCTATCGATTGATTTGCGAGGAACCAGGACAATTGGATAAGTACCCTCTATCTACCGGTGAAGTAATTATAAAAATATGAGCAGCTAGCAATAGCTGCTCATCAAATTGAAATGCTATAAGCATCCTGGCTCATGCGCAGTTTGTGTGGTGCCCGAAAAGTGTACCACTCTGTAGATGAGATTATCCCGCACTGTACCTAAAAGTCTTTGTAGACGAACTCAACGTGATTACCATCGAAGTCTGCTATATTTGCAGCGTAATATCCACGAGCAAAGTATGTTCTTTCCGCTGGCGCACCTTCATCTTTGCCTTCCGCTTTCAACGCAGCAGCATAAGCAGCCTCTACCTCTTGTGTACTCTCTGCGTGGATGCCAACATACAGACCAGTTTCACCCTTTTGTCGCTGTCGTAGCCAGATGCTAGAACCTGATCCTGGATTCTTCATATAGTGAGCGTCACCTAGACCGTAAAGGTCAGGTACACCCTCTAGGCCCGTACGAGAGTCGTACGCTCCAAACTCGCGCCAACCTAAAGGCTTCAATGCTTCAAGATAGAATTTTCGTGACTTTTTCACATCACTCACAGAAATGTAGATGTGATCAATCATCTTTTTTGACCTCCTGCACTGATGGTTTTGGCTACTTTAAGTAAATGGTGGTGGTTGTTCCAAGACGCGCCACTCATCTGGAAGCTGAGGGCATCTATCAGGAAGTGAGGCAAGAGAGTACGAAGATCATGCAGACTAGCTCCCGCAGGAGCTTTTAGCCCCAAAACCATTAGAGTGATCATCACAGCCATGACCCCAACACTAAAGGCTTCTAAGCGGGAGCTATCCATTTGTATTAACTATATACCCTCATACTAAGCCTTGCCGGCCAACCAAGGTGGAGTGTAAGCGCCAACTCCATACACGAAAGCAAGTAGGTCATCTGCCGCCCACTCCTCGGAAATCTTTCCGTCCACCACTCGGTAATTATCTATCGCATCCCATTGGACGTGTTTACCCGATGCCGGAATTCCAAGGAGGTCACCTTTGTGTGTTCCATCCACCGTCGCTCGCA
>WNGK01008801.1_pt1 | contig 10448 bp, 5 predicted proteins | sample 5400601 | NCBI WGS metagenome assembly WNGK01 (sample SAMN13153376, study PRJNA577476) | soil metagenome | isolation source: 60 cm soil or saprolite under Garry oak tree replicate 1 | place: USA:California | collected 2016-06-15
CGTTCAGGTAGATATCGATTTTTGGCCCGTGCCACTCGAGGGTGGTCAGTCCTTGATAGTTCCGAATGAGATCGAGCGTTCCATCTGCGCGCACGGAGGCGTCCGATAGTCCTCCCGAACCGTACCGGCCCACACCGCTGCCGCCGAAAGCATGAAGCCCGAAGTCGACGTGCTTGTTGGCGAATGACCAGCGGGCGTTGGCGCCAATGCCGCCGCCGTTCTTGGAACTGTTGTACGCGCCCGAAGCGTTGGCCACGCCCGTTGTGCTGGTGCCGCAGACGCTGGTCGAAAGTATGTCTTCGCAAGGGAAGACCCGGTCGCGGAAGCGGCTGTACACGCCGAAGATCTCGTAATGCCCGAAGCCGGGTTCGAGCGCAAGCTTGGCGACGATGTCCGGCGACGGATTGAAGGCGTAGCTCGCCGCCGGGCTACAAGTGGTCGTGACTGCACCCGTAGTGCTGTTGACGGTGCTGGTGCAAGCTGTAACGGCGCCGTTGTAAACGCCACCACCGGCCCCGGCCGACCCGACCAGGAAATTGGGCGCATTGCCGTGGGTGGTGACCGTCGCTTGCGGGTTTTCCATGGAGACCGCGAACCACACCTTGTTGCCGAAGTTCTTCGCCACGCGCAAACCATACTGCCTCGCCCAACTGAAGCCCACGGTGTACGCGGCATCGATCGTCATGGGCAATGCTTCGCTGCGGTTGTCCACGCCGTGCTTGGTTTCTGTGACCAGACTCCACATCTGTCCGCCGGTGAAGCTCCATCCGTTGTCGAACGCAGCCTGGCCCCAGGCTTGCCGCTGGCGCAACGAGTAGCTGTTGCTTTGGTTGTTATTAGAGGACACACCGGCCGAGAGGAAATCCGCTTCCACATAGCCGGATATCTTCGCACTCGCCAGTCGTGCCTCCGCCAGCATGGAAACTCGCGACTGGCGTCCGGAGCCGAAGAACTCTGAGATGTTGCTGGCCGAAGCGCCGGGGATGGTCAGAGCATTGAAGGGCGTGTTGACGTCCGCCGCGAGAGCACGTGAGCGGCGTATGGATTCGGCTGCTAGGAAGCCCCCGGGGGTGATGGTGATTCCTTTCACGTGAATCGTGGTCGGAGGCTCAGAAACGGACTTCTGCGTTTCCTGAAGGGTCACGACGGTATTGGCCATGTTGGCCTTCAGATCAGTCACATCGCCCTTCAATTCGGTGACCGTCTGCTGTTGCTGGCTGGCCTGCGACTGAGCCGCATCCGCCTTGCTGGCAGCGTCGGTTGCGGCGGTCTGTGCCTGCTGAACGACCTGATCCTTGCGGTGCAGTTCATTGCGCAGTTCTTGAATCTGTTGTTGCTGCTGCGCCAGCGCCGCCTGTTGCGCTGCGATGGCGTCCTTTAACGCCTGCACATCGGCCGCCGTCAAGGTCGCGGCCGCAGGCCTCGCCTTCTTAGGTTTGGGCGTGGTGCTGGTTTGGGCCACCAGTCCAGTTGCTAAAAACAGAATTGCACACACTTTCCACGCAGACTTCATTGTTCTCTCCTTTTGGTCGTGCGATGAATGAAAATGTCCAGTGATTGCGGGGTCTTATTTGACTTCCTTGATCGCTTCCTTCACTTTTGCCGCCACGTTGTCGGGCAACGGCGCATAGGCCAGAGCAGAGGTCATCTTCTGGCCGTCGGTAACCATCCAACTCAGAAAGTCAGCCAGCATCTTGCCTTTCGCTGCGTCCTTGGATTGGGCCGGAACCAGCAGCCACGTAAAGCTGGAAATGGGATACGCGTCCTTCCCGGGAGCATTCGTAATCGACACTCGGAAATCCGCCGGCATCTTGGGAGCCGAAGCGGCCGCCGCGGATACGCCCTCCAATGTCGCTTTTACGAAGACGCCTGCGGAATTTCGTACGGTGCCATACGGAATGTTGTTCTGCACGGCATAGATCAGCTCAACGTATCCGATCGAACCAGCCAACTGGCGGATCAATCCCGACACTCCCTCGTTGCCCTTGCCTCCCATCCCGAGCGGCCACTTCACTGAAGTGTCGCTGCCTACCTGGCTCTTCCACTCCGGGCTAACCTTGGAAAGATAGTCTGTCCAGATGAAAGTGGTTCCACTGCCGTCGGAACGATGCACCACGATGATCGCCATGTCGGGGAAATTCACTCCCGGGTTTACCGAGGTGATCGCCTTGTCATTCCATTTCGAGATTTTGCCGAGAAATATTCCCGCGAGCGCTTCGGGGGTGAACTTCACTTCCCCGCTCACTCCAGGAACGTTGTACGCCGGCACGTCTGCGCCCAGGACCGTGGGAATATTTAGTATCTTCGCCTTGGCATCTTGCAACTGCTTGTCGGTCATGGGCATATCGCTGGCGCCGAAATCCACGGTGCCAGCAGTCACCTGGCGAATACCGCCGCCACTCCCGATCGACTGATAGTTGATTTGAACGTCCGGATGGACCTTGTGGTACTCGCTGAACCACTTCGAGTACATCGGGTTGGGGAACGTTGCGCCTGCTCCGTTTAGCGTGGTCTGCCCCACTACCGGCAAGGCCAGAAGGACACACACCAGCAGCACAATCTTGCGCGTCATTAGATAGATTCCTCCTCGGAATTTGTGTCCCCTTTCTATCGGCGTAGTGTTACAAGACGGTTACAAACGGGTGAATTTCTGATGAATGCCCCGGTGGCGGTGGCGGACTTAGGGCGCGATCGCGAGTAAAAGCGTTTGGAAAAAAGAGACTTAGGCTAGTGTGCAGATTGCAGATGTGCAATCTCGCGGGAAAAGAGGGTGTTTGCGGGAAACTCGCGCCTGAGGCCCATCAGCAGTTGCATGGCCCGAGGTTTGTCCTTCTCCCGCACATAGGCAATTGCTAGCAGAATTCGGGCGAACGGTGCGAGGTAGTGTCCATGATCGGCTGTAGTTTGGAGGTCGGCGATTCCTCCCTGCTTGTCCGATGGCAGACCTCCCATGCGAAGAATCCAGCGCACCGGGGCGGCCATGCTTCCGATGATGTACTTGCTGAAGCCAGTGGCCAGCAGTGCGTCGTAGCAGTCATGGCAGACCGCAAGCAACTCCTGCCCCGAAACAGCAGCTTGCTTCGTGAAATGCAGGGATGCCAGATTGCGCTTTTCGATGAGTGCCGCGTAGTCGGCCTGCAGGCCCGACGACAAGGTCAAGGCAAAAAGTGCATCGCGATCTTTGGAGTCTTTAGCCAGTCGAGCATGGGAAAGATTCTCGGCGCGGCCGATCGCGGCCATGAAGTGCCCTCGCAGCTCGGGATCAGGCTTGAGCTTCGGACGTCCGGCGAATGCGTCGTCATTCTCGTAGAACTGCGACTCCAGAACTCCCAGCCGGTTGAACTCGGAAAACAAAAAACCCGCCGCTTCGCTAACCGGTCCCACCGGATCGTCGGGATGCAGCTGTTGCCACGCCGCGAAATCCTTTTGGGCTCCTGCGAAGTCGAGGTTGTAGAGTCCGGAGAAGCCCTGGTCGAGCGATGTGACGACGGCTACCCTGGGGACGTCCTCGGCGTGCGCCATGACGCACAGAGCGCAACAGGTCCACAAGACTGTTACTATTCTCCACGCTCGTGCATCGAATGTCTTGATCATGCTTTCGCGCTTCTGCAGTCTATTATCGTTCATCTGTGCTTGGTTGCAATTTGCATCTCTCGGGGCCGCTAACTATTTGATGACGCCTGCCGCAGGAGCGAAGTCCAGCCATGTAATCAGTTTGTCAATTCTGTGGTCGGACTTACGCTTGGCCCGAGGAAAAATCTCGCATGACTGATTCCACGATACGCTATGCTCCCGGCTGGCCAGGCATTCCGCCGCGTTGGACCTCGAGTGCCAAGACGGGCGCAGGCACGGCACTCAACCAGCACAGCAAAGTCTGGTTCACCGTGAGTCACGGCATCCTCAATGAAGTTTACTTTCCTCGCGTGGACCAGGCCTGCACCCGCGACATGGGATTCATCGTCACCAACGGGCTCGATTTCTTCTCCGAGGAGAAGCGCCACTGCACATTTGAAAACCGTCCCTTCGAACCCGGCATCCCCGCCTTTGAGCTAATCAACACCTGTAACAGCGGACGCTACCGAATCCACAAGGAAGTCCTTACCGATCCCTATCGCAATGTCGTTCTGCAGAAGGTCCGGTTCGAGCCGCGGCAAGGGCAACTCTCCGACTACCATCTGTACGCACTACTCTCCCCGCACCTGGCCAACTTCGGGTACGGCAACACCGGCTGGATGGGCGACTACAAGGGCTTCCCCATGTTTTTCGCCGAGCGTGACGGGGTGACGTTGTCGCTTGCGTCCTCGGCTCCGTGGAAGAAAACGTCGGTAGGGTTCGTTGGCGCTTCCGACGGATGGCAGGATCTTTCGCAACACTTCCAGATGGAATGGGAATACACGCGCGCGGAGAACGGCAATATCGCTTTCACCGGCGAGATCGATCTCGCCGCCTGCAAAGGTGAGTTCGTCCTCGCCCTCGGATTCGGGGCGATTTGGAGCGAGGCAGGACAGCAGGCGCGGTCCACGCTTTTCGAAGACTATCCAGAGATCCGCCGGCACTACGTCTCGCAGTGGAAGAACTGGCAAACCACTTTGCTCAAGCTCGATGAGCCGTTGCGCCAGTACGATCTGTATCGCGCCTCGACAGCGGTACTGCGCACTCATGAGTCGAAAGATTTCCTCGGCGGAATCATTGCCAGCCTCTCGATTCCCTGGGGGTTCAACAAGGGCGACGAAGATCTCGGCGGCTACCACCTGGTCTGGCCGCGCGACCTGGTCGAGACCGCCGGCGCGCTTCTGGCCGCCGGCGCGGTCACCGACGCGGCGCGCGTTCTGCGCTATCTGGAGTCCACGCAGGAGGCCGCGGGCAACTGGGCGCAGAATCTATGGCTCGACGGGCGTCCGTACTGGAGCGGCATCCAGATGGATGAGACGGCTTTCCCCATCCTGCTGCTCGATCTGCTGCGCCGCGAGGCACCTGAGACTCTGGGCAAACTGGACCGGTGGTGGCCGATGGTGCGCAAGGCCGTCAGCTTTATTCTCCGCAACGGTCCGGTCACGCAACAGGATCGCTGGGAGGAAGACGCCGGTTATTCGCCGTTCACGCTGGCCGCGGAGATTTCCTCACTGTTGGCTGCAGCCGATATCGCGGACCTGACCGGACACAGTGATCAGGCGTCCACCATGCGCGATGCGGCGGACGCCTGGAACGACAACATCGAGCGCTGGGTCTATGCCACTGGAGGCGATCTGTCACAGCAACTTGGCATTGACGGCTACTACGTGCGGATCGCCCCGCCCGACACCGACGGCGCAGCATCGCCCACGCAAGGCTTCGTCCCCATTAAAAATCGTCCACCCGGCCAGGATGGCGAGCGCGCATACCACATCATCAGTCCGGACGCGCTGGCACTGGTGCGCTTTGGCCTGCGCGCGCCTGGCGATCCGCGCATTCTAAATACGCTTCGCGCCATCGACGCCCTGCTGGCGGTCGAATTACCTCAGGGGCCATGCTGGTATCGCTACAACGGCGATGGCTACGGCGAACATAAAGATGGCTCTGCCTTCGACGGAGCAGGCATTGGCCGTCCGTGGCCCTTGCTCGCCGGAGAGCGCGCCCATTACGCTCTCGCGGGCGGCCACCGAGATGAGGCCGAAGCCCTGCTCACCGTCATCGAAAATTCGACTGCAGGACAAAGCCGCCTGCTGCCCGAACAGGTCTGGGACGCTGCCGATATTCCGGCGCTCGAGCTTTTCCGCGGTAAGCCCACCGGGTCTGCATGCCCGCTTGTGTGGGCCCACTCCGAATATGTGAAGCTGCGCCGGTCGATTCGCGACAACAAGGTCTTTGACCAACCTCCCCAGACAGTTAAACGCTATTTGGTTGATAAACATGTACGGCAAATTTTCGGGTGGAGGTTTAATAACAAGACGCGCACCGTTCCGCGCAACAAGACGCTGCGCATCGTGCTGCTGACGCCCGCCCGGGTTCACTGGAGCGTGGACGGATGGACGACCGCGCACGACACCGACGCGCGGGATACCGGTCTCGGCATCTACACGCTCGATCTGCCAACTGCGTCGCTACCGGTCGGAGGGCAGGTGGTCTTCACGTTTTTCTGGCCGACGGAGAATCGCTGGGAGGGCACGGACTATGCCGTCACGGTAGAGAACGGCTGACTAAGGAGTTTCTGTAGGCGGGATTCACTCAGGATGCCGGAGAATTCGCGCTTCGGAATCCTCAGACTTCGTCTACGCAGGTGTAGCACAGCTCGACCACCGTGCAATCGTCGCTTAAGGGATTTCCGGCGCAGAATTCGTTCACGGAAGAAAAAATTCCTTCGAGTGTGGGAGATTTGGCCGCTGCGGCTTCCAAACGGAAGTCTTCATAAAAATCGCCCATGGCATTTTCGGCTTCGGTGACGCCGTCGGTCACAAGAATGAAGCGGTCGCCGGATTTCATCTGACATCGCGCACTTTCGAAAGTGGCATCGGCCAGCAGGCCCACGGGTACATTCCCGTGCGGAGGACGCATCACCTCTCCGGCGCACACCAGAAGCGGCGGCACGTGGCCGCAATTCACGTACTCGAGGTCGCCGTCGCGTCGCAACCGCACCAGCAGCACGGTCGCGTATTTCTCGCCAACCAGTTTCTCGGTGAAGAAGCGGTTGACGGCCGTCACCACATCGAGCAGAGGCACCCCCGCGCTCAGATGCGAGTAAATCATTCCCTGCAGGGTTGAAGCCAGCAGCGCGGCCGAGACTCCCTTCCCGCTGACGTCGGCCAGCACAACGGCCAGGCCTTCCTTCGTGTTCACTGCGTCAAAGAAGTCGCCGCCGATTTCTTTACAAGACAGGTTCTTTCCGCGCAGACGAGCATAGGGGACTTCAGGAATCTTCACCTGCATCAGCCGCTGCTGAATACTGGCCGCAATGCTCAACTCCTGCTGGTAACGGCGCGCTTCTTCTTCGGCCTGCACCAGGCGCGCGTTCTCGATGAGCGACGCGGCTTCGGTCGCGATCACGTGAAGAATGTCCTGGCCGACTCCGCTAATGTCGCGAGAAGCGAAGCGCGAGTCGACGTAAAGAACTCCCATCGCCTCCGCCGAAGTCGCGGCATGCACGGGCGTCTGCGCATCGCGGGTCGCCTGGACCACCAGCTTGCGCAGCGGGATGCACACCACAGTTCGAAGATCGTAGGCGACGATGCTCTGCCGCCCAGCAAGGTCGAGCGACTGGCTGGTGTCGGTCAGGAGAAATTCGGAATTCGAGCGCATCGATTCTTCCAGAATCGAGTGCGAAATGGTCTTGTCGTCGAGCAGCGGCTCTTTCTTCGAGTTGCGGCCAGCGGCCAGCCGGAGTTTCCCTTCCTCATCCTTGAGAAAGACATAGGCGCGCTCGGCCCGCGTCAGTTGCAACGTGACGTCGAGCATGGTCATCAGAATTTCGTCGAGCACGCCCGCCGTATTCAACTTGCGCGCAGCTTCCAGGAACAGCGTAAGTTTTTCCAGGTCCGTCGAATCCTGTTTGATCTGAATGCCGGAGATCTGGCTCAGAAATTCCCGCGCTGTGTTAGACGTCGCGTGCGCTGGATTGAACAGGATGTAGGCCGAATCGCGCGCCCCAAACTCCAGGCGGTCGCCGCGTTCCAGTTTCTGGCGCTGGATGCGCTCTCCATTCACGAACGTGCCATGCTTGCTGCCCAGATCGACGAGGAAAAACTCCTGCCCATCCTGCATGATCTGCGCATGGTCGCGCGAGACGCGCGGATCGGCGATGACCAGATCTTTATCCACTTTCCGTCCGACGGTGAACGGGGTGCGGTTCAGAACGATGTTCTTCTGCTCGCTGCCCTGCACGAACACCAGAGCGGGAAACACACCGGAGCCAGAACTGTGATGACTGATTGCGGTCAGGGCCATGGATGATGGATGGTGAACTAGCGCGCAGCCGCTCCGTTCGCCTTCCCCCTAGCGACTAGAAGCGCTGATTGCAGCGATATCTGCTGCTGCAACAGACTACTCTGCTGGTGCGTTGTCCCGCAAGCTACGCGGTTGGTTCGCCCAGGCCGCTCGCGCAATTCTTCCGCTGCTTAGCAGCAACGCCAGCACCATGATCGGAATGGCGAAATTGGTGTAGAGTGGCAGCGCCCAGGCTCGCTGCACCACTGGGCGCGGCAGGAATAACTGGCTGACGACCAATCCCGCGGCAGCGAACCACGGCCAGAACACCGACAACGCCGTCATGGAGACGAGAAAACGAGGGAGACGGCCGCCCTTCCATAACGGCCGAGTCATCTGGGCGATCACCATGAGACACGGCAATAGGATCAGTTGATTGTAAGGCGCAAACATAGGGATGACGGCCAGAGTCGTTGCCATGACAAACGCCATCATCCAACAGAAGTCAGCGCTACCCTGGGGAGCACCCCGCAACCTCCACATGAAATAGAACAGCACTCCCAAAACAGCGGCTGACACGAGTCTGCCCCAAAACGGCGTCAGTTCGACATCGAGTATCGAGTTGCCGCCACCGGTGTAGCGCCAGTATTCGGCGGCAGCCATACGGAACTTGTGAATCCAGCCTGGAAGCAAGAATTCGCCGCCCAGAACCAACGCGGTCATCGTCAATCCAATACTCCAAAGCAGACGCTGCCGTTCCCGCCAGTTGCCGACTACCCAGAGGCACAACCAGACTGTCGGGATCGCAACGAGGTGTGGTTTTATGCTCGCAAAACTCAGCAGGATGCCTGCCAAAACGAGACGTCCGCGAGCGAGAGCGCACATCGAAGCTGCGAGAAGGGCCGCAACCAGCAGAGTCAGTTGCTGCAATTTGAAGCCCTGAATTGCGGGAAAGCAACCTAGCGTAAGCACGATCCACAGCAAGTCGGTCGTAGAAGAAGCGTATAAGCCTAGGGCACGCCGCCACATCGGAACCGAAGCGGCTGTGACGAAGACAAGCAGCCATAGGAATCCGCGCTGCACTAGAGGAAACGGCAATCTAACGATTGGCGCAAGCACGAATACGACATACACGGGATAGGCGAACCCCTGTTGATCCTTGGGGTCATTGGGACGGTTGGAGTCGAGCGCGCGCCCGTAGTAGCCGGTTTGAATCTCACGTGTAACGTCGGCGCCGTAAGGATCTCGCCCGCGCAGCAACAATTCACGTGCGCCCAGCCAGCGCGGGTAAAGGTCGGAAAGATTTCCGCGCGGCACGTCGCCGGCTACCGATTCCGCCTGCTGCTGCGGGATGGCGATATCTTGAACCCATAACCACATCGCCGCTGCCAGCAGCCCGGCTCCGAGAACCACATAGGATTTCCTTGGCATATCAGGTAGCCGGCTCGGCCTCGGCATTTCCTCTTATGCGCTCGATCTCCCGGCGGATCGCATACAGCCACCACAGCAGAAAAATCGCCATCAGGTTGATTCTCTCCCAACGGCGCCAAAGAAGGAACCACAGCGGGCTCATGAGCAGCGGTACGCAGGGCAGGACTAGCCTTGTTCTTGCCCGGGGCAATTCCGACAACACTCCGAGACAATGATCCGCGATCAACGCGATCGGCAAAATTAGGAGGGACAGATCATAGGCGCCTGTGTTGTAGCCGACTAGGACTGCTGCAATTACTGCGCAGGCAAAGCTGAGGTTCAACACGCTCGGGTCATTGTCGAGGTTTCGGCTTTTGGCTCGGTTTCGATCTTTGCCCCGGTTCCGCATGCGCGCAATCGCGATCAGCAGCACCGCCGAGCCTGCGAGCACTCCCAACTGCAGCGGCCATCCTGAGCGTTCCGGAAGAGGCCAGCCGGTTACGAGCCCAAGCAGGTTCGGCATCAGCGAAGGCGGCATCTTTCCGAAGCCGGGAATTGATACCCAGTGCCAGGTATAAGCCGGGTAATGCGAGGCTGCGCGCCAACCCACGACCGTAAGTGAAAGAAGCATCGCAGCTGACGCTAACGCGGCGAAGCCGAAGACGATTTTCCGGTGTCTCCACAATCCCAGGACCAGAACCAGCGGAAGCACGAGATGGAATCGGAAGACTCCCAGGCCCAACCAGCATCCCGCAATAAACTCACTCTTTGAATCAAGAGCACAGAAAGAGAGAACCAAAAGAAGAAGCAATAAAATCGCATCCTGTCCCTGCAGGAAATTCGCAAAAACCGGAAAAAACGCGAGAAGCGCCAAAACCCACTCCCACAGCGGGATAGGCTGCAAAGCGGGGAGGATACGCCGCAACATCAGCGAGGTCGCAAGTAGCATGCTGAGGTTCAACGCGTCCCAGGCCACGAAGGCGTCACGATACGGGAGAAATGTCAGCGGCACAAAAATCAGGGCTTCGAACGGCGGGTGAATATACGGCAAAGGTCCCTGACGAATGTCGAAGTCGTTCGCGAACGATTGCTGCACCTCTTGCTGCGCGCGAGCATTATAGAGCCGGTCTCCACGGCCTTCG
>WNGK01022006.1_pt1 | contig 10447 bp, 13 predicted proteins | sample 5400601 | NCBI WGS metagenome assembly WNGK01 (sample SAMN13153376, study PRJNA577476) | soil metagenome | isolation source: 60 cm soil or saprolite under Garry oak tree replicate 1 | place: USA:California | collected 2016-06-15
TCCTCAATCGGCCTGGTGGCCTAGCGGTCGACGCACCCCGAGCGCTGCGGCGCCTGCGCGCCTGCGCCCTGCCGGCGAGACAGCGATCGCCAGCTCGCCGGCAGGGCTCCAGCCGAGCGGCGCCGTGTGCTGGCTGGCTGGCTGGCCGCTGCGCGAGCAGTCGGCGCTGTCGGCTGGGCTGGCGCCCGCCGAGTCCCAGGCCAGGCGCGGACACAGAGCGGCGCCGCCCGCGACTCCCCGGGTACCAGGCGCATCCGCCAGAGGCAATGGCCCTGCAGCCTGCAAGGAGGCCTCCGTGAAGTTCACCGTCCCCATCCCCAAGCTGGCGACCGCCGTCGCGTGGGTCAGCCGCACGATCTCGACCAGACCGACGCTGCCGACCCTCGGCCCCAATACCTCCTGCCCTCATTGATTCGCGTCCTAGAAGGCTTATTATCGTCCAGTAGATCTCGTTAGCCTATAGCTGCTTTCGTCAACCTGCGGGACGCACGTAGTGACGGGAGGTCCGTGGAGATGGCATCGCGGTTGCCGGCTGATCCGATGATCAGGGCCATGGACAGGCTGTGCGCGGCACGTTCGGCGTCACCACGTCCCAGTGCACCTGACCTTCACCCCGGGCCGCCTGGACGTGGATGGCACCCAGCAGGACGTCGGCCACGGTCACGCCGCCGTCGACGCGAACTACCAGGCCGACCCCACGACGGTCGCGTTCAACCCGGCCTACCTCGCCGACGGCGTCGCCAGCGTCACCAGCTCCCAGGTCGTCATCGAGCTGCTCGACGAGCTCCGGCCGGCGCTGGTCCACGCGCCCGAGCAGGACGGCTACCTGCACCTGCTGATGCCGGTTCGCCTCCCGTAGCGCACCCACAAGGAGCGCCCCCGCGCGGGGCGCCCTTCGCTTTCGGAGCCTGCCATGCCTGCACCGCTCCATCGGCCTTCCGGACCCGACCCGCTTCACCCGCTTCACCCGCTACACCCGCTTCACCGGGTCACGTGTCCGTGTTCCTGGGTGGGTAACCGCCGCAACCCGACGGCCCGCAACTGTCCCAGATGCGGTGGCCCCGGCGAGAAGATCGAGACGCTCTGGCAGGTCGGCCGAGGTCCGAACCAGAGCATCATCTACCTGCTGCACTTCCACTGGCCGCACGGGCGGGTCGACCCTTGGCATATCCGCCTCGGCGACGGCTCGATCGTTAAGTTCCAGGCTGACCATTACCTCGGGAAGACCCGCAACCTGCCTCAGCGGCTTGAGGCCCATCAGGACGGCCGGGCCGCCAACCTCACCGCGGTCGCGCTCACGCTCGGCGCCGAGTTGCTCCTCACCCGAACCTGGCGAGTTCCCCTCCCATTCGAGGCCCGGCTGAAGGACCGCGGCGACAGCCCGTCCCCGCAGAGCCGTACCGGCCAGCGCCGTGGCGGCTCCCGCAGCTTTCGGCCGTACTGCCCGCTGCCTGAGTGCGGCGGGGAGAAGGCTTGGGGGAACTACCGCGAGACCAAGGTCAAGGCTAACTACCGCGCCCAGCGCCAGGCCATTGAGGCAAAGCGGCAAGCTCGCCGCGAATGGGACGCCCACCGCGTCCAGCTCCAGGCCGACGGCGTCTGGGACGCCGACCGGGCATGGGACGAGGCCTTCCCGCACCTGGCATACGACACCCCCGTCGACCAGGCCACGCACCCCGCCGGCGCCGCTGCTGACCAGGCCACGGGCGCTCCCACAGCCTGCAGGACCAGCCAACACACCTGGCTGGACCCAGCCGACGCCACCAAATGCTGCAACCCGCTGTGGACCAAGAACCTTGTCGTCTACAGCCTCGACGACCGCCCACAACCGGGCGACTGCCCAGTGCGGGATCTTCCCGGTACGGCCTGGCGCTGGGTCCTGTCGGCCCATGTCGAAGCCCGCCCGCCGGAGCTCGACCTCACCGCCGACATCCCCATCGACTGAGAGGGACCCCCATGACTGACCAGACCACCCGCCCGGCCGCGGTCGAGCTGCGCGAGCGGCTCGCCGGCGCCGGCGAGCCCAGCCTGCCACCCAACTGGACCTCTGAGGACTTCGCCCCCCGCGACCGCGTGCACGCCGGACTTGGTTGGGGCACCGTGCAGGCCGTCCAGGAGCGGTCGCTGACCGTGCTGCTGGACGTCTGGGCCAGCCGCGGCAACGCCTACCCGATCACCTACGCCGAGATCGACGAGCGGGTGGCGGGCACCTTCGCCGAAGCGTCGATCGGCTACCACCGCGACAAGCACGCCAAGGAGCTGGGCGTGGATGCCGGCGCCTACCTCGTACTGCCGTGTGGCGCGACCAGTACGAGCCGCTGCGGCACGGCAAGGAACGCCCAGGGGTACGGGTCGACCTGGGCACGGTGCGCCGCTACCGCCAGGACCTGTGGCCGGTCGCCTGCCTGGCCTGCGACACCCCGCTGCCCAACGCGACCACCCGGGCCGCCGGCGGCGCCAACCTGGTCCGTCACCACGAAACCGACCACCCACGGAAGACTCCGTGACCGTCACCGAAGCCGCGACGTCCACCGGCTGCTGTCATACCTGGGCATCCTGACCCAGAGCGCGATCGCCGCCGTCCACGGCAGCCCGCCGCCGCCCTCGACCAGGCCTGACCGGGCCGACCGGCCATCGGGCCTCCACCAGACCCGGACCCCCTCAAGGAGCCATTGGCATGCCAGCCCCCCGCGTCCCCACCACCCAGCAGCTCCGCGCCGCGCTGCTTCGCGCCCACCTGCCCGTCCTCGCCCGCAGCGACTGGACCAGGGCCGGCCTGCGCATCACCACCATCCACACACCCCGCCGCGCCTGGCAAGTCACCTGGTCCACGCCCGCAGGCCAGCCCGCCACCCCCGTGAGTGACCCCGAGCGGCAGACGCGGCTCGACGCCACCGCGGCCGCCCTCACCGCCGCCGGCTGGCAGGTCACCCCCTACCCCGACCGAGGCCCACGCCGCGGGCTCACCGTCCACCCACCCAGCCCGTAGGTCCCCACCAAGTCGAGGAGGCACCCTGAATGGGCACCTACACCAGCTACGTCGTCGACGTCATCGGCCTGCCGCCGGAGGCCAGCGCCAAGGTCGTCCACATCCTCGAAGAGGAGTACCGCCTGTTCTGCCACACCATCGACCCCGACGCCTCCCGCCCCGAGTGGGCCGCGCACGGTCCCGACCTCGTCTTCGAGAACGGCGGCACCGACACCGGTCAGGCCGAGGATATCGCCCTCGCCCTCCACAAGATCGCCGAGACTGTCATCCACCCGTTCGTCTTCGAGGTCGTCGAGGAGGCCGCCGAGGACTGGCCCGGCAGCCGCTACATCTACATCCCTGGCTCGGCCTCTGGGCCGCCGACGCCGTCGGCGACAGCACCTACGTCTCCACGAGCAAGCTGCAGGAGCTTCTCGACGGCCCCCCGGAGGACCTCCGCCCGAAGCTCGAAGAGGCCACCGGCCGCCCCTGGCACGAGGCCCTCACCGAGCTCCGCGACGCGTCGGCCAGCTAAGACCGCCTGCACCGGCTGTGCAGTGCTGGTGCAGCCGGCTCACCCGCGCTATGAGCAGTCCTCACCGCTGCTGTGAAGGCTCCCGCCAACCGCCGGTTCGTCGGCGGCGACCTTCCCGCGCTTGGCGGGCCAGCCACGCTGGCCAAGGACCTGGACCCCTACGCCCACGAGGCGGTCAAGACGCTACGCCACGACCCATGGTCCTACTCGTGGCAGGAGATCGCCGATCAGTTCGGCATCACCAGGCAGGCCGCCTGTGTGCGCTTCCGCAAGGCCGGTGTGGACCGAGCTGCTGGACACCATCGCGCGCTTCCACACCGCCGAGGCGCTGAACCGCCATGCGCAGCGCCTGGCCGCCAGCCAGCTGGATGACGAGCACGCCGTCGGCGGCGAGGTCCTTGGCTGGCACGTCACCTAGGAGCAATCCATTGACCCCGATGACCCCACCCGTCGCCGTCCAGCCCCACCGCCCGGCAGCGCTACGAACCGAACGGGATGTCGCGGAGGCGCTGGCTGGCGGGACGATCACCCTCGCGGAGTTGTATGCGGCGTGCGAGCAGGCCGGGGTCACCGCGCGGGGCAGCGGCCACGACCCCATCCCCACGCATCCGACTGACTGCCGCTGGCGGCGACGGGCACGCAACGCCCTGCAGGCGCTCAAGCGCTCCGGCCGCGCCCACCGTGTCGGCCCAGCAAGTTGGGTGATCGACGGGCCGACGGAGCGGCCGCACCGGGCGCTGCTGGTGCTCGTGGACGGCACACTCGGCGACCTCGAGCTGGTCCTGGCGGACGCGGCCCAGCTGCTTGGCAGCATCGACGAGCCTGTCGACCTGGTCGTCGCCGACCCACCATATGGGCTGCGGCGAGACGACCCCGACGCACCCGGCCGCAGCGCGTACCGGCGGGACCCCACGAAGGTGGTCGGCGGGTACGTGGACGTCGACCCGGGCGCGTACCGGGAGTTCACCCACCGCTGGATCGCGCAGGCTGCCACCGCGCTCCGCCACGGCGGGTACCTGGCGGCCATCACCGGCCCACAGCGTGTCGGGCATGTGCAGACTGCCGCCCAGGATGCCGGGCTCACCTACGTGAACTCGATCGTGGCGACACGCCCGTTCCCATTGCGGACCACCCGCCGGTTCGCGCATGCCCACTGGGTGGTCACCCTGATGTGCACCGGCCCGCTGGAGGGCTCTGCGCGGTTCTTCGCCATCCCGCCGGACCTGCCCACAGCCGCCAGCGGCGTCGCCTACCCGTTGGACGTGTGGCCCGATATCCCCAAACACGAACGTCCTGGTCGGCTGCGCTATGACAACATGCTGCCACCACCGCTGGTTCGCCGCCTTGTCGTGGCCACCACCCGACCGGGCGACCTGGTCGCCGACCCGTTTCTGGGCGGCGGGACCACCGCGCTGGTCTGCCTGCAGACCGACCGACGGTTCGTCGGCGGCGACGTCAACCCGCAGGCGCTACGGTTCACCGCCGCGCGGCTGCTCGTCGAACACCTCTGGCAGCCACTGCAGCTGTCGTTGCCATGGCAACCGGCGGCCGACAGTGCGGTGGCAGACTCGCGTCGCGACGGGCAACCACGGACATAGGACTGTCCGGCCGGTCAACCCCAGCGGACGCGATCGCAGCCTGGGATGCTGGGTGACCGGACACATCTCGGCGCGGCCCGCGACTCCCTGGGTGAGCGCCAGCGCCTCAGGCCCCGCCGCCGCCCACGGCCGCAGCCAGCCACGCTGCCGGCTGGCCTGCCCGATCGCGTTGCGAGCGGTCCGCGGTGCTGGCAACGCCACCCGCTGCGCCCCACACGAGCGCTGACTGGCGGGGTGCCACGGGCCGCGATCGCCGCCGGCGACGTCGAGGTCCATGCAACGCCGACGACCTCGACCGCATGCCTGCCGCTTCCCCACCGGCACAGCTCGACGGCCACGCCGGCCAACCACACCGCACCACCACCAGGAGCAGCGCCCATGGCCGACGGCACACACACCACCGCACCCGCTCGCGCGACGCTGCAGGACCTGGCCGACCAGCAGGGCTTCGACCTGTACGAGAGCATGCCGCCACCGCAGACGGTGTTCCGGTTGGGCTGCGTCCCGCTGGCAAGCCTCTGCCACCACGACGGCCTAACCGTCCAGGTGTTCCTCGACGACCCACCCGGCTATTACCTGGCGATGCGCGACGCCTACCGGGCTGGCCTGCTGCCGCCGATCGTGGTGACCGACAGCGAGATCATCGACGGCTACCACCGCATCGTGCTGGCGCTTGCCGACAAGTCGCCCACCATCGCCGCCTATCAACCAGAACCATGCCGCTCATTGGCAGCCTGCGCCGGGACGGCGGGGGAAGCTCATGTGACTGGGGCTGTGCCCGTGCTTGGTGGAGCTTGCGGAGGGTCGCGTCGCGTTCTGCCCGCAGTGGGTCAACCATGCTCATCTCCTGTTGGCGGCTGGCTCAGGGTGGGATTGGCAGCTCGCCGCCTGGCGGCTGGATCGTCTCCTTGAAATTCGGCTGCCGGCGGAGTGTCGGCGACGTCGCAGCGTGCCGGCCGGGCCGATGGCCGGATTCATCGCCTGCGCAGCAAGCGCCCGGTGAGACCGGGACGGTGGGCGGTCGGTTCCACTTGGCCTCCTACCAGACGGCCAGGCCTTCGCCGGTGTCGATCGCCGGATCAGCGCGGACGACGACCGAGTCCCGCGCGACGCCTTGGTGCAGGTGGACCGCCTCGGGCCACTCGATCTGCTCGCGTGCCGCCTCGCCATCGACCACCTCGGTCACCGCCCACGCGCGTGCCGCGGGCTCCTCGTGGTCGTAGCGGTCACGGTACTCGAGGAACAGCGTCGTCCACCAGGCTGCGTGCCCGCTCCTCGGGTACGGCCAGGTTGGACGGCAGATCGATGGGCCGGTCGGCCGCTGCCGGGTCGAACGCCGCCCGGGTCATCGCCTCGGTCCAGGGCTGGCCGTCGCGGGCTCGAAGGACCGGAACCTGGATCTCGTCCTTGGCGGCGGCCGTGATGTAGCCGTCGCTGCCCACGACCAAGCCGAGCCGGCCGTTGAGCTTCCCGACCGGCAATGACTTGCCTTGGGGGTCCAGGCGGCAGGTGCCGAAGGCGTAGAAGGCGGCCATCGGGTGCAGCTTGATCGTCAGGCTCTTGGCCCGAGCAACCTGGTCGAGGGCGGCTTGGTGGTTGTCACACCAGGGGCCGGCGAGGACGTCCCGGCGATGTCTGTCGATTACGCTGACGTAGTACGCCCCGGGTTGGGCATCCGGAGCTTGGCGCTGGGCCGGGCCGACGCCGTGGTGGTGGTAGGCCTCGACCGTGGTCGGTGATTGCAGGTCGCGTTCCCGCTCGGCCTCCCGCCGGAGCGTCGTAGTGACGGCTTGCGGGCGGGCCGTTTCCTCGGCAAGGCCGTGGGTGTCCCTGAGCTGCAGGAACGCGTCGATCGCAGCTGTGGCCAGCTGGTCAGTCCGGACAGGCGGCACTGCGATACCCCTCGGCCAGTCGGTCGGCCGTTCCGGCGCTGTCGGGTCGAACACCGCGCGGGTCATCGCCTCGGTCCACGGCTGCCCATCGCCAGTGCGAAGGTGTGGGACGGGGCGCTCGTGCTCGGCTCGGACGACCTTGAGGGCTTGTGTGAGCGTTGCTGCAACGATCTGCTGGACCCGGCCGGAGGTGAACCCGTAGGCGCCGAACTGCGGGCACGGCTCGGCCGAGCAGTGTTGGGCATGGCCGACGGCGACCTCGAGGGGAAGCCGGGTGAACAGGTCGATGGCGTGGTCCAACACGGCGAGCTCAAGCGCGAACTTCTGGAGCGTCAGCGGGTCATGCGACCGGGCGTGTGCCTGGTGAAGCCTGCCGGCGGTGGTGTCGCGTTCAACACGCAACTGCTCAATGTCCATGGGATCTCCTGGTGGGCTGTCGCTGTGTCAAGTCGGGATCGTCAACTCGCCGCCTGGCAGCTCGTCAGCAGGGCTTGGGATCGCCGTCGCGAAAGGGCGCGCTGGGATCCCCCGCGGCCGGCCTGAGGCGTAGGTGTAGGCGGACTTGAGCGTCGCTTCGATTTCTCTGGGCTTGAGTCCGGCCTGGTCCGCCGCATCGGTCAACCCCTCGCGGGCGTCCCGCTCGTCCAGGACGCCGCCGGCGACCAGGCTGAACAGCTTGCAGCCGGCGACGTTGAGGGTGTGGTTGCGGCTGCCCTTGGGGGCTGCCCTGACCTTGGCGAGCTCGCCTTCCAGCGCCGCGCGCGCGTAAGCGGTGTCGGTGTGCTCGGGCGTGAACCGCGGGATGTCGATGGTCACGCACTGCTCCCGGCGCTGCACCTTGTCCAGCAGCGAACCCGGCACCGGAGGTAACGGCGTGTCCAGGTTCCACTGGCGGCCGTCCACCCACCGGTACTGGTCGCCGCTGGCATGCTGGCTGGGTGGCGCGATGACGTAGCCGCCGATGCCACGCCAGTCGACGTGGGATCCACGGCCAAGGAGCCCGGCCCGATTGCCACCACCGCTGGGGGCGAACAGGTAGTGGTAGCCGCCGCTGCCGGTGCGCACCACCGGCACGCGGCTCAGGTCCAGGTCGTGCTCGGCGACGAAGACCCGCATCGCGCCGACGCCTTGGGCGCCGTCCAGGTCGAGGACGTCGAATGCGACCCCGGTCGCGATCCCGATGTTGGCGGCGGGATGCCGCTCCCACCAGGTGGCCACGCGCTCGGGGTCGCTGGTCGCCTCCTTGACGCCGTGCCAGGTGAGCGGGTGCTTGCCTGGACTGCCGCAGTCCAGGTCGCCGCAGGCGCAGACGATCGCCGGCCCGCCGTCCAGCACCGTCTCGACCACCGAGTAGCAGGGGAAGACCGGGATGCCTGCGGCGGCGTAGGCCAGCGCAGTGTCACGTTTGCTGAGAGCCGCGTCCGGCATCGGCGTCGCGGATGCTGGGTGGACGTGAACGTGAGAGTCGGCGACTGGTCCTGATGGCGGGTGGAACTGGCCTATCTCCTGCTCACCCGCCGGCGGGCCAGGTTGCTCCTGGTCGTGTGCGGGATCCTCAGGCGGGCCGCCCGGCATGGCGGGTTCTACCCGGCGGGCGCCTGGCACCGCCTGGGTTGCGTCGTGCGCCGGTTCTGCGTAGGCGATTCCGTCGCGGAGGTTGTCCAGCCACCACAGCGGGCTGCCAACACCCCAGGTGGCGTCGTCGACCCGCTGCTCCCTACCAGTCTGCGGGTCCAGCATCCAGCCGTGGAAGACAACAACGGGTTCGGCGACGCCCTGGACCATGCGGGTGTCCGGCACAGCCGACTCGACCTCGAGCAGCTTGCCGTTGCTGTAGGTCAACTCGACGACGTCGCCGGGCAGCACCTCCACGGCGCGGACCCAGTGGGGGGTGGGGCGGCTGACGGTCACCTTGGTCGCTTCCCTGCCGTGTGGGTCCTCGCCCGCAGAAAGCGCGGATGGAGGCCGGGCCGCGTCGGCTGCTTGGAGCTGGAGCTCGGCCGCGCGCTCGGCGAGCTCCGGCGGCAGGAAGTACTCCTCATCCCACGCGGCCGAGTGCGTCCGGGCCGCGTCGAGCTCCCGGTTCGCTGTGTTCGTCAGCGCCCACCAGGCGGCAACCTCGAGGGGCAGGTCGACGTAGACCACCCGTGGCGTGCCGTCTCCGCCGAACCGCCCACCACCAACGTAATCCGCAGCGGCGGCGCGGCTGTGAGTAAACCAGCGGGCCCGCGCGGCGGCCGACGCCTGGTAGCTCGGGCTGGTCGCCACCCACTCCGGCAGGGTCCTGGTCGTGGCGACGGTCTCGCCGCGGTACAGGCGGATGTGTCCGGCTGGGACGGGCGGCTCCTCCCCCACCAGCGGGCCAGGTTGCTCTTGGTCGCGCGCAGGCCTGTCCGGCGGGCCGCCCGGCGGGGCGGAGTCCAGCGAGCTACCGCCCGGTGGAACCCGGCGTGGGGTCCGGGCCCTGCGCGCGTCGGGGCTGGGCGTGGTCGCCATGCCAGATCCTCCCCAATACCCCCGCTCTCATTGATTCGCGCTCTGAATAGCTTATTATCATCCAGTAGACTGTGTTTGCCTATAGTACCTTTGATAGACGTGCGGAAGGGCGTTACAGCGGGAGGTGCATGGGGGATGGCATCCCGGTTGCCTGCCGATCCGCTGCTGGGGGCGGTGGACAGGCTGTGCGCTGCGCGTTCGCTGTCACCGCGGCAGGCGCTCGGCCCGGCGGCGCTGCATGCCGCGTACCTGCGGGCCGGACTCGAGGGCAGCCTCACGCTCAGCACCGTGGAACGCTTCTGTGCTGGCCCGCTGCAGTGCGACCCCCACGACCTGTACGGCGAGCAGTACGACCGGGCTATCGCCGATGGCAGCACCGGTCGCGGCGCCGATACGGCTGGGGGCTGGCTGGAGGACTTCCGCAGGCGTGCCACGACCGAGACCGCCCTACCGCCGACACAGCACCGTACGGACGGCGTGGCGGAGGTCGTGCCGGCCGAGGAGCTGAGCGGCCGGCGTGCCAGGCAGCTCGGCGACCAGATCGTGGACAACCTCGGCGACTTCTTGGACGCGACCGGGCACGGCCAGCAGCTCCGAGCGCTGCTGGGTCCCGCGGCCGACCAGCTGCTCGGCCGAGACGATCGCCACGGGCCCGACTGCGAGATCAGCGGGTAGGAGTCCAGCGCATGGGAGACAGCCTGGTAACCACCGCCGGCGCGGCCTATGACCAGTGGGTCATCCGGTTTCGCGCCGCGCTGATCGGCGCCCTCGGCGCCCTGGTGGCCGGCATCGCCGCGATCGCCTACCTGGTGAGCTTCGAGGCCATCAGCCTGTTCGCGATGCACTCTGGTGGGATCGCGCCCAAGTACGCCTGGGCCGCCCCGCTGCTGGTCGACTCGTTCATCGCGGTGGCGACCGGCGCGGATCTGTGGTTCGCGGTCGGCACCAGCCAGCGGCA
>WNGK01013574.1_pt1 | contig 10445 bp, 9 predicted proteins | sample 5400601 | NCBI WGS metagenome assembly WNGK01 (sample SAMN13153376, study PRJNA577476) | soil metagenome | isolation source: 60 cm soil or saprolite under Garry oak tree replicate 1 | place: USA:California | collected 2016-06-15
CGCGAGCACCTCGCCGACTTCAAGGTCCCGCAGTTCATCGCGGTCAGGACCGACCCGCTGCCGCGCAACCCGAACGGCAAGGTGCTCAAGGCCCCGCTCCGCAAGACCGACTTCGGCGCTCCGGCGGCGGGCTGAGCGCTCGCTGGCTGCGCTCCGCCGGCACGCTCCGCCAGCACGCTCCGCCGGCACGCTCCGCCCGGTACGAAAGACGTGCCCTGCAGGGCACGGCCCTGCGGGGTCACGATTTCGAGGATGCTCCCTTTCGCCGGGTCCGGGCGATCGCGCCGATCGCCGGCGCCAGCGTCAGCCACAGGGCGATCGTCACGATCATGGACGTGAGGTATCCGAACGGCCGGATCCCGACGTCGCCGGCGAAGCCGCCGGCGAACAGCATCAGGACCCAGGAGCTGAGGAAGAAGGTCGGTCCGGCCGCTAGCACGCCGAAGAAGTCACTCATGACGGTCGCCTTTCTGGGTGTCTGCTCGCCGCACGCCCGTTCGCCGGGTTCCTGCTGCCAGCATCGCACCCGCGGCCCACGGCAGCATCGGCGCGGTAGCGCCGATGTCCGCGCGCACGGCCAGCCCCGGCCGCATGCGGCACGGACGCCCGGCCGGCCAGACGAGCCGGGAGAACCGGTCGCCGGGGACTTATGGCCCTGTCAGCGCGCCCTTTGTCCCGGCCACACTGTGTGTTGCCCGACGACGATCAGAGGGAGGTGAGCGCGTGAAGGTCATCCGCGCACTCCTGACCTGCGCGGCACTGGTGATCGCGGCGCTGGCCGCCGCGATCCCGGCCGCCGCGATCCCGGCCGCGGCGGCTTCGGCCGGTTCCGCCGACGTCGCCCCGGTCACCGTCGTGCCGTCGGCCGGCCTGGCCGGAGGCGACATCGTCCACGTGACCGCCGGCGGCATCACTCCGGCCGCGGCGGTCCAGGTGATCCAGTGCGACATCTACGCCGGCGACCCCGAGCAGGACTGCTTCCCGAGGACCACGACCACCGCCGGCCAGGGCGGCAGCGTATCCGTCGACGTCACCCTGGTCGACCCCGCCTACCGGGCCCAGCCGTTCGGCGATCCCACGCCCGTCTACTGCCGCGCCGACATCTGCCGCGTCTTCCTCGCCTGGCTAGACCAGGACGGCAACCAGCAGGTGCTCGCCTCCGGCCCGCTCGAGTTCTCCGGCTCGCCCGCGACGATCACCGCCAACCGGAGCGCCAACCTGCGCAGGCAACAGCTCCTGCACGTCTCGGGCACCGCCTACGGTGCCGAGGGGCACCGGGTGCGGGTCCTTGAGGAGGCGTGCTTCTCGATCATCCAGGGCAGCGGCTGCTACGGTCAGAACCCCGCGGTCTCGACCACCGTCCGCACGGACGGCACGTACGCCGTGCGCTACCGGGTGCGGCGGTTCCTGTCCGACGGGACCGACTGCGCCGACACCGCCAACATCCTGGGATTCTGCGAGCTGAGCGTGATCGTTTACGACCGCAACGGGGTTCCGGACGACAGCTTCGGCGTCTCCGTCCGGGGCCAGCCCGCCCTGGCCCTGTACTTCCGCACCGGTAAGTGACGGCCGGACCGGAACCACGATCAGCAGCACACCGCCGACCAGCGTCAGCGCGCCGCCAGGTTCCGCGGTGCCTGCTGCCCCGGGGAGCATGGCGAGGACCTCGGTGGACCTGGCCGAGCCGATGTCACGAACCCTCGTGTAGCTGACGCCGGACAGGTATCCGGCCACGTTACGAGCGGGCGCGATGCCGACGAACACCGGCCTCCACGGCTCGGACGCGGTCACCCGGATCCGTACCTTGCCGACGAACTGCCTGCCGAGCCGGTCCAGGCCGGTGGCGGGAACGCGGAATCGAGTCGGGGTAGCGCCCGGTGACCGCCAGGATGACCGCGGCGATTAGGACCAAGGAGCCCGATCAGGCCGCCGCCGGGCCAGTTGATGCTGTGGTCTCGCAGGTTCGCCACGGCGAAGTGCCGCCCCCTGCGAAGAGCCCGACGATGATGTAGTGCGGAATGGCGAGCACCCATTTCACGAGCCACAGCCAGCGCGACAGCGGGCTGTCCAGACGGGCGTCGACGCGGACCGGATACGTGGTCGCAGACATCGTCACCACCTCCTGACACCGACGCTACGAGGCGGCGGCGGCGCAAGGCAGGGCTCCAGGTCACCATTGCTTGGGTTCTTGGCCACATGCTCTGGCACCCGCGGGTCGCTGCCCGCGGGTGCCAGAGCACCCGCTACTCGACCAGGTCGTCGACGGGCTTGACCCCGGCAGTTCCCCGGCGCAGCCGCCGGAGCAGGGCACCGAAGTACCACAGGCCGGCCAGGACGGCGCCGTAGCCGAGCACCTTGTCGGAGCTGTGGAACGACGCGGGCAGGGACAGCGCCAGCATGATGACCACGGTGTAGACGAGCACGAAGCCGATGACCGGCCAGGCCCACCGGCCCAGCGTGAACGCCCCGGGGATGCTGTCCGTGGTGCGCCGCTTGACCGCGTAGGCGACCGTGATCAGGAAGTAGATGATGTACGGGATGATCGCGGTCGCCCCGACCAGCGTGAGGAACGCGCTGGCCTGCAGGTAGCCGTACCACATCACGCCCAGGTCGATCGCGCCGAACACGAGCAGCGCGATGATCGGGGTCTGGCTGCGCAGGTTCACCTTCCGAAGCTGACCGGAGAACGGCAGCATGTTGTCGCGGGCCAGGGAGTAGGCCAGCCGTGCCTGCGCGCCCGCGCCGACCACCAGGATCGCGAACATCGAGAAGATCACGAACGCGATGAACACCTTCACCAGCCAGGACGGCAGCCAGTAGCCGGCGATGAGGACCAGCGGCGGCGCCGACCCGGTCGCCGCCGCCGTCTCGACGGCCTTCAGGTCGGGGATCGCCACCGTGAAGCCGACCAGCGCGACCATGCCGAGGACGGCCGAGCCGACGACGGCCCAGATCACCCCGCGCGGCACGCTGCGCACCGGGTTGACCGCGTCCTCCGACATGTCCGCGGCCAGCTCGAAGCCCACCAGCGTGAACGCGCCGAGCAGGCCCGCGAGCGCGAAGGCGTACCAGGTCGGATTGTGCAGGACCGAGGTGGTGTTGGTCAGGATGCTCGCGCCGTAGGGCGACGGCTTGGTCTTGAGGCCCCACAGCACGAACAGCAGCACGCCGAACACGACCGTGCCGATGATCTCGGTGAACACCGCGACGTTGTTGACCCGCGCCGCCACCTGCATGCTGATGATGTTGATCACCACGGGAAGCAGCATCAGGATGATCGCCACCGACAGCACGAGCCTGGGGTTCGGGTTGTTGACGTTGAACTCGCTGAGCAGCAGCGGGGACGCGACGCCGAGCATGATCGCGCCGCCGCCAACGGACATGTAGAGCAGCCCGGCGAAGCCCACGAACCAGCCGTAAGTGGGGTTGACCAGCCTGGCGCTCCACTGGTACGCGTAGCCGGCCAGCGGTATCCGGGTGCCGAGCTCGGCCACCACGAACGCGATCATCAGGTTGCCCACGCCGACGATGGGCCACGTCCAGATCGACGCCGGCCCCCAGTACAGCAGCCCGAAACCGTAGTTCAGGAATATGCCGGTCGTGATCGAGATGATCGAGAACGCGATCGCGAACATCGAGAAGAACTTCAGCGACCGCCGCAGTTCTGGCTTGTAGCCGGCCCGCTCGACGATCGCCTCGGCCTCGGCAACGTCGCTCACTCCGCCGACGGTGGCCGTGCCAGCAGCCGATCCGACCGGGTCACCCGTTGTACTTGACATTTTTTCCCTCCTTTAGTGATGGTGCCGTGCTTTCACTTCAGGACGTTGACTGGCGGAGCCGCTCGCGGACGGCGGCGAACGCCTGGTCGGTCGCGGCCAGCACGAGCTCGACGTCCTCGCCGGTCATGGCCGCGGAGACGAACCAGTTGTGCCGCGGATGGATATACGCGCCCCGGCGGACCGCCTCGGCGGCGAAGACGCTGGCCAGCGCGTGGCCCTTGTCGCCGGCGAACGTCAGGTAGGGCATCTGCACCGGGCCGGTGTAGTTCACCTCGAGGTCCCAGGCCGCCGCCTGGGCGGTGATCCCGTCCCGCAACGCCGTCCCGGCCCGCTCCATGGCCTCGATCGCGTTCTCTTCGCGCAGCGCGGTAATCGTCGCCACCGCCGCCGCCATCGGCACGGCCGAGAACCAGAACGACCCGGTGACGAACACGCGGCTCGCGCCGTCGCGGAACCGGTCGCTGCCGAGCGCGGCGGCGAGCGGGTGACCGTTCGCGATCGCCTTGCTCCACGCCGACAGGTCGGGGTCCACGCCGACCGGCTCCCAGCTCGAGCCGAGGTGCAGCCGGAACCCGCAGCGCACGTCGTCCAGGATCAGCGCCGCGCCGGTCGCGTCGCACAGCTCGCGCAGCCCGCGCGCGAACGCCGGGTCGACCAGCTCCTGGTCATACCCGGCGTCGTGCTTGAACGGGCTCACCACGACCGCCGCCAGGTCATCGCCGGCCTCGGCCGCGGCCTGCCGGGCGCTGCCGGTGTCGTTGAAGGTGTAGTAGCCGAGGTTGGCCCGGTCCTGCGCGGTGACCCCGGCCAGCCTGGGCGTGCACCAGGGCGCGGCCCCGTGGTAGGCGCCGCGGGCGACGAGTATGCACCCGCGCCCGGTCTGCGCCCGCGCGATCGTGCAGCACATGGTCGTCGCGTCGGTGCCGTTCTTGGCCAGCACCGCCCAGTCCGCGTGCCTGACGGTCGCCACCAGCAGCTCGGCGAGTTCCACCATCACCGGGGCCGGGCCGTTCTGGCAGTCAGCCAGCGCCGCCTGGGCCCTGGCGGCCTGCTCGACCTTCGGATGCTGGTGCCCGAGCACCACGGGCCCGTAGCTGCACATCAGGTCGACGTAGCGGTTACCGTCGGCGTCCCAGACGCGCGCGCCGCGGCCGTCGCGCATGAACTGCGGGTACTCCGGCGGCAGCAGCGCGGCCGACTGGTGGCCGTACATTCCGCCGGGGATGACCGCCGCCGCCCGCCGCCGCAGCTCGCGGTCGGCCGTGCGGTTCGCCTCGTCCGCATCGGCCCTGGTGGGCACCTGATGAGCCATGACGTCTCCGTTTCGCCTAAACGCTCTTCCCGGCGGGTACAGTCGGCCACGCCAGCGCCCGCAGCCGCGCGGCCGGGCCGGGCGACGCGGCGGCGAGGAAGCCGAGCACCTGCTCCAGGCCCGCGATCCCGGCGTCCGATCCCAGGCCGGTGGCGACCAGCGCGCCGCAGGCGACGCCGAGCCCGGCCGCGTCGGCCGGGGCCGCGCCGAGCAGCAGCCCGGCGATCAGGCCCGCGTTGAAGCCGTCGCCGCACCCGGTGGTGTCGACGACGTCGACCGCGATCGCGGGCACGTGCACCGGGTCGCCGCCGCGGCGGCGGGCCACCAGGGCGCCGTCCGCGCCGAGCGTGACCGCCACGCCGCCCGTGCCCAGCGACAGCACTCGATCGATGGCCGCAACGAGCTCGTTTTCGCCGGTGAGCGCGGCAAGCTGATCGGCGTTCGGCGCGAACCAGTCCGCCCGCGCCAGCAGCCCCGCGAGCCGCTCGAAGTCACGCGGACTGCCCGGGCGCAGCACGTCGACCACGATCAGCGCGCCGCCCGCCCTGGCCGCCTCGACTGCCTCCGCGAGCCCGTCGCCGACCAGCCCGCCGAGTGCGTCAGGCGCCCCGACCAGCAGCGCGCTGACCTCGCCGAGCGCGGCCAGGTCGAGGTCGGCGCGGTCGAGCAGGGCGGTCGCGCCCGGCACGTGCAGCGCGGGGCGCTCCCCGTTCGGCCTGATCGGCAGTATCGTCGCCGAGGTCTGCACGCCCCGCTTGCGCACCAGGCCGCCGGTGTCGATGCCGTGCCGCCGCAGCTGCCCGGTCAGCAGGTCGGCGAGCAGGTCGTCGCCGACCGCGCCGATCGCGAGCACGTCGGCGCCGAGCTTGGCCAGGTCCACCCCGGTGCCCGCGGCCGTGCCGGCCACGGTGACCCTGATCTCGGCCAGCCGGGCGCTGCCCTGCCCGGGCGGGATCTCCGAGACCGGCCGGCCGAGCACGTCGATGATGTGCGCGCCGAGCACCGCGACCCGGCCGAGCGGCCTGCCCGGGCTCGCCGGCGCGGCCGGGCTCATCGGCGCGGGCCGGTCTGGGCGGCGCGCCTGGTGCCGTAGCCGCGCCGCCTTGCCTCGGCGGACACCTCGGCGAGCTCGGCCTCGGACAGCGTCTTCGGCTCGCCGTAGGCCTGCGCCAGGCGGTAGACCCGGGCGAGCCACTCGAGCAGCACGGCGTGGCCGTACGCGGCGTCGAGGTTGCGGCCGTAGCACACGGCGCCGTGGTTGCGCAGGATCGCCGCGCGGCGCCCGGCGAGCGCCTCGGTGGCGGCGGCGGCGAGCCCGGCTGAGCCGAACCTGACGTACGGCGCGACCCGGACCGGGCCGCCCAGGCTGGTGATCGCGTAGTGGATGGCGGGCAGCTCGTCGCGGGCCGCGGACAGCGCGATCACCTCGGCCGAGTGCGTGTGCACCACGGCGGCGGCATCGGTCGCGGCGTAGATCGCCAGGTGCATCGGCGTCTCGCTGGACGGCACCTCCGGCGCGTCGACCTCGGTTCCGTCCAGCGCGACCACGGCGACGTCGGCCGGGCGCAGCTCGCCGTAGCCGATCCCGGACGGGGTGATCGCGACCAGGTCGCCGCACCGCACGCTGAGATTGCCCGCGCTGCCGACGGCCAGCCCGTCGGCAAGCAGGCGTGCGCTGTAGGTGCCGAGCTGCTCGCGGGCTGCGTGGAACTCGGCAGCGTCCGGGCTATACACTAACTGGGATGTTAGACGGACGTCCGATTAAAAAACAGTCTCCGCCGCACATTGCTCTGCTTTGACGCTCTGCCTTGACCTTCAGTCACAAGCTGCCCTCCGTTCCCTCAGATACCAGCAGACATGCCGAAGATCGTGGACTGGGACGCCAGACGGGACGAGATCTTGTCGGCGACCTGGCGGGTTATCGCGCGCGATGGCATCGCGAAGGCCACCATCAGGGCCATCGCCCGCGAGGCCGACTGCTCGCGCGGCATTCTCGCGCACTACTTCGACGACAAGGCGGACATACTCGGCTCGGCACTGGTGATGTCGCACCGCCGGGTTGGAGCCCGGATGGACGCCAGCGCGGCCGGGCACACCGGGCTCGACGCGCTGCGGATCGTCATGCTCGAGGCGCTGCCGCTGGACGAGCGGCGGGACCTCGAGGCCCAGATCGAGATTAGCTTCTGGGGCCGGGCGCTCGGCAACCCGGCGCTGCGCGAACTGCAGCACTCCGAGTTCGACCGGCTCAGGAAGCGGCTGCGCGCGCACCTGGCCGAGGCCCAGGCGTTCGGCCGGCTCGGCGGTCACGTCGACCTGGACCTGGCCACCCATCAGCTCGTTGTGCTGATCGACGGGGTGAGCGCCGAGCGGGTGCTCTACCCGGGGCGGGTTCCGCCCGGGCGCCAGGTCGACCTGCTTGACCAGGTGCTCGACGGTCTGCGGCCGCCTGCCGAGCAGCGGGCGTCGGCGAGCGGAAAACAGGAGGCTGGCGTGAGGTACATGCTCATTCACTGTGTCGGCGAGTCCGTGGCCGACCGCGAGGACCTGGACGCGGAGACCGAGAGTCAGCTCTCGTCGTGGGTGCAGGAGATGCGAGATCGCGGAGTCCTGCTGCAGGGTGACCGGTTGCGGCCGGTCTCGTCGGCGACAACGGTGCGTGTCCGCGACGGCGAGGTGCTGGTTGCCGACGGGCCGTTCGCCGAGACCAAGGAGCAGATCGCCGGGTACGACGTGATCGAGTGCGCCGACCTGGACGAGGCCGTGGACGTAGCGTCCGGGCATCCGACCGCCCGGCTTGGCACGATCGAGGTGCGACCCTTCCTCCTGGGGTGAGGGCGTGCCGGGCTGCCGCACCACGTCCGGCCGTGGTGGCGGGCGTGCTTTCCCGCGCCGCGGTAGGCGCATGGCGGCTCGGCCGGGCCGAACCGGGAGTTCCGGCCGAACTGGTCATTAGGGGCCGAACCGTCGCACGAGTTGACGCGCGCCGACTAGAGACTTATCGCTTTCGGTCTGGCATCATGCGGAGGCATGACAATGGGTGGCGCGGCCTTTAAGCCTTCCGGAGTTCGCGTGGCGATCATCGGCCTGGCCGGCGCGATCGTCGCCGTGGCGCTGTACATCGTCGGAAAGGCGCATACGCCCGACTACACGACCGGCCTGTTCGGCCAGAGCGGTGCTCGTGGCGGTCACGCTGCCCATCGCCATCCACTGCTTCCTCGCCTACGGCGTCGTCCTCACCGACGCGCGGAAGGTGATCCACTCGATCGCGGGCTGCGTCTTCTACGGCGCGGTCGTGTCGAAGGTGCTGCTCGTGCAGAGCAGGAAACTGCCGGGCTGGGCGCTGCCGGTGGCCGGCGGCCTGCTCGCCCTGCTGGTGGCGCTGCTCTGGTACACCTCGGCGCTGTGGTACTACAACGGCTACAGCATTCCGATCTGACCGGCAGGACAGGGCACTCGCCGGCGGAAAGGGCCAACGGCCCTGTCGGCCCTGGTCATCCGGCCGACATTCCGGGTCAAGGTCGGGTGCTAACACCTCGTAGACCGTGTCCCCGGATCCGAGTGGAACGCCCAGGGCAGGGATATCCGACCAAAGTTTCCCCAGGACTACGGGGCATGCGCGGGCGTGGAACACCGGTGACGGGCCGAAGACCATCTTCGCCGACGGGGTCAAGTGGCTGCGGGGGAACGCGGTGCTGCTTCCCGGTGTCACGACGGCCGCGCGGCTGGTGTCCCGGGTCCGGGACGAGGCCCTCGACGAGCTGTACGCGACGCTGGCCGGCCTGCCCGGCCCCTACCTGGCGGCCCGCCTGGAGGGCCTGGTCGTGGTGCCGGACGGGGCTCGGTACTCCGAGATGGAACTGTGGCGGCGGGGGCCGTCGAAGCCGACCGGGCGGAGCCTGGAGCGCGGGCTGACCCGGGTCGCCGAGGTCAGCGGCGCCGGGATCGGGCGGCTGGACCTTGAGGCGCACGTGCCGCGCCGCCGGGTCGTGGACCTGGCCCGGCACGGGATGGCGGCCCGCGCGCAGGCGCTGCGCCGCCTCGGGGACGAGCGGCGGCTGGCCACGCTGGTCGCGACGGTGGCCTACCTGGAGGGCCGGGCGGTCGACGACTGCCTGGAGCTGCTGGACCTGCTCATGACGACCGACCTGCTGTCCAAGGCCGAGAAGGCCGCCGGGGACGAGCAGAAGCGCCGACACCCGTCCCTGGTGCGGCACTCCGCCCGCCTCGCCGCCGCAGTCGAGGTTCTTTTCGACGTCACCGAATCCGGCGGGGAGCTGACGCTGGAGCAGGTGTGGCAGTCGATCGAGGCGGTCGTCCCGCGCGGGGAGCTGCGCGAGGCGGTCGACGCGGTGGCGGACATGGTCCCGCCGCCCGGCTCGGACGCCGACGTCGAGATGCGGGCGCACCTGACCGAGCGGATCGCCACGGTGACCCCGTTCCTGAAGCTCCTCACCGAGGTCATCGAGTTCGGTGCCGCCCCCGAGGGCGAGCAGGCCCTCGCCGCGATGAAGTCCCTCCCGAGGCTCCTGGACCGGCGCACCAGGATCACCGCCGCCGACATCGACCTCGGGCTCCTGACCGGGTCGTGGCGGGCCCTGGTCATGCCGAAGGACGGCGGCGTCGACCGCAGCGCCTGGGTGTTCTGCGTCCTGACGGCCTTTCACCGGCACCTGCGCCGCCGCGAGATCTACGCCGAGGCCTCCACCCGCTGGCGCGACCCCCGCGCGCAGCTGCTCGCCGGGGACAAGCTCGCCCGCGCGAAGGCGACGGTGATGGCCGACCTGCAGCTGGGCGAGGACCCAGGCGGCCTGCTGGCCGAGCAGTCCCGCGCCCTGGACGACGCGCTACGCGACGTCGCCGCGCAGGTCTCCGCCGGGACCATCGATGCCACGGTCGACGACCAGGGGCGGCTGCACCTGCCCAAGCTGTCCGCCATCCCCGACCCGCCCTCGCTGGTCGACCTGCGCAAGCGGGTGGCCGCGATGCTGCCGCGCGTCGACCTGCCCGAGGTGATCCTGGAGGTGATGGGCTGGGTGCCGGAGTTCACCGCCGCGTTCACCCCCGCCTCCGGCGGCCGGTCCCGCCTGGACGACCTGCACATCTCGGTGGCCGCGTGCCTGACCGCACAGGCCCTGAACATCGGCTACGCCCCGGTCGCCAAGCGCGGCATCCCGGCGCTTGAGCCCGCACGGCTGGCGCACGTCGTCGGCTCCTACCAGCGCGACGGCCACCCGACCGCGCTCGGGGAGGCCATCGCGATGTACGGGCGGATCCCCAAGACGCTGCACATCTGCTCGCTGGCCGCCGAGGAGGCCTACCGGCGCGACATCAAGGGCATGCGCAACCTCCAGGAA
>WNGK01008805.1_pt1 | contig 10444 bp, 15 predicted proteins | sample 5400601 | NCBI WGS metagenome assembly WNGK01 (sample SAMN13153376, study PRJNA577476) | soil metagenome | isolation source: 60 cm soil or saprolite under Garry oak tree replicate 1 | place: USA:California | collected 2016-06-15
ATACCGCATTGGGGGTACAACGGCAGCGCACGGCGTTACTGGGACTTCATCTTCGGTGCCAGCGCCAAGTACAGCCGCATTGAGCGGCAACTCCATCACTACGGATCGGGTCTCAATGCCATTCCCGTGTTGGCGGCATACCGGGAGCATCCGGACGACTTCTATCTGCTGCGGGTCGGATACGCAGGCACCATGGGAGTGCTCGCCGACGTGGATCAGGAAGGATTTCTGGCGCCCGCGTTTCACTCTTTTCCCGACATGATGCGGTTTGATCCAGTGTCCGGCGATAATGGTCCAAACTTCTTTGGTCACGCTTGGAACACGGCGACCTACGTTGTCAACCACCCTCAATTCGGATGGCTAGCCTTCGGCGGAAATATCAAGCGTGAAGGAAGCATTGTCAAAGCCACACCTTTGGATTCCGCTCGCACGCGCGTGTACATTTCCCCGTTTGGACTTTGGCTGACGCTTGATTCTGGCACTTTCGAAGCTCTGGAGGTCAACTCACAAACGGGGGCTGTTCGCGTGGGTCTTGCCGCGGCCAGCAACTTCACTCCAATCGCTCGCTTGCGCATTGAGCAACCAGCAAAACTATCAGGCGGCGGCGTCTATCGTCCTGCCCAGTCTTTCACCATGGAACGCCAAGCATACCTGATCCCTCTGGCCAAGGACTTAACGTGGGTAGAACTTACGGACAAGCAATAACGATTTACATTCGTGTGAAATACGGAGGCTTCTATCGTCACGCGCCACGTGCCTGCGTCGCGTTCGAGATTTTTGCGACAGCGATTTCTGGGCGCGCGATTCCAGGTCAGTGGATGGGCATTACCGTTTTTTGCGGAGCCGGACAGACCTGTTTGGTGCAACCACGCCCGAAGTTGTCCAGATAAGCTATTCTGATGACATGGATCATCTAGGAGTTCTTCGGGACAAGATTGGGCGTCTCCGAGAAGAGATCGCTGACATTCAAGAGTTAAATGAGCAGTTTCGGCGTGACGGCTGGAATGGAGCAGATGCTCAAGTCGCTCACGGACAGAGGAATGAACGGTTGCAAGCAATCCAGCATGAGCTTGTTCGCCTCGCAGACCTGGGTCGTAAAGTTGTTTCGACAGAACAAATGAGGGAAAAGCACCGCTCTCGGCTGCATCTCGTCAAACAGAAACGGGCATCGTAGCGTTCCCACCTGGTCTAAGCGCCCACGGTACCTGCCTACACGAGCCTCCCAACTTTGCATCGCGCAGAAACGCCTAGCCCAGCAGCAAAATGACGCAAAAACGAAAGCGCCCCGACTCAATCAGTCGCAGGACGCTCGTCCTGAACAGCCCTCCCCCGAGGTCTGCTCAATCACAGTCTAGTCCGGCTTGCCGTCATGCGGAATGGCCCGGATGGGCCACTGTGAAAATCGAACAATTTATGCCGCTTAGCCGACAACAACCGTCAGGCACTGCCAATAAGACTCGCCGCGCCGATGGTCACTCCGAGTAGCCCTCGTCTTCATCGCTACTCTTACCCCCGCCATTATCTTCCTGATCGTCTTCATCATCGTCCGGCTCGCGTCGAAGGAGGACATCGGCATCTACCGACCGATCAGTTGAGTCCGAGTCGGGGCGTTCTCGATGTATTCCGCGCATGTTCATATCGTACAGCCACGCCCGGAGAGAAATCGCCCTATTGGCGAGGAGTGTGCTCGAAGGGCACCTTGGTGAATCGCGCTTTTTCGATTTCGATCACGAGTGCGACCCGCCCCTCAGGCTCGCGGAACGGAAAAGGCTTTCCCGTGTACTTGTGGGAGATAGCATCGATGTATTTGCAGTCGCCATCAGGACGGCGCTCCACGACGCGACCACGAAGCTGGACTTCGCGATAGGGATCGTGGAAATCAATGATTGAGAGCGCCACGCGAGAATCGCACACAAGCGTAGAAGCCCAATTCTTCAGCGGCATTCGATATCGGACAGCGGCACGCACGGCGAGGGAAAAAAAAGGCAAATCAAACTATCCAAAAAGCGTAAGCTTATTTTATCTCTTCGCGCTGTCTGGCGTCTTCATGGCGACCCACATTCTGCAAGTCGCTTACTATCGCCCTCTGCGAGAACTCCGCGCTCACGCACTGGAAACCGCTGGTTATTGCGTTACATCTGTCTTGGGCAAGTGGGCTTCTCCGCTCAACATTCCCTTCGAGCCGCGATAGTTCATTGGTTCAAAGCGCACCATTCCAGAATTCCGGTGATGGTGTTGCAGTTCCACAGTTGGGAGAGCTTTTCCGAGGCCGATGTTGCTACGTTGTCTGAAGACCCTACTTGTTTGGCGGGCAGAGAGCGCTCGCATTCTGAGACCTTGATTTTCAAAACTGCCGTCCTGCGAAGCTGGAATTGCTACACTGCGCGACTCGTCGTTAATTGCGCCAACCTGCGTAGGTTGCGAGGTGCGTCGTCCATAGCGCGATGCTCTCCCGGCGACGGATTCGTTGTTAGGCTCACTTCAATCCTGTGAGAATCGCATTACGCGCAGCAGTAATTCGCTCCAGAAGCTTGCGTTCATCCGCCTCGTACAGTGCCGCTTCATAGAGAGGTTTCCAGTCGCAGTTATCGGGTTGGGAGACTGGATCATTTGGGAACGGTTATCCTACTTCTGAGGCGGTGAAAGCGCCGAGAAACGCCAACTGGACGCACGGGGCAAATCGAACACTCCAGAAGTGTGCCTACGACGGCTCCGGCTGATTCTTGCCTGAGCCAACCGCGCTGCCCCACTTAATTCACGGATCGGGCGGGCTGCTCCACGTCTCCGAAAATGGATACGGCTTCCGCTTCAATTAGGTCGTGCCCGTTCGCTGCAAGAATTTTGTTAGCTAAGAATCTGACGAACTCGCCAAGCGCGTTCTGATGCGGGAAAGAGGTCAGAAACCCGTGTTTCGGGCATGACACGCTCTGAACTGTTTTTGGCCCACCGCTATCGATGACGACAGTCTTGTGACAATCATTGAGAGAGCAATGCAAATTCGTTTCAAAGGTCTCGTCCGCGTCATTGGGTTTGACTTCGATTTGCAGGAAGGTTGGTTCGCGGGGCATAAAATTGGGAATACTCTGCATTTGCCGATTGTAGTCCTGCAATCGTCAGCACCGGAGTGCGAATTCGGTATCAACCAAGGCGGGGGTGTTCTTAAATGTGTAGCCAGCAATCGCCGCGTCTTTCGCGAAGTACTCAGGACGATGCTCGCCCCGGCGCATCGAATCGAAATCAGCAACTCCATGATCCACGCGGTCGCGGTCAATCCAGTTGTTGTGGGCGGCGGTTTCGAACATCGCGATGTCCGTGCGGGACAAGGGGGCAACTTAGAACCAGCATCTCTGTAGCAGTCGAGGTGCGTTATGCCCGTTGTTTGACCCGCTTTACTATGTTCCTCCTGTTCTTCGCTTCTGCTTTCTGTCGCGCTCAAACAACAGCGACCTGTGACCATTGGACATTCTTCATTAGCTTTTCGGCTTCCGGCATCAATCGTTGGAAAACAGTGGTCGGCACAGCACCACAGAGTGGTGGACGCTTCACCGGATATATCGGTTATGCAAACGGAGCCGTTAAGACGTACAACTTTCCGGTTGCAACCCAGACGCATTTTTCTAAACGCAACGCACTGGGCGTTACTGTGGGCGACATCGATTTCAGTCATGGATTAGTGGTTACGGGTTCCAGCGCGGCGACGGTAGAATATCCCGGCGCAATGCAGACCATTCTCTATGGAATCAACTACTGGGACACAATGGTCGGAATTTTCAATACAGGCGGTGACTTCAGCCAGCCGTACGATGGATTCAAAATGTGGAAAAACGGCTCGGTCACCACCATCGCCTATCCCGGAGCAATGATGACGAATCCGATGAGCATCAGCGACACAGGGGTAATTGTAGGCTGGTATGTGAACAACGGCGCTCAGCCGCCTTTTCCCTATCACGGCTTCGTGTTGGCGAACCGCGTTTACAAGGCGCTCGACTATCCCAACAATAATCGCACCCTGTTGAATGACATCAACGCTTCGGGAGTAATTGCTGGTAGGCACATCAACACTTCAGCGGGAACACAGGGTGGCTTCATTTACGTCAATGGCACGTTCAAAGATGTCACCGCGCCAAACGTACAGGTTTTAACTCTCAATGGCATCAACGTTACGGATATGTAACCGGGACTTCCAGTGCCGGGTCGTTCACGGCGCACTGCCAGTAGTATGGTTCGTGAAAGTTCCCGCCGCGATCCAGAGGGGCGCTGATTTTATACGACGCTAAATCAGAGTGGCGAGAGCGGTACGATGAGCCTTGGGTAGAAGGAGGCGGTTCTTCGGTGCGGGCACAAAGCCCTTGCCGCACTGAGGACAGCGGACGTGCTCAAAGTCAGTGCACGTGATGTTGGTGTTGAGTTGGTCGCATCTGGCCCTGTTCTCCGCGAGAAACATCCCCATTTTCGCTGTAATGATGGTGCCGAGCATTAGCTTGGCGACGAGTGAGTGGCTGGAATATACGAGTTCACATTGGCCTCTCGAGTGGCCGCGGGCGATTAGTGCGAGTGTTGCGGAGGTGGAAGCTGGCCTACGAATGATTGCGAACAGCCAAAAGAAACCGCGCTGGCATCTGGTGCCATGTCTTGCTGTGCTGGTGCTTGCACTGCTTCTTGAGCACCATGGTCGCGTGAGAGCATTGCGCGCGGACTTCGATCAAGATCGTTTTCCAGCCGATGCAGCGTCGTTTCTCTCGCAACGAAGATCAATCGCGCCCATGCGACTGTACTCAAGCTGGCAATGGGGTGGGTATCTGATTTACCGACTTTGGCCTTCCATTACGGTCTTCGACGATGGACGAACCGATTTCTACGGTCCTGCATTCGTGGAAGAAGGGCTGCCCGCATGGAATGCATATCCGGACTGGCCAAATGTCTTCGCGCGTTATCGTGTGAATGCTGCGCTGCTCCCATTGATCCCGCTCTAGCAACGGTATTACGAGAGAAGCCAGACTGGAAGCCGCTCTATCAGGATCGGATTGCTGTCTTGTACACGAAAACGGACGGAGACTGAGGAGTTCTGTGGAAACCTCTCCATGTCGGGAGAGCCACAGAAAGGGACGGGCACATGCCACCCCCGGGTCGCCAAGACCTCGCGGTCATGCGCCCCGTCCCGGCGCTTTCTAAGATGTCCGTTCTCCGAACATCCCCAATTAAAGGACTTACCAACGACCGTGTTCAGGACGAGTGATAAGATGGGCCACAAAAACAAACGCCACCGCCCAGGGCGTAAGTTGAGACCGCATCCAAATTGGCGATAGCGACCGACGATGTGGCCGGGAACAGGTTCGACGATTTGAAATACTAAAGCAGAGGGCAGAATGTTCACCCCAAAATTGGAGATTCTTCCACCTGCGCAGCGGCGGCTCTGGGACGAACTCAGGTATACGCCGCGAGAATTTGTTCTCTATGGGGGCACCGCTCTGGCCTTGCGCTTGGGGCACCGGCATTCAGAGGATTTCGACTTCTTTTCAAATAAATCGTTCGCCCCGGACGTTCTGCGCAACGAAGTCCCATACCTGCAACAGGCGGAAATGAGCCAGTTTGAGTCCAACACCCTGACCGCAATCGTGCATCGCGATGGGCCAGTGAAGGTTTCCTTCTTTGGCGGCCTTAAGCTGAATCGTGTCCAAGAGCCGGATGTAGCACCAAATAGCGGAATTGAGATAGCGTCTCTGCTCGACGTCGCTGCAACCAAACTTGCAACGATTCAACAGCGAGCGCAGGCTAGGGATTACGAAGACCTGGCGGCGATTATCGGCACAGGGATCAGTTTGGCCGAAGCCCTCGGGGCTGCTTCCGCCGTGTACGGGAATGAGTTTAACGGGGCACTCAGCCTGAAAGCATTCACCTACTTCGCCGATGGAGACCTGCCCAACCTCAGTCCTACGACTCAGACTAAGCTTCGAGCACTGGCGAGCCAAGTCAGCCTGAAGAAAATTCCGCTCATACAGGCAAGACAAGGTGTGAACCGAGAGAGGTGCGTTGGGAAATGAATCACTCCGATCTGCAAACAGTAGCCAAGCGAATGGTATGGTTCAAGACACCTGACGACGCCCTAAAGGACGTGAAGCTGTTTCTAGCTCATGTGATGACCTACGGTACGCTCCGCGACATCACGACAACTCTGCGGTATTTTTCTGAAGATGATTTCGAAGCAGTGCTGGACGACCCACCTCCTGGCATCTTTGATCGTCGTTCATGGATCTATTGGAACCTGCGTTATCATCGCGAGCCAGTTCCGGAACTGCCGAAACGAAAACTCCCCTCGTAAGAGGGTGCGCACCCAGAACTGAACCGGCCAGCCCACGAATGTGCCGTAAAAGTTTTCCGGTGCCACGCCGACAATCGTGTGTCGCACTCCATTGAGCAACTGCGTCTTTCCAATGATTTCTCGATCGCTATGGAAGCGCTCTTGCCACATCCAATAACTGATCACGGTCACGGGATGAGCATTGCGTCCGGACTCTTCGGCGGGCTCGAACCCCCGCCCGAGTATGGGATGCACACCGAGCGCATCAAAATAGTTCGCGGAGACGACGCTGCCTGTCGCGCGCTCGGCGCGGTCGCCGATATTGAGAGTAGTCCCCATGATGGGATTGGCGATAAAGGAATCGAATAAGGTGCTGTTCCTCTGAAAATCAAGCCAATCCGGCCAGGACAGATCCGTGTAGCCGGCCCCGGCTGCTCCATTGTCACCGCCGGATTTCGTTGCCACGACCGCTACTAGCCTTTCCTGGTGGGCGACTGCCGGAAACGGACGCAGCAGAAGCCCTTCGATCCAGCTGAAGACAGCGGCATTGGCGCCGATTCCTAACATCAAGCAAAGAATTGCCAAAATAGAAAAGCCCGGGCTGCGCCGTAGCATTTGAAAGCCGAAATGGAGGTCTTGAAAAATATTCTCGACAAAGCTCACGTTACGCATTTCGCGGCACTCCTTCTTCAGTTGTTCTACCCCGCCCAGCAAACGCAATGCAGCGTGTCGGGCTTCTTCCCGGTCCATCCCGTGGGCAATGTATTCGTCAATTTGGTTTTGAAGGTGAAACTGGAACTCATCATTGAGCTCCTGCTCGGCCTGTTGGTTCCGAAATAACGAGCGCAGGCGGAGCGGGAATTTGTAATACCAACGCATCGTTACCCGTCCTATGACGTCGTATTCAGCACCAGATCATGGCCAGCGAAAGCCGGCTCCACTGAGCTTGTTCTTGCCGCATGTACTTGGCACCCTCTCGAGTGAGCGAGTGGTACTTCGCGCGACGGTTATTTTCTGATTCCCCCCACTTCGATTGAATCCAGCCCTGCTGCTCCAGCCGATGCAGTGCCGGATACAATGCGCCCTGGTTGACCTGCAGCACATCTTTCGAAATCTGCTTGATGCGTTGCGCGATTCCCCAACCGTGCATCGGCTGCAGCGCAAGGGTCTTCAAGATCAAGAGGTCGAGCGTGCCCTGGACCAGAGCTTAGACTCTTGTCAATGGACAAGGAAAGCAAGGTTGTCGAATTTTCCAAGAACGGGAGGGCAGGCCTGGTGGCCTCGACTGAGTCTGGAAGCACATCTCCGGGGCCGCCGCGCGCGGCTTCGTTCTCACGGGCAAACCTTCCATCATCCGATAAGGGAAGGTTTGCCGACGATTCGTCCAGGAGCAACACGGCGAGCGACAGAACCACCAGGGATTGCTCTATGACCGTGCTGCCTGGTTCGATACCAATCTAGAGCAATCCCAGATAGTCCGGATACTTCGCCTGCAGAGAGCTCACCAAGAGTTCAAACTCGGGAAGCCCACGTAGACTCTGGAGACAACGGTCTTTCAGGAAAAAGGGCCAGCATGCGAATCCAGTGCTGACACTCCGCTCAAGCCACTCGAAAGCAGTGTCGCGTCGGCCTATTAGGGCGAGAATGCAAGCGATCTGATAATAGGAATGGTGCGCGTGCCCAAATGATTTTGGACTCGCACAAGCTTTGGCCATGCAGGCGAGTGCTTGTTCGTCTTTCCCAGTCAATGCGTAAAAGACGCCCTGCAAGCTGGTGATGAGCGGTTCTTCGGGCAAAAGTTGCAAGGCTTCATCTAGCAGCCCTTCCGCCTGTTTCCAATCCTCTGTCATCATGGCCGGCTGCGGAGCAAAAAAGATTGCGTACTTGTTGCTTGGACTCTCCGAACGCCATGCTTGAATCTCTTCACGCGCCAGTTCGTATTCTCGACTCCAGATATAAACTTGCACGATGCTGGGGCTAACTGCCTTTTTTGGATGGAAAGGCCGCCCCCTTTCGTACATTTCACGAGCGTGATCGAGCAACCCGATATGCGCCAGGATGGTGCCGAGACGGTTGTAAGCATGAGGCAGATTGTTCTGCAGCGCGAGGGCGCGCTTAAGTTCGGCAATCGCTTCCACGTGCTGGAAATTTTTCGAGGGTCCCCACAGCAGAAAAGCCCAGGCGAGGTGTCCTTCGGGGAGATCCGCGTCTATCTCAAGCGCGCGCCGGCAGTGGAATTCAGCTTTTTCCAGCCATACGCTGGCTGGATCAAACTCGAAGTGGCGAGACGTACACGCAACCGAAAGGGTGGCGTGGGCGAGGGCAAAAGTGGGGTCTCGAGTCACTGCGTTAGTCAGGTGATGGGCGGCTTTCTCCATCATGATCGAATCGCCAGAGACGCTAAGCCGGTAGCCCCGCATGAATTCCGCGTAGGCCAACGGGTCCCTGCTGTACCGTGGGCATTGCCGGACCGTCGCTGTACCTAGCGGCCGGTTCAATGCGCCCGCGATCTGCTTGGCGATTTCGCTCTCGAGATCGGAAAGGCGATGCACATCGAGATCGCATTTCCTTGTGAAGCAGCCGCTCTGCAGATTTGCGTCAAACATTTCCAGAGAGAGCCGCCATCGCCCTTTCGACACCTGAATGGCGCCATGCACCACAAAACGGATACCCAAGCGTGAAGCGATGTCCGATGCGGCTGCTTCGAGCGGCAGGTTCAGAACCGCCGACATCGGCAGCACGTCCACCCCCTGCAGATTTCCAAGACGGCAGACCAGAGAATCTGCAAAGCCCAGGCACAGCCCACGGTCATCCGTGGCCTTCCCCAGAAGTAACAGCGGCAACACGGCCAGTGACGAGCGCTCGCCCCACTCACTCGTGCTCTCCTGTCTGACCGCGCGCGCAGACCCTTGTCCGAGATCAGAGCGCGGATATTGAGCATCGATCACTCGTACCGGACCGATGAATCGATACCCCTTCCCAACTACAGTTTCAACAAAGCGCGGGTTAGCGGAATCATCGCCGAGAGCTGTCCGAATTTTTCGCACGATGTTGTTAAGATTTCTTTCGGTGTCGATAAACAGATCGGAGCGCCAGAGTTTCTTGACGATGTCTTCGCGTGACACCATCTGCTCTCGCCGCCCCACCATCAACATCAATAATTCCATGGGCTTTTTCTCGAGCTTCACCCGTCGTCCAAAGCGGCGAAGTTCGTAGCGTCCCAGATCGAGTTCGACTTCGTCGATTGCTCTCTCTACACTTCGCATGAAACCCTCTGGCTGACATTATCAGCTAAGATTCAGCAGCTTGCGACGATATACAAAAGATACACAAAATTTATCCCCGCTTCATTGGAATGTTCCTTCGGCCCAGCGATGATCCTCGCGGATCAACACTCAACGGAGGCAGAAATCATGAAACGAAACTTGTTACTTGCACTCGCAATGGTGGGACTGATGTTCTTGGCTTGTCAGTTCTCCACGATTGCCGCGCAGATCACTTCTCACGAAAGACACGCATTCACCCCAGATACCATTCCATGGGGTCCGGCTCGGCCATTTCTAGCTCTCGGCGCGCAATTCGCCGTGCTCGAAGGCGACCCGACAGCTTCCAGCGGTGACTACACCGTGCGTTTGAAGATGCCGGATGGATACCGGATCGCGCCCCACTGGCATCCCCTGCGGGAAAACGTCACCGTCATCTCCGGAACATTCAAACTAGGGATGGGAGATGTTTTTAACACGAACAAGATGACAGCCTTCACCGCCGGCAGCTTTGCCTTCCTCGACCCTAACATGCACCATTACGCGATGGCATGTGGAGAAGTCGTGGTACAGGTCCACGGAATGTCGCCCTTACAATTTAACTTCGTCAATCCCGAAGACGACCCCACCAGGAATAAGTAAGGGAAAACAGCAACAGTGCAGGCCAAACAGCCCAGGAAGCGGCAACCATTTCCTGAGCTGACCAAGGGAGAACCTTTGTGTGAGTCGTTGAGGGACGGCTCCGCGAAGGCGTCCCTTCCGGTCGGTGCGAATCTATCTGAAGGACAAAACGCTCGAACTGGAAAACTAGGTTCTCTTAACCGAGAGTGAAGCACAAAACAGGCGCGGCGGCTGGCGAAAGCCGCCCCGACCCAACATCAAG
>WNGK01008806.1_pt1 | contig 10444 bp, 5 predicted proteins | sample 5400601 | NCBI WGS metagenome assembly WNGK01 (sample SAMN13153376, study PRJNA577476) | soil metagenome | isolation source: 60 cm soil or saprolite under Garry oak tree replicate 1 | place: USA:California | collected 2016-06-15
TACCCGACCCAGTCCGCCAGACCGCGATAGAAGCGCTGCCGCTCGGGGAGCTCGCGAGCGATGGCGTCGACGACCAGGCGGTCGAGGAGCTTGAAGTCAGACGCATCCCGGAGATTGATGCCGCCGAGCTTGGATAGCAAAGCATTGAACAAACCGGCGCGCAGTCGCGTCAGCGGACCGTCATTTTCGCGGCTGCGTTTCACGGCGTCGACGACCATGGCGCCGTTGCGCCATTCCTCGACCATCTTCGGGATCAACGCGGGAGGATGTTGAAGGTCGGAATCGATCGTGACCACGGCTTCCCCGGCGGAGACTCTGAGGCCGGCCAGCAACGCGGCCTCTTTGCCGAAATTGCGCGTGAATCGAATCCCCTTGATCCGTTCGTCCTTGCGGGACATATCCGTGACGCGCTCGAACGTCCCGTCGCGGCTGCCATCGTCGACGACGATGACTTCGAGCTCCATCCCGCAGGCAGCCAGGGCGGTCACGATGACGTCGATGGCGTGCACGATGCCCTGCGCTTCATTGTGGGCAGGCACCACGATGCTCAGCAGCCCGGGTGGATTCGCGTTCATGGTCTCAATGCTGGGCCAGGGCTGCTTCCGGTCGAACCACCAGTCGATCCCCGTTGACATCCAGGTGCCGGTAGCCAATCAGCCGGATCCCCTGGCGATCGAGCAGCGCGCGCGCCTCGGCGCTGGTCAACACTGCGAGCTCGCCTTCCCAATCGTGATAGCGGGGAAGGCGCGTGTCGGTCACTTCCCGTGCATCGAATTCGCCGGGGTGACACATTAACTCATAGATCTCGCCGGCGCGGAGGCGCGAGAGGCAGCGCTCAAGATAGGGGAGGTCGAGCTTGCCGCTGGTCTCCAGGCCGAGAAACTGCGCGCTTGGGGTATCGGCGTGGCGACGATTGATCGACTCGAGAGCCTTGATCACGGCGCCACGAAACAGTGAGCCACTGCGCGATTTCCCCAAGAGTTGGGACCGCGGAAAGCGAATATGCGGAATGCCGTAGTCCTTCGCGAGCACGCGTGTCAGCGCAAACAGCGACGGCAACATGTGCAGGTGCTCGTGCGAATTGAGGAATCGGAGCCGCAATCCGTTGTCGAGGCAGCGTTCGATCTGCGCCCGCCATTCGTGCTGCACGTCCTCTGTCTTGACGACTCCGGCCACGACCGCCCCCGCCATGCGGAACTTGCCGGGGAAACGCCCGGATCCGCGAGAGAGTCCGTTCCGCAACTTGGTCGTGAGCGGAACCCCATCGGTAAGGTTGAGGTGAACGCCGACGTCCAAGGCATCGCAGTCTCGCAGCCTCGCGGCGTGCTCGGCGAAATCGGTCGCGTTCGAAAGCACGCCGGTGGCGGTCACGATGCCGTCGGCAGCAGCCCTCAGGATTCCCCTGCTGACACAGCGGAAGTACCCGTAGTCGTCCGCGTTGACGATCAGGTACGCTCCTTCGGATTGTGACGCCATCGTCAACGATCCGAGCGCGGCTTGGCGCGCGCGAGAAGCCGGTAGCGATAGTCCCGGCCGATCAGGCAAATTCCCCAGGTCAGCAGTGCAAACCACCGTGGCGGACGAATCGCGCGTCGTCCCGCGAGTGCGCCTGCCAAAATGCGGGCCGCGACCTTCGATCGCGACGCGAATAGTACTCGAGCAAGCCGCGTCTGAGGGGTCATTCCCGATGGGAAGATTCCCGGTTCGACGACCGTGACGGTGAAACGCCGGTCTCCTCGTTGCCGCAGTTCCATGTCCAGGCTCTCGCCCCAGATGCTCAGGGCCGCTTTCGAGGCATTGTATCCGCCTGAATAATGCATGCCATGCCAACGGCCCATGCTCGATACCAGTACGACACGAGTCGTGGATGACAGTCGGCGTTCATGGGTCGCGTCCCTGGAAGAGGCAACTGCTGCCGCGACGCTCGAGTGGGGTAAGCCGGGACCGGCTGCCTTCGGAGCTGAAGAAGCGCCGCTCGTATCCGCGCAGTCGCAGAGCCAACCGGCCAGCTCGACGGCGGAAAAGAAGTTGACCTGAAATGTCTCGCGTAGCTCGCCGGTGGACAAGACCGACTTCCCGTCATGCTTGATCGCGGCAGACAGGATAGCTATTGTCACAGACTGCGCAGGGATCTGCGCGTCGCTCAGGGCCAAGCAGAGTGCCCCTGGGGTCGAGAGGTCGGCCACCAGAAGGATCACGCGAGCGTGTGTCGGGAGCTCGGCCCGGAGCGCCTCCACGGAGTCGCGGCTGCGCACGATTCCGATAACCTCGGCGCCACCTTCCAGGCAGCGCAGCATGAGATCGCGTCCGAGGCCGCGATTCACGCCGGTGATCAGGGCGCGCTTTCCGACGAGGTCGTCGTGGGGTGCCAACGGTGCGCCGGCCGCAAAGCCGACCCATTGCCAACCGAGCCAAGGCAAGCCGATGGCGAGATTCACGCCGTAACGGCAGAGTTGCCCGAACACGGCAGAGCAGGCGCGCCAGCCCAGTGGAGCCACCGCGAGCTCCTGATAGCCCCGCGGGTCGCATTCGTGAAGAGCAACCACGCCGTTCAACACGTGCCGAAGCGGATGGCCGGGAAGGAAAACTTTCGTCATCGGGTCCAGGCGACCGATCCTGAATCGGGTGAGCCGCGGTTCCGCCAGGTAGCGCGAAAAGGCACTGGGACGGGGAAAGCGGAAGGGCGCATCGGCCAGATACTGAGAAAGACGATCGTAGATGCGCGCCTGCGGTGTGACACGCAGATAGCCGCAAACCGCCCGGTATTCCTCCGCATCGATTTGCCACAACGGGAAGAGCGGCTCGGTCATCGGCTACAGGGCTGCCAACCGTGCGATCCGCGTCGCGTGCGCGGCGAGCGACATGGTGATCGGTTTGCTGGGCAACGACGGAAAGGCTGCGCCATCGGCGATATAGAGATTGGAGAACACGTTCGATCGACCCGCGGCATCGCATCGCTTCGGTCCCGTACCCATGGGCACCGTTCCGGCATAATGGATCCCCGCGCCTGGCTCGGACCGGACAACGCCGCGCGTGATACAACCGAGACGGTGCAGGGCTGAGCGCATTCTGGCCACCAAGTGCCGAATGAGTTGCTCCTTGTCTTCACTCGCCCGATATCGGAGCCCGACCCGCTCCGGGCCCCCTCCGCCCTCGACGAGCATCTGATGATTTCCGGGGGTGATGCGGTCCGGGAAGAACAGCGTCGCTGCGCCCATGGCCGGTCTGATCGCAAAGAAAAGCTTGGCCGAGCTTCGCGTATCCAGTGGCATGCGCTCGATCAGCGGGTGATAGATCAGGCTGGTGAGATGCAGCAGCTCGGCGTGAAGGTACGAGGGCCACGGCGAGAACTCGCCGATCATTCCCGCAATGAGGCGATTGAATTGGAACGAACGCGCGTCGAGAGGCTGGCCGACGCTGCGCAGCGCGACGAACGGTATTCTCACCACCGTCTTGTCCAGCAATCCTTCGCTCCGAGGGGCCGGGTCCACGCGCGCGGCCTTGAGAGTGCGCAGGAAGATGGCTCCCGTCTGCAACGCCCCGGCGGCGAGGAAAACGGCCCCACATGGCTCTTCACGGATCTCACGGGTCTCGGTATCGACGTACCGGATGCCGTCGATTCGGTTGTCAGTCGACCGAAGCGCGAGCACCAGGCGTCCCTGCAAGTAGCCAAAGCCCTGATGAGCTTCGCACTGCTTCAGAGTGCTCAGGCGCGGATTGTAGATCGATCCTCTCGGGCATCCCCAGAGGCAGCGGCCGGAATAATCGCAGGCATCCGTTCGGGAAGGGTCGGTCACCACCGCCAGACGCGCACGACCGATCCTCACGCCGAGTTTCTCCAGCTTGTGCTTGCGTCGCTGGTAGGTTTTGAGCAGTTGGTCATCGCTGGCAGACAGACGAACGGCCGGTTGCGAAGGGTAGATGCCCCCAAGGTGCGGCGTCAGGTCGTCCTCGATGGGGCCAGCCACGGGAATGCGGGCGTATACCGTCCTGTAGGCTGCCTCCATTTCGGAAAAGGATACCGGCCATTCAGCGAGGTCGTTGTCATCGAACGACAGTGCATTGGCGCCCCACCCGTTGGCCAGGCCGCCTTTCGCCAGCGAAGCCTGAGGAAAGAAACTATCGGATGTGTAGTCCCACAGTTCGTCCTCGGGTGAGCTCATGAAATTGCGCGAAGGCGGGTAACGGAGAAGCTCGGGCGACGTCGGCGGTACGAGGGCGCCGAGATCCGGGCCGAGGAAATAATCGACCGGATCAGCCAGGCGGTCTTTCAATTCGTGGAAGGTCGCGCCTGGTTCGGGAAATGGCTTTTCTTCGCGGCCTACGTCCCACAGGTCCACGTCGTGACCGCGTTCCAGCAGCGTGAGCGCGGCGTGGGCTCCGGAGACGCCGCTGCCGACGACGACGATCCTGTTCACGGGTTTCGCCGTCTTCGCGGAGCTTCAAGCGAGGATGAGATAGATAGCGACCGCGCCGAAGACAAGACCCAATGCGTGCCGCCCGCCGACTGCTTCTCCCATCACGTAGCCCACCAGGGTGATCACGAGGATCTGAGCGACCGTCATCGCCGGGTAGATCTTGTTGAGCGCGAAGTATTTGAGGATCTGGGAGTACAAGATGAATGACAGCGCGTATGCTCCGGCGCTCAAGCAGAAGAAGAGAATCCAGGGGGACGTCCTGACTTCAAAGCCCGACGCCTTCTTGAGCAGGACTTGCGCGACCGCGGTCATCAGTACGCCGAACAGAACAAGCAGCGAGAGTGAGAAGCCGGCCATTCCATCTCCTGGTGATCGATCTGGGCCTCGGTGTCGCGCCTGATGGGTGACGTAACGCAAGACCGACGCGAGTACGGGCATTGTAGCCGCTCGCTCACGGGAAACAGAATCATCGCTCGCGTCACCCGGCATGGCCGTGCGGGCGGCGCGTCATTGTGTGGTCTACGATCGTTCGGCCATCGTCAGGACGAGTGTCGCCGTCACGCGCGCCCTTCACGCAGCGCCGGGTGAAGTCGCTGGACCTGGGCACCAGCCACCCGAGCGCCAGGAGGGGAGAGTGCGCTGTACGCACCGACGACTTCCACCGGTAGCGGTCCGACGAGCCGGGTCAGATCGGAGAAGCGTATCCCCTGACGAACAAGGAACGCGACGTACGTATGCCGGAGAGAAGCCGAGGTTACCTGCGTTGCATCCTCCAGGGCTGCATCGTGGGCTGCGCACAGGATCTGCGCATCGATACTGTCTAGAGTGGCGGGGCGGCGCATCGAGCTCACGAGCAGTTCCGAACCCGGGGCTCTCGGTGCGGCCTGGAGAAGCTGGCGCAACGTGCCATCGATGGCGATTTCATGCCCCGACTCCCCGCCGGAGTGAATCGTGCCGCTGTCCAGATCCACGTCGCTCCATCGCAGCTTGAGTGCTTCGTCCAGGTCGAGCCCGCTGAGCAATAACAACATGACGACCCGACTCTCATCGTCGGATGCGCGGATGAGCGCGGCGACCTCGTCGGCGCGCAGTTCTCGCGGAAATGATGCTTGTCGGGGCAGCAAAGGAATTTCGTTGCCCTGCAGAGCCATCGCCGGCGGTTGGTGATGGGCCAGCGCCTGCGGCGCGCCCTCGTATCGCAGCGTCCCCGCCTGCGGCTGGATGAGGACCATCGCGGGTTGCGGTTCCGGGCGATTGAAGAGCTCCACCAGCCACATGGCCAGCAGGGCGAGAGCGAGCGAGCCGCCGAGCGAGAACGCGGTGTCTCGCCAATAGAGCGGACGCCAGGCCTGTTGCGGCGCGGTGGCCGCTTCGAGCACCCTCGTCGACGGCATGCGCGCTCGCTCACTGGCGTCGAGTCGCGCTCGCTGCTGCACCGCGTCGCGGTACGCCTTCTCGAGCTCGGCGAGCGCATCCTGGATGGACTTGTACTCGTTGAAGCGCGCCGTGAGGTGCGCCGCCTCCCCGCGGTCCGTTGCCATCTGATTGCGGATGCGCGCGGCGGCGGCTTGTGCGCCGGCGAGGTCCTCTTGCGCTTCGAGGAGCGAGGTCTGCTGGCTTGCGGCGCGTTGCTGGACGATCTGTCGTTCGAGCTCGGCGAGACGAACTCGCAGCGTGACGACCTTTGGGTCTTTCGCCAGGTAATCCGACGTGAATCCGCGTTCGAGCTCGCGCAACTCTTCACGCATCTGTGATGCGCGCTGCTCGAGGTTCGCCAGTGTCGGATCGTCCCGCGACCGGACGGCCGTCTTGCCCGCGGCCGCTGACGCACCCAGGGCGCGCAACTTGCCTTCGGCCGCGGCGACGCGATCTTCCGCGGTACTGAGCGAAGCGCTGAGATTGCGGACCCGCGCCAGCACCTCGTTCTCGTCGCGCTCCACCGAGACGATGTCGTTGCGCCGCCGGAAGGCTTCCCCTTCGCGCCGCTTGGCGATCACGGTAGCTTCCAGCTTCTTGACTTCCTCGTCAGCCTGCGCCATCGACTCGGTCGACGAGCTCCGGTATTGGTCTGCGAGTCGGTCCTGGTAGACATCGATGACGGCATTCACAAGCGGCGCCAGCAAGTCGCGCCGCCGGCCGGTCGCGATTAACTCGACGACGTTCGTGTCTGCCACGGGCATCGCCTCGATCTGCGCCTGCAGAGCCGCGACGGGGTCCGGGCCGAGGGCGGACAGGTCCTCGCCAGAATCCTTGAGTCGCGTAGCAACCGCTTCGAATACGGGGCGACTCGCCAACGCCTGCACTTCCGTCAGGAACGGCCGCTGCGAAGCGGTGGCGCCGCTCGGGGCGGCGCGGGAAGTCATCGACGCGACGCCGGGCGTGATCTCGATGCGTGCGACCGCGCGGTACTCCGGCGGGCGCAACCAGGTCACTGCGAGACTCACGCCCAGGGCTACGGTGAGCGTCCCGAGGAAGACGCGCAGGCGGCGCTGATTGCTTTGGGTGGCCGCCGGCCACCGGAAGTCGGGTTGCACTGGGGGCCCTCGGGTCAGTTATGCCATCCGCATGACAGGCCCAACCTTACCAGAGTTCGAGCGTGAGGGGATCGAGGCCAGGGATGGCAATCACGAGCCAAGCAGGCGCCGGATCCGGTTCAGCCAGCCCGCGGCCGGAGCCGGCGCTTGGGGACCGCTGACCACGTAGTGATGCGTGTCCGAGCCGCTGACAATCTCGATCTGCGCCTCGTTGCGGCCCGCCTCGAACCACCAGCGCGTCGTGCGATTGGGCCCGACGATTTCGCATCCCACCCGATCGCCGGACTCGAGCAGGCGCACTCGGTGGACCAGACGCGCATCCCCTGCCGATGGGAGAAGCACGACCAGGAACAGGTCTTCCTTCGCGTCGCGCGGCGGACTGATCTCGATTCGCCAGGCACCGGGCTCGGCGCCGTTCGGGCCTTGCTTGCGGATCAACTCACGCAGCGCTCCATTCTCATCGTAGTTCCGGTCGTCGACGAAGAACTCGAATCCGCGGCCCCCCAACGGGTTGATGACTGCATCCTTGGGGAGAAGGACTCTGCCCTCCAAACGGCCGCCCCCATGCCCCGGACGGTCCTGCGCACCGACGGTGACGCTGAATCCATCGGGCGATACCGACGGTGCCTCGATCGTGTGCAGCAGCCAGCGCTTGCGGAACGATGCCGCGGTTGCGCTCACCTGGTCGAAGACGACCACCACGTCGTCGACCCGGTCGTAGCCGAAAATGCGCCAGAAGCGCTCGACACGGCGTGTGCGTGCTGAGAACGTGCCGCCGCCGGACCGCGCGTTGGTATACGCCGGGGTAAGGTCCGCGACAGCAACCGCGAGCCCCCCTTGATCGAGGATCGGCCCCATTTGCGCGGTTTGGTAGATGTCCTGCTTCGCTTCCCACTCAATGCGGTCCAGTGGCGCGGCCTCGACACCCCAGCCGGAACCGACCCGGCGTTGCCCGCCGTCGTTGGCGATCGGACGAGGCTTGTCCTTACCCGGGGCCGGTACCGTGTCCTCCGGGTCGGTCACGGTGACCAGGTTGTGAGCGATCGTCTGGTACGTGTAATTCATGTGGTGATCCGAACCATACGTCGGTCCGTACAGGCCGCTGTCGATCGCCAGTGCGCCGCCCTTGTAGATCGTGAAGGCACCTTGATCGAGGTGCATGTGCGACCAATAGTTGTCGCCGGCCTTGAACGTGACGTAGGTCGCATCCGCAGACCAGTCGCTGCGCGCGACGATCATCCCGTTGCCGTCGAACAGCCGCACCAGCGGCAGTCGGGCAAACGACCCAGGATCGTTGAGTGTGCTGTCGGTCAGCGGACCCCACGGCCAACCCGTCTGCTCGCCGTCGTGAGCGGGTGGCCGCAGGCTGTAGGCGGGCGCGTGGCGGAACTCGAGCGCGAGCGCCGTGGCGTCCGGCACGATCTTGTCGAATGCCGAGCCGTCGCCCCAGCGAAAGTCCGTAGCGTCCGGGCGCCGGCGGTAGACGAGGAAATCCAGGAATCCACGGATCCCGGGCTCGCTCGCGAACAGATCCTCGCCGGTCGCGCTGCGCCACATGGCGGGCAACTCGTAAATGGCCTGGCCGATGCCCACGCCGACATATTCGCCACCTTCGTGCCAGCCGCCGTTGCGTCCCATCACCTGGCGCCACACGGGAAGCACGCGGTTTTTCCACAGGTCATTGGTGAAGCGCATGATCGGCTCGCCGCGCGGGTCGTCACCGTACAGCGCCAGGCTGCACGCCATCAGCGCTTGCAGCGGCGCGTTGTACAGGATCGCGTTATAGGGCGACAGGCGCTCCTTGCGGATGCGTTCGATGAGATAGTCGCAACCCTCCGCAAGTTTTCCCTGCAACTGCGCCCGCTGCGCGTCGCTCCAGCGCGAGTACAACCAGTCGTAGGCGACCGCGAGCGGTTTACCCTGTTCGTGCCCGCGCCATGCGAACTTGAGATCCATCAAGCGGTGGTGCAGGGCGGCGAGATCGACGCTGCCCGGTTGGATCAGCTCCTGCAGGACGGCGATCTCGAGGTCGGTCCTGCCGCCTTCGGCTCGCGCTCGCGCCTGACGGATCGATTCCTGTCCAAGGCTCGCGAACATCGCGAGGTAGGCCTGCGAAGGACTCGGCAGGCGCGGATGGCTGTATTTGAACCCCGGCAGGTTCACCGGCGGGGCCTCGGCGGGTGGCGGCAGTTGCGGCAGCTTGCTTTCGTCGACTCGGGCTTCGGCAGGATTCGGATGCCGCCCCATGACCAGCGCTCCCACGCCCGTCGCCGCCGCGAGACCGAGCACCGCGGCGATCAGCCACGCGGGTCGGGTGCTCCGTCCGTGCTCTTCAACGGGCGCTGCGATCTCCGCGGCCCGGACCTCCGTATCGCGCGCTGGGATCGACCAGAACAGCAGCCACGTTCCGGCCATCAGCAGGACGACGGTGAGGTCGCCATAACGTCCAGGCAGATACTGCTGGTACCACTCTAGAGCGAAGGCGAACAACGCCAATGCAACCGCGCCGCCCGCTGCAACAAGCCGCTGCTGGCGTGGCGGAGTCGCGAAGCGCGCCAGATACGCCAGTGCCGCAGCCGGCCACAATTCCTCGAGGATCGAGGCGATGCCGATCAGCGGATTCTCCAGGTGCCCGGCGAACGGGATCCAGTTGAATGCATGAGTAGGCCCGCCGGGATCGCTCGCCAATTCGGCGATGGCGAAACCGCCGATGATGAACAATGCGCTGACCCCGGCAACGGCTTTCGTTCGCAGGATCACGAAGGGCAAGGCGAGCAACAGCGCGGCCAGCGCACCGGTTGCCGCTTCCAGAGACAGTTGTCGCGTCACGATGACGATCTTGCAGAGGAGCACGCACGCCACGAACGCAGAGAAACGAAAGAGCACTCGCTGACCCCGCGCGGCCAGCGTTAGCGTCAACAATGCCAGCCCCGCGATGTAGAGCTCGTAAGTCGCCCATTGCGTGGTGTTGAAGCGAGCCGGGTTTTGCAAGGTCTGCCAGATTGCCGAGAGGCCGTGCCGCAAGTTGCCGAGGTCGAGGGAGGGGACAAGAGGCGTGAGCTGCGACAGAGTCCACAGTCCTACGGCCATCAGGCCTAGATCGACGAGGCGGCCGCTCCTGAACCACTGCTCGCGCCTGCGCATGACCATCTGCCAGGGGAGGCTCTCTGCGTGCACGACGCCCGCCAGCGACGCACCTATGACGGCACCGGCGATGTTGGCGATCAAGTCGCTGAGAGAAGCGATGCGCGCAGGCAGGAATTGCTGCAGAAACTCCATCGAGAAGCTGAGCAAGCCCGCGATCAGTGTCGCGATCGCGATCGCGCCCAGCGTTGCCCGGCCAGGGCCCAACGAGCGCACGATCAGCAGCCCGAGCGGCATGTAGGCAAGTACGTTGGTCACGACGTCCGCACGCGAAAGATGACCCAACCCGTGCGGAGCGAGGAAGGCGAGGAGCCTCACGCCCTCGCTGGTCCAGCCCGAAAACGGATA
>WNGK01016809.1_pt1 | contig 10443 bp, 10 predicted proteins | sample 5400601 | NCBI WGS metagenome assembly WNGK01 (sample SAMN13153376, study PRJNA577476) | soil metagenome | isolation source: 60 cm soil or saprolite under Garry oak tree replicate 1 | place: USA:California | collected 2016-06-15
CAGGTGCTCGCTGACCTTGCTCGCTTACCCGCGAGCGGCGTCTCAATGATCGAACTGCGCCAATTTTCGCGCACCGGCGAGATTCAAATCCCCGATTGGGCAATTTCACTTGGCGCTCATCCTGTCATCCCGAGCAAAGTCGAGGGATCTCTGAAATTCTTTAGGAGTGGATTCGCGCTCGCAGTTCCACTGATGGACACGACGATTTACCTCGATTACCTGGCAAATCATTTTATCGCTGCTGGAGGATCAATCAGCTCAAATGTCCGTCTCGAAAAACTCGAAGATGTCGATTCAAAATTCGATCTCGTGATCAACTGCGCGGGAATCGGCGCGCGCGAGCTTGTTCACGATCGCGATCTCGAGCCGCATCGTGGCCAAGTCGCCGTTGTGCCGAGAGTCGATGGCCTTTCCTGTGCGATTGTGTGTGATGACGCGCCGCTCATGTACGCAATCCCGCGGACGAATGATTGCGTCTTCGGTGGAACAAACGAAATCAGCGACAATCTTGCGGCTGATCCCGTAACCACATCCAAAATTGTCGGCGAATGCAGCCGCGTGCTGAGCATCGAGAGCCCGCGCCTCCTCTCCGAACGCGTCGGCCTGCGCCCATTCCGAAAATCAGGCGTCCGGCTCGAAAGCGATCGCCTGTGTGACGGTCGCGCTGTCATTCACAATTACGGCCATGGCGGCGCTGGGTTCACCCTCTCCTGGGGCTGCGCGCGTGAAGTTCTCGAAACCACCACATTGTAGCGGCGCTTTGTGTCAACAACCGAGATAACGCAAAAAAATTCGACGGTGTCCAAAGAAAATTAACCAAGCTATCCGACGCCGAGAACGAACTGGGCTTTGATTGAAACCATCTTGATCATCTTGAACGTAAACGTACCGAATGGTGGTTAAGCTCCAGCGTTTGGTTAGCTTTCTTGTGTCCCAACTCTTCTTAAAGAGCCGCTTCGGATCCGAATAGACAAGCAAAAGCCCACCGGGCTACTGCTACGCTCCATGCAGCAAATGACGAAGAAAAGGGCCATAGCAGAATGGGTGTCGGAACGTAACCTGGACCGGCCGTAACAGGCAGACGCTGATACTGCTCTGGCGGATATGAAGTCTGCTCGACCTGAGTACCGTCGAGAGTAAAAACGTAACGCTGCGCGCCGCGCACAGTCCACACCACCAGCCTTTCGTCTGGTAGTTGTATCGCTCTGAAGTCTCCTGCCCCAGCATGCACAACCCAGGCGTGCAGAAGTTTCCAATCCCGATCATATACTTGGATGCGAGCTGATGCCGGATGCACGGCGATTCGCCGTCCATAAGGCATTTCAATCAACTGATCTGCTCGACCCATCGGCCACTCGAATGAAGCGGGCAAACTGCCACGCGCTGAAAAGGCCAAGCCGTAAAATGCGCTGATGCCGTAAGCCACCAGAATGCCACCGACGAATCCCGCAACTTTGCGATGGCCTCGCGCGCGCCAAAGCGAACTGGTCGCCGCGTAAAGCGACCACGCGACCAGAAACCCGCCGATGGCAATCGTGAATGCGTTCCAGAACACTGCGCGTGAAAGGCCTAACGACAATTAGACGAAAAAATTCGTCTAATTCGGATCGCGAGTTACGTCAGGGCGATGCACTGAAAGGAGCTGACGACGTCGTCAGGGCCTTTTTCGGCGAAGAAGCTTTCGTAATATCCGGGGCCGAGGTCCCAGTGCGGGCCCTTGTAATATTCATCGCGATAAAATCGCCACACGCCGCTCTCCACAATCACGCAGCTCATCCGGTCGTTCCAGTAATCGCCGACGTAATGGAAACTCAAGTTCGTCCGGGCGTAAGAACCTTTAAAACCGACGTGATCGTAAAGAACCAGTTCGGGCAGCCGAACAATTTCCGTGTTCGGTTCCGCTGTGACCTTGCCGGCGGCAGAAGAGTGATAGCTCAACGGGCCAAGGCTCCATTTCATGTCGATGACGCACCCGTTATCGGGCGACAATTCAATTTTAGATAATCGTGGCATAAGCGTGCAGGGCGATGGTTTTCAATAATTTGATCAGATGACATTCGCTCTGTCTGACATTCGCTCTGTCGAGTAAAGAGATTATGACGGGATTTTTTTGGCAGTGTAGTCGAAACGTCCGTTTGGGAGACGGGAAAATAGGATGTCAGGCTTCTAGTCTGACTCGGCACGCGGGCTGCCAACCCGCTCCAGGGCTATTCGGCAGGCTGGCAGCCTCCCGGGCGAATCAGCCGGGCGGGCTGATATCCGACTTCGCCGCGGACCTGCAGTTACTGGCTTTTTGCCCAACCAATCACGCCACAAGCGATGCGCGCGCCTGAGTCGCCGGACGGTTGAGTCTTCAGATCGTCGGACTTCGCGTGAACGACGACCGAGCGCCCAATCACCGATTTTGCATCATTTGCGAGAGAGATCTGATGGTCCACATAATCCAGCTTTGCGTTGCCGGAAGCGTCTGCTTCGATGTTGCCCATGTCGCCCTCGTGCCGCGCGGCTGTATCAGGGCCTGCATGCGGTTGGCCCGTGGGATTGAAATGCGCGCCCGCCGAACTGGCATCGGCTGCACTGCAATCGCCGAATTCATGGACATGAAACCCGTGCTTGCCAGGAGTTAGCCCCGCGAGCTCCGCGTGGATCTGCACGCCATCGGCGACCGGCGTGAATGTGACGGCGCCGTTGACCTTATTGCCTGCGCTAGGATGCAACACCGCAACTGCCTTCGATGATGCTGTGGATTTTGTCGCGGGTGTTTGCGCCAGCGCTACTAAACTTGCGAACGATAAACACGTCAGCCCGACGAACGAAGCGCGAAATGCTTTCATAATCAGCATCTGTATGTCGCAAGTCCGCCTAAGTCCAGTCGCATCAAATCGATCGGCGCGGTGTTTGCAATGCGGCACGGCGAGCCCGGTGACGCCACTCCATGAACTGCGGCTGCCGCAATTACTGCAACTTTTAGACGCGGTCCTTCAACTGCGTTGTGCCGGACGCGCGTGCACAGTGGACGCAGCAGAAGATTTGTCCGTCCGCTTCGACACCGTGACCGACGATTCGGCAGTTGCAGTGCAGGCAAACAGGCGCCAGCGCGTGGATTGCGCATTCGAAGCTATCGAAGGTGTGACGCTGTCCGCCCACAACGATTTCAAACGCCTTGTCGTATTCGTTCTCGCAAACTTCGCATGTAGGCATACACAATTGCTTCGCGCGAGAGGAGCTTCGCGGCGGTGTCTGATTCATTGGCGAGGGAAATTCCGCTGTCGATCCAGTCGGCATCACCGGTGCCGGCTATAACCGCACTCAATTTGCACTGCGGAGATTTTTCTGGTCTTCAGTAGGCCGGAAAGTTATCACTGTCGCCATCACTGCGATAGGAGCAGTGAGTAATGCAAACGCCAGATGTCACCGGGGCCGCTGGCCCAACCATCGTCCAAACACCAGCGAAGGGGGGAGCCGATACGAAGACGGGTTTGACCGAGGGCGAGGTTCAGACGCGATTGAAAACGTACGGGCCAAACGCCCTCGTGGAAAAACAGAAGAGTACGCTTGCCGCTCTGGCCGGCTACTTCTGGGCCCCCATTCCGTGGATGATTGAAGCCGCGGCGTTGATGGCATTCGTCGTAGGCGACTGGGGCGATTTCGCAATCATTACGTCACTGCTGTTGTTCAATGCGCTGCTTGGATTCTGGGAGGAACATGAAGCCTCGAATGCGCTCGATGCGTTGAAGAGTTCATTAGCACTAAAAGCTCGTGCGCTGCGCGACGGAACATGGCAGGAAGTTGATGCGCGAACGCTGGTGCCGGGAGACATTGTTCGATTGTATCTTGGCGACGTTGTTCCCGCTGATTGCACACTCATCGCGGGCGATTACATCAGCATCGATCAATCCGCTCTCACGGGAGAATCGCTGCCGGTCAGCAAGAAATCGGGCGCTAACGCATACTCGGGCTCGATCGTTAAACAGGGCGAAATGACGGCGGTAGTTACTGCCACCGGCGCGAACACGTTCTTTGGGCGCACAGCGAAACTGATGGCGGGGGCGGGCAGTGTATCGCATTTCCAGCGAGCCGTGATGCGGATCGGCAATTTTCTGATTATCCTCGCGCTCGTCTTGGTGGTGATTCTCGTGGCCGCTCGTCTTTTCGATATGCGTGGCCATTACGATCGAGCCGTCCTGTTAAGGCTGGCCGAAATCGTTCTGATTCTTCTCGTGGCCTCAGTGCCCGTAGCGATGCCGGCAGTTTTGTCGGTGACCATGGCGTTGGGCGCGCGACTACTGGCGAAACGCAAGGCTATCGTGTCGCGATTAGAAGCAATCGAGGAACTGGCAGGTGTCGATGTGCTCTGTTCCGACAAGACCGGGACGTTAACCGAGAACAAGCTCACCCTTGGCCAAGCGCAGCCGCGGCCCGGCACCGATCCGGACACACTGATTTTGATGGCATCGCTCGCCTCGCGCGCAGCCGATGACGATCCGATTGACCTCGCAATATTAGCCGGGCTTAAGGACCAATCGGTCCTCAAGAAGTACCAGCAGGAAGCATATGTGCCATTCGACCCGGTGCATAAGCGTACGGAAGCGACAATTAAGGAACAATCGGGCGCAGTCTTTCGCGTTAGCAAAGGCGCGCCGCAAGTCATTCTAGCGTTAACGAAACTTGGCGGCGCGGACTTGGAAAAGGAGCAGCAGACAGTGGCCAGTCTCGCGAGTCACGGTTACCGCACGATCGGCGTAGCTGTCGCTCGCAGCGATGATGATTGGATTTTCCTGGGAATTCTGCCGCTTCTCGACCCGCCGCGATCTGATTCAAAGAGTACGATCGCCCGGGCTCGCGCTTACGGCGTGAAAGTAAAAATGGTCACCGGCGATAACGTCGCGATCGCGCGCCAAATTGCATCGGACCTGGACATGGGCACAAATATTCAGCCGGCAACCGAACTCTTCCCGGGAGACGTGACTAAAGGGCAAATCCCGATCGATGCAGCGGAGAAGATCGATGAGGCCGATGGGTTCGCTGAAGTTTTTCCTGAACACAAATACGCGATCGTAAAAATATTGCAGCAGAACGGGCACATCGTCGGCATGACCGGGGACGGCGTCAACGACGCGCCCGCCCTCAAGCAAGCTGACGTTGGGATTGCGGTTTCCGGCGCAACCGAAGCGGCGCGCGCAGCGGCGGCGTTAGTCCTAACCGCGCCGGGATTGTCTGTAATCATCGAGGGGATCGCGGAGGCCAGGCGCATCTTTGAGCGGATGACAAGCTATGTGCTGTATCGGATTGCCATGACTATCGCGATCATGGTGTTTGTCGTGCTGGCCTCGATCTACTATCACTTTTTCCCGTTGACCGCGATCATGCTGATCGCCCTCGCGCTCCTGGACGATGTGCCCATTATGACAATCGCGTTCGACAACGCCACTGTGCCGCCGCAGCCAGTAAGATGGGAACTGGACAGGGTACTGGTCATCTCGTCAGTGCTTGGATTGCTCGGCGTTATTCAGAGTTTTGCTCTGCTTTATCTCGGCGACACGCTGCATCACCTGGAACGTCCACAGCTGCAAACGATGATGTTTCTTCAAATCGTCGCAGGCGGCCATCTCATGTTGTTTGTTACGCGCGCAAGAGGCCCGTTTTGGAAACCGCCTTATCCAAGTGCGAGACTCTTTTTCGCCATCGTCGCGACGCAAGTCGCGGCGGTATTCATGTGCAGTCAAGGTTGGCTGGTGCCGGCGCTCCCGTGGGGTATCATTGGCTTCGTCTGGGCTTACAACTTCGTGTGGATGATAGCGCAGGACGTCGTGAAGCTGGGAATGTACAGAATTGTAGATCCCGGCCGTTCATGGAAGAGATCCTTTTTCCAGCCACTCCGAGCTTCATTGACAGCAGAGCGAGAGCCAGCGCGATAAAAGCGGAAGGACTAATCATGTCGAATTACATGAAAAAATTCATTGTGATGCCAGGGTCCAAGGTTCGGCTCAAGCATTTCGACCCTGGCTATCACGGTAAACACGAATCCCACGAGAAAGCTTTGCCGGAGATTCAGAAGTACGTCGAGAAAATGGAGCAACTGCAGTATCTGATGTATGCCGAAAGAAAGCATTCCCTGCTCGTTGTTCTGCAAGGCCTTGACGCTGCGGGCAAAGACGGCGTGGTCCGCCACATCTTGACCGGGATGAATCCCGCGGGATGCGCCGCAGTGGGCTTCAAGCAGCCTACGCCTGAAGAGTTGGCGCACGACTTTCTCTGGCGCGTCCATCCACACGTTCCGACAAAGGGTTCAATTGCAATCTTCAACCGCTCTCATTACGAAGACGTGCTGGTGGTAAGAGTGCACCAACTAGTTCCGGAAAAAGTCTGGTCGAAACGCTACGACGAGATAAACGAATTCGAAAAGCTAATCGTCACCCAAAATGCGACGACTATCCTCAAGTTTTTCCTCCACATTTCCAAAGAAGAACAGCTCGCCCGGTTCGCGCAGCGACTCGACGACCCCGCCCGCCAATGGAAGATCAGTGAATCCGATTACAAAGAGCGCGATTATTGGGGCGATTACACCGAAGCGTTCGAGGATGTGCTCAACAGAACGAGCACCGAGCGCGCTCCCTGGTTCGTGATTCCTTCAAACCACAAGTGGTTCCGCGATTTGGCTGTTTCGCAAATCATATCCCGGACGATGGAGGAGATGGGCATGCAAATGCCAAAGCCAACTGTGGATCTGGCGAAGATCCGTCGTGAGTATCATCAGGCGGAGGATGAGAGCAAATCGCGCCCGACCAAGTGATAAGGAACACCACAACGGATTTTCCTTGTGGGTTGGACGCGGGTCGTGAATGAAATTTCGCCATCGCAACGTCTGACGTTGCTCCTCGATCAGTCGCCTTTGAAAGGCATTCAGCGCTGGCTTTGGGTGCTCTCGACTGGCGGAACATTACTAGACGGGTTTGTCCTTTTTGCGCTCGGCGTTGCGATGCCGCTCATCATTCCTGTGTACCACATGACGCCTGACATCGTAGGTCTTATCGGGTCGGCCCTGGTGATGGGAGCTGTTCTGGGCGCCGGAATCGGCGGCCGACTTGCCGATCATCTCGGGCGAAAACGATTGATGGTTGCGGACATGATGATCATCGCCATGGGCGCAGCGACCAGCGCGCTGGCGAATGGGCCACCCATGCTGTTTGTCGGTCAGTTCATTGTGGGGATTGGAGTGGGCATCGATTTTCCGGTTTGTAGCAGCTACATCTCGGAAATCTCGCCGAAACGCGATCGTGACCGAATGATGGTTGCCACGATTGCCTGTCAGTCTATTGGGATGCTGCTGGCAGCGGCGATCACGTTGATATTACTCAGTCGCGGCAGCGCACAGAGTTGGCGGTTGTTTTTGTGGAGCGAAGGGCTGATCGCGCTGCTGTTTTTCGTGTTACGTTTTTCGGCGCCTGACAGTCCGCACTGGTTGATGTCTCGAGGCAGATTTACAGAGGCCGCGCAAGCTTTCATCCGGATCATTCCCGAGCAACGAGAGACAGTCTTACAAATTACCGGCGACCACGAAAAGCTTGGAGCTTCGATTCCGAAGGTAAAAGCAGGGATGGCGACCCTGTTTTCGCCTCGTTATCGGGCGCGCACGGCGCTGGTAACGATCCCGTGGTTCCTGATGGATATCGCTACGTACGGCGTCGGACTCTTTACGCCAGTGATTTTAGGATCGATCGAAATCTCCGGAAGAACACGCGGTCTGGTCGCACACGACCTCGCTCTCGCAGAGGGCAGCGGCATTATCGACTTGTTTTTGCTGTTTGGTTTTCTGCTCGGAATCTGGAGCGTTCCTCGGTTCGGGCGCATCCGAATGCAGTGCATCGGTTTCGCAGGCATGGCGGTAGGCATGTTGATGTTAATGGCGGCTGTGGGCCTAACGAACTTAGGTTTGCACATTCCACTTGTGTTCACCGGGTTCATCGTGTTTAACCTGCTGATGAACGCCGGTCCGAACTCAACCACGTTCACTCTCGCCCCGATTTTGTTCCCAACGCAATTGCGCGGGACCGCCGGTGGATTCGCTGCCGGCGTTGCAAAACTGGGCGCGACCTTTGGCGTGTTTCTGCTGCCAATCTTAGAAGAGAGATTCGGTGTTTCGAACGTTCTGGGAATTGTATCGGCGGTGAGCCTGTTGGGTCTGATCGTTACATTGTCTCTCCGGCGCGAGGACAGGGCTTGGCCATCGTTTGGAATAGTAGAGATGGACGGGAAGTGATACCTTTCAGTGGAGGTGCTATGGCAATATCGAAGCAACTGATCGATTATTTAAATCAAAACAACGTGGAGTACGAAATCCTGCATCATGCCGAAGCGGTGACGGCGCAACGGATCGCCCAGGCTGAGCACATTAAAGGACGCCATCACGCGAAGGTGGTGATGATACGATCTGGCGATCAACGCCTGATGACGGTGTTGCCGGCCGATCATCAGATTGATCTCGAGAAGGTCGAGAAGGTGGTCGGCAAATCTGTCTCACTCGATCGGGAAAGCGAATTCAAGTCACTCTTCCCCGACTCCGCGATCGGCGCGATGCCGCCGTTCGGAAATCTTTATGGTCTGCCGACTCTCGTGGACAAGCATCTCGCAGAACAGGACTACATCGTTTTCGAGGCCGGCACGCACACTGACGCGATCATAATGAACTATCGTGATTATGAAAAGATTGTGAATCCACAGGTGGAAGACCTTTCGGTCAAACTTCACCCGATGAAAGGAGCTTGAGCTTACGGAGCGCCGCGCTGCGATTCGGATCAAACGAATAAAGACTTCGTTGACCAAGCTGCTCCTCTGGCTGGGATGCGCAACCGCGCCTGCCACGATGGCTGCGGAAAAGGTTGGCTTCATCAACGTGGACGGAGCGATCGGGCCTGCCACAGCGAGTTACATTTCACGCAGCCTCGAAGAAGCCAAAGCGCAACGTGTGCAGTGCCTGGTGATCCAACTGAACACGCCGGGCGGGCTGCTCGATTCCACACAGAAGATTGTGCAAAGCTTCCTCGGGTCTCCAGTTCCCGTTGTGGTTTATGTCGCGCCGACAGGCGCAACCGCGACCAGCGCAGGTTGCTTCATTACCATTGCCGCCACCATCGCGGCAATGGCGCCGGCTACCACCATCGGCGCGGCGCACCCGGTCTCGATCGGCGGGTTCCCCAGCGGTGGCGAAGAAAAGCCGGACGACACGATGAAGCAAAAGCTCGAGAATTTTTCCGTCAGCTACATGGAGACCATAGCGGGCAAGCGCCAGCGCAATGTTGAATGGGCCAATTTGATCGCGATGGACATGCCCGATCTGCTGCAAAAATTGAATGGCCGCGTGGTGGACGGCAAATCTCTGAACACCGCTGGAGCGCAGCTGACCGAGATCAAAATGTCGCCCGCTGAGCAGGTCTTTCAAAAACTGTGGCGCCCCGAGGTGATGTTCATCCTGATGCTGATCGCGATTTACGGGATCATCGGCGAATTGAGTTCGCCCGGCGCCATTCTTCCCGGCGTCGTTGGGGCGATTGCGTTGATCCTGGCACTTTATCTGGCGGCGATTCTCCCAGTCAACGTGGCTGGACTCGTGCTGATCGCCCTCGCTCTGATGCTTTTCATCTTTGATGTCTATACCCCCACACACGGCGTACTCACAGTGGGCGGAGTGATCGCGTTTCTGATCGGGTCGCTAATGCTCTTCGATCGCGCCGATCCACTCTTTCGCTTGTCATTGAGCTTCATTATTCCCGCCACACTAGTCACGGCCGCGTTCTTTATTTTTGTCGTTGGAAAAGGCCTGCGAGCACAACTGTTGCCGGTGAAGGTGGGAAAGGAAACGCTCATCGGAAGAACTGTGATCGCGTTGACTCCGATTGATTCGCGCAGCGGCAGAATATTCGTCGAAGGCGAATACTGGAACGCGGTGAGCGATACTCCGATAGAGAAAGGCGAAGAGGCCGAGATTGCCGCGGTGCAGGGATTAACGATCACGCTAAGAAGGAAGGTTGGTTGAAAACCGGGCATGCTCGACAAATCTGCCCGGGGCTGACCTTGTTAAAATCTCGCCTTGACGATTGCCGTCTTCTTTCCGATATAGCCGCTTGTCCTGCGTGGGTTTGAGTTGCGTGGGGCTGCGCTTCTAACATATGCAACGTTTTTGTGGATGGATGCGCCCCCAGCGACTTGCGATTTGGGGCGCCTCGCTTTGCGCTCTATTTGCGTCTGTACTGGCGCGCGCGCAGGCGCCTCAATCGGCTCCTGGGCCTCCGATGATCCGTTCCATAGATGTGCAATACGCCGGGCCGACGACCCTCAGCAAGGAACGCATTCTGGCTCAGATGCGTACGAAAGTTGGCCAACCGTATTCGAATGAAGTGGTGCAGGAGGACATCAAGGCGCTGTACAAGACTGGCTATATTCGAA
>WNGK01027045.1_pt1 | contig 10443 bp, 8 predicted proteins | sample 5400601 | NCBI WGS metagenome assembly WNGK01 (sample SAMN13153376, study PRJNA577476) | soil metagenome | isolation source: 60 cm soil or saprolite under Garry oak tree replicate 1 | place: USA:California | collected 2016-06-15
GAAGCCGTCGCAATGGCGACACAAAATCCCGCACGCGCGATCGGTTTGGAAGGAAAAGGCCGATTAGCAGTCGGAGCCGATGCCGACTTGGTTATATTTTCACCGGAGCTGCAAGTTTTAAGCACGTTCGCAGGCGGTGAGAACATCTGGTCTAATTAACACTGCGGCTTTAGCCCGGTGCGTCAGACTGCAACTAAGACGCAAGCCGTTTCAACGGCTTAGTGCAGGGAGTAAACCGTTGCAACGGTTCCTCGCTCATTACGCTCTTGCTTCACCCCGCTAAACCCGCGGTGTTAATTAGGTGAATCCAGCGACAACAGAAACTCTGCGATATCGAGCGCTGCGCGGGGCCGACTCAGCTTTGCGATGTTCGCTGCCCATTCGCGCCATTCTTTTGCGTTGTCGGCGAACACGCGTTGCAGTCGTGCGACGACCTCCGCCGGTGAAAGCGCGATCACGCCGGAATTGGTTTCGACAATCAGACGCGCGTTACCTTCCTCCTGACCGGCGACGACGTGATTGATGATCATCGGGCAACCAGCGGCGATCGTTTCCTGCACCGTCGCGCCTCCGGCCTTCCCGATGAGCAAATGGCTTTCGTGCAGCATGCGGGGAAGTTCATCCGTCCAGCCAACGATCTTTGCTGGGCGACCATCTGCCGCCGCTTCGATCGCCGGCCGGAGTTTATCAGCGCGGCCAATCGTCACAGTCAGATCGACGCCGAGGTCCGCGAGTCGCCGCACAAGTTCCGGCGCGCCGTGGGTAGCGGCGTGGATCATGTACAAAACACGACGGTCGGAGTTATTGGAAGGCGACACTCGATTCGATCGCGCGAAGTCAGAAAATTTTGGGCTTACAGGAAACCCAAATACCTTGATTTTTTGCGGCGCGACGCCCACTCCTCGCAAGACCGAGGCGCTCTGTTCGTTTGCAACGAGGAAATAATCGGCGGCGCAGCGATACCATGCCGCATTGATGGTGATCGAATCCGTGACGACAACCACACTCTTGCATGTCTGAACACGGTCGAGGTTTTCTTTTCCGATTTCTCGGAGCACACTCGGATACGCCGGGAAAGTGCAAATCACCACGTCAGGTTGAAATCTGTCGAGCAACGCGCTGAAATGATCTTTCAGTCGGTGGAATCGCGCGAATTCCGTATCGAAATCTGTCTTGCGATCGAGCCATCGGTAAACAACTCCCCAGGTGCGCGGCGCGAAATTGACCAGTCCGAGGTAGCTTTTTCGCACCAACTCGTTGACGACGCCATAGGCTTCGGCGAACAAATCGTGCAATTCCACTTCGACCCCCTCCGGCGCGAGGCGCGCCAGACCGTCGCGAACGCCACGCGCGGCGCTATTGTGACCCTCTCCAAAGCTGGCGGTAAGGATCAGGATTCTTTTTTTCACAGTTTGTTAGAAGACCCGCGTTTTTTACTCTTAATGGTATTCTTCTTCATCTCCATGCTCCGGAAGCCGCTGTGACAAGCGAGAGCCGGAGTAAGAATAGGAATAGGAGCAGGAATTAGGGGAAATGCCGGAGTTTTTCAACAAGCCGTCGAACAAGACTCCAAGGATGAGGCAATGCGGCTGCAAGCTACCGAGCATTCGGACTTTAATGGATATTTACGTGCGCCAACGTAAACTGTGCGAGAGATGAAGTATCTCGGATTCATCTGGCGCGTTTTGCGCCGGCTGGTTTGGGAAACGGCGACTGATCAGACGACCGGCCTGGCTGCCCAGATGGCGTATCTGCTTCTTTTTGCGCTGGCTCCCGGGTCGCTCTTTCTCTGGCATCTGCTGGGTCTGTTCGGCACCGATCCGAGCACGTTGCACCGGATGTTCCTTCTCTTAAAAAGCTTCATGCCGCCGGACCCGAAAGTGCAGGACATCCTAGATTCTGCGATGGCCAATGTGGTCGTAACGGGCTCGAGCGGTCTGCTCGCGAACGCAGGGATCATTCTCGGCATCTATTTCGGGACCGTTTTCATCGCGACGATCTCAAGGGCCCTTAGCCATACGTACGGGATGCGAGAAGATCCGCATTGGTGGTCCAAATATGTCATTTCATTTTTCATGCTCTTCTGGTTCGGAATCGTTATCGTGTTTTGCTTCAACGCGATTGTTTTTGGTGAACGGCTGGCGGGCCTTGCGGAAGTCAATTTTCAGCTGGGCTTTCCACTGCAAGCATGGATCGCGACATTGAATTTGCCTTTTACCTTTGTAGCGCTGGTCATTCTCGCGCTCGCGCTGTATCTCCTGACACCGGAGAATTATCTAACCATTCGTCAGGCGTTACCGGGCGCGATTTTCTTCGCGGTCGGCTGGATCATCGCGACAAAACTTTTTCAGTTCTATGTGGGAAGATATGATCGCTATAACCCGACATATCTCGCGCTGGCGTCCATCGTTGTGCTGCTCACCTGGATGTATCTGACTTGTCTGCTGCTGTTGCTGGGAGGCAAATTGAACGCCATCCTTCGGCGGGAACGCGAAAGAATGCGCAGGGCTGCGCCTCTCGCACCTGAGCCTGCCGTGGCCACTTAAAGAGTTACAACGTTACAACGGTTAAAAGGGGAGAAGTGATCGACCTTTGTAACCTCTGTGTCTCCATTAACTTTTTTAACGATTCCGTTGATCGCGTCGCGCGCTCTGTTACGCTCCGTCGCAGTGGTGCGCTTTCGCATTTGGGTCGCAACTGCGCTCGCCGTCGGCGCAATCATTACAGGTGTCCTTCGCGCGCAAGTCGGTGAAGAACAAAAAAGTCGGCGTGACGAATCGGAGTCAAGTGAGGCAAGTGCCTCATCTTCTCGGCCGAGAAAATCTCCGACCCCAAAAGCAAAAGGAGCAAAGAGTAAATCAGCGAAGAGACAACAAGCCTCTGCGACGCCAGACGAAGCGTCCACCGCGATTCCACGCGCCAAATTAGCGTCCGAAAAAGCGCAAACGGAAGAAGACGCTTCTCCAACTCCAAAAAAATCGCCGGGTCCAAGCTTCAGCAAAAAAACCGCAAAAAAAGGGGCCAGCGAAAACAGCAGCGGATCGCCAGGTCCACAGGAATCGCCGAACAGTCGCAAGACAACGTCCGCGAGAGAATCTGGCGAGCCAGAGGGGACAACCCCATCGGCCACGCCGCGCGAGACGCCGGAGCCGAGTGGTTCATCGAAATCAAAACGGCGCCATACGCCCACACCCAAGCCGAAAACGACGAAGAAGAAATCCAGCGAGAAAGAAACCGCACGAAAAACCAGAAAAACTGCAAAACCCAAACACGCGTCTAAAGAAGAGGAAACACCGAAGCCCGCAAAAACGCCTCCGCCTCATGCAGAAGAGCGCGGCGCATCATCAGAAATATCATCTGCACCGCCACGGGCGATTGCCGTTCCTACGCCAACTCCGGCACCCCAACCAAAGACTTCCCGTGCTGTTCCAGCCGGCGAGCGAGCCCAGGTTGTGATTGAAAAGTCCGGCGTCGAGGAAGACCAAGGCTTTGAGCCGCCACCATCACCGCCGCCGCGGAAATTCGGTTTCTGGCCGTGGTCCCGACGATCAGCGAACTATCGATATCTTACCAGCTCAGTCATCGAAGCGATCCGGCGCGCGCCGGTGAAACGCCGCCGATGGCAATTCATTGTGGTGCACAATAGCGGCACGCGACAGGGAAACGCACGCGTGTTCGATTACTACCATCGGCACGTGCGAAGGATGCAGAATGGTCTCGCCTATCACTTTGTGATTGGGAACGGAACGTCGACAGGTAACGGGCAGATCGAAGTCGGCGATCGCTGGCGGCGTCAAATCAATGGCGGCCACGTGCACAGCGATTATCTGAACAACATTTCGCTCGGGATTTGTCTCGTGGGCGATTTTAATCGCGACCAGCCAACGCGCGCGCAGCTCGACTCGTGCGAGGAGCTTATCCGTTACTTGCGAGAACGCTGCGGCAAAGTCGACAGGGGCAATATCCCCGTGCGGCCGCATCGTGAAATGAATCCACCGCGCTGGGCAACGGATTGTCCGGGAGACGCTTTTCCCTATTCGTGGTTTCGCAGGTTCTAAGTAGTCGCGCGTTACCGACCTGCCATGTCGAGCGCAGTGGAGACATTTCTAGTTCAGGCAGGCAGCTAGAGCTTCCTCGACGTCGCTTGGAATGACAAAAGACGTCACTTGCGTTCCGCGACCATCAAGTTGGCTTCCTTGTAATTCCAATGGTAACCGAATCCGAAATCAAGCGGCGGCGGGTTACTTTGTTGGAAAAGCTCGTGCAATCGGGGCTGGTAATGTTGTTTGAACAGCTCAATCGGGCCGAGGTAGACACCATATAGACGCAGGTTCCATTTGTTTGGGTCGATGTAGGCCAGTGGAATTCCGGCATCGTCCTGCACAATTATCTTGCTGTGCGCGAGGATAAAATTGCGAATCGTAGCGAAACCATTCTCAAACATTAGATACGACGCCGATTTGAGAAAACTGGAGGCGATGCCCAATCGCTGGCAAAATTTTAAGAAACCGGAAGCCGCCTTGATACCGCCGTCGGAAATATCGGTGGTAAAATAATAGATCGTTTGCGGTTCGCCTGATTGATTGTCGGCGTACTTGATCCGCACCCCGGGAACACTGCCGCCTTTCTTTCCGGCCCTGGCTTCTTCAAATGCCCCGCCGCTGTTGAGAGAGCCGAACGTCACATTCGTGATCGATTTGTCGGCGCGCGCGATGAACGCGTAGAGGATCGGCAACACACCATTCAGGTTCTGCTCGTGCAGATCGATTTTCATATCTTTGGTGATGAAGTACGTCGTGTTCAGGGACGACTTCATTGCGTTCTCAAGATTTCCCAGAGCGCCGGAGAGATTGGTTATGCGCAATGGATCGGGCGGTGGTCCCATCGCTTCTTTCCCGCAAAGCACATAAACCGCAGCTTTTGGAAAAAATTGATCGACGTAGAGAAAATCCGGCCCGCTGAACATGTAAAACGCCACAGGGATGGGCTGCAGCGATTCTGGAAGATACGTTTCTTGCCATGCGTGCAGTTTCTGAAGCTGCCGTAGATTCAGCTTTGAAAATTGTTCTTCAAAAAAAGCGGCGTGTGCCTGCCACGCCGGGTCGCGCGTAAGCGGCGCAAGCGGGGAGGTTTCCGGCACTGGCATTCCTGCAAGAAAACGCGCCACATCGTTAGGTCCGGCCGCTACCGGCACGGCACGGGGCGCAACTTCGGGATTCTCCTGCGCGTACAGACTTAGCGCGCTTACAAGAGCCACGATCACGGGCAATCCCGCGCACCTTTTCCAAGGCGGATTCATAGCGGTCGATGCGAGCGTTTCCTCGCACAAAAATAGAGGAGTAAACCCAGTAGCGCGGTTGCGACCCCAGCCAGCGATTCAGCGGTCTTCGAAAGCAGCAGATAAAACATCATCCAAAGTGTGATCACGGCGAAAATAATCGGGGGCAGCGGGTAGGCCCACACGCGATAGGGCCGGGCGATCTCCGGGCGCGTCGTGCGCAGCACGATGACTCCCAGCACAGTGAACAGTGAGCAGAGCAAGAGACTGAACTGGGTGTACTGCACAACGCTTTCAAAGCTGCGCGTGAGCAAGAGCAGATTGACAATGAGCAACTGCAGCACAATGGAGTTGGTGGGAATCCCGTGAGGATTCTTGATCAATGCTACTTCGAGTTGACCTTTCAGTTCCTGTGCGGGCGTAGTGGCGAGGAAAATCGCATTAAGCAACACGTAAATGAGGATCACAACGCATGTGCCGACGAGCAGTGAGCGCGGCACATTTTTTTCCGGCTGCTTGATTTCGCCGGTGATGTAGACCGCTGCGTTCCAACCCGAATAGGAATACATCACGTAAACCAGCGCCACCGCAAAGGACGCGCCGAAAATCGACATGTTGTCGCCGGGCGCGGGCAGAAAACTGATTGGTTGTTTTGGGTGAACAAAAAACCCGGCCACAATTAGTGCAACGATCAGGACCAATTTTACGAGTGTCGAAAGATTTTGGAACGCGCTGCCAACTCGCAGATTCTTGAGATGAAACAGCGCGACCAGCCAAACTACCGCAAAGGAGAGGAAGACCGGTGAGCCAACGCCGAGCACCCCGTTCAGGTATTTGCCAAATGCCATCGCTGCCAGCGCGATCGGCGCGGCAAATCCAACCGTAGCGGAAACGAATCCCGCCATGAATCCGAGCGCGGGATGATAGATCTGCGACAGAAAATGGTATTCCCCGCCGGAACGCGGCAGCGCCGCGCTGAGTTCGCCATAACAAAGTGCGCCGCAAAGCGCGGCGGCTCCGCCGATCACCCAAAGCATCAGCAGCGGAAATCCCGACTGAATGTCCGCCAATTGAAAACCAAGGCTCGTGAAAATGCCGGTCCCAATAATGTTGGCGATAACGATCGAAGCCGCGGTGATGAAGCCGACGTTGCGTCGCGGTGCTGGTGATTTCGCAGAACGACGTTCAGCAATCGTGGTCATCTCTGTATCGACAATCTCGAAATTATCAGGACTGGCGAATTGTTTCGGAGCGGCATTCAAGTTCATCATTGGCGAAGGAGCTTGCGCGACACGCTGATCTGCGCTTGGAAATTTGTTTATGGTTTAAGGCGAGTGCGGAATCAGATCTCCGGATTTCCTGAGTTGTCAGAAGCTATTCCCGGCGTCACTTTGAACGCGGCATGAATGCATCTCCCAAGCTCTCCATCGAAGCGGCAACCCAACTCGCGGTGTTTCTTGCAAATCGTCCAGGGGCCCTTGCGCGCGTATGTGAAGCACTCGGTAACGCCGGAGTGAATATTCATGCGCTGGCTACTTCCGACACTGTCGATCATACGGTGGTGCGCATGGTCGTGAGCGATCCCACGAAGGCCCTCATGCTCCTGGGCGAAGCGGGCGTGCTCGCACTCGAGACCGAAGTGCTCACGATCGAGACGGCGAGCCAGCCTGGCGTCCTTGCCAAAATCGCCGAGCGCCTCGCCAACGCTGAGGTGAATATCGAGTACACGTATCTGGCAGCGAGCCCCGGAGCGGAAAAGGGACTCATCATCCTGCGGCCGTCGGACATTGAAAAAGCGCGGCGCGTCCTGCAGGATCTGTAGGACGGTGGCTTGCACCACCGGCTAACCTCGTGCATTCCGCCCGGATTGAGCCTTAAAGGCGAATCTCGATTGTCGTGCCATCGGGCGTCACGCGCCAGAGTTCCTCGATCTCTTCATCCGTGAGCGCAACACAACCCGCCGTCCAATCCTTCCAACGATGAAAGGCGCCAATCCAACCAAGTCCGTTTCGAATTCCGTGTAGCATGATATCAGAACCCGCTGAGACCCCGCGCGCAGCCGCACGGTTGCTGTCCTCATCTGATGGATAAGAGATGTGTAGCGCGAGGTGAAAACTGCTTTGCGCATTTCGTCTGTCTATGTTGTAAGTCCCTTCGGGTGTTTTCATGTCGCCTTCTTCCTGCTTTGCTCCAATCGGTTCGCGACCTAGTGCGACTCGATAAGTTTTGATCTGCTTGCCAGCCCGAAAGATCGACAATCTTCTCGCCGATTTTTCGACCACAATCCGATCGACTGTTGTTGCGGGTGATAGGCGGTGCCAATTGTGATGCGCGTACAAGTAAAGTGCCAGAGCGCAAATCGCGATAAATGCAGGGATGATTTTGCGCGCCACATTGTGAGGTTTCGACGGCGTTGCCTAAAAACGCAAACGGCCGAGCTTGGATCGCACGGTGTCCACCGTTCGTGATTGCCAACACAGACTCGATGCCGGATAAATGCGCGGCGCGTTTATGACTCCGGTAAGAACCTGGCTCGGTTATTCGTATCCTCTGGGCGCTACTTGGATGGATAACGGCGTCAACTTTGCCCTATTTTCCGACCACGCCACGGGCGTTGAGCTTTGCTTGTTTGAGAATCGGGAGGCCACCGAAGAGAACATTCGCGTCCCGATTAGTGAATGTACCGATCAGGTCTGGCACGTGTTTTTGCCCGATGCGCGTCCGGGACAATTGTACGGTTTCCGCGTTGCCGGTCCGTACGATCCCGAACACGGCTTGCGGTTTAACAGTTCGAAACTCCTGCTCGACCCCTACGCCAAAGCTATCGCCGGAAAAGTGAGCTGGGCGGATGAAATGTTCGGTTATGTCATCGGCGATAAGAAAGAGGATTTGACGCAGGATTTCCGGGACGATGCTTGGGGCGTGCCGAAATCGGTGGTCATAGACACGCAATTCGATTGGCAGGGCGACCGGAAGCCCGGCGTTCCCTTGGATAGTTCCGTGATCTACGAGGTGCATGTGAAGGGTTTCAGCAAAATTTGGCAGGACCTTCCGGAGGAGTTGCGAGGCACCTATGCGGGGCTCGGCAGCGCGGTGGCCATTGATTACTTGAAAAAACTTGGCGTGACCGCGATCGAGTTATTGCCTGTCCATGCGCACATTGACGACAAAGTTTTAGTTGATCGCGGTCTGACGAATTATTGGGGTTACAACACGATCGGTTTTTTCGCGCCCCATGCGCAATATTCCGGCAGCGGGCAAATGGGCGAGCAGGTGTCCGAGTTCAAGTCGATGGTGCGCAGTCTTCACGCGGCTGGAATCGAAGTGATTCTCGATGTGGTCTACAATCATACCGCCGAAGGCAATCATCTCGGCCCTACGCTGTGCTTCCGCGGGATCGACAACATCGCTTACTACCGATTGAATCCGCAGAATCCGCGCTTCTATCTGGATTTCACCGGCACGGGCAACACCTTCAATCTGCTTCACCCTCGCATGCTGCAATTGGTAACTGACAGTCTGCGTTATTGGGTGGAGGATATGCACGTCGACGGATTTCGTTTCGATCTCGCGTCCGCGCTCGCGCGCAATCACGAAGGCTTCAACAAACTGCATCCCTTCTTCCAGGTAATCCAGCAGGACCCGGTTCTTTCGCAGGTGAAACTAATCGCGGAACCGTGGGACGTGGGCGAGGGCGGGTATCAAGTCGGGAATTTTCCGGCGCCCTGGTCGGAATGGAACGGCAAATATCGCGATGCGGTTCGCAGTTTTTGGAAGGGCGATGAACGCCGCGTTGGCGAAATGGGGTACCGGCTAACGGGGAGCCCCGATCTGTATCAGCACGATGGCCGACGCCCGTACGCCAGCATTAATTTTGTCACGGCGCATGATGGTTTCACGCTGAACGATTTGGTCAGCTACAACGACAAACACAATGAACTGAACGACGACGGCAACCACGACGGCGACAATAACAATCTCTCATGGAATTGCGGCGTGGAAGGTCCAACCGACGACCTGCAGATCAACGCGCTCCGCGAACGGCAGCGGCGGAATTTCCTGACCACACTTTTTCTTTCTCAAGGTGTGCCGATGCTCACTGGCGGAGACGAGTGGGGAAGAACTCAAAAGGGCAACAACAACGCTTATTGTCAGGATAACGAGATCAGTTGGTTCGATTGGACGCGTGACGAAAAGCAGAACCAGTTTCTCGACTTCACGCGAAAGCTGATTTGGTTTCGCAAGGCGCATCCGGCATTTCGCCGGCCGAAGTTTCTTCGGGGTCGCCGGATACGCGGTTCGGAGATTCGCGATGTAATGTGGTTCAATCCCGGCGGCAGCGAGATGACTGATGAAGAATGGGCCTCGCCGTTTGTTCGATGTCTTGGCATGCTGCTAAGCGGCGATACGGTCGACGTTGTCAGTTTTGAGGGCGAACCCGTCCGCGACGATACATTTCTGCTGCTGATTAATGCTCATTATGAACCGATCCCTTTTGTCCTCCCTGGTCAGGAGAATCTCGAGTGGCAATTGATTCTCGACACGATGGATCCGGACGGTTTTTTGGCGGAGCCAGGAAAATTCGCCTCCGGCGATGACGTCGATCTCGGCGGGCGCGCCTGCTGTTTGCTGCAGCTCGTAAAGGGCGCGCAAGCCCAGGCCCGCGCGGAATCCTGGAAAAAGCGACCTGTCGAATTTCCGCCGCTTAGCGCGGAGGAAGAACGTGCTCGGCACAGGTGATGCGCTGCAATAGAAATTCGGGCAACGCATTCTTGTCGCGAGAAACGAATTAGATTATAGAAATAGTAAGCGCGTGTTATCATGCGCGGCCAATCTTTTGGTCAGCGATTTGCCCATGACAGCGAGTTCTCTTGTGATCGTCACCGATCGAGGGAGTTTAAAAGCATATCGCGTGAACGAGACGCCCACGCGCGGACCAAGCCTGCAACTCGTACAGGCGTTCAACATTACCGACGCGCACGGAAGGCTAGTCGATAAGGTGAGCGATTTGGCCGGGCGATTTCCCGTGACCGACGGCGCGGGCGCCCATCACGGCGCGAGCTCGATCGCCGAGCGGACGCAATTGGCAACAGAAACCGATCGTCGCATTCAGAGAGAACTCGCTGATCAGATTACAAAAATCGTCTCAAACAACGGAAAGGAGG
>WNGK01008809.1_pt1 | contig 10441 bp, 5 predicted proteins | sample 5400601 | NCBI WGS metagenome assembly WNGK01 (sample SAMN13153376, study PRJNA577476) | soil metagenome | isolation source: 60 cm soil or saprolite under Garry oak tree replicate 1 | place: USA:California | collected 2016-06-15
TCCCAAAGTTCTTTATCGAGGCCCACTTCCGAAAGCCCGGCGTGATGCGCCATCGAGAGCGGCTCGAGGCGCACAAAGCTCCCTTCGAGCGTCACGGGCCCAATGTCCATGGGCAAGGATTCCGCGCTCATGCGGCCAGCCATTGCCAGAGCGCCCGGTAGTAGCGCATCAGGCGCAAGGGCTCCGCGCTCGCTGGGATTTCGCAAAATGTGTAGCGGCTGAAATTGGCCCCGCGAAAGAGCTGGAAGAGTTCGTGGTAAGGGTAAGGCTTGGCGTAGCTCGGAAAGCCGGGCGTGGTCTTCTCGGACGGCTGGCCGGTCCCGCGAAGCGGGACGCCCCAGGGCGCGGGCGCGCGCCAAAGCTCGTTGATGTGGCAACTGCGCAGCCAGTTCTTCAGGAGGTCAAAACTCTTTGCGACCGACCCTTCTTCAACGTCCGTATCGTTCGAGTTCCAACACAGGCCGACGGAAGGATGATTCGCGACATCCATGATGCGGCGAATGTTGGCAGGATCTTCGGTCCCCTCGCCGTGAATTTCCACCCAAATTTCGACGCCGTTGTCGCGCGCAATGTCGCCGCATTTGGCGAGCGCGCGGCCGATCTGGTCAAGCGTCTTCTCGTGCGGCACGCCTTTAGGAAAACCGTTCGGGCGGACCTTCATGCCCATGCAGCCGAGGTCGCGCGCGAGCTCCACGAACGCCCGCGTGGTCTCGATATTCTTCTCGACTTCTGCAGGGTCGGCCGATTGGTATGAGCAGGTCGAGCCCAGGCTGACCAGGCGCACTGCTGAGCCCTCAAAACGCTTGCGCACCTCCTCGCGCCGCTGCTTCGAAATCGTCGGCTCAACGCCATGGCGGTGCGTGGTGCGCAGCTCGACGCCTTCAAATCCTGTGGCTTCGCAATTCTTGATGATGGTCTCGACGTCCCAATCTTTGGCCAGCTCGTAGGTGACGAGACCCAGCTTGAAGGGGCGCGCAGAATCGGCAGGCCCCTCTGCGGAGGCAGGAGGGCGCGAGGCCGCCCCGAGATTCTCTAGAGTTGTCGCGCTTACCGTCGAAGACCCTGAGCGTAGTCGAAGGGCCGCCAGGGCCGTCGCACCGCTTTTGAAGAATCTTCGCCGTCCGGTTCTTCCCATGTGGGTCTCCCTTGTCCCTTCATTCCGAGTGACAAACACCGGTATTCTACTCCCGGAGGGCGCAAATATGTTCCAAGGAATCGGAGGGAGGAAGTACAGTGCCGGTTCACGGCGCGGGCCACAAGACGCTCAGGCAAGACGGAGGATGATAGCGGGCGAAGACGGAAGGCGCCGCCCGTCAGCCGACGGGCTCCTTCGACTCTATTTCGGCGCGCTGACCTGGGCCAAAGGGGTGGCCGCAACCTTGGAGCTGGGCCTCACAAAATAAGGAACGAAAAGTCCGGAAAGAACCAGAAGAATTCCAAATCCCACCATCACATTCACTAATGTTAAGCTGTTTTTCTTTTCGGCTCGCATTTTGCGCCTCCACTTTCTCAGTACTAACGTTGTAGAGGGCAAGGGAAATGCCAAACTAGCCGATGTCAGAAGAATTCTCGGATGGCTGGATGCCGTTGAACTTACGAGGGTTCGTGACAAGATCGTGCCCGGAGTGCCTTCAGGACTCGACTGCGGCCCTGTTCTCTTGCCAAATATTGTCGTCCTTTGGCTGACATTTCCTGCTTGACACTTAAGTACCAGGTGGTGGTGTCGTTCGGAATCCGATCCCGTTTGAAACCCGTCGGCTGACGGGTCATTCCCGCCCCGTGTCCTTCCCGCGAAAGCGGGAACCTACGGGGTAAACTCCAGCGGGAATCCAATTCGGCGGCGCACTTCCTCGCCGCGGCGAGACTTACGGAGCGGATTCATGTCCCCGTTGGCCTCAGCCTTGGGATTGGTGTTGCTAGAAACGTTAGCGGCGCACGCTATCCGAACTGCGAGAGAAAGCTTCCGGTCTCGCAAGGCCGTGTCGAAAGACGATGCATACACTCCGAAAATACCTGTGCTGGATTTTCGCGCTGACATCTCTCGTATGCCTGCACATAGTCGTGTTGGAAATTCCGCACACTATTCATCTACATCTCAGTTTTCTGCTTCTCCGTAACCTACTCGTTCCGGCGGTATTCATAGTGGTGGCCGCTGTCTTCGGAGTGGCTTGGTGGACTGTCTGGAGGGGACGGCCATCCGCGAGGGGCTGGGCAATTGTCGCAAGCATGATAAACATTGCGGTTTCTCTCTGGCCAATCGTTTTTTTCTCGCGATCCGTGGGGAGTGACTTCGCAGTCTTGTTAGCCATCGGGCTGGCCGGGCTGGCAGCCTTTTGGCGCCGCTATGAGCAGCCTAAACCCGCAGAAAGGACCCAAGAAGTTCCGCGGATCAAGGGCGATCGAACGAATTCTATCTTCGACAAGATTGCTGACTTTCTGGTCTTCATTGCGAGTCTTGGTGTTTGCGCCTGGTGGCTCCGATGGCTGCAAGCCAAAGGTGTCCTGGTAGGTGACAGCGGTTGGCGCCTACTCGTAGTGGTCTTGCTAGTCTTCCTTGCCATTGCGACCTTACATGAGTTTGGGCATCTTGCAACGGGCCTGGCGCTCGGTATGAGGCTGCGCGCCTTCATCGTCGGACCGTTCCGATGGCTAATTCGCGACGGCAGATGGGGGTTTGAATTCAAGCCTGAGGGGATTCTCTCGCCCGAGGGCGCAACGGGTATAGTTCCGTCCAGGGCCGATTTCCCTCGGTCTGGCCTTATTTGCATGGTGGCGGCCGGTCCGCTCGTCAACTTGCTTACCGGCGCCTTCACACTTTGGATCGTGTTCTGGGAACTCGGCTCGATCACGGAAACCCGTGGGGCCCTTGCCCTTTTTGGCGGGCTGAGTCTGACCATAGGTGTCTTCAATCTGCTTCCGTTGCGGCTCAAGGTGAACTACTCGGATGGCGCGACGATCTGTCAACTTCTGTCGCGCGGCCCGTGGGGTGATTTCCACCGAGTCGCTGGTGTGGTTGGATCCAGTTTAGTCACGCCGCTACGGCCCAGGAACTACGATATTAAAGCGATCCTGCGGGCAGCCCACGGAATCAGACAGGGCATAAACGGGTTGCTGTTGCGGTTGGTTGCGTATACCTACTTCCTCGATCAAGGGATGGATTCAGAGGCCGGGGAAATGCTCCGAGAGGCCGAATCAATCTATCATCAATGCTCCTCAGAAATTCGTGCCGAATTGTGCGCAGAATTTGTCTTTGGCAGCGCTTACGTCCTGTGCGACGCCGTTGCCGCTCGCCAGTGGTGGACGCGAATGGAAGCCAAGAAGGCGACACGCTTCAATGTCGATTACTGGAGGGCCAAAAGCGCGCTGCAATGGATCGAAGGTAACCTGAAGGAGGCGAACGAATCCTGGCAGAAGGCTAACGCGCTGGCGCAGCAGCTTCCCAAAGCAGGGGCCTACGAGTTCGACCGCTATTGTTGCTGGAAATTACGCCAGGCTCTGACAGAAACGGATAGAAACGGGAATTGACAGTCGCGGCCTCCTGGATTAGCTTGATGCCCGGAAACCAGCGGCGAATATGCCTTTGGGGAGCCTTTTGATGACGAAGCTGGGAACCAGATTACTTGCCATGGTTGCCGCGTTGGCAGGGATTACCTGCGGCGCAGTGGCGCAAGATGCTGCCAAACCTGTTTATCTCGACCCGAGCCTGCCTGCCGAGCAGCGGGCGGCGGACTTGGTGCACCGTATGACGCTCGAAGAGAAGGCCTCGCAATTGGTGAACCAGGCGCGTGCGATTCCGCGGCTGAAAGTCCAGGCCTACGACTGGTGGAGCGAGGCCCTGCACGGAGTAGCTGTGGACGGGACCACCGAGTTCCCTGAGCCGATTGGCCTAGCGGCGACGTTTGATGTCTCGGGCATCCATGAGATGGCGGTGGCCATCAGCATTGAGGGGCGAATCAAGCACGCCCAGGACTTGCGGGCCGGTCACAGCGACATTTTTGAGGGATTGGACTTCTGGTCGCCCAATATCAACATCTTCCGCGATCCGCGGTGGGGACGCGGGCAGGAGACGTATGGCGAGGATCCGTTCCTAACCGCGCAAATGGGTGTGGCCTTTGTGACCGGGATGCAGGGCGACGATCCGCATTACTACCGGACGATTTCCACGCCCAAGCATTTCGCCGTACACAGCGGCCCGGAGCCTGCCCGTCATTCCATGGACGTGCAGGTGAGCAAGCACGACGAACTGGACACCTACCTGCCCGCCTTCCGTGCCACGGTCACCGAGGCCAAAGCCGGTTCGGTGATGTGTGCCTACAACCGCGTCAGTGGACAGCCGGCGTGCGTGAACGAATTTCTGCTGCAGGACCAATTGCGCGGCAAGTGGAGCTTCCAAGGGTATGTGGTCTCTGATTGCGGCGCGGTGACCGACGTTTTCAAGGGCCACCGCTTCACGGCCAGCCAGCCGGAGGCCTCGGCCCTTTCACTTAGGCGTGGCATGGACAACGAGTGCGCAGACTTCTTCGCCAAGGTGACGGACAACCACGACTACGCGCCGTATTTGGAGGCCGTGAAGATGGGCCTCTTGAAAGAGAGTGACATTGACGTGGCGGTGACCCGGTTGATGACCGCGCGGATGAAGCTCGGGATGTTCGACCCGCCAGAGTTGGTTCCTTACACGAAGATCAGCGAGAGTGACTTGGACAGTCCGGCCCACCGAGCTTTGGCCCGCAAGCTGGCCAACGAGTCAATGGTGCTTTTGAAGAATGACGGTGTGCTGCCCATCAAGCCGGATGTCAAGCGTATCGCACTGATCGGCCCGCTCGCCGACCAAACCAGAGTGCTGTTGGGCAACTACAATGGCATTCCCACCCACTCCGTCTCGGTGCTGGAGGGCCTGAAGGCAGAGTTTCCGACAGCGAATATCACCTTCGTGCCGGGCACGCAGTTCCTTCGCAACGAGGGCCAGCCGATGCCAGAGGGGTGGCTGACCACGGAAGGAAAGCCAGGAGTGCGAGCCGATTATTCGACCGTCAATCCGATGACGAAGCCCACGCCGTTGGCATCCCGCGCTGAGACCGGCATCGACCTCTCGGCTAGTGCATTACCGCCAGAGGCCAATGGCAAATCGCCCATCGGGGTGCGCTGGACCGCAACCCTTTCTCCCATGGAGACCGGCTACTACAGGCTGGGGGTCGAGGGATCTGGTTACGGCCGGATCTCGGTAGACAACAAGGAAATTCTTTCCGCCTGGATGCCCGGCCGGGTAGAGAGCAAGCTGGGCAAGGTCTACCTGGAGAAGGGCAAGCCCTATGCGCTGAAGGTGGATTATGCGCAGATCAAGGGCGATCCGGCGCTTCGGCTCATCTGGGCGCCCTACGACCTGACCCCTTCGCCCGAAGCCGTTGCCGCCGCCAAGGATGCGGATGTGGTGGTCGCTGTAGTTGGGATCACCAGCGAACTCGAAGGCGAGGAGATGCCCGTGAACGAGGAAGGTTTCAAGGGCGGTGACCGGACTAGTCTTGACCTGCCCAAGCCGGAGGAAGACCTTCTGAAAGCTCTGGCCGCTGCGGGAAAGCCGCTGGTGGTGGTGCTGATGAACGGGAGCGCCCTGGGTGTGACCTGGGCCAACGAGCACGCCAACGCCATCCTGGACGCGTGGTACTCGGGCGAAGAGGGCGGCGCCGCGGTGGCCGAGACGCTCTCCGGGAAGAATAACCCCGCGGGCAGGCTGCCCGTGACGTTCTACAAAGATGTCAGTCAGTTGCCGCCCTTCGAGGATTACTCCATGAAGGGCCGGACGTATCGGTACTTTACGGGAGCGCCACTCTATCCTTTCGGCTACGGGCTCAGCTACTCCACATTTGCTTATAGCGGGCTGAGCGTACCAGGAGCGGTCGAGGCGGGCCAGCCGCTGCCAGTGGATGTGACTGTGACCAACGCCGGCAACCGGGCGGGAGACGAGGTGGCTGAGCTGTACCTTAGCTTCCCTGACGTGAACGGAGCGCCGCTCCGCGCGCTGCGAGCCTTTCAGCGGGTCCACCTGGAGGCCGACGCCTCACTGAAGCTTCACTTCGATCTGAGGCCGCGAGACTTGAGCATGGTCACCGAGGCCGGCGAACCCATCATCGCCCAGGGCGACTATACCGTCTCCGTCGGCGGAGGACAGCCTCACACCGGAGCCGCAGTGGTCACACACACCTTCCATATAAACGGCCAGTTGGCGTTGCCGGAATAATCAGGGCCGGCCATGTTCAGGGCCTGTCCCGCCCGTGGGCTTCTTGCCTCAGCGGGTCCGACATACTCCGACATCACAGCGCCGATGGCGGCAACACCGGTCCAAGTGACTTGCCAAAGATTCGGGCGTGAAAGGCCGTTCGCAGGTTGTAAACTCGGACCTGTTCAGAGATCATCAAGATGCTGATGCAACTTCGCCCAGTTGGCCTCACGCTCGCCGCATTTTTTCTGACACTGGGGCTGGCTGTGGCCGTGCCCGAGGTAAGCGGACAATCTTCACCACCCGCCCCTGGCTCCCAGGACTCCCAGGTGGGGCGCGGCTCTCCGGGCCAGGAAGCCGGCACCCAGCAAGATAACTCCGGCGAGGGCAAAACACAGCTTTCGAGTCAACAGGTGGCCGGACTGCCGCTCAATAAGCGCGACTTTACCAAACTCCTGGCCCTGGCGGGCGGCACCACCACGGATACGAACGGCGCCAACAATTTCACCTTGCAGTTCGCCATCAACGGACAGCGCGGTACGGCGGCGGTCTTTGCCACGGACGGCATTTACACCACCGACCCCGAGCTGGGTGGCGCGACGTTTTCGAACTTCAACGTGGACGCGATTCAGGAGATCCAGTCGCAATCCGGCGTAATGGCGCCCGAGATTGGCGCCGGCGCCGCAGGTTACACCAATGTGGTGACCAAGTCGGGCACCGACCAAGTGCACGGCGACGTGTTTGAATTCCTGCGCAACGCCTCTCTCGATGCGCGCAATTTCTTCGACCGCCGCAGTTTCGTAAGCCCCGGCCGCATCCCGCCGTTCCAGCGGAACGAATTCGGATTCACGCTCGGTGGACCGATGGTGCTGCCGGGCATCTATAGCGGTCACGGGCACACTTACTTTTTCGGGCAGTACCAGGGTTTCCGCCAAGTGCTGGGCACCACCCAGGTGCTTTCCGTACCTACGGCGGGGGAGCGGCAAGGAATTGACACTCTGACCTATCCCGGCGATACCCTGATAGTGCCGCTTAATCCGGCGATCCTGCTCGTGCTCGTGGGGTATCCGCTGCCCAACGACCCCTTAGGTCCGTTTGGGGAGCGCACCTATGCCACGTCATCCAAGGTCGCGACCACGAGCGACCAGTTCTCCTTCCGCTTGGACCAGAAGCTTTCGGACAAGGCTCAGTTGTTCGCCCGCTTCAACCTGGATAACACGGACGGCCCACTTACCAATCCCAACCAGACGGCGATCAACCCCAGCTTCGCCACCACCTTTGTGGACAACCAGCGGAACCTGGGGCTGCACTACACGCGCACCGTCTCGTCCAGCGCGGTGCTCGAGAGCACCCTTGGCTACTTGCGCAGCACGCCCTCCTTTGTGCCGCACAACGGTATCCATCCGGCTCTGAATTTCGGAGATGGCTTGTTCGAGCCGTTCAATGGTTCGGGCGGCACAAGGACTGAGGCGTTCGGTAACCTTTTCCAGATTCGGCAGACCTTAGTGCGGGTACGCGGCCCGCACACCTTCGCGGCAGGGTTCGAAGCGCGCTTCAACCGCGACACTACTGTTTTCGGGATCGCCCCCAACGGGTCCTACACCTTCGGCGGCGGCCCTGCCTACTCGCCCGTTAGCATCACCTCGGCCAGCGGCAAGCACAATATTCAGCCGGGCGATCCATTGCCCGACTCGCTGACCGGGCTTCTGACCGCCACGCCTTTCTCCTACACGAGCTGGGTGGCCTCGCCCGGGTTCCCACAGGGCGATCGCATCGACGAGGAGCAGACCCAGCGCGAAGCCTATAACTTTTACTTTCGGGATATCTGGAGGGCGACGCCACGTTTCACCATGACCTACGGCGTCCGCTACGAGGTAAACACGCGCATACACGAACCGAACCACCTGACCTCGGGGCCCCGACTTCTGGGGCCGGATGGAAAGCCGGCCCGCTATTGGGATCCAGGCGCATACCAGACCTTTGTCTTCGACCCGCAGCCGCCCTACGACGCCGACATGCGGGGGTGGGGGCCGCGTATTTCGGTCGACTGGCAGGCGACGAATCACACCATCGTCCACGCGGGCGGGTCCATCGTTACCTTGTTGCCGAACCTTTGGCAGGACAACTTCCTTACCGGCAGCATTCCCATGGCCTTCAGCCCCTACATCGCAGCTTTGCCTGGCGCTCCGGTCCCGTTCGAGAATACCGCGACGCGGTTCGACGTCCCGCCTGTCTACACGCCGCAAGGGGAGTTGGTATTCACCACCCCAGACTCAAAAAAAGTGCCGGCCAATACGGTAATTGACCTGAAGCGATTCGAAGAGGACCTGGCGGCTTTAAGCCCAGGCCACCAGCTTAACCCCCTTACCATCTTTGGTTTCGAGCGCAATTTCCGGAACGGGTACGTGGCCACCTATTCCGCCGGCTTTGAGCACAGTTTGGGCGATGTCAGGGTGGGCGCGGACTACGTGGCCACCTTGGGCGTCCATGTGCCCGCCACGATCTTTCCCAACAGCTTCGGCGGCGCCGACCCGGCCTACGCACCTTTCACCGAGTTCAACGCGGCCGGCAAGGTGGTGGGCGGATTCGCCCAAGAGCTGTTGATCAGCAGCCGGTCGCACTCGACCTTCCACTCCCTGCAGGCGTCGGCATCGAAAACATCCGGAAGGTACGGCCTGGGCTTCTCGGCGAGCTACACCTTCTCAAAGTCCCTCGACGATACCAGCAGTATCGTGGGGCCGAGCGTGGGGGGAGCCGGCAATGTCCAGCTCGCTGTTCCGCAGGATCCCCGGAATCCGGCGGCGGACAAGGGACCCTCGACTTTTGACGTCAGGCATATCCTCGTGTTCAGCGTGATTCAGGTACTGCCCTTCGATCGGGTCGGCTTCCTGCAGCCGCTGGGCAGCCATCTCACGTCAGGGTGGCAGTTGCTGAATATCAGTACCCTGACTTCCGGATCCCCTTTCACCGTGTACTCGGGCATCCAGCAGAGCGGATTCGGCTCGAGTGGCGCGGACCGTCCCGATCAGGTTGGGGCGCCCATCTTTTCTACCAGCCGCACGGTGCGCGAGGATTATTTTGGGCGGGGCGCTGGTAACGCTTCTTTCTTCGACATCCCGATTGGGGTGCCGGGCGGGACGGGTCCGAACCACGGGCGCCTGGGAACGCTCGGACGCGACACTTTCCGGGGTCCGGCATACAAGGACTTCGACTTGGCGCTGATTAAAGACACCAGTTTCGGCCGTAGGGGTTCGAGCGAGGCCGTCACCCTGCAGTTCCGAGCCGAGTTCTTCAACGTGTTCAATCTGGTGGACTTTGGTCTGCCGGCAAACGTGGTGCGCGGCACGGGCTTCGGGGTGATCTCGAAGACCGCGGGTACCTCCCGGCAACTCCAGTTCTCGTTGAAGCTCATTTATTGACCGAAATATGTTCGACGAAGCTGTTGCAGGCGCCGCTCCTCCAGCGCCTGTTAGATCTCCCGCATGGCGCCAAGAGCGTGCAGCAGCACTCCAGACTTCAAAACCGCTCTGGGCCTTATCATGACACTTGGGAAATTTAGCGACCGCTCAGAAATTATTCGCCGTGGGGCGACCAGATGGAAGATTTTCCACGATTCGATTTGACGGGCCAAGTGGCTTTGGTGACGGGGGCGGCGCGGGGCCTGGGGCGCGCGATAGCGCTGGCGCTCGCGCACGCCGGCGCCGACGTGGCTCTGGGTCTGCGCGACGTAAACACGGGAGGCGAGCTCGCGCGGGAGATTGAAGCCCAAGGCCGGCGCGCCTTGCGCCTTCAGATGGATGTGGCGCACCTCGGCCAAGTCTTCTCCGCCGTACAGGACGCCGCCCGGCAATTCGGCCGGCTCGACATCCTGGTCAACAATGCAGGCATCGCTCCCGAAAACCTCGCCGAAAACGTACGCGAGGAAGACTTTGACCGCACGCTGGCGGTGAATCTTAAGGGAACGTTTTTCGCCAGCCAAGCGGCGGGACGCATCATGATTCCCCGGAAGTACGGCCGCATTGTCAATATGAGTTCCCAGGCGGGCTTTGTCGCCTTGCCGACGGAATCCGTTTACTGCATGACGAAGGCGGGGATCGCGCACCTCACAAAATGCCTTGCCGTCGAGTGGGGTCAGCACAACATTAACGTCAACGCCGTGGCGCCCACCTTTATCCGAACGCCGGGCACCGAAGCGGCGCTCCGAGACGCGGCCTTCCGCGCCGATAC
>WNGK01026923.1_pt1 | contig 10440 bp, 8 predicted proteins | sample 5400601 | NCBI WGS metagenome assembly WNGK01 (sample SAMN13153376, study PRJNA577476) | soil metagenome | isolation source: 60 cm soil or saprolite under Garry oak tree replicate 1 | place: USA:California | collected 2016-06-15
GCAGAGATAGTGGATGGCGAGTAGCCACCTTGCTCTTCCCAGCGCTCGACACCGAACGAGGGGCCATGGCTGATCACAAAGTTCGCCGCCGGTTTGATGTGATTCTGGTAGAGCTTAGAATCGGTCATCCCAAGCTGGTAGGCCATGATGATGGGATAGCTGGCTTCGTCGAGCTGCGTACCGAAGGAGTCAGGCGCTGTCTTCCCATTGAGCAGACTGTTGCGTGGTATCGAGCCATCAGGTTGCTGCTGGTTATTAAACAGGAAGTTCACCGTATCACGTGCTGTCGCAAGATCTCCATCAAGCAAGAGACCTGTCCACGCCTCGTAGAGGTCGCGGGCAAAGACCTCGCGATAGGAACCAAAGTAGAGATTGTTGGGATCTCCGGCAGAGACAGCCTGCCCCCAGGGCGAGGCAAGACTGGCCACTATTGCCCCAGGGAAGGTCTTATCCTCGGAAGCCTTCACCACGTTAGCGCTCAGGTAGTATTCGGTCACCAGCTGGTGCCACTGGCTGCCCGATACACCGGAGAAATGTGAGGGAGGAGCATTCAACCCGGCATCATATGCTGCCCATCCTGCTTCGTAGCTCTTGATAAGCTGACTGAATTGGGTAGAGAGCGAACCTTCAGCCGAACTCACCGCATCGGCCTGCTTGGTGCCAAAACCCAGTGCCAGAGTCAACTGGCCCCCATGAGAGATATCGGCCTGTGCTGTTTGTACCAGGTTGCCATCGTTAGCCTGGGTATAGGTAGTCGTGAGAGAATGCGAAGCATCGAGCTGCACCAGCCCGTCACTTGCTGTGCCAACGAAGCCGTTTCTCACCTGCATAAAAGGCGACGAAGCGTCCAGAGCACTGTAGACAGGCACGGCGTAGTCTCGATTAGCCGCGTTACTCCTGGTGAAGGTATCGAAGGCCACGGGCACAATGTGGCCGGTAGAGGTATCAATGGTTCCGGTGTCACCACCGCCATTGCCGGAGCCGCCGCCGCCATTGCCGTTGATGGTAGGGTCATAGCGCACATAGAGCTTGTAAGTGGAGAGGTCACCAACCAGTGGCTCAAAATGCACCTGCATGACCACTGTATTGCGAGCAGAATCGGTCAAATAATCGGTAATGATGCGATACTTACCGCTCTTAGCAGTTGTTGTCACCGCACAGTCAAGCCCGGATGAGCCGAGAGGCTGTACTGTGTAGGTGGTATCGCGTGTCTGCAAGTCGGTGAAGTTGGTATTGTCTATGGTGGGATAGTAGACATCGCTGAGGACTCCGTTTGCCAGCGTAAACCAGACTTTTGAGGTCGTGTTACGGGCGGTACCGAGGCAATCCTTACGTGCGAGGTCGAAATATGAGAGTGCTCCAGGACCGCCGGGAGCTGTGCTCTGTGGGCTCTGTGGTGTGGCTGCATATGAAACCTGGGAGCCCAGAAGGGCCATCATCACCATTGCCACCAGTACGCACATACGTTGAGTGTGTCGCCAAAGCTGCGTCTTCAAAATGATCTGAAACGTCCTTAGCTCCTATCGCCCCCAGGCAATAGAAACTCAGCAGGATATAAAGCTTTTCCCGCACTACATATACGGCTAGAATTAGCTTGCTTCCGTGGTACCTGGTACATTTGACTCGCCCCTTTGAGGAGGCGTCTGTAGCACTTTCGGGCGCGTCATGAGCATCCAAATAAAGTAGATCAAGCCGAGTCCGAACATCACGAGAGAGTAGATCCAGGGTGTGGTAAATGATACATCCCGGAAGATGGAGAGTTCAAAGAGCAGCCAGATAAGGGCCAGGATGATGATCGGCCACTCAAAGGCTCCGAGGTCTGGTAACTTGCGCCTGGCAAAGATGTAGAGAATAACCGTTGCCAGGTAGATGATCGCAGGCAGCAGGGTTGCCGCACTGAACAAGCTGAACAGGGTAGTGGTCTGGCTGGCAGCATTGGTCGGGTTGGTGAAAATACCCCATCCTGCAAAGGCTGCCAGTACCACCTCGATCAGAATACCTGAGAGCAGCGTTGCGGCAGCCGGTGTACCGGTGCGATTGTTTACCTGACTGAATACTTGATAACCGGGGAAGCGCTGATCTCGTGACATGGCCCAGACCAGGCGCGTCACGGTAATGAAGATTACCAGGCCACATGCGAAGATGGAGAAGGTGACCAGCACGAGAAAGACTTTGCCAACCACATTACCAAGCGTCCCGGTAACGATATCTGCGACCGGTGTTGAAGAGGCGGTCAGCGCTGCAATGTTTCCCGATGCCGGGTTGAGCGCGACGAGGAAGGCAAAGCCGACGATCCCACTCAACAGAACAGAAAACCACATAGCGGTGGGTACCACGCGATGAGCATCCTGTGTCTCCTCGGCTAGATTGGCTGCCGCCTCAAAGCCTACAATGGTGAAAGCCCCAAGCAAGAATGCGAGCATGAAAGGACCGGCAGCATTAAGCCCGCCGAGAGTCAACCATCCACTGGAAGAGGCCGTACCCGTGCTAAACAAATGATCCGGGTGCAGTAGACCTCGTATAACCCCCACGATTACTAACAGGAGAGTCAGCCCCACAATGCCGATCACCTCGGTTCCGACAGCAGTATTATTGACACGAGCTGACCACAAGGTGGAAAAAATGATGAGGACCATCTGCACCAATACCACTATCGCTGTGACCAGCCAGGCATTTTGAGGAGTTTCAGCATAGTTCAAGAGGCTTGGTATGACTGTCGAGGCTACTGCATAGTCAACTGCAACCACATCGACAATGAGAAAGATGAAAGAAATCCAGCCGATGAGCCAGCCAACTTTGGGGTTCGCCAATCGCGATGCCCACTGGTATGAATAGCCTGCCAGCGGTATACGTGATGCCAGTGCGGCAAAGACCAGGGAGACGAATAATTGACCAATGATGACAAGTGGCCAGGTCCATATATCCAATGGCCCACTTGAAATAAGGACTGATCCATAGGTCGTGAAGATGCCGGTGGTAATTGAGATGAACGAGAAACCGACGGCAAAAGAGGCAAAGCGCTTCAGTTCGCGCTTATATTCCTGCTGGTAGCCGAATTTTTGCAGGGTCTGATCCTCAGAGAAGCTTTGCGTGTTATAAGTGAGCGACATAGGTCTGCTCCATTGTGGTGATTACATAGAAGCTTTTCTCACAATAAGAAAGAATATGATACGAGTATACATGTTCTTATCACACTTTTTCAATGTTTTGCAGAGGTATTTTGAAGCCTTGACACTCTCGCGTAATGCATCGTATGCTATTTTTGTATACTTCATAAAATGAAGTGTTTAGGAGTCACTGTTGAGCAGGGGGAACCCTGTCTGGGGGACAGGTAATAGGGGGACGGCAGTCCTCCTGCCGGGGTCTGGGGTGCCCCCAGCTCATTTCCCTCCTTCTCGTTCGCCGTCGGAGGCGGTATAAACCCGGTACCTGAATAATTACTTTTTAGGAAGAGGCTATATTGATGACTACAAAAGAGACAAGCACACCTACTACAAGCATTAACTTCCACTTTGACCCCTCTTGCCCGCTGGCATGGCGTACCGCGCTATGGATACGCGAGGTGCGGAAGGTGCGGCCAGTCGACGTTACCTGGCGTTTACTTAGTTTAGAGGTTGTCAACCGCAAGGAAGGCACAGAACCGGACTATCAAAATGGTGGCAGTTGGGCGGCGCAACGCACATTGGCATTGGCACGGCGGCAGGGCGGTAACGAGGCTGTTGAAAAGCTTTATCTTACCCTGGGGGCTGCACAGCATGGGCGCAAAGAAAGTATCAAACAGCTTGACGTTCTACGAGAAGCCGCCAAAAAGGCCGATCTTGATCCTGCTATTGTGGATGCGGCACTGGCAGATGAGAGCACCATAAACGATGTGCTGGCTGATCACGAAGAGGCTGTACGGCGTTACAGGGCCTTTGGCGTACCGACAATTGCTATTGAAGGTCTCGATGTAGGTTTTTACGGACCGATTATACAGTTTGTGCCGCGTGGTGAAGAGGCCGGGGAGATGTGGGATCACATGGCATGGGCATTGCGCCAACCCAACCTGTTTGAGTTGAAACGTGATAGGGGCGCTGTGAAGTGGGAGCCCATCGCTGAATAGCCCATAATGTTACCCTGCCTAATATTGCAAGGCCGCTATGACGAGGCAGAAGCGGCCCTGAAACGAGCGCTCGAAATTGATCCAAGATATACAATCGCGAAAAAGAATCTGGCTGATCTACCTGAAATGCGACGGATAGGCGGCCCGCAGCTCTTCGGGATCAGAGATCCATATAAAGAGATGAAGCTCAAGAAATCGATTACTTTTCTCCGTGAGGAATAAACGAGTAGAAAGACACGATCTAACTTAACATGCCTTCACTGATGATTCTTGAGGAAACGCTCCATCCTTACCAGGGCTTCTTCGAGCTTATCATAGGCGGTACAATAGGCACAGCGCACGAATCCCGCGCCGGCAGCGCCAAATGAGCTACCGGGGACAACAGCTACTTGCTCCTCGAAAAGCAGTTTTTCAGCGAACTCTTCATCGGTCATGCCTGTGTCTCCGATATAAGGAAAGGCATAGAAGGCTCCACGCGGTTCGCAGGTAGGCAGCCCAATACGGTTGAGGCCATCAACAAACATGCGGCGCCGGCGCGCATAGTCCGCGTGCATGATCTGCACATCATTCTCGCCATTGCGTAACGCTTCGATGGCGGCTTCTTGAGAAGCAGTGCCAGCACACATAACAGTGTATTGATGTATCTTGAGCATAGCCTCCAGGATATGGGCAGGGACAGCAACATAGCCGATACGCCAGCCCGTCATGGCATAGGCCTTAGAGAAACCATCCAACAGGAGAGTGCGTTCGCGCATACCAGGCATAGCCGCAATACTTATATGCTCGGCCTCGTAGACAAGGCGACTGTACACTTCGTCAATAGCCACAATTAAATCGTGCTCTATGGCAAGTCTGGCAATACCCTCTAGCTCATCTTGTGGAACTACAGCTCCGGTGGGGTTATTGGGGTTGCCAATCAAAATCATCTTCGTACGCGGTGTAATGGCAGCAGCAATCAGGTCGACACCTTCGCTGACACCGACCGTTACCAGGATTTCAGTTCTCGGATCGTAGTTCAATCCATAGCGGCGCTGCAGCAAGGCGGCAATTTCTTCGCGCAGTTCGAGGATGCCATAGTTCGATGTATACCGGGTATGGCCTAGCTGGATAGAGCGAATGCCAGCCTCGCGGATATGCGCCGGCGTGACGAAATCCGGCTCGCCTACCCCCAGCGAAATTACATCGGGCATAGTGTTAATAATATCAAAGAATTTGCGTATTCCAGAGGGCTTCACCAGGCGCACACGCTCTGACAATACTTCTCGCTTGAGTGTATCCATAAAATCCTGTATCCCTTCTTCTTGTTTTTTTATTAGAGGCAGGAAACAAAATATAGCGTTGTTGCCTTTTCCTACCGAACTATGATAGCTTATAGAGTGTAAATTGAAGGTATTGCTCTCGCCTTCCATCCTTAACCTCTCACTCATTCAATGTAACATAAATGAGGACACATTGCCAATGCGCCAATTTCCTATACATCGCGATTTCGAAGCCAACCAATCAGGTTCATATAAGCATCTCGTGCTGGTTGACACCGATATTGGCGACGACATTGACGACGCGCTGGCACTGGCGCTCGTCTTACAATCACCTGAGATTGAACTGCAAGGCGTTACGACCGTTTTCGGCGATACTCACCAACGAGCGCGGCTGGCCGCATATTTGCTGAAAGTCTTTGATTGTGAAGACGTGCCGGTTGCCGCCGGGATACAAAATCCCATCCAGAGGCGTCATCGACCATCTGGCGTTCCCCAGGCAGCTATACTTGATGATCGTGTTGCATTGCCCGCACTTAGCACTACCTCTGGCCCAGTATTGATTGTGGAGACCGCTCTAGCTCACCATGGTCGGCTCACCCTGCTTTGCCTGGGGCCACTGACCAATATCGCCACGGCCCTCACTATTGAACCACGCCTCTTTATGGCTATAAGAAGGATTGTTATGATGGGCGGAAGCAGTAGTTGGCCTTTGCCCGATTGGAATGTGCGGAGTGATGCCACGGCGGCCCAAATTGTTTTGGGAGCCGGTATACCGGTGACGATGATGGGCTTGAATGTGACGATGCGCTGCCAGCTTCGAGAGCAAGACATCGAGAGATTAAATTGTTCGGCGCAGACCCGACTGCTAAGTCATTTGCTGGCTGTCTGGCAGAGGCATCGCCAACGCTGGCAGCCCAGGCTACCCTATCTCCATGATCCGCTGGCAGTTGCGGCGTTGTGTTGTCCAAAGTTATTCCAATTTGAAGAGATAACGGCCCGAGTAATGTCGCGCGGACCACTAAAGGGGTTTATGGTGCCCCGTTTGATGAATGGTCCATCGGTTCACGCGGCAGTAGACGTACAGGTTGAGGCAGCGCGGGAGTGGGTGATGCAAAGATTATTAGCGCCATTACCCGCGCAATCCTCGTAGCTTCTCGATAATTCCTGGCAGTACAGAAAGTATCCTATCTACATCTTCGTCGCTGTTGCCTTTGCCAAGGGTCAAACGGAGGCTGCCATGGGCCAATTCGACAGGCAACCCCAAAGCAAGCAACACATGTGATGGATCTACAGAGCCCGAGGTACACGCGGAGCCCGTGGAGGCTGCGATACCGAGCAGGTCGAGGTTCAGCAGGATCGATTCGCCCTCGACGCCTTCAAAGCAGAAGCTGGCATTGTTGGGCAGGCGTTCGGTGGGATGACCGGTGAGATGGCTGCCAGGGATGGTGAGTAAACCTTCAATCAAGCGGTCGCGCAGGGTCATGATGCGGGGCATGACATGTGGTAATTCCTCGTAAGCCAGGCGTAATGCGGTGGCCGCTCCGACTATGCCCGCGACGTTCTCGGTGCCGGCGCGTCGCCCGCGCTCCTGCGAGCCGCCCTGGAGCTGCGGTAAGAGGCGCGTTCCTTGACGCACATAGAGTATCCCTACACCCTTAGGCCCATAAAACTTGTGGGCGGACAGCGAGAGCAAGTCAGCATTGAGGGCGGCGACATCCAGCGGCAGAGCGCCGCCCGCCTGCACGGCATCGATATGGAAGGGTATCTTCCTGGCACGGCAGATGCGGCCAATCTCGGCCACAGGTTCAATAGTTCCAACCTCATTGTTGGCATACATGACCGAGACGAGGATGGTCTGATCGGTAATTGCACGGCCTACGTCATCAGGATTGACACGCCCATAAGAGTCAACGGGCAGGTAGGTGGTTTTGAAGCTAAAACGTTCCAGGTACTGGCATGTATGCAGTACAGCGTGATGCTCGATTGGCGTGGTGATGAAATGATTGCCTTTTTTCTGTGAGGCAAAGGCTATACCTTTGATGGCAAGATTATCACTTTCGGAACCACAACCCATGAAGGAGATTTCAGTTGGGCGACAACCGAGGATATCAGCTACCTGTTCGCGAGCACTGTCAAGGGCTTGCATGGCATGACGCCCCAGGGTATAGATGCTGCTGGCGTTACCATATTCTGTCGTAAAGTACGGCAGCATGACATCCAGCACACGTGCATCAAGTGCAGTGGTGGCGGCATGATCGAGATATATAGTGCGCTCAGGCATAACAGATTCCCCTCTTAGAGGCCATTCCAGTTATAAGTTGTATCCGGTTTCACGTTGGGGCTGTTATAGGCCAGCGTAATAAGTGTATGGGCGCCCAAAGGTATTTTGTGGAAATCACCATTATAGGGCTTACCATTGACGTAGGTCTGCCAGCCGCTGCTCAGGTCCAACTGGGAGGGATAGCCGAGTTGTTGAAACTGGCCTCCCCAGATGTCAAAGAAGTTGCCAAGAGTGAAGGAGCGCCCTGCCGGGGACTCAATATGTACCACTCCAGTACTATCATGGGTATGCAGCCAGTAGTAGCATGAAACACTTTGTTGAGTAGTGGCAATGCCAACTCCCTGAGCAACTGGGACCGCCTTACCATCAATATAAATTGTTAAGTGGGCGTGAACATGATAAGCGCTTTGTTCCAACTCATCACAGTAAATATTATCCACGGGCGGGTAACTAGGATTAACAATTGTTTCAGCCTGAGACTGATTCTGGCCCTGGTTCCGATTATAGACATAATAGAAGACAGAAGCAGCAACAATGATGATTATTGCCGCGATGATACTACTCCAAATGATTTTCCTATTGCGAGCCGCACGCAGTCGCTCTGCTTCACGACGAAGCTGTTCCTCGCGACGTTCCTGGCGCCGCACTTGTTTCGTAGGACGACGAGTGACTTGTTTACTCATTTAATCCACCAACTTTCATATGTGTAATATTTTCTGGCTTTTTGTTCTTTTTGAAGAAGCCTTCGTTCATGCTGCCGCTGCGATACCCCTGGAGATCAAGCGTTACATAGGTATAGCCTATCTTGCGTAGACCATCGGTGACCATTCGACTCATCTCTTCGTCAATCAAGCGAGCCATCTCAGAACGTTCGACCTCGATGCGTGCAATTTTATCATGATGGCGCACGCGCAGCTGATGAAAGCCTAGATCATGCAGCAGTTTTTCTGCCTTGTAGACCATTTGCAACGAAGCTACATCGACCCTGGTACCGTAAGCAATACGCGAGGAGAAACAGGCCATGGCAGGTTTGTTCCATACGGGCAACCCCAGCATACGAGCAATAGCCCGTATCTCGCTTTTGCCCAATTCTGCCTCTTTAAGAGGGCCACGAACATGAAATTCACGCGCAGCCCGCTGCCCAGGGCGAAAATCGCCATCATCGTCTTTATTGATACCATAGGCGATGTAACGAAGATTATGCTCTTTCGCCACTGGCTCCAGCTCAGTAAAGAGTTCATTTTTACAAAAGTAGCAGCGATTGAAGTCATTGGCAGCGTAGCGTTCGTCTTCGAGTTCGTGTGTTTCAAGTGTCAGCAGGGGCAGGCCCATCTGCTCAGCAGTGGCAATTGCTTCGGAAGTCTCTTCAGGAGCGTAGGCAGGCGAAGAGGCAATGACACCGATAGCGCGGTCGCCCAGGACGTCGTGTGCCACCTTTAGTAGAAGCGCGCTATCGACCCCACCCGAATAAGCCACCAGCACCGATTCCATTTCGCGCAGAATGGCTTGCAGGCGTTCATATTTTGCCTGCGTCCCGGCATCTAACGCCTCAACACTGTTATTATTAACGGGTCGGATATCGAGCATAGTATTGTATTCTCCCGGCAAGGGTGTACGATAGGAAGGGTACACCGTGGCATACAAATTGTTTTAGTGCTTCCAATGCACTGGAAATTATTATAACATCTGTTTACAAGTCCACGTTTGTAGCGGGTATGTTTTTCATATTTTGATACCGCTTGAGACACTTGGGACATATGGGACATTTGTCGCCGTTGGGACAACGATAATTCACTCTTTTGGGAGTTGCAGAGAAGGTAATCTATGAACCAGTCTCGTTCCACTGCTGCCATTATCCTCGCAGCCGGCAGTTCCAGCCGCATGGGTGGCGGACACCACAAATTGCTATTGCCGCTTGACGATCGACCAGTACTGGCGCATGTAATCGATGCTACACTCGCCTCACAGGCTCGTCCCATACTTATTGTATTAGGGCACCATGCTGACCAGGTACGCAGGAAGATCGCAACTTATGCAACTCATCCAGATATTACTCTCATTGAAAACCCCGATTATCTCCAAGGTATGAGTACCTCGATGCGCTCAGGTTTGCAAACAATTATATCCCATGGCTATAGGAAGTTCAAGGCATGGCAAGTTGTTGATAGCGCACTTATTCTTCTTGGCGATCAACCATTGATGACGCCACGGATTATTGATACGCTCATAAGTACCTGGCAGACGACGGGGAAACGCATCGTTGCGCCTTTGTACGATGGGAAGCGAGGAAATCCAATATTGTTTGCAAACAGTCTATTTCCTGAATTGCTGGAAGTCAGCGGCGACGAGGGTGGACGCAGTGTCGTCGAGAGACACCGGCAGGATTTGGAGACGGTTGAACTGGGTGATGCAATGGCAAACTACGATGTGGATACTTGGGAGGCATACCAACAGGTGGTGGAGGCATGGCAGAGGAAAAAGATGCAAGAAACATAAAGTTTTGTGTACTTTTGTCGTTCCTGTAGCCTGTTGTCACAATAACGGTTTCACTAATGCAATTATATCCTCGTGAATCTCTTGTGGCGGGCGGGAGGCATCGAGGACCTTGATGCGTTCGGGATACAAGCGAGCAAGGGTAAGAAAGGCCTCGCGCACTTTCCGATGAAATTCTTCAGCCTCTTTATCGAAACGAGTCTGCCCTTCACGAAGGCCGCCTTGATCGTTGCTAGTATCAGTGCGAGTATGTACCTGTGATGGATCGAGGTCAAGCAAGATGGTCAGGTTGGGTACATGTCCTT
>WNGK01008813.1_pt1 | contig 10439 bp, 11 predicted proteins | sample 5400601 | NCBI WGS metagenome assembly WNGK01 (sample SAMN13153376, study PRJNA577476) | soil metagenome | isolation source: 60 cm soil or saprolite under Garry oak tree replicate 1 | place: USA:California | collected 2016-06-15
GGAGAGGTTGATTTTCCCCAAGTGTTCAAGCAGCGGCTCAATTGAGAGAAAGCGGACGCGAGCAGGCGTTGTCTGCAAATCAGCAATTCTCGGCAGGCCATATTTCCGATCTTCGACACTGACGCCCAGATGTGCTCTTGCTGTGCGGCAAAACGTAGGTGTCCGCTCAGGAGCTCTCTCAGGCGAGCCGACCTCTTTGTCAGGACTTGAAATGTGTGCCATCGCGCCGCGACCATTACTCGGCAGACTGCCTCGATGTAGTCGTCGCTTACACGGTCCTGGAAGAGATCGCTCATGGAATTCACAAACACGAGCTTTGGTGATCGCCAGGAAAAAGGCTCGGTAAGCTTCTGCGGCACCAGCTTCAGATCGAAACCATGCTCATACGGATGTCCCTTCACACCGCGAAACCGCTCGGCAAACGTTTCGGCCTAGCAATGTTTGCAACCGGGACTAATTTTTGTGCACCCGCGTACGGGGTTCCAGGTCGCGTCGGTCCATTCGATATTAGAGTTCAATGACAAATTTCAGTCCCAGCCGAATGTAGTCTGATCAGTACCATACTTCAACACATCGTCCCAGAAAGTGTCCGCTATAGGATGCTTGGAGAACATCGTGATGTAATAAAGGGGAAGGTTCTTTTCATCTGACCTGAATCGCTTCATCTTGTGAATTGGAGTCGGTAGATACCGCAGCGTCTGCATCATAGACGCAAACTCCTCAGCGAGGAACTTCGGGAAAGGAATGGCATTGGCTTGTGCGGTCTTCCATCGCTCTCGCCATGTGGTGGAACCAAGGAATTCCTCCACCTTTATTGCGTCTTCCATGACATATCGTTTGTCGGCCCGGTTGGCATCGGACCACTGAGCTAGCAAGACGACGAAGTCGATGAACGTAAGCGACGTCCGCATCCGGGGCGATTCGGTTGACTCTTGCCTCCAATTACCGCCAGTTTCTCTGGATCTTCTTCACAAAAGACATACTTGTCGAACGCATCGGGCAGTAATAGCGCGCGTAAAGGCGAGCCCATTATGATCCTTGAGCTGTCACGAATCCTCGAATACCCCGCACCGGCATACAACTCGACATACACGCGCCGGTTCCACTTACGCTTCATGCCAGACGAGAACAGTTTGGCGTAGTAGGCCACGTGGTCGTGCTTGGTTTCGGCCCACGATCCGACTTCTGGGCACAGAAGATCGTTGTCCGTAACGTTTACGGGTTCGTCCTTAGGCGTGTTCGTCTTTTATTCGCTGCGATAATAGGTGTGCTAATCAACGGTCCCCACTTGCAAGTCGAAGTGCCTCACAGCGGTATATTCCCATGCTTCTTCGGCGGGTTTTTGTCGCGCTTGGTTTCGAGCATTTCTAGTGCGTGGATCAGCTTCTTGCGGGTTTCGCGCGGTTGGATGACTGCATCGACGAAGCCGTGCTCAGCGGCGATGTAGGGACTGGCGAAGCGGTCGCTGAATTCTTCGATTTTCTGTTTGCGCAGTTCTTCGCGATTTGCTGCTCGCTCCAGTTCGCGGCGGTAAACAATGTCCACCGCGCCTTCCGGACCCATGACCGCAATCTCCGCTGTCGGCCAGGCGTAATTGACGTCGGTGCGAATGTGTTTTGAGGCCATCACGCAGTAAGCGCCGCCGTAGGCTTTGCGCGTGATTACCGTCAGCTTGGGCACCGTGGCTTCGGCAAATGCGAAGAGAAGTTTGGCGCCATGGCGGATGATTCCGCCGTACTCCTGGCTAGTGCCCGGCAGGAATCCGGGGACATCTTCGAACGTAATCAGCGGGATATTGAAGCAGTCACAGAAGCGGACGAAGCGCGCGCCTTTCACCGACGCATTGATGTCGAGCGTTCCAGCCAGCACTGCCGGTTGATTCGCGACAATGCCGACGGAGCGGCCATTCATGCGCGCAAATCCCACCACGATGTTTTTCGCGTAGTGCTCGTGCACTTCGAAGAAATAGCCGTCGTCAACTACGGCGTGGACCACGTCTTTTATGTCATACGGGAGATTCGATTGCGCCGGCACAATTGTGTCGAGCGCTGCGTCGGCACGGTTGGCCGGATCGGTACAGGGCTTTCGCGGAGGATCGTCGAGATTGTTGGATGGAATGAAGCTGAGTAGCTCGCGCAGCATGGAAAGGCATTCGGCATCGTCATGGGCGAGAAAGTGTGCGACACCGGAAGTTTCGTTATGCGTGGCCGCGCCGCCGAGCTGCTCTTTGGTGACGTCCTCGTGCATGACCGTCTTAATTACATCGGGGCCGGTGATGAACATGTAGGACGTGTTGTTCACCATCACGATGAAATCAGTGATCGCGGGCGAATAAACCGCGCCGCCCGCGCATGGGCCCATGATCGCCGAGAGCTGCGGCACGACGCCGCTGTAGAGAGTGTTGCGCAGGAAAATGTCCGCATAGCCTGCGAGCGATACCACGCCTTCCTGAATGCGCGCGCCGCCGGAATCATTCAGCCCAATGACTGGCACGCCGACACGGGCAGCCATATCCATGATCTTTGCGATCTTGGCTGCGTTGGTCTCTGAAAGCGAGCCGCCGAAAACGGTAAAGTCCTGCGCGAAGAGGAAAACCAGCCGCCCTTCGATTCGGCCATAGCCCGTGATGAAACCGTCTCCGTAATACTTTTGCTCCGCCAAGCCGAACTCATTGGTGCGGTGCGTGACAAAGCGATCAGTCTCTTCGAACGTGCCTTCGTCGAGGAGAAAGTCGATCCGCTCCCGCGCCGACATCTTGCCTTCTTTGTGCTGACGCTCGCGCCGTTCGCGCCCGCCGCCTTCCTGCGCGAGTTGATCGCGGCGTTTCAGTTCCTGCAGCTTTTGTTCTAGATCCATGGCACGGGATTATAGAAGAAGCGTCGTCGGTCGTTGGCCAACTTGGCCAATTCGTGCTCGGGTAGGGGCAGGCGTCCACGCCCGCCCAGCGGAGCCTGCTCCGCAAGGCGCGAGCTACGCTCGCCTGCCCGGGCGGGGGAGTCGGGGTTTACACGAAAATCTCACCACCAACGGCCAACTATGGTCACCGTACTCTGGTGACTTGCCCACACTCAACGCCGCCCCTAAGCTGAGGCTTCTCACTTCAACACAGGAGAATTCATGCGTTCCAACAAATGGTTGTACCTGGCCGCTGCGGTTGTGTTTTCACTGTGCACGAACCTGGCGCTGGCGCAAGGCAATGGGCATGGCCGCGGACACGAAAAGCATGCTGACCGCGACGACAGGCACGAAGATCGCCACGAAGGTCGAGCCGAGCGTCACTCCTATCGCGAGCATGATCGCGAGCTGCACGAGTGGTATCGGTCGCACTACAACAGACTGCCGCCGGGTTTGGCCAAGCGGGACCGGCTGCCTCCCGGACTCGAACGTCAGTTAGTTGTTCGCGGGACACTGCCTCCGGGCTTGCAGAAGAAAATTCAACTTTGCCCAGTTGAGGTTGAGCGCTACTTGCCACCTCCGCCCGTCGGCTACATGCACACTGTGATCGGTGGAAACATTGTGCTGGTGAACCGGAAAACGTTTTTCGTGTTGGATGTGTTCCACTTCGAAATGTAGATCCGCAGCGCGGGGCGGGCGTCTCGCCCGCCTCGTACTTTCCAGCTAAGTAAACAGCGACGACAGCATGCTAAAGAAATCAGGAGGCGTTGCGATTCTTAATCCCACGCGCTTGGCGACAGCCGGCGTGAAGTGCTTGGTGTTGTGAGCCAGCAGCCAATCCGGCCGACTCGCCATCGCCGACAAGAGCACCGGGACATCAGCCAAATGCCTGATCAGATGGCGGCTTAAGCGGACTACCATCTGATCCGGATAAGGAACCAGCTCGGGCCTAGTCAGTTTGATGAGTCGATGATAATCCTCAATCAGCTGTTCCGCTGCCGATGGCGCCAGGCGCTCGGCGTGAATGAGCAAGTTCTCTTCAACTTCATCACGAACGATTTCAGCGAGCACCAGTTTGCAGACTCGTGCTGCACAAAGTGAATGCGCCGCTTTGTCCAGACCCCAGCTGGCGACCCTTCTGTTAGAACGTTCGAGTCCAGGAAAAGCCGGATTCTGCGGCGGCCCGTCACTTCATACGCGGCTTGCGTGAACGGTGTGTGCGGCGTGCGGGCGCGGCCTCGACTGGATAGTGCCGCTCGAAAATCCGCCTCCGGGCGGCAGGCAGGCTTTCGAGAACGGTCGCCGGTGAGATACCTGCGGTCACAAGCACTGAGCTAATCCGTTGGCAGAGGTGCTCGAATCGCCGCTGTTCGGGCAAGAGAATAAGACCATCACCCAAACGCAGGACGGCGAAGGGCGCACCCGTCCCCAGCCCGAGGTCTTCCCGAAATTCCTTCGGGACGGTGAGTTGACCCTTCTCGCCAATTTTGGTCGTCGTCAAATACTTTAAGGGTGTGTCTTGTGACGCCATGTACGAATATCCTACCACCACCAGCTGCTATTCCATGCTAGAGCCCAGCGGCTCGTAACGATATTTTCGTCCATCCCAGAAAATCGCCGAGGTCATCTGGTCGGCGCCGGCCTCTTCCACGTAAATGGCAGCGGTTGATTTCTTGCGCTTGACTCGCATCTTCTTCACTGTGACTGTCTTCACCGCTAGGTTGATGATGACGAACTTGGCTTGAGGAGTTGGCGAACGCCACGCCCCGGGTCCAGCGCCATGAATCACAAGCAGCACAATGCCGCGCAACTTCGGATCGTCAGGCGCAAACCCTGTCGTGACCGTCGGATTGCCGTATCCGTAAAAGGAGTCGTAGGGATCGATCACTTTGTAATTTTTTTCACCCTGGTCAATCAGCGGATTTTTGCAGCGCGCGAGGATCACAAGGTCGTCCACGCCGTCGCCATTCAAATCGCCGACGATAGGCTGCCATTGCGGCGCAATCGTGCAGGAGTCGCCAAACTGCCCACGAACAAAGTTGTCATCAGGGGCCGCGATCGATTGCTGTGCGCTGGCGAACGCGGCCAAGCCTAAAAACAAAATCCAAAGCAATAACTTCATGCAGCTACTGTAGTCTGGCCACGCGGTCAAAAACAGAGGCTACGCAGGTAACCCCGAATCCAGAGTCTATGACCGGAAGTGCTCCCACCCGCGCGGTTCGAATTCCGTTCGCGACCCGTCTGCGGTGAGAATCATGCGTGTGTCTCTCGTGACATGCCCGATTTCCGTGATCGGTACACCGGCAATTCTCTCGGGTACACGAGTCCCGCGACGGGTTGTGAACAGGAGCTCGTAATCTTCTCCACCATGCAGAGCGAATTCGATGTCGACCTCGCGTGCCGGCTTGCCGATGCTCGCCTTCGGAACGGCTTCTTTGCAAATTTCCGCTCCGAAGTCGCTCTCCCCGCAAAGATGGGAAAGATCTGTCGATAGCCCATCACTGATATCGATCATGGAGCAGGCTATTCCCTTTTCACGCAGAATTCGTCCGACATCAATTCTTGGTCTCGGAAAGAAATGACTTGGGTATCGAGCAGGCTTCAATTTTTTCTCTGGCTTCGAATCCAGCAAATTGAGAACAGCGGCGGCGCCGCCGAGTTCCCCGGTGACATAAATTCGATCTCCGGGACGCGCACCTGAGCGAAGAATAGCTTTGCCTTTCTGGACAGAGCCCACGACTATGATGTCGGCGAGAACGCCGTCTGGCGACCCGGAGGTGTCTCCTCCTGCCAGCTTCACATCGAATTGGTTTGCCTGCTTTAATAGGCCTCTCAGGAATCCATCGACCCAGCGCTGAGGCAACTTTGGCGGTAATGCCAACGAGAGAAATGCCGCGATCGGTTCGCCGCCCATTGCTGCAATATCACTCAATCCGCGCGCTAGGCAGCGATGACCCACCGATTCCGGCGGGTGCCACTCGCGCCGGAAGTGTATGCTTTCCAAACTGAAGTCGGTTGTGACCAGCATGTCGTGGGTCTGCGGGATTCCTAGGACGGAGCAGTCGTCTCCGATTCCCGCGATCACGACAGTATTTCGCCCACCCTTCGAAAACCACGAAGCATGGGGCACCCCGGCCGAATGTCGTAACCTCCCGTCTGGGGCCGGCGAACGAGGGCGCCCGCCGCTACGCGAAGCGGATACGACACGGCGCCGTATACGTGAAATCAGGGCTCGTTCAGATAAAGGCAAGGCGAAGACATCATAGCGGAAAGGGCAACCTCGGCTCGCTTGCGGCCCATCTACAATCATGCGCAACTAAGTTTCCAAAGGCAACGGCCCGCCTGAGCCGTTTGCGCGATCCGAAGTACCTTCGTCACCTCGTCCCGGAATGGTAATCCGCCCGAAAGGTCATGAACCATTACCCGGCGTTTGTAACTAAAGAAATTCCGAGACTCTCGTTGACACGGGGAAGGTGGTTTGTTACCGTTTCGGAGCAGTCTTCTAAATACCTTTGGCCGACTAAGTGCTGCATACGCTTTGTGTTGCAGCAGCTGTAGATTTGGGTGCTCTCTGGTTCCGGTACGGGAAGGACGCGTTTCGGCCTTGTCCCACAAGGGAAACGCGGCTGGGAACGGGGATCATAGCCAGGCGCACCACGGCGAGTAGCCGGGCCGGATCCGGTCCTTAAAATTCGAAATTTGAGGTTGAGTATTGAGTAAGCGCTTTTACATTCTTTTTGTAGCTCGCGGAGCAGACGGCCAGCTCCGCAAAATTCCTATTCCCGTTCATTATTTGTACGTTTTGATTGCCGGTGCCGCCATTGGTCTGCTCGGGCTTACGGGCATCGCGCGTTCCTACATGCGCATGCTGATGAAGACTTCGGAATATAACGAGCTACGCGCGGAAAAAGACGACCTGAAGAACCGCTACACCAAGCTGGAGCAGGTCGCCAAGGAACGCGACATTCAGGTGGCGTCGCTAGGTTCGCTGGCCAGCGAAGTTTCCTCTCTTTACGGATTAAAGTCTGACCCAACGCTGGTAGCCGCGGCTACTTCGGAAAAGGTCCAGGACGACCAAGTGGTCTCATCCCTTGACCGGCTTTACACGCTCAAGACCACTGCCCTCAGCGGAGCGACAGCGGCAGGGCTCACCCTGGGGCTCACGCGAAACGTGACCACTGCCGACTGGGTGCGTGCGAACTCTGCGCCGAACTTGTGGCCGGTAGAAGGCCCGATTACAGGCTCATTTGGGGAACGCATCGATCCCTTCAACGGAGAAGGTGCATTTCATTCAGGCATAGACATCGGCGCTCTGTATGGTCAGCCGATAGTTGCTCCCGCAGAAGGCATTGTTGAGTTTGCCGATTTAATGGGCGGCTACGGACGCGCCATCGTCCTAGACCACGGCCACGGAATCACAACTCGCTACGGACATCTAAAGAGCTTCGCCGTATTCCCCGGCCAGCACGTGCATCGCGGTGACACCATCGGTTACGTCGGCGACAGCGGACGCAGCACCGGCCCGCATCTCCACTACGAAGTCCGGATCAACGACGTTCCTGTCAATCCTCACAAGTATCTGCGCGTGACCTACGCGCACGTGGGCGGATTCGCCGCGGGAAGCTAGTCTCTAGTCATCAGGTGTCGCTCAGCCCACAAGATTGAATCGGGGAGGATCTACTTACATCGCAAGATCACCTCTTGACTTGACAACCAGCACTATCGAAATTGGCTGCCAACGTGTCGCGGGAAACCTTTCGTAACCCGACCAGTATCTTCCCTGATCGCAATTTTCGTCTTATGCTTTGTTGCAGAGCAGGGCTTCGCTCCTGGGGATTTGTTCAAGAATATGCTTTCGTTTCGTCTTTACACGCTCCTTGCGGGCGGACTCGGCGCCGCGCTGGCCGCTTACCTGATGTTTGGCCGCAAAAAAAAGACCGCCGCTGAAATTGAACGCGAGCGCCGCGACTGGCTGAACCAGATTGGCCGGATCACCGATGGCACCGTGATCGATGTTCAGGAGATCACGCCCAACGGGCGCCACGCCGCGACCATGCTGATTTTTCACTACGACGTCGGCGGAGTTTCTTACGAGGCGTCGCAGGACGTCACGCACTTGCGCCAGTGGATCAATTTGCACTCCTGTCGGCTAGGGCTGCCGACATCGGTCCGCTACGATCCGCACAACCCCGGAAATTCAATGGTGGTTTCGGAAAAGTGGATGGGGCTGAGGCAGTAAGCAGCTATCGGCTGTCAGCCATCAGGAGAATCTACCTCGCGGAAACTGTCTCTCATTCCGAAGGCTGTCTCATTCCAGCGTGGCGAGCAGTCATTCGACACATCACTTGGCACTGGAAACTGCAGCTCGTGTCTTTCTGACAGCTGATGGCTGAGAGCTGACAGCTATCTTGAATCCCACCCCGCCCCTCCTTAGACTAAACAGGTGCACATGCACGCCCATAAAGGAGACGAGCGGACTACCAAAATCCTGCAGGTGTCGCTGCTTGTAACGGCTGCGTACATTGGGCTGCTGGTTGTGGCGGGGATACGCGCCCACTCGCTCGCGCTGCTGTCTGAGGCCGGACACAACCTCACCGATTTTGTCGCTCTTCTGCTTTCGCTTGTCGCTGTCTATTTGCACTCCCGGCCCCCCAGCGCGACCCACACCTATGGCTATCACCGTGCTGGAGTTCTGGCCGCGCTGGTCAATTCGGCGACTTTGGTGGCCATCTCCTTCCTGATCTTTTATGAGGCCGTGCGCCGCATCCAGCGACCACAACCGGTACAAGCGCACTTGATGATGTTGGTAGCGGCCGCCGGCGTGATCATGAACGGGGCGATTGCGTTCATGCTCTACCGCACCGACCGCGATGTGAACATCCGCGGCGCCCTGTTGCATGAGATCGGCGACACGCTTTCAACCGCCGCCGTGATTGCCGGCGGCTGGGCAATTCTCGCGACCGGGCAGTACTGGATCGACCCAGCCCTGTCGTTTGGCATCGGCGCCCTGATCCTATGGTCAAGTTTCGGCATCATGCGCGAGACCCTGAACATCCTCCTCGAAGGCACCCCGCGCGGGATGAAACTGGAGCGCGTGGAAGCCACCATTCGCGAGATTGATGGCGTGAATGACGTTCACGACCTGCACGTGTGGAGCCTCGGCTCAGAAACCAGCGCGCTGTCCTGCCATATTTCCATTGCCGATATTCCCCCATCAGCCAGCGAGCGGATCCTTCGGGACGTGAAAGAGCGGCTGCTTCACGAGTTCCGCATCGATCACACCACGATTCAGTTCGAACACGCAGTCTGCGAAGTAGCACATGGATGCGTAATCCCGGTCACCGAGAGCGAAGAAGAACACCATCATCATTGAAGCCTCGGGCGCAATTGGTGTCCAAGGAGCATGGCAGGAGTTGTATTGTGGGAGGGCACGGCTTCTAGCCGTGCCACCAGAACACGACAGAATTTGGGCTTTAGCCTCTGAGCGTTTGGAGTTGCAGGTTTGAGGAAAATCACGAGAGCACCTGTGCGCTGGAGCGTGGTGCTGTGTTTGATCGCTTCAAGTTTCAGCGCAAAAGCTCAAACTGGCACCGCGTCTTCCCAGCGGATCAAGAATTCCTTCGCAAGCTGGTGGCCGCTGCCGTCGAGCGCACGCACCACTCCGTGCGTTACGTGTCCGACTACGTTCACATCCCATATCCAGGCGGCGACGTTCCGGCGAACACAGGGGTCTGCACCGATGAAGTAATTCGCAGCTACCGGGCGGTTGGAATTGATCTCCAAAAAGAAGTTCACGAGGACATGTTGCGCAATTTCAATGCGTATCCACACGGCCGGCAGCGCGGCCCAGATAGCAACATTGATCACCGTCGCGTGCCAAACTTAATGGTCTTCTTTGCGCGGAAAGGCACCCAGCTTCCAATTGTGCACCGCCCAGAGAACTACGCGCCAGGAGATCTAATGGCCTGGGATTTAGGCGGAGGCGTCACCCACATCGGCATCGTCGTGGACCAAAGAGGGAGCAGTGACCGTTACATGGTGGTGCACAACATCGGACGCGGCCCGCGTATGGAAGATGTTCTATTCGATTGGAAGATCATCGAGCATTACAGCTAAGAAGGCACCAGACAGGTTGCTGGAAAGTGACCGAGCCTTGCCCAATGTGGAAGAGCGGCGCTTCTAGCGCCGCGTAAATGATTTGAAATGAGTACGGTTTTAACCCCTGCGACACAACAGTACCGAGAAGAGCTTCCCTGTAGCGTGTAGCCCACCATTCTCAACCCGAAGTGAACCCGTTCGCTGGCGCGCCTCATCGTCTCATTGCATACTAGTGTAGTGTCCAACAAATAACTAGACATAGTGGCGGGTCCCCCTTTATCCTGGGGCATGGGCAAGCCATGTCAGCTTCCGCCGTAGAACAGCAAAAGATTGAGCAGTGGATCGCAGCGCACGGCACGCCACAGCAGGTGGCATTGCGCTGCCGTATCGTCTCGGCCGCCGCTGCGGGTGAATCGGATGTCGCCATTGCCCAACGGCTTTCGGTG
>WNGK01018557.1_pt1 | contig 10439 bp, 9 predicted proteins | sample 5400601 | NCBI WGS metagenome assembly WNGK01 (sample SAMN13153376, study PRJNA577476) | soil metagenome | isolation source: 60 cm soil or saprolite under Garry oak tree replicate 1 | place: USA:California | collected 2016-06-15
CGTTTGGAAGGGATAACCGCTGAAAGCATCTAAGCGGGAAGCTCGCCTCAAGATTAGGTCTCCCTCAGGGTTAACCTGGTAAGGCCCCCAGCTAGACGACTGGGTTGATAGGCCGGAGGTGGAAGCACGGCAACGTGTGGAGCTGACCGGTACTAATAGGCCGAGTGGCTTGGCTTCTACTTCATGATGATATTTGCGTCCACTGTGCGGTTCCCGAGATGCGGTCGGTCTCGGCGAGCTGTCGGCCTCACGGCCTAGGCAGCGCCGATGACTAAGATCTCCATAGTGTTTCGGTGGTCATAGCGAAGGGGAAACACCCGGTCCCATTCCGAACCCGGAAGTTAAGCCCTTCAGCGCCGATGGTACTGCGTGGGAGACTGCGTGGGAGAGTAGGACGCCGCCGGACATCTTCCCGCTGAGGGTCGTTGCCGCAAGGTGATGGCCCTCAGCGTTTTTGTGTCAGCCAGCGTTTTTTGTGTCAGCCAGTAGGGATCGGCCGGGTGTGTGGCTGCTGACCGGAACGGCACGTAAACCGCGAAGGCGGGCATAACCCGCGCGGATTGATTGTTGGTGTCGGGTGACCGGACCGCTGGCCTGGCCAGAGGTGTGATTGGTGGAGATTAGACGTGGTAGGTAAGGCTGGCAGCCGCTCCTCGCGGGAGCAGTCGGCCGGCGGCAGCGGGCCCGGCAATGGCGACGAGCGCGAGACTGCGGAGCGGCCAGACGGCCCGGCCGGCGGGTCCGGCCAGTGGCCGGGAAACCGGGCGACAGCAGGCGGCGGGCAGGAGCGCACTCGAGGTGACGATGCGCCCGGGCGCGACGCTGGGCGCAGCGGAACCGGGCGCAACGGAACCGGGCGGGGTGGTGTCGGCGGCCGGCCAAGCACGAGATTGCCGGCAACGCGAGCAGGCGGGACTGGCAGACCACGGGACGCGAAGGGCCAGTCGCGGGACACACCAGCCGGAGGCACCCGGCGGCAGCCCGCCGCATCGGGTGAGCGACGGCCGGCCGGGTCGGGTGAGCGACGGCCGGCGAACCGGTCGGCTCGGCCCGAAGGCGGCGGCCGCGAGCCGGCCAGGAACGACGATCGCCCAGGCTCCCGTCGCACAGGCTCCGGTCGCTCCGGTCGCCCCGGACCCGGCGGTCAGCCACGGTCAGCCGGATACGGCTCGGCCGGGGGCGCGGACGAGCGATCGCGCCAGGGCGGGTATCGACGCGGTGACCGGCCGGCCGACGGCGCCTCGGCATCGAGCGACCGCTATCGGCCGCGCCCGTCGGCGGGCGATTCACGGCGCGATGCGGGGAGCGGGGGCGACCGTCCCAGGTCGGACCGCTGGTCTGGCCCAGGATCGGATTCGGGGCGCCCGCGGCGGGCGAGTTCCGGGTATGCCGGCGGGCAGGACAGCGGCTACCGGGCCGGCCGTCCGGCGCGTGACGGCTATCCGAGCGCGCGTACCCGGGATGACGCGTCCCGGGGCGACCGGGGCCGGGGCCGGGATGACCGAGTCCGCGATGGCCGGGGGCGGGGCGACCGCGCACGGGATGACCGGGGCCGCGATGACCGGGGACGTGATGACCGGGGACGCGATGACCGGGCCCGGGGCGGCCGGGGCCGGGATGACCGGGGCCGGGGCGACGGGGTGCCAGGTGGCAGATACCCGGGCTCGAGGAAGCAGAGCAGCGGGAGCCGGGATCGCTCCGACCGCGTTCGCACGAGCCGGGATCGCTCCGAGCGAGATCGCGCCAGCCGGGATCGCACGGACTGGAATCGCGGCGACCGGGGCGCGGGGGAGCAGGGGGACCGGCAGCGCGACAACGTTCGGCTGCCGACCGTGCCGGTCAGCATCACCGCCGACCAGCTTGATCCCGCCGCGCGGGCCGAACTCAGGACGTTGCCGTCCGACCTCGCCGACTCGGTCGCCCGGTTCCTCGTTGCAGCGGGACGGGCCGAGGATCCCGAGCGCGGCTACGAGTACGCGCTGGCGGCGCGGCGCCTGGCGGCACGGGTCGGCATTGTCCGCGAAACCTGCGGCATCGCGGCGTATCGCGCCGAGAAGTGGGCCGAGGCACTCGCGGAGCTGCGGGCCGCCCGCCGGCTCACCGCCCAGGGCAGTTACCTGCCGCTGATGGCCGACTGCGAGCGGGCGCTGGGCCGACCGGACCGCGCGCTTGCCCTGGTCACGGATCCGCAGACGCAGGAGCTGAGCCGGGACACGCAGATCGAGCTGCGGATCGTGGAGTCGGGCATCCGCCGGGACCAGGGTTTCCCCGAGGCGGCCGTGGTCGCGCTGCAGGTCCCCGAGCTCACCGACGGGAGACTGCGGGCCGGCTCCGCGAGGCTGTTCTACGCGTATGCGGACGCGCTTCTCGACGCGGGGCGGCCGGACGAGGCGCGGTACTGGTTCGGCCGGGCGGCGGCCGCAGGCACCGACGGTGAGACCGATGCGGCCGAGCGAGCCGACGACCTGGACATGCTCTCCTTCGATGATCTGGAGCTTCCCGCCGACGGGGCCGACGAGGCTGACGGGGCTGACGGGGCTGACGAAGTCGACGGGGCAGACCGGGCCGACCGGGCCGACGAGGCCGACGCCGGGCTGACCGCGGCCGCCGACCTGGCTCCGCGGCTCGCGACGGCCGCGGACCTGCCGGCCGCTCACGAGGTGATCAAGGCGGCCTACGCCCGGTACGCGGACCGGATGGACACCCCGCCAGCCCCGGTACTGACCGACTACCGTGCCGCCGTCGAGGCCGGCCAGGTCTGGGTGCTCGGGCAACCGGTCGTCGGCGTCATCGTGCTGGTCGGAGAGGTAGACAGCCTCCTGGTCGAGACCGTCGCCGTCAGCCCGGCCGCGCAGGGCATCGGGCTGGGGCGAAAGCTCATGGAGTTCGCCGAGGAGCAGGCCATGGCGCACGGGCTGGACCGGCTCACCCTGTACACGAACGAGATCATGACCGAGAACCTGGCCATCTACGCCCGGCTGGGCTACCGCGAGACCGATCGCCGCGTATCGCGCGGATATCGCCGGGTCTTCATGGCGAAGGAACTCACCGGCTAGCGGTGGCTCCGGCAGACGGCTTGTCCAGCCAGTGCATGATGCCGGAGACGTTCGACGGCGCGCCGGCGATGCGGTTGTACTTGGCCGCCAGGTCGGGGTCGGCGTCCGGCGCGAACACCGCGTACCGCTCGCGTGTCCGCTCGGCGACCATTGCCACCGCGTGGTCGAGATCCAGCCCGGCCCGGCGGGCTCGCCTGGTCTCGGCCACCCAGAGCCGGATCTCCTCGGCCGACCGGTCGAGCGCCTCGGCCACGGCGTCGACCGGACCGTAGTGGCTGAACAGCAGCCGGGCGGGCCGCAGCGCGGCGAACATGCGCAGCGAGGCGAGCGCGATGTCCAGGTCGAAGTCGGGCGGCGGCGTAGCAGGGCGCTGGTCACCGGTCTCGGGGATGTAGATCCCGGCCGCGTCGCCGGTGTACAGGTCGCCGCTGACCGAGTCGACCAGGCCGACATGGTGCTTGGCGTGGCCCGGCGAGTAGTGGCTCTCCAGGCGGCGTCCGCCGCCGAGGTCCACGACGCCGGTGCGTTCGACGGTGCGGATACGCTCGGCCGGGGTAGGCGCCAGCTCGCCGAACAGGCCGTCGAGCTCGTCGCCATAGACCATCCTGGCGCTGGCCATCAGCCGGGACGGGTCGGCCAGGTGCCGGGCACCGAGCTCGTGCACGACGACCTGGGCGGCCGGGAACATCGCGGCGATGTCGCCGACCCCGCCCGCGTGATCCAGGTGGATGTGCGTGACCACGACGGTCGCCAGGTCCGCCGCGTGCACGCCGAGCGAGGCCAGGGCGTCCCGCACGACCGGCGCGGACGGCGCGGTGCCGGTCTCGACGAGGCACGGGCGCTCCGACCGGATCAGGTATCCGGCGGTTATGCCCTGGTATCCGGCCATGCGGGTGTCGATCTGATAGACCTCGTGCCCGAGAGGGGCGATGGTCCCGGATTCCGGCGCGCTGCGCACGTCGTCTGTCATGCGCCCATCGTTCCAGGCCGTCCCGAACGCCCGGCGGCCGGGAACGCCGAGTAGCCGGTTCAGCCCTGAGCGAACGACCGCAGAACCAGGCCGGTTCGCGGCTTCGGGGCGAAAGAGGTGGACTTGCGCGGCACCTTCTCGCCCCGCGCGGCGACCGCGTACACCTCGGTCGGCGACATCGGGCTGCACAGCACGGCCGTTCCGCCCGCGGCCCGCGCGGAACGCAGCGCGGCCTCGGCGTCGTGGTGCACGATCCGCACCGAGTCCTCGTCGTCGGTCAGCTTCCAGAGCGTGGTGATCAGCAGCTCCTGAAGGATCGCGGCGGGCAGCGCGCGCCAGGCCGCCGACCGGCCGGCCGGCATCGCCGACTGTGCTTGGTCCGGGTCGGGATGGCTGATCAGGTACGCCGACTCGTCGCCGGCCAGTACGAACGCCGGACCGTCGCCGCTGGCCGCGGCCAGCGCGCTGAGCGCGCCGGGAAGCTCGTCGCGCTTGCCCGGCACCCGCCGGACGGTGAAGGCGGGTGTGGCGAGCTTCACGGCGCGCTGCACGTCGAGGTTGGGGATCACTCGGTGTATCGCGCCGATCCGCGGCGGGTAGCTGGCCGAGTCGACCAGCAGCGCGAGCCCGTAGTCCCACGGCCCCGGCCCGGATCCGCCCCGGTGCCGGCGCGCCTGCAACTGCCGGTACGCCGCGTACCGATGATGCCCGTCGGCGATCAGCGCCTGCCGCGGCGCGAGGTCGGCGGCGATCGCCGCAAGGTCGGCCGGGCCGGTGACCGCCCAGAGCCGGTGTCGCAGCGTGTCCGGCGTCCGGGTATCGATCAACGGCTCGCGCGTGGCCGTCTCGGCAACGATCCTCGCTGTGGCACCGCGCTCGCCGCCCGCGCCTGTGTCGCCGCCGGCGTGGCCGGCCGGGCCGTGGCCGTCGTAGAGCAGGAAGATCGGCTCCAGGTTGGCCTGGGTGGCCTCCATCAGCGCGAGCCGCCCGGCAACCGGCCCCGGGGATACGTCCTCGTGCGGCAGCACGATGCCGGCCTCGGGCGGGACCAGCCTGATCGCCCCGATCAGGCCGCGCTGCACCCAGCCAAGGCCGTCGCCGCCGTGCGAGGCCTGCTCGTAGACGTACAGCACCGGGGCACGGTCGGTGACCAGGATGCGCTCGTCCTGCCACCGCCTCAGCGACTCCGCGGCGTCGTGGTACTCCTCGCCCGGCCGGCCGGGCGCCGGCCTGGGCAGGATCAGGCGGACCACATTGTGCGGATCCGCCGCCATCAACTGGTCCTCTTTATCTTCGAAGATGACGTCGTACGGTGGAGAGGTGACCTCGGCGAGCCCGCTCACCCGGTCCTGCGCGTAACGGACGCCGCGAAACGGTGCCAGCTCCAGTCCGGCTGGAAGCTGATCTGCTGGCGCCGGAGAGGCTGGCGCCGAAGAAGACGGAGGGATCTGCACATATGTCAGAAGGATCTTCAGGCGGCAAGGATTCCCGTTCCGGCGAAAAGCCTGGCTCGGCCGACGGGCCGAGACCAGGTCAAGAAGACATCTACGCCCTCTACCGGCGCGGCCTGGACCTGCTCGGGCGGGGCAGCGCGGCAGCCGCGGCCCAGTTGCTCGAGCGGGCCGCCGCGGCCGAACCCGAGTCGCGCAGCATCCTCGAGGCACTGGGCCGGGCCCAGTTCGACACCAGGCGCTACGAGGCGGCGGCGGGGAGTTTCCGCCGGATCGTGGATGCTAGCCCGAGCGACGACTATGCCCAGTTCGGCCTGGGCCTGGCCCTGGCCAGGACCGGAGATCACGACGCGGCGGCCGAGCACCTGGCGCTGGCCGCGGCGATGCGCCCGGATCTGCGGCACTACACCGATGCGCTGCGCAGCGTCCGGGCCACACTGCGCGCCAGGAGCCTCGTTGAAGGCCAAGAATAGGACCCATGACCGACGACATGCACCGGCAGGCCGGGGCCGACGCTGGCGCGCGGCGCACGGCCCGGCTGGTGCCAGGCCCGCGCGCGCCGGCCGCCGAGTACGACGTCGCGCTGCTCGATCTCGACGGCGTGGTCTACAGCGGCCCGCAGGCGATCCCCGGCGCGGCCGCCGCGCTGGCCGCGGCACGCACGGCCGGCCTGCGGCTCGCGTTCGTGACCAACAACGCGTCCCGGTCGCCTTCGGCGATCGCCGAGCACCTGACCAGGCTCGGAATCGCGACCGGTGCCGCCGACGTGGTGACCTCCGCGCAGGCGGCCGCGACGCTGATCGCGAACCGGTTTCCGGCCGGGTCGGCCGTGCTCGTCGCCGGGGCGGTCGCGCTCAGGCTCGCGTTGCGCGAGCGCGGGCTGCGGCCGGTGTCGGTGGCCGCCGACCAGCCGGTCGCCGTCGTGCAGGGATTCGCGCCCGACATGAACTACGGGCTGCTCGCCGAGGCCGGGGTCGCGGTGCGGGACGGCGCTTTCTTCGTGGCCACGAACTCCGACTCGACGCTGCCGACACCCCGCGGGCCGCAGCCGGGCAACGGGTCCCTGCTCCAGGTGGTCATCACCGCGACCGGGAAGCAGCCCGTGGTGGCGGGCAAGCCGCAGACTCCGTTGCACGCCGAGGCGGTGGCGCGGACCGGGGCGAAGCACCCGCTGGTGGTCGGGGACCGGCTCGATACCGACATCGAGGGCGCGGTCCGCGGCGGCGCCGACAGCCTGCTCGTTCTGACCGGGGTCAGCCGCGCCGAAGACGTCGTGCTGGCGCCCGCGGGCCGGCGGCCGACGTACCTGGCCGCCGACCTGCGCGGGCTGCTCGACCCGCAGCCGGCGGTCGGACCCCGTGCCGGAGCGGGCCGCGGCGCGGCCGCGCGGGCCTTCCGCTGCGGCAGGTGGCACGCGCGGAGGCCGGCCGGATCCGGGCCGCTCGAGCTCGGCGGGGACGGCGCGTGGATCGACGGGCTGCGCGCGCTGTGCGCGGCCCTGAAGACACTGGGTGAGCCCGAGACACCGGGTGAGCCCGGCTGACGGTCCCGGGCGCTGGCCGCGTCGCCCTCAGGTCGGACGGAAGAATCAGACCTGAGGGCGACGCGGTCAGGGGCGGGCCGAAGGCAGACTGAACCCCGCGGGGCCTGCGGCGCCAGTCCGGCGCGGTCGGCCTCGCTGCGCAGGCGGGCAGGGCATGGCGTCCTGGCCGGCAGGAAGGGACCTTCCCATGATCGAGGCGCAGGGCCTCACCAAGCGATACGGCGACACGCTCGCCGTCGATAACTTGTCGTTCACCGTCGAACCTGGCCGGATCACCGGGTTCCTCGGCCCGAACGGCGCAGGCAAGACCACCACGATGCGGCTGATCCTCGGGCTCGACCGGCCGACGAGCGGGACCGTGACCGTGAATGGCAAGCTGTTCAGCCGGCTTGCCTGGCCGATGCGCGAGGTCGGGGCGCTGCTCGACGCCAAGGCGATGCACGGCGGCCGGAGCGCGCACAACCACCTGCTCTGCGTCGCCCAGACCAACAACCTGCCCAGTCGCCGGATCGGTGAGGTACTTGAGCTGGTCGGCCTGAGCGAGGTCGCGCGCAAGCGGTCCAATGGTTTCTCGCTCGGCATGGGGCAGCGGCTCGGCATCGCCGCCGCGCTGCTCGGCGACCCGCAGATCCTCATGTTCGACGAGCCGGTCAACGGGCTCGACCCGGAGGGGATCCTGTGGATCAGGAACCTGATGAAGGCGCTCGCCGCCGAGGGGCGGACGGTGTTCGTCTCGAGCCACCTGATGTCGGAGATGGAGAACACGGCCGATCACCTGATCGTGATCGGCCGGGGCAGGCTGATCTCGGACTGCACCACGGCGGAGTTCATCGCGGCCAACTCCCAGCAGTCGGTCAGGGTCAGGACCCCGCAGCGCGACGAGCTCATCACGCTCGCCTCGGCCGCGGGCGCGACGGTGCGCGACGACGCCGGCGGGACGCTCGTGCTGCTCGGCCTCACCGCGGCGCAGGTCGGAGACCTGGCGCATGAGAACAGGATCAGGCTGCACGAGCTGGCGCCCGCGCACGCCTCGCTGGAGCAGGCGTTCATGGAGCTGACCGCGTCGAGCGTGGAGTTCCACGCGGGCATCCCGGCCGTGGCCGCGGCGGCACCGCAGTCCGTGCACGCGGGAGAGGTGGGCTGAGATGGCGACGGCAGTGAGCCATGAGGCGCTGGTCGGCGGCACGCTCGGACGCCAGCCGGCCGGCCGGGCCGGGTTCGCGGGCACGGTGCGCTCGGAGTTCACCAAGATCCGCTCGGTGCGCTCCACCTACTGGACGCTCCTCGCCCTCGTGCTGGCGTGCGTCGGAATCGGCGCGCTGTTTAGCTGGGGCCAGACGGAACGGCTGCTCAGGATCGAGGGCGGCAGGAGGTTCAGCGGCGGCCAGGTGCCGCCGGGGTTCGCCGCGCACATCGCGAACGAGATCAGGTCGCAGGCCGCGAGCATCAGCCTGTTCGGCCTGCTCATCGGCCAGCTCATCATCATCGTGCTCGGCGCGCTGGCGATCACCTCGGAGTACTCGACCGGGATGATCAGGACGTCGCTGACCGTGATGCCGCGCCGGGGCACGGTGTTCGCGGCCAAGGGCGTGGTCTTCGGCCTGGTCGCTTTGGTCACCGGCCTGGTCACCAGCTTCCTCGCGTTCTTCGCTGGACAGGCCATCCTGTCCAGCCAGCACGTCAGCACCACCCTCGGGCAGCCCGACGTGCTGCGCACGGTCGTCGGCGGCGGGCTGTTCCTGGCCGCGTGCGGGCTGCTCTCGTTCGGCATCGGCGCGATGCTCAGGCACACGGCAGGCGCCATCGCGGCGGGCATCGGCCTGATGTTCGTGCTGTGGATCCTCAGCCAGTTCCTGCCGGGGCCGCCGAGCGGCTGGTTCGGGCAGGCCGACATTGACAAGTGGATCCCGTTCAACGCGGGCTCGGCGATCTGGGAGAACCAGGCCAACGGCCTGCATCCGTTCTCGCCGTGGATCGGGTTCGCCGTGTTCGGCGCGTACGCGGCCGCCGCGCTCGTGGGCGGCTTGGTCGTGTTCCTGCGGCGCGACGCGTAAGGCCGGCCCGGTCAGCGCAGGGTGAGGATCGAGACCCGCTTCACGGCGGCGTCCTCGAGCTCGGCGACGACCGGGACGTCATATCGGGCCAGCTCACGCAGCAGCGGTCGCGGCAGGAAGGCCCGGCTGGCCGGGGGTGCTGGCGGCCAGGCGGTGCGGCCCGGTCAGCGCAGGGTGAGGATCGAGACCCGCTTCACGGCGGCGTCCTCGAGCTCGGCGACGACCGGGACGTCATATCCGGCCAGCTCACGCAGCAGCGGCCGCGGCAGGAAGGCCCGGCCGATGTCGCCGACGAGCACGTCAGCGCCCCGGGCGCAGGCGCGTTCAAGCAGGCCGGCGGCCCGCTCAGCCAGCTTCCGCTCGTACCAGATGTCGGCGGCGAGTACGACGTCCGCCTGCTCGCCGTCGCCGTCCAGCACGTCGCCGGTCACCAAGACCAGGGCGTCGTTCGCGTCGGCGTTGAGCGCGATCGCCGCCGCCGCCAGCGGATCGAGTTCGCTGGCCAGCACGGCCGACGAGCCGGCCAGCGTCGCGGCGATCGCCGCCAGGCCCGACCCCGACCCCAGGTCAAGGACGGTGCGCCCGGCGACGGTGCCGGGATGGTCGAGGATGTAGCGCGCCAGTGCCTGGCCGCCCGGCCAGGCGAACGCCCAGAACGGGGGCGGCCGATCTGCCCGGCCGAGTTCCCGCTCCGTCGCCTCCCAGAGGCCGAACGGGTCGTCGGCCAGGTGCAGGCTGATCTCGGGAACCAGCGGCACCGGCCGGAGCCGGGAGCTGGCCAGGACGAACGGCGCGCCTGCCGCGGGCTGCCGCCCGGTTGGCCGCCCGGCCTGCCGCCCGGCTGGCGGGCCGGGTCCGCCGGCCGCCATCAGCGGGCCTCGCCCGGCTGGCACGCCGGGCACCAGAACGTCACGCGCTCCGCCGCCGGCGTGCCGCGTCTGGCTCGGCCGTCGGCCAGGACCGCGGTGCCGCACCGGCGGCAGGGCCGCCCGGGCCGGCCGTACACCCAGGTCTGCTCGCCGCGCGCCGGGTTTCCCGTGGTCACCTGGCCGACACGGTCCTTGTTGGCCTCGAGCAGGCGCCTGGCCAGTTCGACAACCGGCTCGAGGTCGCCGGCGCCGCCGGCCGGCTGCCACGGGCTGATGCCGCGCAGGAACAGGACCTCGGACTTGTAGAGGTTGCCGATGCCGGCGAGGTTGGCCTGGTCGAGCAGGGCCTCGCCGATCGGGCGGTCCGGCGCGGCGGACAGCCTGCGCACCGCCTCGCCCGCGTCCCAGTCCGGCCCGAGCAGATCGGGGCCGAGGTGGCCGACCACGCGGTCCTCGCGCGCCGTGGGCACCACCTCGACGACGCCGAGCAGGTAGC
>WNGK01057664.1_pt1 | contig 10439 bp, 8 predicted proteins | sample 5400601 | NCBI WGS metagenome assembly WNGK01 (sample SAMN13153376, study PRJNA577476) | soil metagenome | isolation source: 60 cm soil or saprolite under Garry oak tree replicate 1 | place: USA:California | collected 2016-06-15
TCCCCGCTTGTCACAGTCGCGCGGTTTGCCTTGAGGTCTAACGCTTCGAGATTCAATTTGCCAGGCGCAACCGAGATGATCTGATCGGCTTCCAGAGATGATGCAATGTTGGCGATCAGAAAGAGCGCATATTCCTCTCCACCGCGGTCCCTGGCCGAACGCGCGACGGTTAGCGCTTGCCGGGCATACTCTGACGCCTTATCGTGATGCGCCAGCAGATAGTGAGCGCCGCCAATCTCGATAAGCGAGGACGCGATCATCTGCTGGTCGTCCAGTTCGCGCCAGACAGCCAGCGCCTGTTCCGATGCCTCGATCACTTGCGGAGCGTTGCCAGCACCCTGACGAATCAACTGCTTCGCCCTCAGCACCAGCGTTTGAGCCGAGATGCGCTTCCGATCCTCAGCAGCCGGCACGCGGATCTCTGCTCTGAGCACGTAAGAACCGCTGGAAGTGTTGGCGCCGGGCGCTCGGACGGTGAGCCGGTAGTCTCCACCTGCCGCGACTTCGGCAGATAGCGACTCTACGCCGCCGGGGCGAACGAGGTTGAGCCCTACTATTTCCTTGCCGTCAGGACCGGCGAACACCTAGGAATGCACCTGTCCACCCGAGATTTCACGCTCGGTCGGCTTGCCCGGCTCAAGTTGTTGAACGACAGTTTGCGCCTGATTGGTGAAGCCGTGTGCCTGTGCTGAAGGTTGACACCAGAGCAGCAATGAAGTCGCAAGGAATGTCTGCCGAATGAAACGATAGCTTGTTTGATTATTCATCTTCGCACCTCACCTCCACTCGCCTTGGAGCGTGAAGGCAGCCCAGTAATAGGGCGACTGCCATTGCTTCTGCTTCCACATCTCGACCTGCGCTGCGCGTAAAGCCGCCGCCGGTCGCTCACCCTGCTTCAACATCTTCTCGTAAAACCTCGTCATCAGGTCCGAGGTCGCCTTATCGTTGACGCTCCACAAACTGACGACGACTCTGGCCGCCCCGCATACATAAACCCCCGCGTCAGCCCGACCGGTCCTTCACCCTTTATTTCCAGTTGCCGATCAGAATGAATGGCGCCCAGTAATAGGGATGGGCATACGGCCTCCTCGGGTCGAGTTTGAAAGGCGGTTTGCCCGCCGCCGGTAACTTCTCTTCGTCGTGGACGATTTGACGATTGTTCTGCGGAGCCTCGGCCACATTGGATTTCCCGCCCCGCAACAGTGTCAGTTGTGCCTGTCGCAGCGCTTCGGCCTTGCTCATCCCGGCTTTTGCCTCGCGCAAGCGGTAGAGTTCCTGCATCAACTCTTTGGTACTTCTATCTGCAACCGGCCACAAGCTTGCTACCACTGCTTTCGCTCCCTGACGCTGTGCCAGCACGCCGAAGCCTTCGACTTCTTTGCCATTGGCTCCGCTGCCGCCCGTCGCCGTGTTGCAAGCTGACAGCGTCAGCAGTTCCACTCCGCCAAAAACATTCGGCAGGCTCTTGATCTGCGCCAGGCTCAGGAAGCTGCCGTCGCCCAACAGCAACGCCGAATTCGTTTCATTGCCCGGAGAGAATTGGAAGTGGCTGGCGACGTGAACAACGCTTGGCCGCAGCCGGAGGCCAGCAAGCATCGCCTCTTGCGTAAACGCTTCGTCGAGTTTGATCGTGCCGGGCAGCACGCCTGCTTGTGCTCCGATACCTGCTTCGCGCCCCGCCTCTCGAATAATGCCGTGCATCTCTTCCGCAACCCCGGGCAGTGCTGGAATTCTTTCGCCGTGAGCCTTCGTTACTCCCAGTCCGAGCGCGTTCCACTGGCGACTCGGAGTATCCTTCAAGCGCGCCTGGCTCGCCGGGGTGAAGACCACATCTTGGTACTGCTCTACCAGATACTGCTTGCCATCGTTGAGCGCCGCCACTGGCAGATACCGCAACACACCATCGAGTGACCACATCAGCACCTGGGCTTTCGCGCCTTGCAAGTCTTTGGCTACTGGGCCAAGCATGATTTTGTAAAGCTCCCGCGCCAGCGGCAGCGGATCGAGCTTCGGATTTTGCAGCACATCTCGAAACTCCAGCACTTTGCGATTGAGGTCGGCGGCTTTGATCGGATACTCGTAGCCCTTCTGAAAATCCGGCGTGGTCAGGATGACTCGGTACTTGTCTTCGCCGACCAGCGTGTACAGAGCAACCGTGCCTTTGCCGAGTTCGCGGAGGTCTTCCATCAAGCCTTGCGATTCGCGCATGGCATAAACTTTGGCGCTAGCTTCGGAAGACGCGCTCATTTCGGATTCGAGCGTCGAAAGAAACTTTTGGAAGGCGTTTCCGGCGACTACCAGATCGGCATCAAGTTTCGCGAGGCGCTGCTCTTCTTCGGGAGTGCGCCGCGGATTTCCTGATAAAAATTGACGGCTTGCTTGCCGTAGAAGACCGCGATCGCCGGTTTGTTCTGCGCCTGCCAGTCCAGCATAAGGTTGTGCAGCGCGTCCCCTTCCCGGAGTCGGTACCTGATCTCACGGGCGACGCCGAGGGCTCGCTCGTGGTGCTGAGTAGCCTGCAGGTATTGCGCCTGTGCGCGAAAGGCATTGCCCAGACTATCGAGCACATACGTTTCGTTACGTCGATCCTTCAACTCACGGGATACCAGCATGGCCTGTTGCAAGTACTCGATCGCTTTCTCATTGCGGTTCAGTTGCTGGTAACTTTCGCCTAGATTGCTTAGCGCGATTCCTTCCTGAGAACGAAGCTTGTTTTCCCGGGCGACGACCAGCGCCTGCTCGTAAAACTCAATCGACTTCTCATACTTGCCAAGCGTCAGATTTGCATTGCCCAAACCCATGAGATTGCCCGCTATGCGGAAGCGATTCTTAAACTCGCGATTGATTGGCAGGGCCAACTCGAAGTACTCAATCGCTTTCTCCGGCCGACCCAGTTGATCATATATGTTGGCAAGAGGGCCGAGCACGAATGCTTCGCCCTGGCGATCCTTGATCTCGCGGTAGATCGGCAGCGCCTGCTCATAGCTCTCTACTGCTTTATCGAGGCGGGTGATCACCGAGTACGTATCACCCAGATTTCTGAGGGCCAGGGCCTCGGTCTGCCGATCTTTCAGTTCGCTGTAGATCGCCAGCGCCTGCTCCAGGTACTCAATGCTTTTCTCGAAGCGGAGCAATCCCCGGTAGGCCAGCGCCAGATTGTTGAGTGCAGCCCCTTCGCCACTGCGACTCTTCAACTCACGTGAAATCGCCAGATATTGCTCGTCGTACTCAATTGCTTTATCGAATTGTTTGAGTCCGATATAGGCCGCGGCCAGGCCGGTAATTGCCGCCCCCTCATCATCGCGGTTCTTCACTTCGCGCGCGATGGCCAGCGCTCGCTCATTGTATTCAATCGCTTTCTCAAAACGGCCGAGCCGGTGGTTGAGCCATCCTGTCCAGCCGAGGTTGACTCCTTCCTCGCGCCGATTCTTGAGTTCCTGATTGATTGCCAGAGCCTGCACAAAATGATCCAGGGAGCTGTCAAAGCGACTCAGCCGCTCGTAAGCAAGACCGAGATCAAACAGGCTGTAGGCTTCTCCCTGACGATCTTTGAGAGCGCGGCAAATTGTCAGCGCCTGCTCATAATACTCGACGGCTTTGTCAAAGCGGCTCAGACCGCCATGATTGCGGCCTATTGAACGCAGCGTATCAGCTTCCCAGTCACGATCTCCCAACTCACGCAAGACTGTTAACGCCTGCTGTTGCTTCTCGACGCTCTGCTGGAAATCCTTTCGCCGAGTCATCGCGGCCGCCCCGTTCAGCAACTGCTCGGCAGCCATGCGCTTGCGGTCTTCCGCGGTGGCTGCGTCTTTCAATTCCAGCTGCACTTGATAAGATCCGCTCAGCATGGCCGCACCGTTGGCTCGGATCACGATCTGATAATTGCCAGCCGTTGGGGATTCAAAGGAGAGTGGCTCGCGCGCGCCGAGCGTGTCGGTCAGGTCGCTCTCGATCAGTTGCCTGCCGTCCGGGCCGACCAGCGCGAGCGCGACATCAACGCCTTTCTGCTCGACCACGACGCGCAGAAACTGACCCGCCGCGAGTTCAAGTCGATAAGTGTGCGATTCGTCTCCCGCGATCTTGCGCTCGAGCGCTCGGCCGGGTTCGAGCGAATTGGTCCCTTGCGCAACCGCAAGGCCTGAGAGGCAGCACAGGGCAAACAATAAGCCGCCAACTCTCTTATGGGTCATAATCGTTCCTCCAAAGAACAAAGCGCATTTTCCATAAGGATTCCCTCATTGCCGGCGAAACGCAGGGCTGCAGCGCAGAGATCGGCACTGAGGCCCGGAATCCGCTTTGTTTCGTAGTGACGCCTTCAGGCGGCAACACGCTCTCGCAATGTGTTACCGCCTGTCGGGACTACGAAACTTTACACAGTCTCTGCGGATTCAGTGGTGGTCCAGGGCCAGGACGTGTACCACTATATCACCATTCGCCTTGACGCGAGTCTCTTTGCTGACATCGTCCTTCTCGACGGTGGGTTTGGATGCCGACCAGGTTTTCGACAAGAAGTCTTTAACCGAGCGATCGAGGCCCAAGCTGTTGATGACTCCTCGATCCTTTTCATTCGCAAACTGCTTCGTCGCCTCAAGGTCGGGAATTGCCTGGACAGACCAAACGAGCCAAAGCTTTTCCGTCCCTTCTTCCTGATCAAGCCGAAACCAGCTCTGTTTTGGGATATCGATCGTCTCTCCGCTGGAGACCACCGACAGACCATTGTTGGCTGTCGGCGAGGGAAACAAGACGTTGAGAGGCGGCGCCTCACCGTTGATCGGAGGGCCTTCGTTAAAGATGTAGAGATGACCGTCTTGCGGGCTGCCAACGTGCAATCGCACCTGGTCATCCTTCTCGAAGAGGATCTCGCCGGGAAGCTTGAAAGGATCTTTGTAGGGCTTGCCGTCACGATACTTCTGTACCGTGACCCAGTAATTCAATGCTCGCTCAACGGCGGCTGGTGGAGGAACATCGGACCGGGGCGGGGCGGAAGGCAACCACATTTTCACTCCGACAATTCCGATCACGACAACTAACAAAACCCCGATGACCGCCCGCAAGCGCCGTGGCTTTCTGAGCGAGGACGTGGGGATTGCCTTCGCGCCGTCCGTGACTACCGATTGTTGAATTGAAGTAGTCGCGGCCTCCGCGGGACTCATCTCCGGCGGGCTCGACCTTTCGCGCTTGGCTTCGAACGCGAGTTCTTCTCTCACGCTCTTCAGATCGATCCACATGTCTTTGATCGTCTGATAGCGATCTTCCCTGTTCTTTCGGAGCGCTTTCGATACAACTCGTTGAAGCTCAGCCGTAACGTCCGGCGCGCAGCTAGCCAGCGACGGCGGCTCCTTCTCGAGCGTCGAGATAAGCGCATCCAGGTTCGTCTCGCCGCCAAACGGCCGGCGGCCCGCGAGCATCTCGTAGGTGATCACTCCGAAACTGAAGATATCCGCTCTTGCGTCTACATCCAGGCCCCGCGCCTGCTCCGGGGCCATGTAATATACCGTCCCAATCATCGCGCCGGGCTCCGTTTCCATCTTCACAAGGGTGTCCGCCTCCAGATCGGCAGCCGCGTGGCGTGAACCCGGCAGCTCTCCTGAGACCGCTTTCGCCAGACCGAAATCCAGTATCTTCACGTAGCCATCGGGCCGAAGCATTATGTTCTCAGGCTTGATGTCGCGGTGAATGATTCCAGCCCCGTGCGCCGCAGCAAGAGCGCCCGCTATCTGGATCACAACATCCAGAACTTCTCGCAAGCTCATCCTGCCTCTCGCAAAGTGCTGGCGACTATGTACTCAGTCGCGATGTATTCCGAGGCGCCGGTTTGGCCGATCTCGTAGACAGTGACGATGTTCGGATGATTGAGTCCGGAAGCGGCTTTTGCTTCGAGTGCGAACCGTCGGACCAGATCTTCTCTTCTGGTGAACTCTTCGGGCAGCAGCTTTAGCGCGACCTTGCGGCCGAGCTTCGAGTCCTGGGCAAGATAGACCTCTCCCATTCCGCCTCGGCCAAGTTGCGAGAGAATCTTGAAGCTCCCAACGGTTTGTCCGACAAAGGATTCCGAGCTGACGCTCGCGAGCATTTCGGCTATTGGCTTTGCTGCGGGAGAGTCGATGAAACTCCCCTCTCGTTCGTGCGCTGAGATCAAAGACTGGACTTCGTCGAGAAGCTCGCGATCAGACTCGCAAGCTTCTACGAGAAACGCCGCACGCGCGGCAGGCTCAAGCGAGACAGCTGCGTGAAAAAGTTCCTGGACTTTCTTCAAGCGTTCCGGCGTGTTGGGCATACGATGTTGTGCGCGGGGTCGTTACGCACTCATTTCGCGGCGGAGCCAGGCCCTCGCAAAGCTCCAGTCGCGTTCGACCGTCGCGTGCGAAACGCCCATCGCTTCGGCGGTCTCTTCAATAGTCAGCCCGCCAAAAAAGCGCAGTTCAATTGTGTCGCTATGCTGAGGGTTGAGGGCCGCCAATCTTGTCAACGCATCGTCGAGCGCAACCAGATCCAGGTCAGGCTTGCGGCCGATCCGATCTGCGGTGGTGATGGATATCCTGTAAGGCTCGCCTCCGCGCTTGGTGGCTCTGCGCTTCCGCGCATGATCGACCAGGATGTTTCGCATGAGCTTTGCGGCCAGGCCGAAGAACTGCGCCCGGCTGCGGAAGCTCGCGGTCCGCTGACCCACAAGCCGCAGATAGACTTCGTTGACCAGCGCAGTGGGTTGAAGTGTGTGATCGGCTCGCTCACTCTTCAGGTATCTCTTTGCCAAACCACGCAGTTCATTGTAGACCAGCGGCATCAATTCATCGAGCGCTGCCTCATCGCCCCCAGTCCATCTTCCGAGCAGTTGGGTTACGTTCTCATCCGGCTGCATTTGCACGCCTCCCACTGCCGTCAAGCATCACTTCCCAGCCGTCACGCGGAATCACGCTGACGATCATCTGAAAGCTGAATGAGTCAGGCATCCACGCCGCCGGTAATCTAGCCATCGCCGAGAATCAACTTGGCGATCGTTTGAAGCTGCATGTTCGAAGTTCCTTCGTAGATCTTTCCGATCTTGGCGTCCCGGTAATACTTCTCAGCAGGGTAGTCCTTCGTGTAGCCGTAGCCGCCGTACAGCTCGACGACCTGCGAAGTCACGTGTTCGGCGACTTGCGAGGTGAATAGCTTGGTCATTGCCGCTTGCTTGACGAAGTCCTCCCCGGCATCCTTCATACGGGCGCAGTTGTAGACCATCAACCGCGCGGCCTCGAGCTCGGTCGCTATCTGAGCAATCTGAAACTGCACCCCCTGGAACGACGCAATCGACTTGGCGAACTGGTGGCGCTCCCTGATGTAGTTGATGCCGCATTCGAGCGCTCCCTGAGCGACGCCGACCATCTGCGCGCCGATGCCAATGCGCCCTTCGTTCAGAGTCTCGATAGCGATCTTGTAGCCCTTGCCCACTTCGCCCAGGACGTTCTCTTTCTTCACCGCGCAGTCTTCGAGAATCAACTCGCAAGTCGAACTCGCGCGGATACCGAGCTTGTTTTCTTTCTTGCCAACTGTGAAGCCTGCAAAGTCGCGTTCGACCAGAAACGCGGTGATCCCCCGGTAGCCTTTGTCCGGCGCGACATTGGCGAACACGATGAACAAGCCGCCTTCCGCGCCGTTGGTGATCCAGAGCTTGCGGCCGTTCAACACAAAGTGATCGCCCTTGTCCTCGCCTTTCGTCACAAGCGCGAAAGCATCGCTTCCCGAACCGGCTTCCGACAACGCGTAAGCCCCGACGGTGTTTGCCGACTGCCGCGCAAGATATTTCTTCCTTTGTTCTTCATTGCCCCAACGCAGAATCGCATTATTGACCAGCGTGTTTTGCACATCGACGATAACCCCGGCGGACGCATCGACCCGCGACAACTCTTCGACGGCGAGGATTGCATTAAAGAAGTTGCCACCCTGACCGCCGTATTCTTCAGGAACTTCTATTCCCATCAAGCCAAGCTCAAAGAATTGCTGTAATAGTTCAGGAGCGAACTTGCCCTTTTCATCCATCTCGCTTGCGAGCGGACGGATCTGTTGTTCAGCGAACTCACGAATTGATTGCCGAAAGAGTGACTCTTCGTCGGTAAGCGAAGTGAGCGGGCGTGGCGCGCTTTCAGATATTGAAGAAGCCGGTTGAGACATTGCGTCTACTCCTCAGGACGGTTTGAAAGTTCGGAACGAGATTGAAACTCAATCTAGCATGGCGGTTTCAAGCGCTGCAAGTTTCGCACCTCCAGGTGCCTTCCTCCTGGTGCGATTTGAGTGGGGCGAGCGATGAATAGATGACCTTTGCCGAATGGGGATACACCGTAGCGGTGACCTATCGATAACGGATGGGGATACACCGCGTAGCGGCTACCTATCGATAGCGGACGGGAATCGGCAGGTCCGGGCCGCGTAGCGGCTACCTATCGATAGCGGACGTGAATCGGCAGGTCCGGGCCGCATAGCGGCTACCTATCGATAGGCGCGATCGCAGACCGTAGAAGACCCACCCATTTGCGCGATCAGGTGGCCGTTGCGCGGCCCGGACCTCCTGATCCCCGGCCGCTGTCGATAGGTTACCGCTACGCTGTGTCGCCCGTTGCTGTAGGCACGACTTTGAACCATCCACTGCCGCGGTCGGTTCAACGACGCTTCAAGGATTTCGGTTAGTTGCGAATTCAAGTCTGTTTTCAATCGCACCACGTTTACCTTTGACGGTTGGTCCAGCGTTGATATGATGGCCTCACTTCCGGGAAGCTGCAAGAAGACCGAGCGTGAACCTGAGGCTTGGAAGGTTCGTACTAGGACTGAGCTCCCGCTTGACACCTTAGAATAGCAAGAGCGCTCTGACTCACGGAGGCAACATGTATTGTCCCAATTGTGGGGCCGAATCGACCTTCGGGTTGAACTACTGCAAGCACTGCGGCGGCAGTCTATCGGAGACTACACAGTCGATTTCGCCACCGGCCCCCAGGAATGTTCTGCCGGCGGTGATCCTCGCCGCTGCAACTGTCGCCATAGTGCTTGGTGGCCTCGCGATCGTGTTTACCCACGCGCTCTCTCTCATTGGCCCTCAACCTCCCGGTTTCACGACGCCAGTCCACGATGCCGTTGTCGTTGCGGGGATGATGGTGCTTTTCGGGTCGGCCGCCATCGTGTTTTCAACCTTGATGCTGATAAAGTTGTTCTCGCGCGTGATGGGATTCGGTTCGGTCCGATACCAGCGAGTAAGGACGCTTCGAATGGAGGTGGTCTATGTACTGTTCGTCTTGCGGGATTGATTCGGTGGAAGGATTGAAATATTGCAAACGTTGTGGGATCAATCTCACGGCGCCGCTCAGTGCTTCCCAGCCGAAGACCCCGCCGTTCGCTTTAGTCACCGCCGTCCTGATCTTCATCGGCTGCGTGTTCATGGCTGGGTTATCGATGCCTTTTTTGATCACAAAGGAATTATCTAACCGTGGGTTTTCTCAGAGCGTTATGATGACCTTGTTCATCATCGAATCCGGCGTGACGCTCGCCGTGATCGCAATGCTTGTCCGGTTGCTGTTTCGTCTGATCGGAGCTAACCAACAGACTGACAGCCCGGCGCGGTCCGTCGAGCTTCGCAGGAATGAATTGACGCCGCCGCAAATCGCCGCGTCGCAGGAACCGATGGTGAGCGTGACTGAGAATACGACGCGGTCGTTCGAGCCGCGAATTCGTGACAACTTGCGCACGTAGCGATCGAGTCCGACCGAGAGCTGACATATTCGTCGACCTTTCATCCTGGAGGCTGCTAATGTACTGTCCGAATTGCGGCGACCAAACAACTCAAGGCTTAAAGTACTGCAAGCGCTGCGGAGCGGGGCTGAACCCGTCAACCACCCCGATCGAACCGCATGCTTCCGTCGGCAAGGCGATGGGGACAATGCTCTTCCTGGTGGCCCTGGTCAGCATCGCCGGATTCATCGCGCTGTTTACCACGGTCTACAATCTTGGCGAGCGCCCGGGTTTCGACCCTCGATCCTTAATCGCCATAATGGCTTTCGGCGGCGGGACGGTCGTTGGAGTTATCGGCCTGTTGGTATGGCTGCTGTTGCGTTTGACGACCGGCTATCAGCCGTCTGCCCATCACGATACGAGCGAGAAACCGGTGGCTCGCGACTACACGCCTCAGCAGTTGGCTGCTTCGCCGATGAGCATGCCAAGCGTGACCGAGAACACCACCAGGAATTTCGATCCGGCCGTTTACCGAGAGAAGGGCGCGCGCGAATAGTATGAATGTCGTGGAACTCAAACACGTCACCAAGAGGTTCGACCAGTTTGTTGCGGTTAAGGATCTGTCTTTTGAGGTGAGGCAAGGCACGATCTTCGGCTTGCTCGGGCCGAATGGCGCAGGCAAGACCACCTCAATTCGGATGATCGTCAACATATTCGCGCCCGATCAAGGCGACGTATTCGTG